>Ga0209039_10001281_pt1 | contig 23849 bp, 19 predicted proteins | sample BogFormECP12_OM1_FD_188238 | JGI IMG/M metagenome (GOLD analysis project Ga0209039, IMG submission 188238) | Bog forest soil microbial communities from Calvert Island, British Columbia, Canada - ECP12_OM1 (SPAdes) (version 2) | ecosystem: Environmental > Aquatic > Freshwater > Wetlands > Bog ... | reverse complement strand
AAAGTAATGAACTCCGCCGTGCTGCTGCGCGAAGGGCGCATCGAGTTCATTCAGTCGAAGATGTTGCTGCCCACCTATGACGTCTTCGACGAAATGCGCAACTTCGCCCCCGCCAAGAGTCAGCAACTGTTCAGCTTTTGCGGCAAGCAGATGGCTTTGACCATCTGTGAGGACGCCTGGAACGACAAGCGCTTCTGGAACCGGCGGCTGTATGGCATAGACCCGGTCGAAGAACTGGTCCGAGCGGGCGCAAACTTCGTGCTCAACATAGCCGCGTCGCCGTTTTGGCTGGGCAAGCGCGAACTGCGCCGGGACATGCTGGCGGCTATCGCCCGGAATCAGAAAGTTCCGGTCGCGATGGTGAACCAGGTCGGGGGCAACGACAGCCTGGTCTTCGACGGATCGAGCCTGGTGATTGCGCCCAACGGACAGGTGATCGCGCAAGCGAAGTCGTTCGAGGAAGACCTGATTTATTTCGATTCCGACAAACTCGACTCCCAGAAGATCAATGGAGACCTGCACCCACAAGTCGTGGGTGAAGAAGCCAGCGCGTATGAAGCGCTGGTTCTGGGGACGCGAGACTACGTTCACAAATGCGGCTTCCAGCGGGCGATCGTCGGGCTCAGCGGCGGCATCGATTCCGCGCTCACCGCGTCGATCGCGTCCGCTGCGCTCGGCCCTGAAAACGTCATCGGCGTCGGCATGCCCGGGCCGTACTCGTCACAAGGGTCGATTGACGACGCGCGGGAACTGGCCAGAAACCTGAAGATTCGCTTCGAACTGCTTTCGATTAACGAAATCTACGAGGCCGCGCGCCAGACGCTTGCGCCCGTGTTTGCCGGGATGCCGCAAGACGTCACGGAAGAAAATATTCAGTCCCGCGCCCGCGGATTGCTGCTCATGTCCATGTCGAACAAGTTCGGCGCGCTGGTGCTCTCGACCGGCAACAAGAGCGAATTAGCCGCCGGCTATTGCACCCTTTACGGAGATATGGTCGGCGGACTGGCCGTCATCTCGGATGTGCCGAAGACGTTGGTGTACCGCCTGAGCGCGTACGTGAACTCGCGGCGCAAAGTAATTCCGCAAGCGACGATCGAGAAGCCGCCGTCTGCCGAGTTGCGCCCGGATCAGAAAGATTCCGACTCACTCCCGCCCTATGAGGTGCTCGATGCGATCCTCGAAGACTTTGTGGAGGAATCGTGCTCGGCCGAGCAGATTGCCCGCGTTCACAGTTTCGATTTAGATCTGGTGCGGAGGGTGATCCGGATGGTGGAGCGCAGCGAGTACAAGCGGCAACAAGCGGCGCCCGGAATTAAGATTTCCGCCAAGGCGTTCGGCTACGGACGGAGATTTCCAATCGCAGCCAAGGCGGAGGTTTAGCTCTGCGATCTCGCGATGAGTCGCACGGTGGAGGGACGGGCGTCTCGCCCGTCCAGCAGTTTGGCGGCCGGGTGGGGACGCCCGGCTCTCCACTAGCAAGGCTTCGGAAATGACAACTTCGCCGGTTTTTGTAACAATCGAATTCCAATCGAATTCCAATCTATGACACGCATGCATCGCACACTGCTCGCTGCTTTTCTGTTGTCCGGCATCGCCATCGCTCAACCTCAACCCACTCTTCAGACAAGACCGGCCGCCAAACCAGCGACTTCGGCGGCGGAAGTCACTACGGTTCTACCCAGCGAGGAGACAGTCAACTCATTCCTGTTCCAGATGTTTGGCCACGATCCCACAACGACGTGGAAGGTGAACGGGATTCGTCCCTCTGAGGTACCGGGATTGGCGGAAGTCCTGGTTGTGATCACCAACGCTCAGGGCTCGAACCCAAACCGGTTGCTGGTGAGTTCTGACGGCAAGCATGCAATCGTCGGCGACATCCTGCCCTTCGGTGCGAAGCCCTTTGACGATGCCCGGGCCAAGCTGGAAAAAGGCGTGAACGGCCCCGCGAAAGGACCGGCGAAGGCTTCTGTAACGATTGTCGAGTTCAGCGATATGCAGTGTCCGCACTGTCAGAAGGCCGCGCCCACGATTGATCAGCTACTTGCGCTGGAACCCGATGCCCACTTCGTTTTCCAGAATTTTCCGTTGCCCGCGCACAACTGGGCAGAGAAAGCGGCCGGCTATGTCGATTGCGTGGGGCGCGCTTCGGCAGGGGGTGCTGCGAATGAGGCAGTCTGGAAATTTATCCGGAAGACGTTTGACGAGCAGGCCAATATCACTGAGGCTAACGTCGATGAAAAGCTGAAGGCCATCGCGACCGCATCGGGCGCGAATGGCGACGAGATCTCCGCCTGCGCAGCCAAGCCGGATACGAAAGCCAGAATCGAGGCCTCCGTTGCGCTTGGAAAGTCGGTTGGCGTGAATGGCACGCCGGCTTTGTTCATCAATGGACGTAACGTACCCAGTGGGGCGCCCTTCGATCTGTTGAAGAAGATTGTGGACTTCCAGGCGAGCCAGAAATAGATCGGGTCATCGGGTGATTGAAAGTCAAGAGCTCTGGGGTCTCGGGTTTCAGGTTTTAGATCACCCGATCACCCGATTTCTTATTTCCCCATCCAGATTTCCGGTGCTTCGGTCCGCTCCGGGCCGCGGATGACGTAGGGCGTGATCAGGATCAGGAGTTCGTCGTCCTCTTCTTGTTTGGAACTCTGGGATGTGAGGACGCCGAGGCCAGGGATCGTGGAGAACGCAGGCAGGCCGCTCAGGCTCCTCTGATCGGACTGAGTGATCATCCCCGCCACCACCGCCGGTTCTCCTTCCTTCAGCAGAATTCCCCCCTTGTACTCACGATTGGAAATTATTGGATTGCCATTCGAGGTTGTAGCCCCCAAAGTGCGGAATTGTATCTCTAGTTCGAGGGCCACATCGGAGTTGTTGTGGACCAGCGGTTTCGCCTTGAGCGTGAGTCCGATGTCCTCATAACTAAACGAAGGAAAAGTCGACGTAGACGACAGATTCCCGAGGGCCTTCGTGATGGCCGGATTGCTGATACCCAGCCCATAGCTGGCGTTGAGGATGGGATAGCGCGATCCCAGCTTGAACGTGGCCTCCTTCTCCTGGGAAGCGCGCAGGTGGACGTGATCGAGCGACCGGACGGAACTCTCATTCAGGGAAAGCACGGCGGACAACTGATCGAGGCTAAGTCCCATGAACGTGATCCCGCCGCCGAAGGTCGCGAGCGGCTGGCTGAAGATTGAATTCTGCTGGCCTTGCAATTGTGCGAGAAGGGCGGCGATGGTCTGACTGTTGACTTGCTGAAGGTTTTGTCCGGCAAGGGCCGCGAGTGTGGCCTCCGGAATGTTGAAAAGATGGAAAATGTTCGGGACGTGCAGCCCGATATTCCGCGCGTAGGTGTGGCTTATCTGGAAAACTTTCAGATCGAGCATCACTTCCGGGCGGGTGCTATTCATCTGTCCCAGAAACTGGGTGGCCGCTTCCAGTGCCGCCTGCGGTCCGCGCAGCGTGATTGTGCTCGAGGCGGCGTTGAGGCTTGCGAGCTTGAACTCAAAGAGCGTCCGCAGCGAGTTCATCAACTCGTTCAACTCCTGAGCAGTACTGCCGCCAGGGATGTAAAACGAGCGCAGGCCCATGCGGTCGTAGAAGCGATGGTTTTCGGGATTGTCAAGGGCGGCAAAAAGGACTGTGTCTTCCAGTGCCACGCTGAAGCTCTTCGTGGCCGCGGATGCCGCCCGCATGGCGGTTGCGAAATCCGCGTTCTCAATATCGAAGCGCACGCGGCGGCTGGGGAAGTTTTCGTCGAAGACTACCGTCAGCCCGTAGCTCGCGGCGACCGCCGTGAGCAGACCACGCGAATCGCCGCGGTAGTGGACGTCATGGTGCCCGTCGATCGGTTTGGCGGTCAGCGCGTCGGCGCTGGCGACCACTTGCGGTGGGGCCGCGGTATGAACCGCCACGGGCCCCAGGGAGTCATGAATGCGCTGCTCGGCAAACTCGTTCTGCGGATCGAGGTTCAGCGCGGTTCGAAACTCCGCCAGCGCCTCCGTTTGCCGGCCATCGAGCAGGTCGTTGTTTCCGCGGTCCAGATGCATTCCGACCAGATGTTGCCGCGTCATCTCCCGCGCGGTCACGTACGCCACGTTTTGCGGAACCAGGCGAGCCGCTTCTTCAAATTCGTAAAAAGCCTGGTCCAGATTCTGCGATTTCTCGAGCTTGAGGCCGCGCTCGAAGGCCTTGCGGGCGGACTTCAGGTCTTTCTTAGAACCTTGGCAGGCGGGTGCGCCGGTGGAGTTGGAGCAGAGCGAGGGCGCAGGGACTGGAGTATCCGCGGCCAGACAGACTCCGGCGAGCAATAAACAGATTCCTGCTGGCAGCCATCGCATATCACTAACTATAGAATGCCCGGCTGCTGCTGTCTTGCAAGAGAAATACTCGGTAGGGAACTACGGTCGTAACGGGTTGTACCAGGGTATCGTTCACCGTAGGTAGAGACGGGGCTTGCCCCGTCTCCTCGGCATTGCTGAGACGCGGCAAGCCGCGTCTCTACGGGAAACTCAGCGGTGGGCGACTACATCCGACTGCCTGCCAGCGCTCACCGCAACATCAGCCGCTCCATTCGTGTGGCGCGGCCGGTCCGGTCATCGCACTCGACCACCACGGCGCACAGGCGAACGTCGCCGTTGGCCGCTTCGAAGCGCGCCGGCATCCCGCTGAGAAACTTCTCGATCACCAATTCTTTCTTCACCCCAATGACGCTGTCGTAGGGCCCGGTCATGCCGACGTCGGTGATGTAGGCGGTACCCTTCGGCAGGACGGTCTCATCGGCGGTGGGAATGTGCGTGTGCGTGCCCACTACGGCGGTGACACGTCCATCGAGGTACCAGCCGAAGGCAATTTTTTCGGAACTGGCCTCGGCATGGAAATCCACGAATACGATTTTCGATTTGATCTGTTCCAGAAGCCGATCAGCGAAGCGAAAGGGATCGTCGCTCGACCCCATGAACACGCGTCCCTGAAGATTCACGACGGCATAACCGGCGCCGTTTTTCTGGCCTTCGTACACTCCCCAACCGGGCAGGCCCTGCGGAAAATTTGCCGGCCGCAACAAGCGGCGCGCCGGACTGTGGGGGTTGCCGTCCGCCATGTGGAAGTATTCGATGATCTCGCGCTTGTCCCAGACGTGATTTCCGGTGGTCATCACGTCAATGCCCAGATCGAAAAGCTCTTCCGCCAGCGCAGGCGTGATTCCGAACCCAGCCGCGGCGTTTTCGCAGTTGGCGATGACCAGGTCCGCGGCGTGCTGCTTCACCAGTTCGGGCAGGCGCTCTTTTACGATCGTCCGCCCAGGCCGCCCAAAAATGTCACCGATAAAAAGAATTTTCAAGAGATCAGGTCTCAGGTGTCAGGTGTTAGGTTTCAGGCAACGCTGCTAACCGTCAAGCGAAAGCCCAAACGTTGATGTTATCACGCTGAAAACCGCGCCGAATTGCACGGGCTGCTGCGAACTTCGCGGACTGGGTACTGGCAACTGGCTACTGGGTACTGATTTCCGCCGTCTTTAGAAAGTCGTAATTCCCCGACGGATTCAGCGTCACGTTGCGCACACGGCGCGTGTGCACGAGCACGTTATCGAAGTACCACAGGTTTATATACGGGACATCCTGCGCCAGTACTTCCTGAACTTCAGCGTATAGCCGCTTGCGGACATTCTGATCCGTCTCGCGGCGCGCCTGGTCGATCAAGCCGTCGATACGCGGATTGGAATAGAAACCGCGGTTTGCGCCTTTGGGCGGAAATCGGTTGGAGTGGAAGGCGTATTCAAAAATATCCGGGTCCTCGTTTCCGCCGATCCAGCGCAACGAATAAAGCTGGAAAGCGCCGCTGGTGACGTCGGCAAAAAATGTGGCGAACTCGAACGTGCGAATGTCGAGCGCAATGCCCACATCGCGCAATTGCTGCTGCAACACCGCCGCCAACAGCCGCGTGGATTCCTCCGTCGACGTCTTCATGGTGAGGTGAAAGCGAACGCCGTCGCGAACCCGGTAGCCGGCCGCATCGAGCATCTGGCGAGCTTTCTCTGGATTGTGCGGATAGGCTGCCACGTTCCGGTCATACGCCCAGCTTTGCGGCGGGAGCACGCTCAGAGCCGGTTGCGCGAAGCCGAGCCAGATGTATTCGAGAAGCGGACCGCGGTCAATGGCATACGCGATCGCCCGGCGAACCCGCACATCCTGCAAGGCAGGATCGCGCAGGTTAAAAGCGAGATAGGAAAGCACCGTGCCCGGCGCGCGCTCAATCTGCAAATTCGGCTCGCGCTCCAGCGCCACGATGGTGTCGGAAGTAAGTGCATTAATCGCGGCGTCGGCGCTGCCCTTGCGCAATTCCAGCGCCCGCGTCGTCGCGTCCGGCACGATGGTGAAGCGCACCCGCGCCAGGCGCGCCTTCGTCCCCCAGTAGCTGTCGTTGCGCTCGACCACGACTTCTTTGTCCTGCTCGGCGCTGACAAACTTGAATGGCCCCGTCCCGATCGGCTTGCGCGTGATCTCGTCGAGCGACCCGCAGGGCACAATCCCAATCGCCCCTTCCGAGAGATTCCACAGCAGGGTCGCGTTGGGCTCCTTCAGATGAAATACCACGGTGAAATCGTCCGGCGCGTCGATGTGATCCACGAAACGGTACGCCGCCGATTTCGTGCTGCGAATCTTTCCCTCGAGCAGAGAATCGAACGTCCACTTAACGTCGCGGGAAGTAAGCGGACGCCCATCGTGAAAGGTTACGCCGCGATGGAGGTGAAAAACGTAAGTCAGCGGATCCGGAATCTCCCAATGCTCCGCCAACCCGGGCTGAACATTCAAGTGCTCGTCGCGCGTCAGCAGCGCGTCGAAAAGGAGCTCGCCAATGCGCTCCGATTGCGCATCAATCCCCACCCGCGGATCGAGATTCGTTGGGCTGCTTTCAATGATCATGACCAGCGTGTTGGGCTCGGGAGCTTGCGAGCAGGAGAGGAGCGGCAGCACCCATCCGCCAACGAATCCCAAAAGAATTGTCATCCTAAACAGAATTGTCATCCTGAGCGAAGCGAAGGACCTGCTTTTTGCGCGTGCCCGCACTCCCGCCTCACGCATACGATATCTTTCCCAGGATCGCCGCCCGCGTCGCTCCCGTAGCCGACGGCACATTGCTTGGGCGCCGATGCCACGTCTCATGCGCGAGCAGGGCAAACGCCACGGCCTCCTTCGCTTCCGCCGGCAGGCCGAACTCATCCGAGAAGTGCAGTCCGATCCCCAGGGGCGCGATCTCATGGCGCAACATGGCCATCAGCGTGGGATTCTTCGCCCCACCGCCGGAGACAATCATCTGGTGACGCTGCTGCCGTCGCGCACCGAATTTCGACAATACGAATCGCTCGACTGCGTCCGCAATCGTTCGCGCAGTCAACGCCGTTGCCGTGGCCACCACGTCGGATTTACTTGCGCCGCCGCAGATCCGAAGAAGTCGGCCGACGTATTCCCGGCCAAACTCCTCGCGGCCCGCCGTCCGCGGCGGCTTCTGCCGGAAAAAGGGCGCGCGCAACAACTGTGCAACCACCTCATCCAGTACGCGTCCCGAGGCAGCGACTTTGCCGTCGCGGTCGTAACGCCGTCCGAACAGCTCTGCCATTACCGCATCAATCACCATGTTGCCGGGGCCGGTGTCAAAAGCAAGCACCTGGCCGAGCGACGCGCCCGCGGGAATCGCTGTCAGATTCGCAATGCCGCCAATGTTCTGCGCAATGCGATTCTGCGCAATTCGCCCCACCCGTCGTTTCAGGTGACGATCGCGCCCTTGATCACGATAAAGAAGATAGTCGAGGAACGGCACCAGCGGCGCGCCTTTTCCCCCGGCCGCTATATCCGCGGGGCGGAAATCGGTGACCACCGGAACGCCGAGCCGCGCCGCGATCACCGCGCCTTCTCCCGTTTGCCAAGTCACCGCCAACTTTCGCCCCAGAAATCGTGCGGCCACTCCCTGGTGATAGAGCGTCTGCCCATGACAGCCGACGAGGTCAAGTTTCACGCGATGCTTGTGCGCTGTCTTTGCCACTGCCTCCGCATACAGTTCGCCGAGAAGAAAGTTTAGCCGGGCCAGGTCCGCAACGTGGGCCAATTCCGCGTTCATCATTCCCAGAATTGCGCGCCGAACCGGGGCAGGGAACGGATACTCCGCGTGCGCAAGCAGTTTGAAATCTGAGTATGGGCCTTTGTGTGGGGACGGGCCTCTGGCCCGTCCAGGCCCGTCGGAGGTGAACCGCACCAGCGCCACATTGATTCCGTCGGCCGAAGTGCCGCTCATCACGCCGGCAACGATCATGCTCATGCGCGTTCCCTCTTTTTGTCTGCGCGATCGAGCGTATCCATCCGTATCTCTTCGCCGAACTCCCAGAGTTGGCGCGTCAGCTTCTCAACTCGTGCGGAAGTGGGAACCGTGTGGCGCGGGCGCCCCCGCCCGCGTGCTTTATTCGATTTGAAGGCCAGCACGCGCCGCACCGACTCCTGCACGCGCCGGGCAAATTCCTTGTCGCGCTCCGCTTCGTGGATGAGAGCTTCGTAGGCGCGCACGACCAATTCTTCTTTATGGCAGACAAGGGCGAAGTCTCCGCCTGCGCGAATATGTTCGACGACATTTTGCTCGATGGGCGCAAATTCGAGGACAGCTCCCATTTCCATGTCGTCCGAGACAATGAGCCCGGTGTAGCGGATTCGCTGGCGCAGAATGCCGGTGATCCACTTCTTCGAGAGCGACGCGGGCGTGCGATCTTTCGTTACCGCCGGAAATGCGGCGTGTGAAACCATGACAAATGGCAGCTCGCGCCGCAGTACGCGATAGGGAACCAGATCCTCGTCCCGCAATTTGCGCAGCGGCTTTTCGACGCTGGGAAGTTCATGATGTGTATCGAGCGTGGCCTCGCCGAGACCGGGGAAGTGTTTGCCGCAACCGAGCACGCCGGCCTCGCCCAGTCCGCGCAGAAATTCGCGCGCGTAGGCAACCACCTGCTTCGGATCGTCCGAAACCGCCCGCGAACCCATCACCGCCCGCGAAACCTCATAGGCCAAGTCGAGCACCGGGGCAAAATCCACGTTGAAGCCAAGGGCGCGGCAGTTTTCGCCGATCACGCGTCCATGCTTGCGAAAGAGTGCGCGGCTGCCCGTGGCAAAAACCTCTGCCGGAGAAGGCGTCGAACCGATCACGTTGCGGAAACGGTCCACCGTGCCGCCTTCAAGATCCACGCAAGTGAAAAGCGGCGTGGCAACGCACTTCTGACATTCCCGCAGAAGAGTGTGCGTCTGCTCAGCCCCGGTGATGTTCCGGGCAAATAGGATCACGCCCGCAGGCTGAATCTTCGTGAGCAGGGAAGCGAGCCGCGGGGACATCTTGGTCCCGTCGAAGCCGATGATGAGGAGTTGGCCGATGTTCAGTTTCAAGTCGCGCATTTTATGTGTGACTTAGCAGTCTGTTCTAAAACTTCAATCGTTGCCATCAGCGCCTGCCGGGGTTGTGCTCGCCGCCCACACCTCATCCGCCTGTTCTCTTGCTCTATCAATGAACCATTGATATGTTTGGTTGTACTGATTGGGCTTGGGTACGCCTAACGCAAGCATGTGCTGCCAGACTGCAAACCAAACCTTCGACTCAAATGTAAAACGAGCAATCTCCTGCTCAAAGGTGTTCGCTAAACAACCGAGTCCAGTGAAGCCAGCGGGAAAGCCTAAGAGTTTTTCGTCTTCTATTGTCCGAGAATCAGGGGTCAGTAAAATCTTTCGTATGTACTCTAAGTTAATCGTGTAGGCGTTACTGTTCAAAACATCGCGGTTAGAATAGAACTTCTGGAACAAGTCAAAGGTCTTCTCTTTCGTGAAATCCTTGTAGCGATTACTTAGGTATTCCAGCAATGTGACGTACTCTAGTCCCGTGGTTATCGTCACCAGAACAAACCCTGAAAACATGAGCAATGCCCCTTCGCCTGACCTAGCGGGAGGCATTGTTTGTGACTGACTAAAAAGTGATTCGATGAGCGCCACGGTGCGTGTTTCGTAGTCCTGCAAGACCCCGTCTTTTGCCAATCCCGCTAACCAAGGATTGGTTTTTACGCTATCTTGAATCAAGCGGGCCACTTCGGGCTGCATATCGAAAGGGATTGGTTTAGGCTGACCCGGTTCGCCTATATCTTTCGCAGCATTTTTATTTCTAAAGACAATTTCCGCTACAGTCTTTCCGAAGATTTTCATAGGGCCCCCTTATTAGCAGCCGGCTCTTGTGGGTGATTCGACGACCTGCAACCACCTTCACAAAGCGCTTTCCTCATGTGTTCTTTGCCTTGTTTAAATATTTCGCAACATTGGCAGCCCGGTGCGCCTTCGCGGTTGACTCTTGAATCACGCTCTTGATGCTTCCCGAGATCCCGTCTGAAACCACTATTGGATGCAGGGAGTGTGAGGCGAAGCAGGTCTGCTTCAGATCCGAGGGAATCGTATTCCCGACTAGCAGAGCGAACTCAATTCCCGGGACGAAGAACAGAAAATTGTGATAGCCGGATGCGGACCCTCGGTATGGGTAACAGAAACCAATCGTCTTTACCGGAGGGGGAATAACTCCTACGACCAACGCCATCTTTGCCGGGAATGGAGCCCTCCCGAGGAGAAAGACGCGTGCCAATTCTCCGTACTTGGCAAGCTGTATGAGCGGCTCAGTTTCGTCGCCCCTCCATGAATGAACTGATGCTTTCCAAAACACTCCCATTGCAAAATGAGTGAGCTTGGCGACATCAATCTTGGGATTTCCAGATGCCGCGTACATTTTCGAGTCGCCATCGCTGCCCCCGGGTGTGCCCTCCAGCAAGAGATCATGGAAAGGAAATTTCCCTTCGGCTGTCGCGAGCAGCGGCAAAACCCAGCTCTCGCCTTCACGACTCAGTATGCCGCCGTCACACTCCTTGCAGAGAAGCGGATGTTGGAGTTGTAGGCTGGATTGCATAATGACTTTGCTAGATATGGAAATGGGATCGTCATTGGGAGTCCGGCAGAAATCATGGACCCCTCGAGCCATCAGATGGCTGCTGATGAGAGGCTTTTCCTCTAAACAGAGCTTACAGATGCCAAGTTCCATGGTTTTCCTGTCAGCTACAGACCTAGCCCCAATTGTACGGGAGTGAAACTCGGGGAAAGACGGGATGTTTTCTGTCGCATACACTTACGCTGATCTGCCTGCTTTTCTCCGCGTACTCCGCGTCTCGGCGGTTAGATTTCTTTCTTCAGCTCCGCCAGCAAGTTTAGCGCTTCCAGCGGCGTCAGCCGGTTCAAATCTACTTCGCGCAACTTTTCCAGCACGGGCTGCGAGAGCGGCGTGAAGATGGTCAACTGCGTCGGACGCTCCGGTTCGGTGGAACTGCCCGGCGTCAGGTGCCCCGAAAGCCGGTGCTCGGACGATTCATGCTCTGCCAGTACCTCACGCGCACGCACCACGACTTCGTTCGGCAGCCCCGCCAGCTTCGCGACTTCGATTCCGTAGCTGCGGTCGGCTGCGCCCGGTTCGACCCGGCGCAGAAACACAACGCTTCCGCCAGTCTCTTTGACGGACACGTGATAATTTTTCACGCCGCTCAATTGCTCAGCCAATTCAGTTAGCTCGAAATAGTGCGTGGCAAACAATGTCTTGGCCCGCACGTGCGCATGGAGATACTCGATGGCGGCCCACGCGATGGCCAGTCCGTCATAGGTGGAAGTGCCGCGGCCGACTTCATCGAGCAGGATCAACGACCGCGCCGTCGCCGTGTGCAGAATCGCCGCCGTCTCCGTCATCTCGACCATGAACGTCGACCGGCCGCGCGCCAGGTTGTCGCTCGCGCCAATGCGCGTGAAGACGCGGTCCACAATGCCCAGCCGCACGGCACGCGCGGGAACAAATGAGCCTATCTGCGCCATGATCACGATCAGCGCGGCTTGGCGAAGATAGGTGCTTTTGCCTCCCATGTTCGGCCCGGTCAGCACCACGATATTGTGGGTCGAGTTATTCAGGAACAGATCGTTGGGAACGAAGCGCTCGCTGCCGGCCGCCAGTTCTTGCAGCTCGATAACGGGATGACGGCCTTCGACAATTTCCAGATCAAGGGGCCGGGCGGGGACGCCCGGCGCTCCATCAGCGACGTTCTCGGCCTTTTCAACTTCGTCGAAAGTTTGCTCAAACCGCGGCCGGCAATAATTCCGCAGCGCCGCAATGTGTGCCAGGCAGCCCAGTACATCTACTTCGGCCAGCGCCAGCGCGGTTTGCCGGATGCGCTTGGCCTCGGCGGCAATGGCGGAACGCAAATCGGCAAACAGACGCCGCTCGATTTCGACGATCTTCTCCTGCGCGTCCAGAATCTTGGACTCGTACTCTTTCAGCTCCGGAGTCGTGAAACGCTCGGCATTCACCAGCGTTTGCTTGCGCTCGTAGTCAGCGGGCGCGTGGTGCAGGTTCGCCTTCGAAATCTCAATGTAGTAACCGAAAATGGAATTGAACTTTACCTTGAGTGAGCCAATCCCCGTGCGCTCCCGTTCGCGCGTCTCCACTTGCGCCAGGTACTGCTTCGAGTTGCGGCTCAGGTCGCGCAGTTCGTCCAGATCTTTGTCGACGCCGGCGGCGATTACTCCGCCATCGCTCAGCGTGAGCGGCGGCTCCGGAACCAGCGTGCCATCGATCTTTTCCCGCAGATCGCCCAGTTCGTCGATCGCGCCGTGCAGCGTGCCCAGCCGCGACGCTGCCAGCCCACCCAGCACAATTCGTACCTTGGGGATTCTTGCGAGCGACGCCGCTAGAGCCAGCACGTCGCGCGGATTCGCCGTTTCCAGCGTGACCCGGCTCAGCAGACGTTCCAGGTCCAGAATTCCATCGAGCGACCGCCGCAATTCTTCGCGCCGTACCGTGTCTTTGACCTGCACCTCAACCGAATCCAAACGGCCCTCGATCTCGGCCCGATCCAAAGACGGGCGCAGCATCCAGGTGCGAAGCAACCGCTTGCCCATCGGCGTCACGGTTGCATCGAGGCAGCGGAACAGAGTCACTCCGGCATCGGTTCCCGCGAATAGGGGTTCAATCAGTTCCAGGTTGCGCACCGTGACCGCATCGAGCACGAGGCAATTCTGCCGCTCGTAGAAGCCGATGCGGTCCACATGATCGAGCGTGCCGCGCTGGGTTGACCGGATGTAATAAAGGATGGCACCAGCCGCCGAAGCCGCCGCCCGTTTTCCCGCCAGCCCGAAGCCCTCCAGCGAGAGCACGCCGAAGTGATTCTCCAGCAGCGGAATGGCGTGGTCGGGAGCGAAGATCCAGTCGTCCAAAGGAGTCTCTGCCCAGCCAAAGGCGGAAACGCTAGCAACAGGTGCTGTACCGGTGGAGGGACGGGCGTCTCGCCCGTCAAGCGGAGCGAAGCTCCGCGCCTGAGCCCCGGCGGACCGCTCAAATAGCGGAGCCGAAGATCCATACAGCATTTCTTTTGGCCGCAATTGTTCAAGTTCTTCTTGAATACGACGCCCGGCCAGCTCGCCCCCGAACTCCGTCGCTCGAAACTCGCCCGTCGAAAGATCGAGCGCTGCAAAACCCACGCGATCCCCGACCGTTGCCACCGCCGCCAAGAAGTTGTTCTCCTCCGCGTTTAACGACGAATCCGCCACCGTGCCCGGCGTGACCACGCGCGTCACTTCGCGCCGCACCAACGTCTTCGCCAGGCGCGGGTCTTCGACCTGCTCGCAGACTGCGACCTTGAACCCGCGCCGGATCAGCTTTGCGATGTAGCCGTCGGCGGCGTGGTAAGGCACGCCACACATGGGGATGGCCACGCCCTTTTCTTTGTTGCGCGAGGTCAGCGTGATCTGCAACTCGCGCGCCGCGAGCACCGCGTCGTCGAAGAAAAGCTCGTAGAAGTCCCCCAGCCGGAAAAACAGCAGAGCGTTGGGATGCTCTTTCTTGATCGCGGCATATTGCCGCATCAGCGGCGTCGAGGGCTCGGACATAGAGGAATTGGTAATTTTGTAATCTCTAAATTGGTAATTTGCAATTTGTGCACGCACGAGAGTTTAGGTGTTTCATGCGTCGCAGGCTCAGAACCTACTACTCTATCCTGCGCCAAGGTTCTTAAATTGCAAAATTGCAAAACTACCAAATTACAAATTTCTCCATTTGACTCCCTGCGTTGATTTTGCTCTCCTTACGCCATGGAACTCCGTAAAGATCCCATCACCCGTTCCTGGGTGATCACCGGGGACGATGTCATCGAGCCCACTCCACGCTCCGAAGCGTGCCGCTTTTGCGGTCCGTCCGCCGAGCCCCCCCAAGTCATCGCCAACCTGCCCGGCGTGGATGGCAGCGCATGGTCGGCGCGCTCCGTGGTCCATCCCCATGCGCTCTACCACGTCGAAGGCGAGGCGACCCGCCGCGGTGACGGCCTCTACGACCGCATGGGATCGGTTGGCGCTCACGAAGTTCTGATCGAAAATCCCCGCCACGACGGCCATCTCTGGAATGCGAGCGACTTCGAAGTCGAACAGTTCCTGCGTCTGGCCGCGCTGCGGATTCAGGATTTGAAGCGCGACAGCCGGTTCAAGTACGTCAGCATTTTCAAGAATCACGGTGCCGGAGCCGGGCAGGAGTTCGACCACCCCACTTCCCAGTTGACCGCAACCACTTTCGTGCCGCGCCGCGTGCTCTACGAACTCCGCGCCGGACGCGACTATTTCGAAAGCAAAGAACGCTGCGTTTTCTGCGACATTCTGGCGCAGGAGGAGCGTCAGAACCTGCGCCTCGTCGAACTTCGCGGAGACTACGTGGCCTTCTGCCCCTATGCTCCGCGCACCCCGTACGAAACCTGGATAATGCCCCGCAGCCATGAATCTTCCTTTGAGCGCAGCGGTTCCTCGCGCGTGGGTATCGTGACCGATCTCGCCGCGCTCCTGCGGCGCACCCTGCAACGTATCCGCACCGTCACGGAAGCCTTTCACCTTGTGGTTCACACCTCGCCCAACAGCCAGCATCCTTCGGCAACACTCGGATATTGGAAAACACTCGATGAGGATTACCACTGGCACGTCGAGATTCTGCCCATTATTGAGTCGAAGGCAAGGTCCTACACTTTCAAAGAGACTTATTATTCTCCGGTCACCTCGGAGACCGCAGTCAAACGTCTGCGGGAGGCGAAGATCTAGAAGCAGTCGTTGGTCGTTCGTCGTTAGTCGTTCGCGCAGGCTCTCAGCTATCGGCTCTCAGCTAAAGCGCTTCTACTGACAGCTGAGAGCTGACAGCTGACAGCTTTTGCATCAAGCTATCGACCAACGACCGACGACCATCGACCATCGAATAACGACCGCCCCATGACCATCCGTCGCCTGAAAACCTACACCGGATCGCAAGGCTACGTTTACCAGTACTACTTTGTCGGGAAACGCTCCGCCCCGGCATCCGAAGCCCATGAGTCCGACGCGAACGAATACATCTTCGACGTCACCTCCGACCGCAAACTGACCTACGCGGTCAGTGTTTTCCTGCCGCACCGCGTCATCGCTGCCTGGGCTGAATCGCATGGACGCTCGCTCGCCGATTCCGAGCAGTACGCCGCCGTCAAGATGCGTCTGTTCCGCGCCTTCGACGAACTGGAAGACATGCAGGCGCACGGCCGCGAACTGCGGATCGACTCGCAGTCTCTGGAAAAATCTCTGGCGTCGCTAGGCGTGGAATAGTTCGGCAGGTGCCTCACCAGCGACCTCCTCGATCACGGGTGAGAAAACTGATGATGACAGTAGCTCAGGCAAGACGTGTTAAGCTGGCAACCGGTCGGCGCAGCCGCGAGCGTTCCGGCCCCTATTCGCAATTCTTCCCTATTGATCGCGTGAGGTATGCATGTCCATTCGGCAAAGATTGGTTGGGATCGCAGTATTGGCAACTTCCTGTGTCGTTTTTGCTCAGACCACCGAGACGAAACCTCCTGATAAGGATACTTCCATGACGTCGGGCTCGGTGATCGAACAAGCGGCCCGGGCCGCGGTCGCCAGCCGTGGGCATTACTCAGCGACCCCAGCCCCGAACCCGTGCCGGAGCGGGGAGCTCGATCAGGCGGCAATCCTAACCGACACGATGGGCGTAGACTTCGACCCGTATCTCAAGCGGGTCGTGCAAATTGTGAAACAGAACTGGTATACCTTGATGCCGCCGTTGGCGTATCCGCCTGTCTCGAAGCAGGGCAAAGTCTCAATTGAATTCGTCGTCATGAAGGATGGCAAAGCGAACAGCATGAAGCTGCACACATCGTCCGGCGACGTGACGCTCGATCGCGCTGCCTGGGCGAGTATCACCGCCTCGATCCCGTTCCCACCCCTGCCCAAAGAATTCCCGGGCCAGACGCTCGGTTTGCGCTTTTACTACTTCTACAATCTAGAAGCAACCGGCATCAGTATCAGTATTTCACCTTGCGGTGACGTTCGGGTTCCCGCTGGCTCAACGTTGCAATTTTCCGCTTCGGGGAAGGGGATTACAGATACATCCGTGACGTGGAGTGTTTCGGGCCCTGGCCGTTCGAATCCGCTTGCGGCGCCATCTCTGAGACCGGACTTTACACCGCCCCCGTCGACGTTCCTAATCCTCCAACGGTTATCGTGGAAGCTACATCGCGGACTGATATGAGCGTTACCGGCAAGTCCAAGGTTACCGTTGTGCAGGCAAGTCCATCGCAAATGGGGCCGTGACCGCGTGGAGAAGTACATAGTGGTGCGACGGGCGTCTCGCCTGTCCCGCCGGGCGGGGACGCCCGGCGCTCCACCAGCAATATTAGATCGGAGCAAGTAAACAACACGCGGTTGCGGTGCCGTGCGCGACCGCCCTTCGTGCCTCCACGGCAGGTTTTCCGCCCCTCCCCCTGTGACCCACGTCACATGCACCTGTGATAGCCTCCGTTTCCTCCGCGCCCCTCGGCCCGGCACACTATAATCACCGAAGCGGGGTGGGGAGGGATCAGACCGGCCTGCGGAAGCACCAAGAATGATGACTCTGGTTTGGCTGCGCGTCGCGCTCGTTTTTTACGCTGCGGGATTGCTCTATGCGCTGGTCGCGCTCACTCGCACCTCCGAAATCCTCGGCAAAGTCGCGCTCCACGCCTCCTACCTCGGCATGGTGTTTCATCTCGTGTCGTTGACCGAAGCCGTTGTGCAAACCGGCCAGTTTGCTTCGGCCTCCGTGCACAACTCGGAGTCGCTGCTGGCCTTCCTGATCATGGTCGTCTTCATGCTTACCTACCTGGTGTACAGGACGACTACCCCGGGCATCGTGATTTTTCCCCTGGTTTTTCTGCTGACCTTCGTGGCCGCTACCGGTCAGCAACCCCTCGTCTTCGCATCGGATGTCGTGAAGAAGGGCTGGCTGGCCGTGCACATCCTGATGATCTTCACTGGATATGCGGCGCTGTTCCTCAGCTTTGGCGCCAGCATTCTGTACCTCATGCAAGAGCGCGCTCTGAAAGCCAAGAATTCTAGTGGCTTATTCTCGCGACTGCCCGCTCTTCAGGTGATTGACGACATCGGCTACCGCTCCCTCATGCTCGGATTTCCCTTCATGACTCTGGGCCTGATCGCGGGCTCCGTGGTTGCCGAAGCCACCTACGGCCGCATTGATTTTTTCGATCCCAAGATTCTGCTTTCCGTCCTCATGTGGGCCGTGTACCTGCTGATGGTGTTCACGCGTCTGACTGCCGGATGGCGCGGACGCCGCGCCGCTATGCTCGCCAGTGCAGCCTTCGCCGCGGCGATCGTGGCCTGGATCGCCAACTACTTCAGCGGAATGCACAGGTTTATCGCGTCATGAAATTCCAGCTCATCGGCGTCAATCACAAGACCGCGCCGGTCGAGGTGCGCGAACGCCTGGCCATTCCTGAATCGCGCCTGCCGGAGGCTTGCAAGCGACTGTCCGAACATCCCGCCGTTGCCGAGGGAATGATCGTCTCCACCTGCAACCGCGTCGAATTTATCGCCAACATGAAGAACGGTACGGGCGACCTCCGCGAATTCCTGCGCGAGTATTTCGAAACGGATCTCAGCCAGTTTGAAAGTCATCTCTATGAATTTCGCGAAGATGAGGCCGTCCGCCACATCTTCCGCGTCGCCTCCAGCCTCGACTCCATGGTTGTCGGGGAGCCCCAGATCCTGGGGCAGGTCAAGGAAGCCTACGCCACCGCTCGCGCCGTGGGAGCGGTGCGCGCGCAGCTCGATCAGTTGCTCACCCGGGCGTTTGCGGTCGCCAAGCGCGTCCGTACTGAAACCGCCGTCGGATCTTCGTCGGTTTCGATTGCTTCGGTGGCCGTCGAACTGGCAGAGAAAATCTTCGGGAGCCTAAACGGCAAGAGTGTGTACCTGGTGGGCGCAGGGAAGATGAGCGAGCTAGCGGCCCGGCATCTGCTGGCGCACGGCGCTGCGTCTCTGTTTGTCGCCAACCGCACCTACGACCGCGCCATCCGGCTGGCGCAAAAGTTTGACGGACAGGCGATCGAGTTCAGCCGGCTTTATGACACCTGCGAGCGCGCCGACATCGTGATTACCTCGACCGGCTCGCCCCACTTCATCTTCCGTCGCGAACACGGCGAAAAACTCATGGCGCGGCGCAAAAACAAGCCCATGTTCTTCATCGATATCGCCGTTCCCCGCGACGTCGACCCGGAGATCAACAAGCTCGATGGCATTTTCGTCTATGACATCGACGATCTGCAGCAAGCGGTCAGTTCGCACGTCGCCGACCGCAAGAAGGAAGCCGAAAAGGCGGAGGCGATCGTCAATGGCGAGGTCGACAAATTCCACGCTCGCCTGCAGACTCTCGACGTGGTTCCCACCATCGTCAGCTTGCAGGACCATCTCGAAACCATTCGTCAGGCCGAGATTGATCGCGTTCGGGGACGCCTGGGTTCCATGACCACCGACCAGGAACTTGCCGTCGAAGCGCTGACCCGTGGCATCGTCAACAAAATCATGCACACTCCCATCAGCACCTTGAAGACGGCTGCGCGCGATCCCGAATCCACCACCGTCATCGAACTTGTGCGTCGCCTTTTCAACCTGCATAAGGAGGACGAAGAAAAGGAAGCGGCGGCTTCGAAGTCCGCCCGTCGCCCGGAAGCAGAAGACTGATGGCCCGCCTGCGTATCGGCTCCCGCGGCTCGCAGCTTGCGCTCTGGCAGGCCCATCACATTTCCGATCTGCTGCGCGCGCAGGGCCACACCGTGGAACTTGAGATCATCAAGACCACCGGCGATAAAATCACCGACGTTGCGCTCGCGAAAGTCGGCACCAAGGGCATGTTCACCAAGGAAATCGAAGAAGCCCTCGTCGAAAACCGGGTTGACCTCGCGGTACATAGCTTGAAAGATCTGCCCACCGAGTTGGCCGCCGATTTCGAGATTGCCGCCATCACTACCCGCGAAAATCCACGCGACGTTTTTTGCTCCGTGAAGTTTGCCAGCATCGAAGCGCTGCCGCGGCAGGCGAACGTTGGCACCAGCAGCCTGCGCCGTCAGGCCCAATTGAAGGCGCTTCGTCCCGATCTTCAGATTTACCCGCTCCGCGGCAACGTGGATACGCGCCTGCGCAAACTCGAATCCGGCGACTACGATGCCATCATTCTGGCCGCCGCCGGCCTGAACCGTCTGGGCAAAACGCAACTGGTTCGCCAGGTGATCTCTGCGGAAGTAATGACGCCTGCCGCTGGACAAGGCGCTTTGGGAATCGAAATCCGCAAGGACGACACGGCAACGCGTGCGCTCCTGGCATTTCTCGATGATGCTGCCGCCCGCGCCGCCACCACCTGCGAGCGCGCCCTGCTCAGCAAACTCGGCGGCGGTTGCCAGGTTCCCATTGGAGCTTTCGCCGAAGTGAAAGGAAGCCGTATTCGCCTGAACGCGCTCGTAGCTCATCCCGATGGAACCAAAGTTCTGCGCGAAACCCGCGAGGGCGACGATCCCGTGCGCTTGGGCCAGGAAGTCGGCGAAACCCTTCTGCGTCGAGGCGGCGATGTTATTCTCGAAGAAGTTTACGGAGAAGGTTTCGCACTACCGCAGCAACCATGAACAATCGTCCAAGAAAAAGTTGTCATCCTGAGCGAAGCGAAGGACCTGCTGTTTGTGGCGGAAATCCAAGGTCACTGCCGGGAATATGAGTCTTGCAACTGAGCACTGAGAACCGAGAGCTGGCAACTGCCCTCATGCGCAAACCCAACGAAAAACATCCCCTCGCCGGAATCCGGATTCTAGTCGGACGCGCCCGCCACCAGGCCGGCAGTCTTTCCGCCAGCTTGCGCAGCCTGGGCGCGTCTGTAATCGAAATCCCCTTCATTGAGATTCGCAAGCCGCAATCGTACCGTCCGCTCGACGAGGCTCTGAAAAATATCCGGAGTTACGACTGGCTCATTCTCACCAGCGCCAACGGCGTCGAAGCGATGTGGGAGCGCGTCCGAAAACTTCGCATCACGCGCCGGAATCTCAAGCATCTCCAGATCGCCGCCATCGGGCCTGCGACCAAGAAGGCGATTGTGAAGCACGGCCTGAAGGTCAAGATGGTTCCCGAGGAGTACGTCGCCGAGGCTGTAGTGCAGGGGCTGCGCGACAAGGTCAAAGGCAAGCGCGTCGTGCTCATTCGAGCCAAAGTCGCGCGCGACCTGATTCCAGAGGAACTGCGAGCGGCAGGAGCCGAAGTCGATGTGGTCGAAGCGTACGAAACCGTAGTGCCCGAGAAATCGCGTGCGCGTCTGCTCGCGCTGATGAAAAATGCGGCTCGCCGTCCGCACATCGTGACGTTCACCAGTTCCTCCACCGCGAAGAACTTTGCCGAACTGCTCGGCAAGTTCAAGGCAGGATCGCTCAGCGATGTCCAGTTTGCTTCGATTGGTCCGGTAACTTCGGCGACACTGCGCGAATTGCAGATGCCGGTCGCAATCGAGGCCCGCGAATTCACGATGGGGGGATTGATTCGCGCCATCGTCCTCGCCCGTTACGCTGAGACTTTCGAGTAGAGACGGGGCTTGCCCCGTCTGGGGAGACGCGGCAAACCGCGTCTCTACGGAGAATCAGGTTCTCTTGCAGGGTTGGTACAGCCGCGAATTCTACTCCGGCTTGGGAGCTGAGACTCCCATCGGCGGGTCAATCCCGTCCAGGTAGGCCTGCATGCGTGCCTTGCCGTCGACGGGCAAACCGGTGAACTCGATTCCATTGCCCACGCCCGGATCGCAAGTCCGGACCACCGCCGTGATGTTGACGCGCTCCGAGTCCAGCCAGAAATCCAGCCGCAGCACAGTTCCGAGCGGAAAAGGCAGCATGTTCTCGACGTAGCATCCATTGCCGCTCACGTCGGTGGCATTAATGCGGATTGGCGCATTGACGCGCTCGTCGCGCAGTTCCAGGGGAAGCGAAATCTTGTGCCGATGCCAGCGCCGCCGGTTGGAGGGTGCAATGGTCACCGTCGCGCCGTCCATGGGCAGATAGTTTTTCCACGGGCACTCCTGTTCGGCGACCAACTTTACTCCCACTTGATTCTTCTTGATCGGGCCGGCGTTCGTCACCCGGATCACGGTGCAGCGCGTTTTTCTCTCCTCGCACTGCACTCCGATCACGTCACCCACTTTCAGTTCGCTCTCGACGCCCGAGATCAGTGCGCCCTCCGAAGTGATGTTCTGAGCGCGAGCATGTTGCGAAAAGGGGCGTCCGTCGGCGCTCATTCCCCATATCCGCACCGGCAGATCCACACTTAGGCGAGGTTCGGATTGCTGGTCAGCCATGCCTGGTCCTCGTATCTCTTGATGCGATAATACCGCCCTCTGACGCGCCATGATATTACAAAATTAGCGTTACAGTAACGAGCGGAGTACCACGTTCGGTACCTGCCAATCGTTTTCAGGGGCGTTTTTCCGCGATCTGTTCCGCGAACTCCCGATAGCCGATGACACGAATCTCTTGCTCCTCGAGAAACTGCCGCAGTTCCGCTGAAGTCAGCAGACGCCGCTCCTCCTCGCGAGAATCGAGCAAGCGCGTGCGGGCTGCGCGCAAGTCGGCGTCGTTGTAGCCGGGATGGCAGACGAACTCCCAGGTTCCGTCGGGCAGGCTCGCGAGCGTCTGGCGCAGCAGGGAACTATAGCCGGAACTGTCGCCAGGACTAGCGCTCGACCCGGTCTCGATCACCCCGATCACGCCGTCGGGTGTAAGCAGTCCAGCGCGCTTGATGCGCTGGCGGAATTGCCCCGAGAAGGTGTGCAGCATGCGCACCTGGCCATAACGCTTCCAGAGATCGGGCTTGCGTTTGAATAGCCGCGCGGGCATCGCTTTCACGGGAACGAAGGGATTGCGGATCGCACGCACACCGCAAATGCGCGCGGCTCGCAGCAGGGCTGCGAGAATCTCGGGAAAGATGTGGGAGTGTTTGTGCGTGTCGAGGTGAGTCACCTGCAGACCGGTGGACTGAATGGTCCGTATTTGCGCAGTGACTTCCGCGACCAGTTGGTCGCGATCGAAGCCTCCCAACATGGCGCGCGCGGCGAAGGCCGAAAGGCTGGAGTAGAACTTATCCGGCTCTGCCGAGCGAATCGCCCGCAGCGTATCCACTGCCCCCGCCGATGACACCGGCGTCCCGTCCACCAATACAACGTGGCATCCCACGGAGAGATTCGGCGCCGAGCGCGCCGCCGTCACTGCGTCCGCGAAGGCAGAGCCGTTGGCCATCAATGTCGTCGACGACACGACTCCGTCGAGGTGGGTTTCCACAATGGCTCGATTGACTCCCGCGGTCAGACCAAAATCATCGGCGTTGACGATTAACTTTCGCACGCTGAAAGTGTAACAGCCGCGACGGGTGAGTTCCGCACGGTTTGGTCTCGGGCGAGTGCGCACGTCGCCCGCGCGCCGAAGCTACACGGGGAAACCACCTGCCGCAGGCACGGTTTGACCGGCAAGCGGAGGGTCCAGTATTCTCAGCATAAGTTCTGCGGAAGTTGTTTCGCGAGCGGCGGGGATGAAACGCGCCGTGATCGCATCCACGTGGATGCGGGCGGTTAGCTCAGTTGGTTAGAGCGCCTGCCTTACAAGCAGGAGGTCGCAGGTTCGAGTCCTGCACTGCCCACCAAGTTTCCAGCCAAATAAAGGGGTTTTTGACGAGGCGGCCTTCCCGGGCCGCTTTGGTTTTACCTTTGTTTTACCGTTCGGCAGGAACATCAGCTATGGGTTTCAAAAAGGCTTCGAGTCCAAAAAGTTCTGCGGGTAGGCGGACTTTATGTAGGAGATAAAGTCCACACCGTAATCCACCTGCCAATACCACTGCTTTCCATGTACTAGTATCGTTTTGGGTGCCGTCTGTTGCTCTGCATCTTGTTGAATGTACGTTTGCAGTTGGTTTCGATTCCTTCCGCGCTCACCACTCTTTTTAACGACTTGCGGTCGGCTGCCATCCATCCTTCTGGACCACTGTGGCTGTTTTTGTGGCTGTGACCACATCAAGTGCTTCTGCTGGTTGACACGGTCAATGGCCACTTTGATTGGAGCCGTCTCAGGATGCAGATAGCCCATGGTCGTATCCAGGCTCTCATGCCCCATGACTTCCTTTACCAGTTCCGGATACCTCGTCTCCGCCATTGCCACGGTACCAAACGTGTGGCGGGCGCAGTACAGCTTCAAGGCGTCCGGGATTCCGAGCTTGCGAGCAATCTTGCGGTAATACGGATTGGGAGCGATCTCGTACTTGCAGCAAGTTTCAGCCACGTTTCCGCTCTTCAAACCTTCCAACACAATCTGCCACTTCTCTTCCGGGGTTCTCTGGACTCTCGGCTTTCTCGACATTCTCGCCTCCTGGCGGAGGCCCCAAGCCTAACTAACT
>Ga0209039_10001280_pt1 | contig 23851 bp, 22 predicted proteins | sample BogFormECP12_OM1_FD_188238 | JGI IMG/M metagenome (GOLD analysis project Ga0209039, IMG submission 188238) | Bog forest soil microbial communities from Calvert Island, British Columbia, Canada - ECP12_OM1 (SPAdes) (version 2) | ecosystem: Environmental > Aquatic > Freshwater > Wetlands > Bog ... | reverse complement strand
CCCTTCCGCCTTCGCATGCACTTCTGGAGTGAGCTTCTTGGTTCGCTTCATATAGTCCAGAGCCAGGACGTTGGGATACGTGCTCGAAGAGGTCTGCTCGAAACAACCGCCCGGCATACGTAGAAGCGTGTCAATTCCCTCCATGATCTGGCTCAAGGGACCGGGATAGAGCCGCACAAAGATCTTGCTGGCACCTGGTATTGAGCTCGGCGGAAATTCCAGATTGTGGCCGACAGCCGACTCCAATTGCCCATTGAAGACCATATTCTGCTCACGGCCGTTGGGAACAACTTCGATTTCGCGAACGACGATATCTGCGCGCTTGGCTTCTCCCCTCATTTGCGCAGAAAGAACCAGCTTGAACTTGCCAATGTGCCTGGCCTCCAGCGTGAACTGCGAGCTGCCGACATGGTCGGCATCCACTTTGACTGATTTCTCCGCCACATCATCCACGAGCGAAAACCAATCGCCAGATTTCAACTGAAGGCGCACGTCGCCCTTTGCACCGGAGTAGTTATAGATGGCCACCGGAATGGAAACCTGGTCGCCTTGCGTCAAGGTGACGGGGAGATCAAGATCCACGAAGAAGTCCTGAAAGACTTTCAGGCTTGATGTGGCTGTGCCGAGCGCGCCGTGTTGTGTGGAGGCCAGCATCGCCATGCGCCACGTGGTGATATTATCCGCGAGCGGAATGGAGATGCTGGCGTTGCCGTCACGATCTGTGATGATTTCCGGATTGATATACAGGGCTTCGGGAAAGTACGAACGCACGTGCACATCCGGCGAACCTTCCTGGTCTTGCGCTTTGTCTTTGAGTTGTTGGGCATCCAACTCCTTGACATGTCTGAGCTGCATTGCCATTGGCGCGGCGAGCTTTGCCGGAGCCGGCGCCATCAGCATTGCTCGATCGGCCGGGACACCGCCAATTACGCCTCCCATGACGCCGCCTGCGCCTCCGGGGACTCCTCCGGCCATACCAAAGCCAATGCCGGCGTCGGTGGTTATGACAACCTCCGAACCGCCGGTGACTTCCACTGCCTCGGTCGAAAAGCCGATCGTGAGGCAGACCTCGAGTCCGGCGTGATCACGCGCCTCAAGCCTGAACGTCTGCGCTGCCGGACGAAACCCAGGGCTGGAAACAACGACCTGGTACGTGCCGCTTCGAAGAGCGGTCAACTGGAATTTGCCCGCGTCGTCTGCCTGCACGGTTGCCGAATGGCCTGTCGCGGTGTTACTTGCGGTGATGATCGCGCCCCAGACCGCCGCGCCGGATGGGTCCACAACCGTTCCAGAAACCTCAGCCCGGCCATTGTGAGGGCCACGGTCATGCTCGATTTGCACCTTGATTCCGGTTTTTCCGTCGGAAGGGGAGGCCACCAATTTGCTGCGGCGGAAATACAGAAACGCCGTCAGGTCGTCGGCGGTATTGAATTGTTTGTCGAAGCCCGCGCTGCGGATAACGTACTGTGTTTTGCTAGGATCCCACGTTAGGGGTTCGACCTGCAGTTCCCTACCCCACGGATCGCGAAACTCCGGCCGTCCCGAATCCGCCAGTTTCTCGAAAGCCTTTCTCAAGTCTGTCTGGTTAGGGTCATTCGCGAACGAGCGCCGCAGTTGCGCGGCAATTTTCCCCGCATTTGTGATGAACTGCGCCCGGTAGCGGGCCAAATATTCGTAGTATTTTGTCTGCGGAACCGAACGGCCTACCTCCGCCTCAAATCTGTTTTGAGAAACGATTTCCGTCGCCGAGAACAGTGCCCGCGCGGCGCGATCCCGCTGTTCCTCTTTGGATTGCGGCGCCGACTCGACAACCTCCGGTAATCCAATGGAATGGATCTCGTACCTGGGCTTCATCACTTCTTGCTCCAGATAAAAGAAGACCTTCGCGAAACCAGGTTGTTTCTCCGCGAGCGCAAAAACCGCTTCGTCCACAATCTGGAGTCCTAACGCCGCGTGCACGCCTTGGCCGCGCGCGTCGGTTATTCGGAAACGAATATGGGTGTCGTCGCCGGGCTTATAAACAGGCGCATCCGCTACAGCCTCGATTTTTAGCTCGTCGGCGGGCTGAACGAATACCAGCCGGTGATCCGACACGGGCTGCGCGTTTTGGCCGAACATGTAAGCATTGACATCCAGGGTCCCGGCCATTTCAGGGCTGGCAACCACTGAGAGTTCTGCCTCGCCATCGTTGATGTCAAGATCGCGCGTCAGAATCGTCTGTCCTTCTTTCGCGATATCGATGTAAGCGGTGCCACGATTCTTTGTGGCCAACACCTTAAGGTGAATTGCATCTCCTGAACGATAAACAGCCCGCTCGGCATGCAGAAGCACCTGATCTTCACCCATGCGCAGTTGCAGCGGAACTGTGGCCGAAACAGTCTCCCCCTCTTTGTCGCGGCCTTCGATCTGTAGAGTTTCACTCCCCGGCCGTGTTCTCAGGCTGATGACTGCCACCCCGCCGCTATCGGTCCTAATGCTCTGCTCACGCCCCGCGTTTGTCCGGACCTTTAAGTCCGCCTCCACAGGCGAGCCGTCTGGATAAGACGCCAACAAGAACACTTGATTCTCAAGCCCCGGGATCAGCGTTCCGCCTTCGGGAACCGCCGTGATCAGGAATGCCGATTCACTCACCGTGATGGCCTCTCCCCTCGTCTCTGAATGACCCGCGCTGTCTTTTACCGTTGCCTCGATTAGAAGGCGCGCGGCCCCCCGGCTAAGCGGACGGCCCGCCAGATAATTGGGAAGCCGCAAGTCGAAGTGGTACGCGCCGTCGTGGTCAGTCTTGCCCTCCACGGAAGCAGCTTCGAATGTAGTGACATCCATGCCCGTTGCCTTTATCGAGACCTCCGCCATGTCCAGCGCCTTCCCGAAAAAGTAGTTTGCCTGGACTGTACCTTTGACATGATCCCCAGGACGATAGCCATGCTTTTTCTGGTCGTCCTTGGAGGTGAACTCCACGTCCACTTTGAATTTCGGCAGCACATACGTTTCCACGTTCAAGGCAATTTCCGCGCTATTCGTTGCATCGCTTCCGGCCTCGCCTAACAGCGCACGCAGATGATACGTGCCAAGGTTCACTTCGCTGGCGAGCACGAACTCTGCCGAGGCGATGCCGAACTCGTCTGTGCGCGTGGCCTTCTTGAAGACTTTGTTGCCACGCGAATCCTCCACTTCAAATACCAGGTCGCGGTTCGCGACTGCTTCATGGTCCGCGCGGTCTAGCGCCAGAGCACGCGCGTGTATCATCTGCCCTGGTTGATAGATTGGTTTTTCGGTGGTCAGCAGGATTCCCACCTTATCCTGTAGCCGGATCGTCTGGGTATATTCAGTTGAACCGAGAGAAGTGTCCACGATGTAGCGCAACTCGCAATTGCCGGTGAACCCTACTGGAAACTGAAACCGTGCCTCCGATGTGTTGCGATGGTTTAGTTGGCCCGTGAAAAGAGTACGCCGGTTCTGCCCTGGCACCTGCAGATCGATTCGGAGAGAACTTCGGCCGGGTATCGCCTCGTTCTTTGAGTCGGTGACGATCACGCGCACCGCCGCACGGCTTCCTGAGAGATACGACTGCTGCCCAAGGATATGCAGAACAGGCATGCGCAGCATCTGGGAGATGGACTCCGTTCCCTGCAAATCCGCAAATTGAGTGTCGTCGTACTGGAAGTAGTAGCGTACGCGGTGCCAGACAAGTTCGTCGAGTGCCAGTGGCTTATCTAGCCTGACTTGCTCCTTCCACTGCGAGGAGCCTTCCACCACCTCTAGCGACTTTTCCATTCGTCCGAGCACGTGATCTTCCGGGTCGAGCACTTCCAAAGTCAGGTGTCCTGTGCCGCGATGAGCTGCATGATACGGAATCGCCAAATGCAACATTCCGTGGGAGTACGTGGCCGTGCCTGGTGCGCTATTGGCTCCGAGGAACGGCTGCACCAACAGAGCCACGGACAACAAGATCAACACCGCAATGAAACAGAAACAGATTCGACCTAGGGTCTGATTCCAAAGGCTGGGCTCCATCGGGTTTCTCCCTGAGTACACAGCTTCAGCGCCTCTGCTGTTCCTTGGCGCTCAGAGTTAGAACGGAAGCAGTGGCTGCTCTTGCACGTTTACCTTTCGGCGGTGCGGGCCCCTGCGTCTGTTTAATGGACACCACGTTCACGAAATTGGTGCCCGTTGGGATTACGGTACCAAAACGAGAGGTGGTTTCTCAGTGGAAGCTCTGGTCCAAAAAACTATCTCACCTCTCCTGGACTAACACCTCGGGCTGGTCAATACTCGTGGTGATCACAACAATTGAATCGCATTAATCTTATAGACAAGACGACGGGTACTAAATATGCGAAGTTCGTGTTTCGGCCGGATGATGGAATCACATAATTTCTGTTCAGCGCGACTCAATTAGCGATTTCATCTTAGGCGGTGAGTGTTGACCGAACCATTTGGCCCTCAAATATTCAACGTTCCGTCAAAACCTGGAGGAATGTCCGTTGGCTCCTAGCCACAGTGCCGAGCACTTCGATATTCACGCGTCAGTGGTATTTCAGTTGGGCGAGAGCCTGATCACCGACTCGGTTCAGGCTCTCGTCGAGCTCGTAAAGAATTCTTACGATGCGGACGCTTCTTATTGCAAGCTGACGATCAGCACCGAAGAGGTCACAGACCCTGAGTCGCCCTTTCACGGTGCCGGTGGTTCAATCGTGATTGAAGACGATGGTGTTGGAATGGCGATCGAAGATATTCGTCGTGGTTGGCTAACTATTTCAAATTCGGTCAAACGAGAGTTCAAGGATCGCAAGCTTACCACCAAAAAGGGCAGAACCCCTCTGGGTGATAAAGGCCTTGGTCGGTTGGGGACACAGAGACTCGGTGATAACGTTGAGATGTTTTCTCGGACTCAGGGCAGTCCAGGTGAGAATCACGTCTGGTTTTCGTGGAAGGATTTCGTCGGCAAAACTCATCTCTCAGAAGTAAACATTGGGCGAGAGGAGCGCCATGCTTCATATAGCCATGGCACGAAATTAATCATCTCGCAATTAAGAGAACCCGAGATTTGGAAAGGTGATGCAGTTGTTCGACTACAAGCGAGATTGTCCCAGATGATCTCGCCTTACAGAACGGTCAGAGAGTTTGTTGTATATGCAAGCGTCGATGGCAAACAACTAGAGCTTCTTGAGATCACTGAAAAACTCCGGCAAGCCGCTCAGCTCCACTATTATTTGAATTATGACGGGGATCTCTTTCGGGTCTCGGGCAGAGCCCGACTGTCATACATCAAACCTGAAACGAATCCAGACAGAGCTCTCTTTGAAAGTGTTGTGGATAATGATGGAGGTCAACGGCTCTTCAACCATCTAAGAGTATCGAAAAGAGCGAGTGAATTCTCTTTCCAGAAATCATCGCATGACGGTTGGTTCGTCGATTTCAGCACTGCCAACCACCTGGAAGACATCGACGGTATTGAACTGATTGATGGTCGACCAGCGGACCCAGGACCATTTAGGGGCGAAATCGACTTCTTTAGTTTAGGTGCTCAAAGCAGTGCAGAGCAGACCGCGTATGGCACCTCCACAGAATACAGGCAAGCCGTAGAAACCCTCAGCGGTGTCAAGGTATATCGTGATGGATTTGGAATTCGAGTGGCTGCCGATTGGCTGGATCTCGGTAAGCAATGGACTAAAGCTCGCTCGTACTACACATTAAAACCGCACAACACGCTCGGGTACATAGCAATAACAGCTAGGGACAATCGTCAGCTTGAAGAGACCACTGATCGTGAAGGTTTCAAGGATAACCCTTATTACCGGAACTTCTACTCTCTGTTGAGTAGTTTTGTCGTCTTTTCGGAGAACGCTCAAGGGCTTCTGCGAAGAGGGTGGACCGAATATAAGAAGTCGATTCGTCACGCGGCTGCAAACGTCCCGGAAGATACAAAACCCGAGGCACTGTCCGCAAAACTGACTGAGGGCATGGCGAAGGCGGCGCGTTACAGGACTGCATTATCCCAGGTATCATTACGGCTAAAGAACTCGATTGATAATACTAAGCGTGCGGTCGACAGTGCCCGAGAGAGCGGAAATGAGAACGGGAATATCAGAGTTCTGGAATCGATCCTTGCCGAAATGAGCGCAGCAGTAAGGGATGCCGAAGAAGTTAGTACCGACGTTCAAGTCTACCTAGATGAGATTTCCAAAATGGAATCCGTCGGGGGTGTCTTGACTTCACAGATCGAAACGCTTCGCGAGCAGATCCAGCAGGTCCATGAAATCATCGCACTAGGGTTAACCGCAGAATCTATCAGTCATGAAACCGGTAACATCACCTCACAGCTTGCGCAGCGAAACGAACAAATAATTCGATATTTGAGGTCAAATTCTGTAAAGGACACACGAATCAGTGCCTTTACCGAATATGTGAGGACCTCTGTTGGTGGGCTGCGGCGTCAACTTGCATTTCTTGCGCCATCTCTCCAGTACGTCCGTGAAAAGCGCGAACTAATTGATATGGAGGAATTCGCGGGAGAGCTTCTCAAGCACTATACAGTGCATTTTGCATCTACTTCAATTCAAGTTCTCACAAAGATGAAGAAGGGACAAAACTTCAAAATCCAAATGAACAAAGGCAAATTGATCCAGATACTGGACAATCTGCTTTTGAATTCTGAGTACTGGCTGAAAGAAGATCTCCGAATGGGACGTCTGAGTCTTGGATCAATTTCTATCGAGCTATCAAAACCCTATGTCCGTGTGAGTGACAATGGGAAGGGGGTTGAACCTCGTATTGAAGACTCACTGTTCGAGCCATTCGTGACTGCAAAAGCGAAGGGAGTTGGACGGGGCCTGGGTCTATACATCGCCAGACAACTGCTCGACGCCGAAGGCTGTAATATCCGGCTTCTGCCCCAGAGAAATGCATTCAATAGATTGTTTTCATTCGAAGTAGATTTGACGGGTGTGCTCGTTGACAAACCCTGACGCCAAAAACGTAATCGAGCGACTTCTCACGGCTGCCGGAGTTGAGCGTGTAGTGTCGGTTGACGACTCCTATTCCGATAAGTTCCCAGTTGAAGAGTTTCTTGGCTTGAGTGAGCAATTTGAACTCGCGGAGCTGCAAAAAGTATTCGCTGAATATCCCACGATCATCAAGGTGACAGACCGGGAAATCTGGGCTCAGCGAGTCAGAGAGGAGTGGGCGGATTTCGACGAGCCTACACGGCGAGAGTTGACGCGCAGATTGCGTGACCTAATCAAGCAAACAACAGGGTCCAGTCCCCCCGGTTCGAGCGATGATTTTGATTATGAGACCGTAACCATTGTGCCAGATGTCTTCGCTAGATTTGGCTTGGTAACACTGTCACTCAAAGACTGGCGAAAACAAAAGGACGACATATTGAAGTCGGACATGCCCCTGACTCTCATCCTAGTGGATGAGGACTTTTCTCGAGAAGGTGCGAGTAACGTCGAAGGCATTAAACTGATCAAAGAGCTATTTAATACAACTAAGCCAGGGAGACTCTTATGCGCTCTCCTGAGTCAGAAATACGGACCAGTCGGCATTCACGAGCGGTGGAAAGATCTGTGTACACAGGAAAACCTCGATCCAAGCAGATTCGTACTTATTCCAAAGGCGTTTTTTGAGCAGGAGGATTTGCTGGGATTCGGAAGGTTGGTCAAGCTCGCGATTCTAAACGAATCAGTGAGCGACTTGAGAAAAAAGGCAACAGCAATACTGCACGGAGCGGTTAAGGAAGCTGAAAAACAGCTGAACGGCATCGACGTTTACGATTTTGACCAGATAGTGTTCCTGTCCTCTTACCTCGAAGGTGTGTGGGAACCCGACACCCTATTTCGTATTTTCGGATTGTTCCATCGAGACGAAACCAGGAGACTTGCAAAAGGAAATGCTGAACTTCACAAGCTTGCCGACGAAATCAGAAAGGTTAGCCAAATCCAAACAAAATCCGAATCAGCCCCAAGTTACAACACAATAAAGCTGCAACGGTTGGAGTTGTATGAAGATCCAGAGTTTCTGAACTCACATTACATGCCGATAGAGCTCGGAGACATATTTCAAAAAACCGGTTCCAAACAGCTATTCATCCTTTTGGGGCAGCCCTGCGATTTGATGGTAAGACGTGACGGAAGAAGAAATCCCGCGGTAAAGGAAGCTGCGCTTGTGGAAATTGAAACTGGAGGTTTCGAAAACCGTGAGGGATACGTTGAGCTGCCATTCTTCGACTCTGAGGGCACTGCGAAGTACTACGTCGCATTCAGGAACTCTGTTGCAGTTGATTTAATGGCTCTGGATCTGTGTGCGTTCCACTCGAACGGTGAGTCTGATTTCATATGCGGGAGTCAGTGTCCCGAAACGCTGATTCCAGCGTGGAAGCCACATTACGAGCATGTGGCGGAAAAGGTCGCGGCGATAATTGCAAGAGTTGATGGGTTTGCGAAATTAGGTATGAATCCGAAAGAGGCCGAATACTTAGTAGCGCGATGCTCGAATCAGAAGTCGTTCAAACCAACGGTCCATGTCAAACAGAAGATCCTCCGCTACAACTTGCGGCGAGTGGGGAGGCTCAGACAACCACGGGCAGCTGCACTATTATCCCGATACGCCAATTTCTTAGCGCGATTCGCATTCGAGCATGATCTCGGGGAACGAAAAGAGCAGTCGACGGCGTAACAAACTCCGGGAGCAGCGCCGTGGGATGTGGTCAAAAAGCCGCTACGTGTGTTGCTCAGTCTCGTTCCGGCGATGCTCCGACGTTAGAGAATACGAACACGCCGAAGCATAAAAGCTTTTAAATAAGAACGGCTGATGAACGGTTCGAATCTATCTTTCCATTAATTTAAGCAGAGTCCCGCCTACCCTATTGATTTCAGCTCGAAGCTCAGCTTCGTTTGGCATCCGCAGTGAAGAATCGTTTGCGACGCCAGTCTTTAGACGTTGAACGTGCAAATACATTTGATAAAGATGAAATGCGACATGCGCCGTGTATCTTGACTGGCGTTCTTTTACCGTTGTGTCTTCTAGCTTTCTTCCAATCATTTCGTCTCGCATTGCTTTCAAAAGGTCAGCATCTTGGTTGATTATAAGTGTCAAGGGCATCGAATTTGTCGGTTCGGTGAAACAACCCGCATCTGCCCCGTCCCAATCCGCGCTTCCCCAGCAGGTTCCTGAGTTCCATTGGTTGCGATCGATATATCGTAGGTCGTACGGTGGCCTACGGTCTTGTGCAGCTTCGCGGATATTTCCGATCACTTTCCGAGGTTCCGCTTTTGGCAGAGGTTCTACCACCATCGCCTGAAAATAAGTGGAGAGACTGTATCCGGCGGGTCCTACGGCCTCAACTTGAAAATCAAGAATCTGCCCGGGTAATAACCCATGTGGCATCTCGACCAGCATTTCAAAGTTCCCTTTTCTAGGGGTGCTAAACACGGGTGAAGGGAAATTAATTAATGACGTGCACCGGCCATGAAAAGACCATACGCCAGGATTGCCCAAAGTTAGCTCGTCATTTCCGTCCCAGCGCATTCGGACATGTGTGAGTGTGGTGCCTTCGAATAGCTTTACAGGTTGTCTGCTTACGACGCGTATGAAAGTGGGGACTTCCCGCAAAATAGGTTCAGGTTTCGGAGGATGGAAACGCCTTTTGCCGATTGAGATCTCACGTTCGATAACTCGAGCTTCCTTTTTGTCACCAAACATGGCGACAGAAGTAAGCGTTCCCGTGATTGGGTAGTCTTCTTCTGGAAAGGCCTCAGGTTCTCGGAATAGTAGATTAAGTTCCGCTCCGCCCCGACCATTCCTGATTTCGATCTCGAGCTCTCCAATGTGAGGAGTCACAAAAGCGTCGAGAGACTGGAGATGCTTCCAGGCGTCGGAAGGATCCGACCTAATATTTAGCTTCTTAGCTTCACCAGGATACAGACGCATGAGTGCGCCTGGGGGCTCGGCAACTAGAACCGGCAAATCCGCGTTCTCTCCGACTCCTGGAAGGGTGCGAAGGACAATTTCATGCGTCGTAAGGTTAGCTACGCCGTGGCCTGAGGTGCCTGATCGGGATGAAGTTGACTCGTTTCCCTCGAGTGTGCGCGGACTGGCCGCGTGGTGACCTTCGATCAACGCATCCAGTTTGGTCCTGACACTCTCATCTCCCGCTTTTAACTCAGCAATTTCCTGTTCGGCCTCTGCTTCGAGACGTTTCAGGTCCGGGTCTTTGTCGAGCACTGCAACAATCCGATCGTGCATCGCGTAATAGACGTCACCTCGATAAAAGCCTTGGCGCGAGCCCTGGACGAGTTGCCCTATAGCTTCCGGGACAAGGCCGTCTACTTCAACGACGATCATCGTGCGTTTTCGGAGATACTTAAATCCTAGATCGATCCCAACGAATGATTCGTCTAGGATGTCCTGCCTCTGGCCGTGAACGAGGAAAACGACATATCCCTTGCCACCAGGCCTCTCTAGGTATGAATCGAGCGGACCGCGAACACCGTCGCTGGAGTCGCTGCCATCGAGTTCCCCAGGCTCATCTTGTTCGGTTCGCTTTGCGTCGAACACGACGAGCCTAATATTCACCGTTCCAAGAGATATCGCCTCCTTTGAAACGGGTTGTTGTGGCCACGTTTTTTCGAGTTGAATTCCCGTTCTCTCCATTGTCTTTCACCGGCTTGTGAAAATCATTTGCGGGCCAAAATTCTTGTCGAGTACACGCTTGTCTTTGTCTTGAACGGCCCTTAACGTCAGTCGATAGCCATTTCCGTACATCGGGTCTGGAGGCCTTCCGGGCCCTGTATATAGCTCGTAAGGAAGAACTGGATCAAATAACAGATGATTCAATGTTGCGTAAAGTCTGCGTGCAGGCTCTGTATTGCCAAAATCATATCTGAGATGTGCAAAACGAGATCCGTGAGAGAGGTTGATGGCCCCTCCAACAGAAGCGGGTAGTGAAGGTACCCGACCATCGGGATGGGCCGCGAGATATGCAAAGTACGTGTCCCTCCTGCCCTTCGGGAAAACGTGCTTCACGGCGGTCCAGCCGACACCGTCTTTGGAGGTAGCAAGCAGTTCGGGGTGACGTCGTGAGATCACCCAAGAAAGATCACACGCGGCAAACGCAGACGACCCACCTTGCCCAAAAACACCGATCAGGTATGGTTTGTCAGCTTTGTCGCTTTGACCTAGCGAAAGCAAAGTCGAGTTCAGATGATCCGGCGATTGGCCGATTCCGTCATCCTCTATTACTAACGCATACTCCACCGGCCGTGCTTGACGGACCAGTCTGACCCGTATGTTCTTAGCGACGTTGCGCGCATATTCTCTCGGTCTTATTCCTCGTATTGGCTGTTGTCTGCGGGGTAGTTCCGAGAGTTGAGGAAGGTCAAAGTAGCGTTTAATTGCCGCTCGAGGACTTGTGGGAGGATCGGAATTCGCTTTCCTAATCTCGAGCTGACGATGCAGCTCGATCATCGATTCCATTGCATTGATGGTTCGTTCAGCGATCGGATTCTCGGGTGACCCAGCCAATTTGATTCGGCCCGCATTCCCCCTATCTCCGCCCACGGGATACCAATGCAGGAAACCGTGTTTCCAGCCGTCGGAGGGGGCGCTTGGATTAAATACATACTCATTCTCGTCCACGATTGGCAGCTCAGTTAGAATGTTTTGCAACCCGGCTACAGTCATTGCTTGGGTCAGTCGTTGCGCAAACCCGACAGAATCGAAGTGCTTTGTTGGATCGGTCGACGAAATCATATGCACCCCTAGTTTTAGGCGGCAAGAACCGAACTTGCAGAATCAGTGAGGTCGTATTCCACTCGCTTCCCATCCCAGTTCCTAGTTACGAGGCCTAAGTCGCAGACACGGGCCAGGATTCCGGAAATGTGAGTTCGATAGGCGATTTCCGTCCACTCAACTGGAAATGAGCTGCGAACACCCTTGAGAAGTAAATTGGGCGTGGAACTTCCGTGTCCAATTGCGGACAGCACAGTCTTAAAATCACGCCATTCAGCGTCTGAGTGAGTTGAAACCTGCCGCAAGAAGAAGGACCGCTCGGAATCAGACAGTGCGAGGGCCGCGGACTCAAGAGGCGCGTCTAGGATTGGATTTTCGATTCTTGCGATCTCTCTTCCAGGCTGCGTCAGAACAAGCTTCTCGTGTTGAAGGCAGGCAAGGCCATAGTGAAAAAGCGCGCCAGGATAGATTCGACCGGCTCGGGTGATTCGAGCGACGAACTGGCTCAAGAATCTGTCCCGAGATTGTAAGTTGCCTCTCCGAGGCAAACCAGTCGCGAGCATGCTTTCACGTCTACGGTTCTTAGATATATCCACCTTCTCCAGCGCAGATCCCAGTAGCGCAGCATCATTGGCCAGAAGCTCCGTCGCGTCGCTCAATTTGGGCCATTGTTCACCTGCCACAGCTGCTGCTCCTACCCATCGGCAGATTAATTTCATGGGAAAGAGCCTGTTCACTTGCCCAAAGATCCGTTCTCCTCTCGTAGTGATCGGACATTCATCGGCAATAGGGAAGGAAGAGGAAATCAGATGCGAGAGCGACATCCGTTCGAGCGCCTGAATAAGTTCGGCCTCGCTCCACGCCGCGGAGCCACGATTCTGGCGTCCAATCGGCTCTTTTCCGCAAGTAGTTAACGCTGCCTGCGGCTCAAGAGTCTTTGTGCTGCGGAGTACTCCTGAAACGCCGTTTTGCCTTCGGTAGGTCGCCATCAATTCAGCAGGACTGGATCCTTTTTCCATAGCGATTTGGTTGAATATCGCAATCTCGACGAATTGCTCGAGGCCGGTGTAAGAACCGGCTGAAACCAATTTCATTATTTCCCCGAACGTCTTAGGTGAAAGGTGCACGGCGATGACAGCCATTGCAGCTACCTCCAACTCCACTCTGATCATCCGTGCTCAATACTACTCCTTTTATGAAAGATAACAACACATGCTTGTAATTCATAAAGATAATGTGACATAACTAATTGTGAGTTGTTATCGATTGCAAACATCTGTTTAGAGTTTCTTGCAACTGTTAGCAATTACTGCTACTTTAGGTTCAATCATGACCGTTTGGCTCGATCTCGATGATCTGGCGAAATACCTCAAAGTCCCGAAATCAACTCTCTACCGCCTTGCTCAAAAGAACGCACTCCCAGGGCACAAGGTGGGTCGAGCGTGGCGTTTTGATCGAGATGAGGTGGACCAGTGGATCAAGTCACACGGGGACGTGCTGCCGGACCAGGGAGGGAAGGGGGCAAAGTGAGCGAATCAGCAGCGGTGAGTGCTCTTCTCAAGGGAATTTACGACGATCAAAAGGTCTGCGGACTCACTCACGGCTTTTACAGATACCCCGCCCGTTTTTCACCCGCATTCGTGCGAGCAGTCATAGAAGAGTTTACGAGGCCTGGCGACATTGTGTTTGATCCGTTCATGGGAAGTGGAACAACCCTTGTAGAGGCGAGCACGATGGGAAGAAGAGCTGCGGGCACGGACGTGAGTAGTTTGGCCGTATTTCTAGCCAAGGCCAAGACGTCTCGACCTTCCCAAACAGATATTTCCGCCGTGAATGACTGGATCGAGCAATTTCTGCGGAACTGTAATCTGAGGGCCATCACCTTTGAGCCGAATGGGGATGTGGGACCAAAGTGGAATGAGCCCACCTATGAGCGCAATCTAAGAACGAGATCGACATGGGCGATTCGAAAACTGCTGCACTTGGCTCGAAATCAGGTCCTCCTCCTGCCTACTGTGCACCAGAGGCGACTTGCCCGTTGCATATTATTGAAAACTGCTCAGTGGGCACTCGATTGTCGAAAGGTAATACCAACTGCTCGACAATTCAGAGAACAAATGCGTCGGGACGCATGGGAAATTCTCCAAGGCATTAGGGACTACGTAGCAGCAACGTCGACAGCCGCAATTCGGTACCGTTTGAAGTGGCAGCTTAGACCTATGTGTCTGCTTCGCTCGGCAGTAGGCATCGAGGAAGATCCACGCATCGCGAAGTTCTTGCCACCGAGGTTGGTACTGACCTCCCCTCCTTACCCAGGTGTTCACGTTCTATATCACCGATGGCAAGTCCAAGGCCGTCGCGAAACGCCCGCTCCTTTTTGGATAACTGGCACGAAAGACGGCTGCGGAGCTTCGTACTACACATTTGGTGATCGGCACCGACCGGGTTTATCGACCTATTATCGAACCGCGAGGAACGCATTCAGGTCCATATCTCAAATTGCTGATTCCCAAACCGTGTTAGTACAAATGATCGCGTTTTCAGAGCCTTCGTGGCAGTTGCCGCAATATCTTCGGGTGATGGAGGAAAGCGGGTTTGTTGAAACTCGGATACCAAGTATCGCGACGACTTCTGGTGACGGTAGGATTTGGCGCAGCGTCCCGAATCGAAAATGGTATGCCGACCAGCGAGGGCCAACATCGAGTAGCAAAGAAGTTGTAATGTTTCATCGGTTGGCGTCTTCTAAGTGACTACGATGGTGGATTTGCCCGCGGCATGCCATTAGATTCCCTTCAAATTCTCTTTGAAAACGGCAATATCCAGATGATCAAAAGGAAGGAATTCATCCAGTTGGTCGACGAGGATCCTGGGGCGTGGCTCTAGGTGCCGCTCACAGCTTAGCCCTATCCCAGATGTGAATCGTATATCTGATAGAAAGGCCGAAGTTAGTACAAGTAGGGACTATCCTTGGGACGATTTAGCGTAGTTTGAGACCTCTGAAGTACTCCTCCATTCTCTTCCTCTGCTTAGTCCGTGCTCTTCCCGAGCCAACGCGCGAGGCCAAAATGGCCAAAACGAGTTGAGGCACCTGGTGATGGGTGAAGCTCATTTCCCTTTGTCGTTTCGAGCCCACCCGGTCCTATTTGTACAAATCCTAAAACCAAGGAGCTAAGCATGACTCAACCTGAACGTACACGTGTGTCTGCATGGACCCGACTGCAGTCTTTCGCGGTCGGTAAATACAAAGCAGTTCAACTTTCAATCGAAAGGAGGTCGTTCGAACGGAAACTGGAGAGGATTGTGCGGGCGGCCGACGCACACCATTCGTGTGGCCAGTTGCCGGGAGCATCTCAGTTCAAACTACTTCGAAAGTGTGCTGATGACCTGTGTGCCAACTTGGCACAGCGCTGGGACATCTCCCCAGAGCTGCTGGAAGCACAGATCCCGGCAATCACGAAGCTGAAAGCACTCGCTGATCCTCCTTCAAAGCCAAGGCCCACTGTCTTGGTCACTCTCGGAGTGGCAGGTGCTGTGGCTCTCTTCTTTCTGATGGGAGTCCTGGCCGGCCTGGCCAGCGTTGGCTATCACCTGATCGGAGGCCGCTAAGCATGATCCTCGAGCTCATAGTTGCAACCGAAGCGTCTGCGCTCTCTGCCTCGTGGATTCGGCGATCTCGCATGAGGCGCCAGCAAACCCTCATGTGCGGAAGCACCGCTGAAATCAATCTGCCATTTCTGGATCAATATCTCAGACAACAAACACCCCACCCGACGAGGCTTCAGACCTTCGCAGCCCAGAAACTGGCTGGGGTCTGTCGGCACGTCGTTCACACCCGAGCATTCGAACTCATGGTCCTGAAGTTGATTCAATCCGCTTCTCGCCGATACCGGCGGGAGTCGGAAATCTCAAAAGTGAAGGTGATCCTGTGAATCTCACACCGTCACAAAAAGGCTCGTTCCTTGCAGGTGTCGGCCTCTGGTTGCTCATCTGGGCTTCCTTGTGGAAAGCAGATGACATCGCCGGAGCCATGCGCATTCAGCGATGGTTCAATTCCACGCGCTGTCTACGCTGGATTGGCCAGCATAAAAGCACGTCTCTGCTCGGAACCGAGCTCGTCAACTATGGCACGCATGGCCTCGATCCGCTGGGCGTATCGTTCTCACTCGGCGGAACATTGGTGAACGTGCTCTTCATTTATCTACTCCTGCCCTGTCTGGAAAAGCTGCTACGCCAGAGGGGCACGCTCAACGCAACCCTCCCGTAAGGAGAATCCGAGGCAATTTAGTCTCGCTGCCTGCCCATTCAAGTTGAGTGGGCAGGAGGAGTGGCTAAGGTTCACTCAGAAAAGGAAGTGCAACTATGCGAATGTCCATTGGTATTCCAGGATTCAGCATCTACTTCGAGCACCACCAGGTCAAACCGTTCATCAAGGATCATTCAAGGAAAGCGAAGGATCTGTTCAATGAGCGGGTCGTTCCTTCCGTACTTCGGGGTACGTGCAAGGGGTTGGAAGTGGTCGCGAACAACACTGCCGATGCCCACGACTACCTGATTGGGAAGCTTAAGACCAAGCAGTCGGCATGATTTCAGATCCACATTTCAAAAGGAGGCAAGACCATGCAAGTGAAGCAAGCGAAGAAATACCTCGAACGGCGCGGCCTCGGGTGTCCCTGCTGTGGTTCCGGGGACATCGAGGGCGGTTCCATGGACTTCGAAGCGGGTGAAATCGCGCAGAGAATGTCCTGCCACGAATGCAACGAGCGGTGGACGGACGTCTACAAGCTCGCGGCCGTGGTAGACCCAGGCTCTGGAGCCATTGTCGCGTCGATCTCCATTCAGGCACGGTAGCGAAGACAATCTCCCTCTTCTGTTCCGCTTTTCGCCTCAGGATCTCTTCCCGCCAGCCGTACTTCTAACCTCGTAATCCGTAAGTTTTCCAGTTTCATCTCCGTCCATTTCCCCTGAACTCAAACAGTCCCCGCTCGGGGTGTGTCTGATCGCAGTCAATTCCACAAAAAAGGAGCTGTGTCATGAACAAAAGAAAGAAGCATGTCTTCGATACCGGGCAGATTCCGCACTTGTGGGCACATCGCACACAGGAGGAAGCCCGGAATCGCCAGGGTAATCTCTACTTCACCGGCGACACCATCTACAGCTACGGCTCGCATTTCCCCATCGCTCGTCATGTGACGAACGATGCCGGCGAATGGGCTGTCCTTTTCACCACCGCTACCTACAGTGTTACCACCTCGAGCCATTGTTCCGCGGTTCGTTCTGCAATTCCATCCGGCATGCAGGTCTTCCACGTTCCGAACGTATGCCCGGGGCGGTACAGCGGACGCGGATTAGGCGCGGACGATCATGCGGGCAATCTGGCCGAATACACCGAGCGGATCGACAAGCACGTCGTCATATCCGCCCGGGCCAGGTCGTCCTACGCAAAGGAATGGAACCACGAGCATGCCTCTCGCTTGCGTGATGAGGCATTCGCCTATTGCGCATTCTTCGGCGTGCCCGTTCCAAATATTCCCGAAGTGCCGGAGCTGGACTCCGACGCACTAACTGCCATTCGCAAGCGCGAAGCGAAGCGAGCAGCAGAGAAGGCAGAGCAGACCAAACGGGAGCGGGCGGAAGCGCTCGTCCGTCAGCAAGAACTAATCGTCGAATGGCGGGCCGGGCAGTACTCCGGCTGTCTCTACGACATTCCCGCGATGCTGCGCATCGTCGGCGATGAAGTGCAGACCTCCCGGGGTGCTCGTTTCCCCATCGCCCACGCGAAGCGCGGCCTGGCTTTCGTCCGCAAGGTCCGCGAGACCGGGCAAGCCTACGTCCGCAACGGACACACCATCCACCTCGGCCCATACGCCATCGACCGCATCGAGCCAGAAGGCACAGTCAAAGCTGGCTGCCATGTCGTCTCTTGGGAAGAGATAGAGCGCATCGCGCCAGCTCTCGATTCCGTTCCCATATCCGCTACCGCAATGGACTCCACCTTGGAGGTGCAATCGTGAGAATCACAAAACGAAAGAAGGAACTGGTTCGGTTGTACCAACGCGAACGGGCCAGAGGATTTCAGGCTCGATGGGCCCTGTCCAATGCCCGCACGCGCTTCGAATGGGAGAAACACGAAGTAGCCGAGTATTGCAGCGGAGAACCGATTGACCCGAAGCGTGGCAATGTGCGGCTCCGCGCAGTGCCCGACGAAACGTGTTCCCTCGATGACCTAGAAGGCGACTGCTTCAACCCCAAGGCCAACCCTGACATCCCTGCCTCACGCCTGCAGCGCGATCGCGAAGAATTCATCGCGAAAGTGAATCGGGAAGGGGTGTGGGGAATCATCGGCGAGTATTTCGACGGAGAAGTCTGGCAGCACGCGGAATCCTGCTTCGGATTCGTCGGTGATGATTGGAAGAACTCCGGGTACGACACCGACATCATGCGGGCGACGTTAGATGAAGCGAAAGCTGCCCGTGTCTGCCGTTGCTGTGGCCGGCCGATCGTCAAGAAAACGGAGGTGCGCTGACACGAGACGCCTCCAGCTATGAGTTTTCCATCGAGAAGCCATTTCCCATTTGCTGTCGTAGTTTCGCTAACCCGCCGTTTCTAGTCGTTCGAACACAATCCAAACAAAAAGGAGCAATCCAGTTATGCCGACTGCATATGAAGTCGTTACTGAATCCATTATCAAGCAACTGGAATCCGGCGTAGCGCCTTGGCGCAGGCCCTGGCGTACGGAAATGCCGGCAAACCTTGCCAGCAAGAAGGGATACCGCGGCATCAATGTTTTCCTTCTCGGTTCGCTGGGTTACGGCTCGCGGTATTGGTTGACCTATCGCCAAGCCCAGACACTGGGCGGAAGCGTCAGGAAAGGAGAACACGGGTCCAAGGTTGTCTTCTGGAAGATTGATGAATATCGGAAGGAGGACAAGGAGACAGGAGAAGTGGAAAATCGCAAGTCGATTCTGCTGCGCTACTACACCGTCTTTAACCTGGAACAATGCGAGGGAATCAAGTCCCTTGAGCCAACCCGCGTCATCGCTCCCCTCGAGCAGTGCGAAACCATCGTCAACTCCATGCCGAATCCCCCGGGCTTCGAGCAGGATTCACGAGCCTTTTATCGGCCATCCACCGACACGGTGGGTGTGCCGGCTCGCTCGGCGTTCGATTCTGCCGAGGAGTTTTACTCCACTCTATTCCACGAACTGACGCACTCGACCGGACATCCCTCTCGCGTTGGGCGCGAGGGGATCATGGAGCACAACCCATTCGGCAGCGATGATTACTCGAAAGAGGAGCTTGTTGCCGAGATGGGGGCAGCCATGCTCTGCGGCGTTGCCGGCATCCAGTCGCGCACACTCAATAACTCGGCGTCCTACCTGCAGTCCTGGATCAACAGACTCCGGTCCGATTCCCGCTTAATTGTTTCGGCCGCATCGCAGGCACAAAAAGCGGCCGACTACATTCTCGCGAGGGCCGCAGCAGAAACCGAATCCGATGCGAAAGGAGAAAACGAGCACGAGGTTCTTTAACTAACGATCACTGCTAGACGATTCCCCTCCGCAGTTGCACCCCCCTGCAGTTCAAATCCCTAAAACCCAAGAAAGGAACTTATGGCAAATCCAGCCGTAATCCCTATTTCTATTTCCAAAGGCCGTCCCATTCGTCCGAAGCGTGGTCGCATGACCATTCTGACGCCGCAGGAAACGCTGGCCCTGCTGAAGGCGGCAAAGAGTCGCTCGACGCGGGATTGGGCGATGATCCTGCTGGCCTATCGGCACGGCCTCAGAGCGTCGGAAGTCTGTGGGCTCAAGTTGGCCGACATGGATCTGAAGGCTGGATCCATTTCGATCCGGCGACTCAAAGGCTCACTCCACACCATCCAGCCGCTGTACCAGCACCGCGGGCAGCCGTTGCTTGACGAGACGGCTGCACTCCGCGCATGGCTGCGCAAGCGGCCGGCGGACGGCTCGGACTACCTGTTCACCAGCCAGAAAGGAGGGAAGCTCGGTCGGACGCAGTTCTTTCGCAACTTTCAGAGGGTTGCGGAAAGCGCTGGCCTGCCGGCCGAGAAGCGCCACCCGCATGTGCTGAAGCACAGCTTGGCTTCGCACTTGGTCGCCGGGAATTGCAACTTGGCGCTGATTCGGCAAGCCTTGGGCCACCGATCCATCAGCTCCACCATGCAATATATAGGTACAAGTGACGAGCAGGCCGCGGAGGCCCTGCAGAGGGCGCTAATGGGCCTGTTTTGATGGACTTAAACTGAGGGATCAAAACACCGGTTCTGTTGCGTTTTGGCCCCGGGGCCAGGCGCATTTAAAGGACTTAGCTAGGGCGGGTTTGGCTCCGAGGTCGATGGTAATGTTGCATTTCGGCTTCTTGAGCGGTCATTCCGGACTTCGGCAAATGTGCCGGGAACGACTAGGTGCCACAGCTGAATCTCTGGATGCAAGGTTTAAAGGCGGTAGGCTGGCTACTGCTAGATCTTCTGCATAGGAGGATGACGTGAAATACGGTCTCGATCTCAAGTTGTATTCGGGAAGAGTGATCCACCTTTGCCAATTATTCCAATCTCCGACATACGCGGGTCTGCTAGAAGGGCAGCCTTCGGACAGTCTCAACAAAGAAATCATTGAGAAGGCGATGCGGGATGTCGGGGAAAAACTATGGAATGCTGGAACTCCTCATTTAATTGAACCGGTTATCCAGGTGCGCGCTGGGTATTTTACGCCTTCTCTTCCCCCGGCTGTTTGCTTGGCCAATTTTGAGTGTTTCCAGGGAGTGTCAGATCCCGACGAGGGTTATATGTCATCCCTCAGTCTTGTGTGGTTCCAAGACGACTTCGCACTTCCCATAGATCCGCTGATCTTGGACAAGATCAAAGCTGTCGATTGGGAACGGCTTGCGCAGGACTGGGAGTGTTGAGCTGGAAAAGTACTTGCGTTCTATTTGCCGGATTCGGAGCCGATTACATTCTTGATTCAAATGGCTTCACCCGCGACGCGTGCTCCCGTTTCCGGGTCTGGAGAGTAAGCAAATGGAATTTGATACCAACGAGGATTTACACCGCGCACGTGGCTGGATTCAGTTTGCGGGCTCCATTGCTGTTCTCACGGGGGCGGGTATCTCGGCGGAAAGTGGTGTGCCAACATTCCGAGATGCCGACGGACTCTGGCGCAATTTCCGGTTCGAAGACCTTGCCACCCCTGAGGCCTTCGAGCGCAACCCCTTACTCGTATGGGAATGGTACAACTTCCGCCGCGAACGAATAGCAAAAGCCCAGCCTAACCCAGGCCATATGGCGCTGGTTGAGCTCGAAACACGCAAGTCCGAGTTCACACTCATTACGCAGAATGTGGATGGACTTCACGAACTTGCGGGCAGCAAGAATCTTCTTAAGCTGCACGGCGACATTTGGCAGGTCCGTTGTACCAAGTGCGGAGCTGCGTGGCCCGACCGCCGCCCTTCTTTGCCGGAGATTCCGCCTCACTGCCTGTGCGGTGCTTTGGCACGTCCCGGGGTGGTCTGGTTCGGTGAGCCCCTACCGAAGAGAGTAATTGACTTGGCCACGCAAGCGGTCAAATCGTCAGAAATCTTGCTGGTTATCGGAACCTCGGCAATCGTCTACCCCGCAGCGGGTTTGATTCCACTAGCGAAAGCTCATGGCCGCACGGTGATTGAAATCAACCCTGATGAGACTCCGTGTTCAGATATGGCCGATTGCTCGCTGCATGGGCCAGCGGGTGAGATCTTGCCTCGCTTGGTAGGATCGGATTCACATCGACCTAAAGAAAGCGACGCCCGAAGTGGGGCACGGATGAAAACATTCGCTGAAATGTCCGCGCCGGAAATCAGAGCGATGGCAGCATGGCTGCGTAGCAAATTGCAGGGCCGGGCCAACCCTCTTGTATTGTCACAGTTGTTGGACGGGGAATTGGTGAGGCGATATCTGCGGGGCAATGAGGAGAGAATCAGTCAGGGGACGCGGAAGGAAGAGGAAAGGTAGGAGTGGAGGAAACTAGGGCACGTTAGTTGTTTTGGCAATTGTGAACGGCGTCCTTCTGCATCCTGCTAGGCTTACCCGCAACTTTGGCTCGAACCTCGCGCGAATCGATCGGCAGCTGGTCAAAACAATGCCGCCCGTTGGGCTTTCAGGACGGCTTTCACGCCAGGGTGCACGGGAGCCATCTACTAGTATAGAAATCAGCCGTCCGGGGTCACGGCAATCAAGTTCCAATTGCCCCATTTTCCTGCTCCGGAAGGTTCATAGTTTCAAAGCCAACTCGGTTCTTGTCCGAACCTTGCCGGGGCCGGGATAGAGTGCAACCCTTGCCCAGACGGGATCGACCTTTCTCGCGGTTGCTAGGCTGCAACCGACTTCGGGAAGCCCTCGACTCCATAGCCCTCATCGGGAATTCCCGGGGCTTGTCTAGTGGCTAGGCCTCCTGGGTCCACCCCCTCCGATTTGTTGGTTCCTGGCGGCTGGGGAGCCATCTGGGTCGAGGGTCGGACGATATTAGCGAGGGATGCTGGATTCGCCCGGACATTCCGCTTCTTCTTGGCCTTGACCAATTTGGCTGCCAACTTGGCTTGCTTCCGATCCTGGGGGTCGAACACCAGGACGGATTCGCATTCGCCCTGTTGCTTCGGCAAAAACCCTGCTTCGAGTGCAGCTTTCTTGCGGCTCAACAGCAAACGGGCCCGCGAGGGGCCAGAGGGAGTATCCTCCAGCACTATTCCGAATTGCCCATCTCCGCGATCAAATACATGCCCCAGCTTGCCGGGAATGATTTCCTCTCCGCACTTGTCTTTTGTTAATTTAAGGCGGTAGAGCTTACAGAATTCTTGGATCGTCATCTTTCGCTGCGACGAAGTGTTCATATCTTTCTCTCCCAATTCTGTGGTGTTAGCCTGTGCCCAGTCATTTCTACTTCTCCCGATTCGTCAACTTGAGATGGTCATAGCGAACGCAATGCTGCGTCTCGCACTTGTGGACGACTCGTTTTCCCCGCGGAATCTTGCCCTTGAAGAGTTTGTATGCGGCGACATGTGCATGTTCCAATCCGTTCTTCCCCGGCCAGTTCACCGCGAGGTATCCGCTGCCGAGAGGAACACCGCCCTGATAGAGCCAGCAGAGACCATCGACATGCGCAGAGCACTGCGTTGCTATGACGTTCGTCCGAAGATCATGCCGGAGTCTCCACAGCACAATCTGGGGCTTCCTCACTTTCTTGACCTTCTTTGCCATCACCTTGCCTCTCTAGATTTGTCCCCTCGGCCAGCATCGTTCGGCTTCCCCGATACCTGCGTCCACCAGCCTTACTCCGCTCCGACATATGGATACATCTGGACAACGGCTGGCAGACGCACCTATACCTAACCGCGGTACAGGTGCTAATGGATGACTCGTTGTATCCGTGTGGTCGCCGTTAGGCGTTAGCCCGATCTCTGTACTGTCGGAAGGGTCTGAGCTTGCGCTTGGTCCCTGGGACTGCAATCAGAACCGACACGATTGAACTGGAGGAGATCCCCTGTATTGTTCACGTCGCCTCTTGAATTCCCTCTCAGTGTTTCACTCGGCGGGTTCGCCCCGGCGTGCTGAGTGCTGACGCGCCCAGATTCAATCGCTAACCTCTGAAGGCTCTCTGTCCTACCTGGAACAGACAGCCATGATGCCGAACTCCAGCGTCTCTCCCTTGTTAGTATTGTGTTTTTGAGGTTTATCGGCTGAGGCACTAACAACGTATTAAAACCAAAGGAGTTACATGGAGCCACGCAGAGGCATGATTCCGTCGGAATTGCCGCACTTTTGAGGTTTGCCGTGCAAGGAAAAGGCCCCGGCAAAAACGCCCGAGGCCCAGGACGACGAAGGTACAGTACCAGGGGTTTTATCTTAGGCCGACTGGACCTAGGCATTCGCCACGCGGCAAGTCTCGCAACCGCTAGAGCATTCGGCTCTCGACCGAATGCTCTGGCATGTGGAGTGAAAATCAGTGGTGCGGAAGTCTTTGAGGAGAAAGCCCTTCTCGGTAAGGTGTCCAAAGCCAACAATTACTGTCATGAAAATGTAGTAGTACTTTCGGATTCCAGAGCTAGGGATTCGTTGTTGGCGGCTCCG
>Ga0209039_10001279_pt1 | contig 23854 bp, 21 predicted proteins | sample BogFormECP12_OM1_FD_188238 | JGI IMG/M metagenome (GOLD analysis project Ga0209039, IMG submission 188238) | Bog forest soil microbial communities from Calvert Island, British Columbia, Canada - ECP12_OM1 (SPAdes) (version 2) | ecosystem: Environmental > Aquatic > Freshwater > Wetlands > Bog ... | reverse complement strand
CCATCGCGCAGCTTGATGCCGCGGACGATGGAAGTTGTCAGTGGCCAGTTGTCAGTTGTCAGTTGGGAAGACGTAGGTTCCTCCGCTTGGGCTCGCATGCGCTCGGCATAACCGGCAACTGGCAACTGACTACTGGCAACTGACTGCACGATCAGCTCCGCCACTTCGGCCTGCTTGATCTTGAGGTTCGGCTCGGACTCCAGTACCTCGCGCATCTTCTGGCGATACTGCTGCTTGTCGCACTGGGCTCGAGGAGACCATACCGCCGGGCCGCGCGATGTGTTCAACAGGCGGAACTGGATGCCCACTGCGTCCGTGACTTCGCCCATAATGCCGCCCAGGGCGTCCACTTCCCGCACCAGATGCCCTTTGGCGATGCCGCCCACGGCAGGGTTGCACGACATTTGCGCGATTAGATCGAGGTTGAGCGTGTACAACGCGGTCTTCAGGCCCATGCGCGCCGCGGCCATGGCGGCCTCGCAGCCGGCATGTCCGGCGCCCACCACCACAACGTCGTAAGTCTCAGTGAATTGTTGCAAGGACAAACTACCCCACAGGGCCCGGAACGGCCGGATACATCTATTCTAACGGAGCCGTGAGCAGCTTAAGTCGCTATTGGTCTGGTACGGCCAATTCAGCAAGCCGGCCAACATCTGGAACTTCCAGATCGGGCTTTCCTTCAGCTGACTTTGATGCTGCTGCCGGTTTGCCCAGTCTGCGATTCACCCAAACTGTGGCAATGCCCAGCGAACGAGCAGGTCCCACATCGTGGTACAGACTCTCCGCTACATGCAGGAGGCGCTCGCGAGGAATTGCATGCCGCCGCAGCAGGGCCTCGAAGTTATTGAGTGACGGCTTGTAGCTATGCACCTGCTGCGCTGTAACGACCGCGTCAAACGGCACTTCCAACTTGGGTGCCGTGTAGGCGAACAGGTCGTCGTCAATGTTCGAAAGCACCGCCAGTTTGAAGCGCGAATGCAACCGCTTCAGCCCGGCCGCTGTATCGGCGAAAGGCTGCCAATCACTAATGGATTCCGCCAGACCGTTAGCTTCGCTGTCGTTTACCTCAAAATGCAGCTCGCGCGCGAAGTCGCGGACCACGCCCGCCAGCACCTCGCGATAGCTGCGATAGTGACCGGCCTGCTCCTGCGGCTCGAACTCCGAGTACATCGCGAGAATCCGGTCGTTACTGATCTTGCAACCTTTAGCTTGAAGCAAGGGCCGCAAATACCCGAGAATACCGCTCTCCCAGTCAATCAGCGTGCCGTAGCAGTCGAACGAGAGCCAGTCAAAGCGCGAGAAATCAAGCATAGGTCAGTGGCGTCCCTTTCGCGGGTGGCCAAAGTTTAGGTTATGTGCCGCTAGCGTATCACTGCGGTTTGGGGTCGACCGGTGTTACCTTGTGCGCCGCGAACTTGCGCTCGAGCGCCGCGAGTGGAGAAGCGGGTGTCAGGTCTTTTGCGGTGGCGCTTGCAGACCTGTCGGGCTGTTCGTCCGCCGTCACGGCGACAGGCTCTTCTGCGGAGTTCGCGGCGTCAGCCGTCTCGGGCTTCGCCGGCTCGACAGTCCGTGCCCCAGCTAGTCCCTTCTCCAGGAACTTCTTCGTATTCAGCAGAGGACGCGTCAGCGACGGGTTATAGCTGGTCCAGGCGCTGTCAAGTTCCGCTTCGCGCTGAAACTGCGCGCGCATGCTTTCCATCTTGGAGTCCAGGTCGTCGAGATAGTGCAGCATGAGCGCTTCCGGAAACATCGGCAGCTTGGGCGAACCGAACTCGTATTGCCCGTGATGGCTGATGATCATGTGCTCGATCAGGATCTTCAGTTCATCCGGAAAGCCCGGCAGCCGCGCTATCCGCTCATGCAACATTTCGAGCTCGATAATCATATGGCCCAGCAGCTGGCCCTTGGTGGTGTAGGCAATCGAGCGCTGGTAGGTGAGTTCATGGATCTTCCCGATGTCATGCAGGAAGGCGCCGGTCAGGAGCAGATCGCGATTCACTTGCGGATAGTTGCGCACCGCCAGATCGCACACCGTGAACAGCGAGACCACGTGATCGAGCAGGCCGCCTACAAAAGCGTGGTGCAGCGTCTTGGCCGCCGGGGCATTCTTGTAAGCGGTCGTGATCGCCTCGTCGGACATGAATTCCTTGACCAGCGCCTTCAGCCATGGGTTATCGAAGCCGTCGACAAACTCGCCCAGCGTGCGCCAAAGCTGATCGATGTCTTTGGTGGTCTTTGGAATGTAGTCGGAGTAGTCGATCTCCTGCTCTGCCAGCTTTCGCACCTTGTGCATAGTGAGCTGCCAGCGTCCGTTGTACTTGTGGATGACACCTTTGACCTTGACGAAGTCATCCTGCTCGAAGGCATCAAGGGCGTCGGCAACGTTGTCCCACATATTGGCTTGCAATTGCCCGCTGCGGTCAGCAAGAATGATCGATAAGTATAGTTCTCCGTTCTTCTTCGACTTCACCTGCTTGGATGCAACCACGAACAGCGAGGTGATTGTCTGGTTCTCCACCCGGGCACAATCGCAAATGTAGAACTCTTTCATAACAAAACCGGTAGTGCATCACGGCAACACAACCTCGTCGACGTTTTCATGGTATCGCACTTGCCTGTGGATTGGCGCCGGGGAAATCTGTAGCTACGGTGCGGTCAGCACAGTCTGATACGGATCCAGCACTAACTGCTTCACCTCAGCAGGGGCCGGCAGAGTGAAGTGCGTCTCGTCGCCCTCGGCAAAGACCCGTCCAAGGTAAATATTGCGGCCGCCGGTCACTCCATACACGGGAACGCTGGTGACCAGGTCGGGCGGCGCGGAACTCTGCCGGATAACTCCACTCACTGTGGCCGCTCCTGTTGTTCGGGAAAACTTCACCCCGGCAAGTTCCAGCTGCGGAAATGCAGTGCCATTGACCCAGCCATCGAAGAACCAGTCCAGCGATTTGCGGTTCTCGAACCATAGCGAGCGCGGCAGCACCTCTTCGAGGGCCTGCTCGAAATCGGTATTGGTAATCTCCTTCCCCTGGTAACGCTCCACCAGGGTGCGCAATAAAGCAAGAAAAGCCGTATCGTCGCCGGCGGGATTTTCCGCGGTACGCGATGCATCGCGCAACATTTCGCGCAGCATGTGCATGAGCCACGTCCCGCGTCCATAGGTGATGATCTCGTAGCCATTGGGAAACAGCGACGACGACAGCCGACCTCCCAGCGTCACGGGTCCAGCCACAACTTGGCGGCGGCCGTCCTTCGACTCTTTGCCCAGAATTTGCCGGTAGCCTTCCAGCAGGAACTGCACATCAGCCGGCCGATTGCGCTCCAAAAGCAGGATTGAGCAGTAGTTCGCCAGCGCCTCCAAGAGCCACTGTTCGTGATAGCTGGCCCACGATACTTCGTCGCCGTACCACTGGTGGCTGAGCTCGTGCGGCATCATGATTTCGCTATAGATGACGCGGTCGAGCGGTGTGAGATTGATGGCCTCGAGCTGTTCGAGCGACAGGTACGAGTAAGTGGAGAGGAAGATGAGCCCGGGCCATCCCTGACTGTTGGCATTGGGATTCTCCGTGAGTGACAGGCTGCTAAAGGGATAAGGCCCCAGAATCTGCGCTAGATCGCTGAGCGTTGCTGCTGCGCGATTGACGAGCACCTCTCCTGTGCTTGCCGGGTTCGGAAGAGGCGGCGGGTCAGGCACCGGATCGAGCGTCCCAGGCGCATGCGGCGATTGCAATTGCGACGTCCTCTCTCCCGCAATGGGAGCCGCTCTTCGGTACTCAGTTCCTCGCGCCGCAAAGGCTTCCACGGTCACCTCGCCTGACTTGGCGGTGCTGCGAACATACTCGCCCAGATTGAACCCGGCGATAGGAATAGGCTTCTGGCTGATCCAGTGCCCGACAAAATCATTGCCGTCCCGCTCCAGCGAAACGCGCTTTCCGGTCGCAATCAGCGACCACGGCCGTGGAAAGCGGAAGGTTAAATCATAATTCGCCATGGCAATACCACGGTTGGGATACCAGGTTCCGTGCGCGCCAACGTATAGTAGGCCGCCGCCAGCATCGGCGAGGACCTGGCCAGCGTAGCCGAAGCGCAGTTGAAAGTGCGCGCCCGACTGCAATGGTTCAGGGAAGACAATCGCCACGGTGTCGTTGCCTTTGCGCGACATCTCGCTGCCTTCGATGGCTTCGTTCTGGATGAACTCCAGCGGCTTGCCCTCGAACTCCACCTGCTTCAATTGGAGGTAGCGCGACAATTCGAAGAGCACCATCCGGGTTCCGCCCTGCTTCACCTGCACGTCGAGCGTCGCGTCGGCAGCCAGCTCACGCGGAGGGTTTAGGCTTGCCGTGATGGTGTACTTACTGATGGACATCACGTTCGGCGTCCATAGCGGACCGCTGGGGCCCCCGAAGCGGGTGTCGGATAGCGGCGCCTTGCGCAACGACCGCATGGGAAAGCTCATCCACAGGTCGTAATAGACCTCATTCGCCCGCGGAGCCGAGGCCTTTCCTATCATCACCTGCTCCGGGCTGCGCGTGTCGAAGTAGATATCGAAAACCCCATAATGCTGACCGGCTACGGTGACGTGCAACAGGCGATCAGGAACTGGCGGCGGTTCACCTGCAACCGCTGTCGATGGTGCGCTGGTGAACGAAATACAGAGCCGGGTGGCGTCCATCCGGGCCAAGGCGCGCGCCTTCTCGTCGTTGCGAGCGGCGAAGTCTGCCGCGTCCTGAGGCGGGCGCAGGTACGGTTCCAGTTCCTTTGCGGTGTCTTCGTTGAAGCGCAGATAGGCAGATGAAAACCTCTCTTCCAGCACGCCGGCACCGGTAAACAGCCCAAGAGAAGCCCGTTCCATGCGGTCGGGCGGACGCACCAGCACTTCGCCTTCACCTTCGAAGTAAGCGCCAGTGATCTTGCCGTCCACGGCTTGGGTGAGGGCGATTGTCCCGTCGTTGAGCCAGATGTGAACATCTTCGCGATCGAGCACCGCTTCGCGAACCGTGAACACCTTTTGTGGATCGAGCCCTACGTTGCCCAGCGCGCGATACAGCGGCAGCACCGGCCCCGAAGTGAGGGGAATGGACTGGGTTTGTGCCCCCGCGCTGAACGAGAACAGCAAGAACCCCATGCAAGTTAGCCAGCGAACGCCCGGGATGGGCCGAAGAGTCATGTACTAACTCTAAGGATGCTACGGGAACAGGCGACTTGTCATCTTCGGAGTCGGCACGATATAGTTCGCAGCGGACCGATCGTCACCAGATCTTAGCTTGTCCCCGAAGAGGTGTGCATGGCTCTCAGCTTCGCCAAGGACATTCGCCCGTTGTTTCGAGATACTCCGGACATTGACACCATGAAGGAGTTCGGTATGGACCTCTCGTCTTACGATGACGTCAAGACTCACGCCGTGGCGATTCACTCGCGCCTTGAGGACGGCAGCATGCCTTGCGACGAAGCCTGGCCCACAGCGCAGATCGACCGCTTCAAGCAATGGATGAACGAGGGAATGGCGCCCTAGGAAAATCCTACGACCGGATGCGGAACGTAGGGTTCCTCCAACGTGGCGATCTCTGCCGCCGTCAGCTTCAGCGACAACGCTGCGACAGCGTCGTCCAGGTGATGCGGTTTCGACGCGCCAACAATAGGCGCGGTGACCACCGGCTTCTGCAACACCCAAGCCAGCGCGACCTGCGCACGCGGCACGCCACGCTCTTGCGCGATCTCGCCAACCCGTTCGACCACCTGGCGATCCGACTCATTCGTAGCGCTGTAGAGCTTCTTCCCGTACTCGTCGGTCTCCAGACGGCTAGTGCTCTCATCCCAGGGGCGCGCCAGGCGTCCGCGGGCCAACGGACTCCACGGAATCACGGCGATGTTTTCCGCCGCGCACAGCGGTAGCATCTCGCGCTCCTCTTCGCGTTGCAGTAGGTTGTAGTGGTCCTGCATGGAGGCAAAGCGTGTCCAGCCGTGCCGGTCGGCAAGGAGGAGCGCCTTGCAGAACTGCCACGCATACATCGACGAGGCACCGATGTAGCGCGCCTTTCCGGCTTTGACCACATCGTGCAGCGCTTCCAGCGTCACCTCGATGGGCGTGTCGTAATCCCAGCGATGGATCTGGTAGAGATCGACGTAATCCATGCCCAGGCGCCGCAGGCTGGCGTCAATATTCGCCATGATCGCTTTGCGGGAAAGGCCACGCGCGTTGAGTCCTTTGCGGAGCGGAAAGTAAACCTTGGTCGCTATGACTACTTCGTCGCGGTGGGCGAAGTCGCGAATCGCGCGGCCCAGGAACTCCTCGCTGGTGCCGTCAGAGTAAGTGTTAGCTGTGTCGAAAAAGTTGATGCCCAGCTCAATTGCGCGGCGAATGAACGGACGTGCTTGCTCTTCCACCAGCGTCCAGGTATGTGCGCCCCGGTTAGGATCGCCATAGGTCATGCACCCCAGGCAGATGCGCGACACTTCCATGCCAGTTCGGCCCAGTCGTGTGTATTCCATGATTCCTGTTCCTCTGAAGTTGCGACTGAAGGCGGCCCTCAAATCTAGACTAGACTAAGACTAGACTAGAACAACCGCGTCCCTTATTCTTGCCGGCGTGCGTCCAGGCTCCACGGTCCGGCGCCGAACTGCGTGATCAGCAGCGCCCCGCCTAGCATCGAGACGTTCTTCAGGAACATGATCATCTGCATCTGCGCCATCATGGGGTCTTTCACCACCCAGAAGTTATGCATCATTGGGGTTACTGGTACCAGGAACAGCACTAACAGCCAGGCTCCGATCCGGGCGCGATAGCCCAGCAAAATGCTGAGTCCGCCCACAAGAGCAAGTGCACCAGAAATAGGTACCGCGATGGAAGCCAGCGGTACACCTTGCGCCGCCGCGTAGGCGATGGTCTGGTGCGAGAAGTTACCGGACGCCGCAAGGATGAAGATGAATGAGAAGAGCAGGCGGCCGGCGAGAACTACGGCACTGGTCAAAACGCCTTGCTGCGAGCTTTCCGAAGCCAGACTGCGTGAACTACGAAAAGGAACTGTTGTGGAATTGGTGAACATCGAAGCTTCTCCTTTACTAGCGTTATTCGATGTGGAAACTACTCATTGGTTACTAAAAATAATTAGTGACAAAAGATTACTTGTTACGCCAAAATAACCAAGTGAAGAGAACGTAACATGGCTCGCGCCAAATCAAACTCGAGTCCCTGTCCCATAGCTGAATTCCTTTCCGTATTAGTGGGCCCTTGGACCCTTAACATACTGTGGGTGCTGGGAAACGATGGCCCAGCCCGCTTCGGCGAGTTGCGGCGCAAGGTGGAAGGCATTTCCGCCCGGATGTTGGCCGACCGCCTTCGTCTGCTGGAGGAACGCGGCTTCATCTACCGGCATTACCGGGCGACGATTCCGCCGGCTGTTACCTACGGCATCACCGACCGGATGCAGGATATCAACAAAGTTCTGGCCGAGTTGGAAAAACTGGCCCGCAAATGGGGGCGGGAAGATTCCGAGGCCAAGACCTCGCTCCATCCCAATGAAGCACAACGCCCGTCCAGGCACCCGAATCACGCCCCACGACCGCTTTGATAACACAGCGGCGCCCAAGGCCAGCCTGCCATCATTCGTGTAACATCAAAGATTCTCATGTCGTGGATGATCGAAGCTGAGCAAGTACAAAAGACCTACCGCATCGGCAGAGTGGACGTGCCGGCCCTGCGCGGGGTTTCGCTGCAGGTGGAAAAGGGCGAATTTGTGACCATTGTCGGCCCGTCCGGCAGCGGCAAGTCAACCTTGTTTTACATTCTGGGCGGGCTGACTAACGCCGACGCGGGCCGCGTGCTCATTGACGGTATTGACTTTACCGCCTTGTCGGATTCGGCGCGTACCCGCATGCGCCGCTCAAAAATCGGCTTTGTGTTCCAGAAGTTCAACCTGCTGCCCACCTTGACCGCCGAAGACAACATCGCGATCGCCCGCGATATCGCGGGCAAGAGCGACGGCGCGGCCGAACGTGAATACATCGAACACATCACGCGGTTGCTCGGAATTGACCAGCGACTCGACCATCGCCCGTCCGAGATGAGCGGCGGCGAGCAGCAGCGCGTGGCCCTGGCGCGCGCCCTGGTCAACCAGCCCGCCATCGTGCTGGCCGATGAGCCCACTGGCAACCTCGACTCGCAGAACTCCGAAATCGTGCTGAGCATGCTGCGGCAGTCCAACCAGGAACTGGCCCAGACAGTCCTCATGATCACGCACAATCCCGAAGCCGCGAGCTATGGCGACCGCATCATCCATATGCGGGATGGTTCCATCGTGCCGCCGGAGAAAGATCCGCAATGGGTTGTTCACGCTCACGACTGACTGAAGATCTCCACATGACAATCCTGGAGGTCACCTCCTGGTTTGCCCGTTAATTCGCGCTTTCGCTATAATCAAGGTTTCGAGCGGGAGTAACTCAGTGGTAGAGTGCGACCTTGCCAAGGTCGAAGTCGCGGGTTCAAATCCCGTCTCCCGCTCCAGATTCTGCCGCCCTCGCTTCCTGCGAGGGTTTTTCGCGCGGACTTGGTACAAAACCACCCCGCCTGTGATTCAAATCACAGCCTGCTGTGCGATCATTTCTGCACAATAAACTCAGTTCATGGACCGCTTCGCCATCATTAACAACCGCAAGCGCGCCATCATTGCGCTGGTCCATTCGGTCTTCTTCCTGGGAGTGGCTGGAGTGCAACTGGCCATCTCGCATGCTGCGGCGTTCTCGATCCATGGAGAGAAAAGGGTTAGCGGCACCATCCTGCTCGCCATCTATGTCATAGTCACGACGGTGCTGCTGGTCTTGCTGGCGTTTTCGCAATGCGCCCGGGAAAAGCTGTACTTCGCGTTCTGCGCGGCCAGTGCCGGCTTTGGACTGGTGCGTATCCTTCTCGGTGATCCAGTGCTCCACGCCAACATCCTGCGCGTGCTGCTGTTGGGCTGCGCGGTCGTGACCGGGACCATCATCCTGCACGAGCACTCCGAATTCCGCCGGCCTGCATGGAACTGGTGGACGCTTGTTCCGCTCCTGCTGGCCGGGGCAGCCATGGCTGTACCGTATTTTCTGACACACGGATTTCTGACGATTGGATTGGCGATGCAACGCGGATTCGCGCTCGTCTGTCATCAACGGCCAGAGCGCTCGTTCTCGCTCTTCGGCGGCAGCGTGGCCGTGTGTTCGAGATGTCTTGGAATCTATCTGGGAGCAGCGCTCGGCCTAATGTTCCGGACATCGCGCACCATTGCGTTGCGCCTGTTGATCGCCGCTGCGGTGCTTAACCTGCTCGATGCGGGAAGTGAACTGGCGGGACTGCACGGAAATTGGCTGGGAGTGCGGTTTGCTCTGGGCCTTGCTCTCGGTGCAACCGGCGCGATGTTAATCTCATCCTCAATGCGGCCCGTCTCGAATCAAACCTCGTAAACCATCTTTCCATCCACAATCGTGGCAACGACTCTGCCAGTAAAACTCCATCCGTCAAACGGCGTGTTCTTTGACTTGGAGTGCGACTGGGTAGCGTCGAAGGTCCACTTCTTCCCGGGATCGAAGATGGTAACGTCGGCGTGCGCGCCTTTGGCGAGAGTGCCTCTGCCTTTCAGGCTGAAGATCTTCGCGGGATTCGACGACAGCAACTCGACGATGCGCCACAGCGGCACCTTGAAGTGCAGATGCAGAACCGTGATGGCAATGGGCAGCGCGGTTTCCAGGCCGGTTATGCCAAACGCCGCTCGCTCGAACTCGACCTGCTTTTCGTGAAACGCGTGCGGCGCGTGGTCGGTGGCGATCGCGTCGATGGTGCGGTCGAGGATGCCCGCAATTAGCGCGTCGCGGTCGGCGGCCGATCGGAGCGGCGGATTCATCTTGCAATGCGTATTGAAATCGCCCACATTCTTGTCCACCAGGGTGATGTGGTGGGGCGTCACCTCAGCGGTGACGCGGAGCCTGGTTTTCTTCGCGCGGCGCACTGCTTCCAGCGCCTCGCGTGTGGAGAGATGCGCGACGTGCAGGTGTCCCCTGGTGGCGCGGGCGAGCGCAATGTCGCGCTCCACGATGCTCGCCTCGGCAGCATTCGACATGCCGTGCAGTCCCAGGCGAAACGATGTCGCTCCCAGATTCATGGAGCAGTTGACGGTCATGCGTGTGTTCTCGGCGTGCTGCACCACGGGGATCTTTAACCCAGACGCAGCGCGCAACGCACCGCGCATCACGCGATCGTCGAGGATTGGTTTGCCGTCGTCGGTGACCGCAACTGCACCCGCCTTCTTCAGCGCAGCAAAGTTCGTCAGCTTCTCTCCCAGACTGCCGACGGTCGCGGCGGCGATGGGGAAGACGTTGACTAGCGCGCCGCGTTCCGGGGCCTGCATCCAGCGAGTAATCTCCGCCGAATCATTTACCGGCACCGTGTTGGGCATGGCACAGACGGATGTGAATCCGCCGGCCGCGGCGGCGGCAGTGCCCGTCGCGATAGTCTCTTTATGAGACTGTCCCGGCTCTCGCAGATGCACGTGTAGATCAATAAAGCCGGGCGTGACGATGCACCCCTTGGCGTTAAATGTCCGTTTGGCTTGGCCGCGCAGCTTACCGGGCGTCGCCACCGCAGCCACTCGCCCATCGCGCAGGAGCACGTCCATCTCCTGATCCACACCGCTTGCCGGATCGACCACCCGCCCGCGCACGATCAGCAATGAGTCCATGTCTTTCATCTAGTGCGCTGCTCCGAGCAGCATGGCGAGAATCGCCATGCGCGTTTTTACTCCGTTGCGGACCTGCTCGTGGATGCACGACTGGAACGAGTCCGCCGCTTCGCTGGTCAGCTCCATACCGCGAATCACCGGGCCCGGATGCATCAGGATCGCGTCTGGTTTCGCAAGCTTCATGCGTTGCGGCGTGATCTGGTAGTTTGCAATGTAGTCTTCGATGCGGATGTCCTTTCCCGCGAGCCGCTCCTTCTGCACTCGCAACGCCATCACAACGTCAGCACCCTGCAGGGCAATATTCAGGTCGTGACACGCGGTGACGCCCGGCGCGATGGTAGCGGAAATTTCGGGCACAAAATCCGGCGGGCCGGCGAATACGATGTCCGCACCGAAGCGCGACAGCAGCTCCGCATTGGAACGCGCTACGCGGCTGTGATAGACATCGCCCACAATCACGACCCGCAGCCCGTTCAGCTTTTTCTTGTGATTCGTGATGGTCAAGGCATCCAGCAGGGCCTGTGACGGATGCTGATGCATGCCATCGCCCGCGTTCACGATGGGTACCTGAACATAGCGGGCCAGGAGATAAACCGCGCCGCTGTTGGCGTGCCGCATGACGATGGCATCGGCTCCGAGGGCCGCCACCGTCCATCCGGTGTCGATGAGAGATTCCCCCTTTTCGATGCTTGACGAGACCGGCGTCACCAGTGTGGTGGTTGCGCCCAGGGTCTTGGCGGCAAACTCGAACGAGGTCCTGGTTCGCGTGGAAGATTCGTAAAACAATAGCGCCACACGTTTGCCATGCAATAGCTGCGAGGGCCGGCTGGGATCCATGCGCCGTGCCAGCGCCACGATTGCCTCAATCTGCCCGGTCGTGAGTTGTTCGATGCCCAGCAGCGAACGCAAGTGCGGCTTCATTGGCCCTCGGCCACGCGCTCGACTAGCATCACCTTGTCGGCGCCGTCGGTCTCCTGCAATTTCACTTCGATCATTTCGTTGTCGGCGGTGTGGATTTTGCGGCCGACAAATCCTGCCTCGATCGGCAACTCGCGGTGGCCACGGTCGATGAGTACACAAAGCTGGATGCGACGCGGACGCCCGTGATCGAACAGCGCGTCGAGCGCAGCCCGCGTGGTCCGCCCAGTGTAGAGCACGTCGTCCACCAGGATGATGTTCTTGTCCTGGATGTCGAACTCCATTTTGCTCTTTCGTACCTCGGGGCGATGGCCGACCTTGGAGAGATCGTCGCGGTAGAAGGTGATGTCCAGCGTTCCGACCGGCACTTCAGTCTTTTCGATGCGTCCCAGGATCTTCGCCAGCCGCTGGGCCAGTGGCACTCCGCGGCGCATGATGCCTACCAGCCCGAGGTCGACAACGCCATTGTTCTTTTCGACAATCTCGTGCGCCAGCCGAACCAGAGTGCGTTCGATTTCGGAGCCGGAAAGGATTTGCGACTTCTCGCGGAGGTTGGACGAACCAGTCGAGGCTTTCATCATGCCGCTCGAATCATACGAGAAGCTCAAGCAGCGGGCAACTTTGTCCGAGCGCTATGTGATGCAGCGCACGCAGGTCGGTGATTAGCGAAATTCCCGTCTCCGGCCGAACATCGCGGCGCCCAGCGCGCCGCCGGCGGAGCAGAAGAGCACGAACATCACCGCCATCACCAGCAGTGTCAGCACCATGAAGGTTGCCATGCCTTGCGGGGTGCTAATCCAGTCAAGCATTTGCCGCATGATTTCCTGCACCTTGGGATCGGGATTGCTGGCCATCTGTTTTTCCGTCTGCTCCTGCATGAGGCGGCGGAAGTCGCCGCTCGAGAGCAATACAAGGAACGAACGTGTGGCTACGACTGCGTAAATTACGAAAGCAAAAGCGCCCGCCAGAGCGCCGAGCCGCATGCCCATCCCCGGCGTAATAGGTGTGCCCGGAGATCGGCGTTGGTAGAGCACAACCACGAGAGCCCCCGCGCCCAGCAGCCACAAGCAGCAGCCTAGCTTGACGATCGGAATCACCGAGAGGATGCCCGCGCCCGCTCCTGCCAGCAGAGCGCCTTGCCACGCCAGGTTCCACTGGATTGTGTTGGCTTGTTGCACGTATGGCATGCCGCCAGATCGCCACGCCGGCGGCGGCTGAGTGGGGGAAGGGAATTCGCCGGGAGCGATTGGCGGCGCGGGTTGCGTCGCCGGCACGTTTTCTTCAGGAGGAACAACTCTGATCTGCGGAGCGCCGCAGTGCGGACAAAAGGCGATGCCCTCCTCAATCAGCGCCTGACATCGGTAGCAGGGATGTTCCACCAGCCGAACCTACCAGCAGAAGCCTATTCCGTGCAACAACAAGCCGCGTCTGCCTCTGTTGTGTCATGCTGAGCGAGCCTACCCAGCTTTGGGCAAGGAGAGTCGAAGAACCCGATAGCGATGGAAATCTCCGGGTTGTCTGGGGGTTCTTCGACTCCGGTGGCCGAGAGCGCGCCGCCTGCGCTCAGAATGATTCGACTAAACGACACCACGCCTCACGCTTTATAGCGTGCCTTCCTTCCCATGCGTCTGCAGCAACACCGTTCCAAACCGTGTTCCCGAGCCGTGCGGCTCGATCGAGACCAGGTGTTCGTTCTCGCTGGTGCCGGCCTTGATCTCCCAGCCGTTGCCGTGCGTGCCCTTACAACTCAGCTTGGTGTCTTCGCCGTGCGAGTCAATGCGAACATCGGATCCACCGCCATGTCCGGTGCACACCAGCACGTCGCCAAAGGACTTCATCTTGTCCTGATAGAACGCCTTCACCTTTTCTGGCGCATCATCGGTTTCGTACTCCGCAGCAACCACCTTCAGCCCGAAGCCCATGGCGCCAAGGTTGACGTTGGCGGCGTGGTTGTCCCCGTTCTCCGCCGGCCGCAAGTGCGCGCCGGGATAAACCGGGATGCCGTTGTCCGTTGCTGCCTTCTCGTCGGTGTTGACCTTCAGGTCGGCGAATGGGGTCTTAATATCGACCTTTTCCTTCTTCTTGTCCTTATCGTCAACGTTAATGCTGCACGCGGCCAGCAACAGTACCGCGAAACTGGCTATCACTAATCCGAATGAAATCTTTCTCATTGTGGTCCTCCGCTGGAAACTGGCGCCGGCCCGCCCAGACCTGCGCCTCGGTTGGCGATGTTGGGGATGGTAACCGGCAGTCGTCCGGGCATCGGGATTTCGCCGAACATCACCTGCACCGCACTAAGCTCAGAGACCTGAGCGTTGGAAAATGTGCATACATACGTCTGAATTTCGGGGAACTGCGCTGCGATATACGGATTGCCCATCGCCACTACTACCGTCCTACCGGCTGCCGTTCTCAACACATCGTGCAACAGCGATGCGGATGCATCCTGCACGGTCGCCGCGCTCGCCAGCCTTCCGGCACTGGGAAACGCATAAACAGCGGCAATCACCGCATCCGCTTGCTCGAGTGCATCCATGACCGGCTGCTTCAATCCTGCGGCATCGCGTGGGTCGATATACATTACGTGCGCGTCCGGAATTCGCATCCGCACCTCCTGGTCCAGCAGCCGTCCCCGGTCGGAGCGGCTGTCGTCGGTAAAAATCAAGGCGAGTGTGCGATCGTGGATCTCCGCTGCTGGTGGATACGCATTCCGGGCCGCCGTGGTTCCCTTCGGCGTGGCCTTCAAGGGAAGAACCTGATGATTGTCGCGCACCAGGGTTACCGCCTTATCGGCGATCTCCTGCGCGCTCGCCAGACTCGCAGGCTTGGCCACAATCCGGGTTACGGCGTTGATGTCCACAAGCCTTGCCTTGTTTAAACCTACCGACGCTTTAGCGCGCAGGATCTTCAGCACTGACTCATCGATGCGCGATTCTGGAATGTCCCCGCTGCGCACCGCTTGCAGCAAGCCCTTGTAGGAGCCGTCAAGGTCGGATGGGATCAGCAGCATATCGTTGCCGGCGTTCACCGCCGCAACCGCGGCCCTGGCCGCCGCCTCTGAGCCGCCCTCGGGAAACAGCTTGGTCAACCCGTTCATGTCCATCGCATCGGTCACGACGAGTCCTGTGAAGCCCATCTGCCGCTTCAACAGTCCAGTCACGATTGCCGGCGAGATGGAAGCCACGCGATCGGACGCCGGATCGAGGGCCGGCGCCAGGATGTGGGCCACCATCACCGCGTCCACACCAGCCTTGATGGCCGCGCGGAACGGAGGAAGCGCCACATTCTCGAAGTATGCCTTGTCCCGATTGACAGTCGGAACAGAGAGGTGCGAGTCGGTATCGGTGTCGCCGTGTCCGGGGAAATGTTTGGCCGTGGTCAGCATGCCGAACTCATGCGCGCCCTCGATATAAGCGGCCACCATCTCGCCCACCTGCTTGGGGTCTTCACCGAACGATCGCGTGTTGATGATGGGGTTTGCTGGGTTGGAATTCACATCGGCAATGGGAAACCAGTTCCACTGCACGCCGATAGCGCGCGACTCCTGCGCCGTGATGCGCCCCGCCTCGCGTGCGAACTGCACATTGCCGGTTGCCCCGAACGCCATCGGGTGAGGGAAAGTGGTCACGTCATTGAGACGAGACCCCAGCCCGCGCTCGAAGTCAGCGCCGAAAATCAACGGGAACTCTGATTCCTTCTGCAACTGGTTCGTCACCATCGCGGCTTCGAGCGGCTCGTTTTTGTAGAGGAAGCCGTCTTCGAAGTCGACCGTGAGCCCGAAACCGCCGAGATGATACTTATGCATGGCGTCGCGCAGCTCCGCGAATTCCGGGTCGTCCACATTCATCAGCCGCGCCTGCGACCAGATCATGAACATCTGCCCAATCTTCTGCTCCAACGACATTTTCTTCAGCGACTCGCGCGCCCACTTCTCCCCCCGCTTGTCGAGGTGGATGGGGCCGGGTGATTGGGAATGATCTTCGCCGTGGGCGAACGGAGGCATGACGGTTGAGAAGAATAGCCAGCCAAACAAAACCGAGCACGTTACTAGAGCTTGTTTCATCGGTAATTGTCCACCAGTATCCCACGCGCGATTGGTTAAGAATTGTTGCAGGCGCAACTTTACGGCTCGGGCACGGGTTGAGGATCGTATACTCTCCTCCCTGGAACAGCCATGGCTTTTCGAGTAGAGTCCGTTGCGGCAGGTGATCGTTATAGAAGCGTTGTCTCGCCATTAAACCCATCATCCGGCAATCCGCGAGCGGTCGGCGAATTCCCGAAGTTAAGCGTTAGTTGTTCATTCCTGGTTCTCTTCGTCATCTTGTCCTGCGTGTCGTCCATCGGGGAAACGGACCCACAGGCAAGCGCTCCGACATTCCGCACCAGTACAGAACTGGTATCTGTGCCTGTGGTGGTGAAGGACCGGCACGGAAACCACCTCTACGGACTTACCAGGAATGACTTCCGTATCTTCGAAGACGGGCGCGAGGTTGAGGTTCGCAGCTTCGACACGGTGGCTGGGCAGCCGGTATCCGCAATATCGGTTCACGCTCGCGCAAAACGCCAGATGCCTTTCCCGCAAACAATCGGACCTGTTCCCATCGTTCTCTTCTTCGATCAGCTCAACACCCCGGCCAACGAGCAGCCTGAGGTGCGTCGCCAGCTTGCTCTCTGGTATCGGAGCCAGCAGACCCTCTCGGCTCCGACGTGCGTGATTTTGTACACCGGTTCGGCGCTCCGAATTCTGCAACAGCCAACGATGGAAGCAGCCAAAGTTCGGACCGCCATCGAGAGCATTCCAACAACTGCTAATTCCCAAGGAGCTGGTGCTACCGGCGAGTTGCCCCTTCCCGCCGGTGCGAACGAAAATCTAGCTTTTGGGCCAGGCGATGGGCCGCTACGGACACTGGGGCGACTGGATTATTTCTGGCACCGCACGATGGGTGGCGGTGATACAGAATCGGCGCTGATCTATGCAGCGCGATTGTTTGCAGCATGGCCGGACGAAAAGACGCTGATCTGGATCAGCGCCGGAACAACAACTGCCGTTTGGACCGCACCCCTGCAAGCGGCGCAGGTGAAGCTGTATGCGCTCAACGTTCATGCAAATATTCCCTACAGGTTCATCGCCTCATTCACCACTCCCGAAACGACATACGAATACGAAACTGCCGTGAATGGCCAATTGCTACAGAACATGCGCGTCGCAGCGCAAGAGACCGGAGGTGAACTCTGCAGTAACTCCCTCGAACCGCAATCTTGTGTGCAGAAGGCACTGGAAGACGCGACTGATCATTACTTGCTGGGTTATGAAACCCACTCGCGGTCGACCCAGCCGGAGTGGCGTCAGATCCGGGTGAAGGTTAACCGGCCCGGCGTTACGGTCTCCGCTCGCAGCGGTGTGATGATTGCTCCGAATCTCAGAACCGAGGAAAAGAAGCGCGAACAGATCGCTGCCGCTCTGGCTTCTCCGGTGGACCTACCGGGTCTGTGGCTCGAACTGCAACCGTCCCCGCCTCATCAGCCTGGACAGGACCTGATTTTGTCGCTGCTCATGCGCTCGGACGCGAAGCACCCAGGGGTGTGGAATACAGACGGGATGGACTTTACTGTTGCCGGTGTCGTATTTAGTGGATCGGATGTGGTGCAGCGCTTTGGCGAGGACGTTCATGGGCCGCTGCCCCGGAAGACAATTTCTGATCTGGACACTTCCGGGCTCACCTGGACCTATAAAATCGCGGCGCCGAACGACCCCACGGTTGTGCGCCTGGTGGTCCGCGATAACGCAACCGGCCGCATCGGCAGCATCACACGAGGTCTACCGTAGATTTCGTCCGGCTGGAAACCACTTCTACAGCTTGCTTCGCGATCACCGGATCGTCACCGAAGCCATCGAGCCACCGCACCAGCGGCTCGCGGCGAAACCACGTCATTTGTCGCTTGGCGTAATTGCGATGCCCTTGCTGCGCCGCAGCGATCGCCTGCTCGCGCGTTAGCTCTCCGCGCAGAAACTGCGCAGCTTGCTTGTAGCCAAGCGAATTCAGCGGCTCGGCGCCCGGACATCGCTTAAGCAGCGACTTCGTTTCTGCAACTAATCCATCGTCGAACATCTGCTGGGCACGTTGGTTGATGCGGTCATAGAGCTTCTCTCGCTCCGGACTAAGACCGATTCGCAGAACATGATAGCCGCGCAAGGGATCGCGCCCGCGCTGCTTCCACAATTCGCTCATCTGCGCCCGCGAAGCCAGACACACTTCAAGAGCGCGGACCAACTTCGGCAGATCGTTGGCATGAATCTTTTCCGCCGTTTCCGGATCGAGCCGCGCCAATATTCGATGCACATAAGGTGAGCCGTGCCTGGACGCAATGGAGCGTAAACGATCGCGTAATTCTTCTGAGCGCTGCGGGCCGGGAAACAGCCCTTCCAGCAGCGCGCGCAGGTAAAGACCTGTGCCTCCGACCACGATGGGCAAGTACCCTCGGCCTGCGATCTCACCGATTACGGCCCGCGCCTGGCGCGCGTATTCACCGGCCGTGTAAGGCTGGTCCGGTTCCGCGACGTCCAGCAGATGGTGTGGAACCAGCGCCCGTTGCTCGCGCGTCGGCTTGGCCGTCCCGATCTCAAAATAGCGATAGAGAGCGACCGAATCGCAACTTACGATTTCGCCCCCGAACCGTTGGGCAAGCGTGATGGCCAGTGCTGATTTGCCGGTCGCAGTCGGCCCAAGAACGACTACCAGCAGCGGTTCAGATTGCGTTGCAGGCTGGGCGGTCATTGCTTTGTTGGAGGGGTCATCGGGCGCCCCAGGGGATCGTCTTGCCGAAGCGGAGGAACGCCAGAACCAGGATGAACAGTACGATGACCAGGAGCCCGATAAGCTTCCTTCGTTCGCGCGAACGAGAGCGGGCCTCCCACTCGGCCTGCGTCTGACGTGTGTCGGAATCGAGCTTGCGATCGGGTGGGCCTTGGCTCACAGGCCAATTCTACGCGTGCAAACCTAATCCAGATCGCCCTTTTGCGGGTTGTAGTAGAAGCGGAAGCGCAGCGCCAGGTAGGGCCCGTGGAACTCGCCGGGCAAGGGCGCAAACGGATTGGAAGCGGTAATTCCGCCCCAGGCGGCGCGATCCAGCGCGACGTCGCCTGACGGCGCGGACAGCTTCATCCCCGCAATCTTGCCGTCGGGCAGGATCACAAATTCAATCGCAAGCTTGCCGCGCTTCATAAGCGGCGCGCGGGCTTCTTCCGGTATCAGGATGTACCAGTTTCTCCGCACCGCATCCAGAACGCGGTTGAGATAGGGCCCAAAATCCACGCCTTGCGTGTCGCTCAGTACTTCCAGGGGCCCGAGCTTCGGTGCTGATCCTCCTGGTCCCACGCCGTAATCGCCGCCGCCTCCGTAGGTGCCACCGCCGCGGCGGGCGGCAACCGCGCGCGCGGCCTGTGCCGTCAGATCGCCTGGCGACTTCATCAGATCGGCAAAGTTGGGAGTCTGCCCGCTCCCCTGCGACGGCGCCGGCAGCTTGGGATTCGGCACCGGCTGCAACTGTGACATCTGCTGGCTCTGTGCCGGGTTGGGCTGCTGCTCGCCCTGCGGAGTAGGCGGGCTCATTTGCGCCTGCTGTCCCGGCTGCGACGCTGGCGCGGGCGGACCTGCGCGCTTCAGTTCCTCCAGCGTCTTCTTGTCCAAACTTGGATGACGGCTCTCCGCTATGCGGTTCTTGTCCGACAGCACCTTCGCCTCCGGAGACTTCGGCGGCGGCTTCTGCGCATCCGGCGGCAGATCGAGGTAGGTCAACTGCTGGTTGCGCATGATGTCTTGCGGCGAGAGCAAGACCACACCCTTAATGCTGGGAAACAGCTTCGGCGCCATGACCAAAAAGATCACCAGCGCCATGTGCACGACCACGGAAATCCAGAACGCCTCGCGCATCCGCGAGCGTTCAATGTCATCTTCCAACTGGATCAGGATGTGTGGCGTGAGATCGAGGTCAGGAAATTCGTCGCTATTCCACAGCGCGATTTGACCATCTTCCTGCGACTTGGGAGGAAGCGGAGTCGGCCGGTCCGGCGGTATTAAGATTGATGGCATCCGTCTGGATCAAGTACGCCTTGAGCTCAACCACTTAGACGCCCCTCGTTCCTCCGGAAGCGCAAAACTTCCCCGGTGATGGAGCAACCGTAGTAAACCCAGCAACGCGTTGTAATGTCGCTCTCACTATTTTCGCATACAGGGAGTCTATTATGTGATTCGCTCCTCACCGTCGCATAGTTCCATTAAAGGTTCGATAATTCCGATAGACTGTTGGCCATGAAGGCCGTCATCGTCGGCACTGCGGGACATATTGACCACGGCAAGAGCGCCTTGGTGCGGGCTCTCACCGGCACCGATCCCGACCGCCTGGAAGAGGAGAAACGGCGCGGCATCACCATCGACATCGGCTTTGCCAATCTCGATCTCGCTGGTCCGGCGGGCGAGCCGGTCCGCATTGGCTTTGTTGACGTTCCCGGCCACGAGCGCTTTGTGCGCAACATGCTGGCGGGAATCGGCGGCATCGATCTGGTGCTGCTGGTGGTCGCGGCCGATGAGTCCATCAAGCCGCAGACCCGCGAGCACTTCGACATCTGCCGCCTGCTCTCGGTGCGACGCGGGATCACGGTCTTGACCAAGGCCGACCTGGTCGATTCCGAGACGCTCGAAGTCGTCACCATGGAAGTGGCGGAGTTCCTCAAAGACTCGTTCCTCGATCCGGCAACTTCGCCCATCATTCCTGTCAGCTCCAAGACCGGAGCGGGACTCGACCAACTGAAAAGGGAACTGGCCAAGCTCGCCGCCGAAGTCCCGGCGAAGGATGCCGCCGCTGTCTTCCGCTTGCCCATCGACCGCGTGTTCACAATGAGAGGCTTTGGTACCGTGGTCACCGGAACGCTCATCTCGGGTACCGTCCACAAGGAGCAGGAGGTGGAAGTCCATCCTGCCGGCAAGCGGCTGCGCGTGCGCGGCGTGCAAGTACACGGCAAGCAGGCGGATGAAGCCATCGCCGGCCAGCGTACTGCCTTAAACCTGCCAGGTATCGAAACCACCGAACTCGCCCGCGGCATGATGCTGACGCCGCCCCAGATGTTTACGCCGGTTACCAGGCTGGGCGTCCAGCTTGACCTGTTGCCCTCCTCGAAGCCGCTGCGGCAGTACGCACGCGTGCATCTGCACGCTTTCACTGCCGAGACGATCGCGCAGGTGACGCTGCTCGGCGGCAAGCAGCTTCTGCCCGGCGAGTCCGGATTCGCGCGCCTGAAGCTTGACCGGCCAGTGCTGCTTTTCCCCGGTGACCGATTCATTATTCGGCAGTATTCGCCGGTGATTACCATGGGCGGCGGGCGCGTGCTCGATGCGGGCGAGCCGCGAATACGGGTCGAGCGCCAGGACCGCTTGCCGTTTCTGGAAGCGATCTCCAGCGCTAGCCCTCAAGAAGCGCTTCTGGCGCGGGTTGCGCGCCGCTGGATCTTCGGGCTAACTGTGGCCGATGCTGTCTCCGAAACCGGCTGGCTTCCGGCCCGAGTGCAGCAACTCGCGGCGGAGCTGAAACGGTCGGCACTCCTCGCGATCTTCGGCAACGTCCTGATTGCCGCGCACTGGCTGGAGCGAGTTCGGAAGGACTTCCTGTCAATAGTTGGCTCTTTCCATGATGCGAATCCTTTGCAGCAGGGAATCAACAAGGAACAGATTCGTGACACCATGCACCTGCAGCCGGAACTGTTCGACGGAGTGATCGCATCACTGCTCCGCGAGAAGAAGGTGGAAGCCGATGGCGAGCTGCTGCGGCTTCCCGGACGCGGCGTCGTCCTGCGCGACGAAGAGGCCGAGTCGAAGGTCCAGATCGAGCAGGCCTTCGCCAAGGCCGGCCTTACTGTACCCCTGCTGAAGGACGTGCTGGCGTCCCTGCCGGTGGACAAAACCCGCGCGCAGAAAATTGTCACGCTGCTGCTGCGCGATCGCGTCCTGGTAAAGCTGGCCGACGACCTGGTTTTTCATCGCGACACGCTCGACGGACTGCGCCGCCAGGTCATCGCCAACAAAGCGAAGACGCCGAAGCTCAGCGTGCCGCAGTTCAAGGACCTGTTCGGCATCAGCCGGAAGTACGCCATTCCGCTGCTGGAATACCTCGACCGCGAGCGAGTCACCCGCCGCGTCGGCGACGAGCGGGTCATCCTGTAAGACAGGCGATGGAGACAGCACCACTCTCTTCCGGCCGCGACCGGAGGAAAAATCGACCAGCCTATCGCCTAAGCGCTAACTGCAGCTCCAAACAGCTCGTGCAGCCTGGTGATCTCAAACAGGTCCTCAACCTCCGGGCTGGCATTGATGAACTGGAGGTCGCAACCAACATTCTTCGCCGAAGCCCAAACGCTCACGAACGTACCTACGCCCATACTGTCAACCTGAGCAACCTTGCCCAAGTCCACCTGGATTGGTTTGCCTTCGGAAATTAGAGATCGAACGGTAGCGGAGAAATGATCGCAGGATTCGATAGTTATTTTGCCCGCGCAATGCACGAGGGTCATCGCCGGTTGCTTTTCAACTTCCAGCTGCAATACGGGGGTCGCAGTTGTGGCCATAGCAAACCTCCCTTAAGTAGATTTTACACCTGCGCGCGTGCAGCACGGTGCCCCCTCCCCCTCGGTTCTTTAGAATCATAACTTTACGAACTTTTTCCCGGCATGTTCTTGAACCGCAAGGAGTTACAAGCAACTTCTTTTATTGCAACACTTAGGGGTATAATTTTTCCCTCCCGAAGGGAAGACTCGGATGGGAGAAGGTGGACGGGATCTTCCCCATCGCTGCTCGCTCAGCGCCCAGACTCATGCCCCCGATCCCAGCCACGGATTGTCAAAGACCCTGTCACCGCGCCCTAGGCACGGTGAGGACACGTCCCCCCGACCGGTCGCCGGGGCGGCCCGTCCTCTAGCCTAACGCCGTGGCAGGCGCTGTCAAGATTACGAAGGTACATGTCAGGTAACTGTACTTTCGTAACACTTTGGGAAGAGGGTAACCGCGGTGTACAATTCTCGCCTTCGTTGAAATCAAAAGAGAGACTTTGCAGTCACCAAAGGAGATTGCGGATGAACTACAGGGTTGTGTGTGTCTGTGCGATCGTTGCCCTGGCCGTTGCGATGGCCTCGGCGCAAACGAAAACTGATCTGTCGGGCAAGTGCTCTAAGCCTGACGTCCAGCAGAGTGTCCCTGCCGGTGACCAGCCCGGCCATGCCCTCACCCTGGCCCAGGGGAAGTGCTCCGCGATGGGGGATGTAGGTGGTGCGGCGGGCAAAGAGGGAACATTTTCCGAGCATGGAGACGCTACAGCAACCCGTGTGAAGACCTGGGGCGTCTTCGTGGAAACCTTTGATAGCGGCGACAAGGTCTTCTATACCTATCAAACCACCGGTACCATGAAAGATGGCGCGTACCAGAGCGGGACCAATAAGTATCAGATCACCGGCGGTACCGGAAAGATGAAGGGCATCAAAGGATCGGGAACCTGCAAACTTACCGGCGCCGCCGACGGCGGTACGGACTACTCGTGTACCGGGGAATACACCCTCGCTGGCGCGGCTCCGTCAAAGATGTAGAAGACGGCGAAAAGGACATGTTGCATCGCTCCCACCCTGTCCGCAACGCCTGCGGACAAGGGTGGGGTTGCCCGGCACACTGCAGCCGTTTGGCTCTGTTGACATCCTTCATTGAAGGGGCGCCTCTTCAGCCGCGCCGCTCGCTCCTCTTGACGCCGGGCTTCAGCCCCTGAGGGAATTCGAATCTTACTGGTGCCGAAGGCGAGTTCCCTCAGCGGCTAAAGCCAGCTAACTTGGCGGCGTTACGGCGCGCCTTAAAAGGCGCGCCCCTTCAATACAGGATGTCAACAGAGCCACCGATTTTTATACCTGGGCTGTGCTACCATCGCGGGTTGCCGGATTATTCATCTGTTGCGGCAGCTGAAGATTGCATGCTTTGAAGGGGCACGGCTTCAGCCGTGCCGTTACGGGTGTTGAGAGTTGGGCTTCAGCCCCTGAGGGCACTCGCATTTCTTCGCAAAACCGAAGTCCCTCAGTGGCTAAAGCCATCACCGTGACGGCATTTTTTTACGGCACGGCTTAAGAGGCTGCTGAAAAAAGGCATTTGCCATGCGTTTTGAAGGGGCGCACCTTTAGGTGCGCCGTACAAGTCCTTTCTTCTTGTCATTCC
>Ga0209039_10001278_pt1 | contig 23854 bp, 19 predicted proteins | sample BogFormECP12_OM1_FD_188238 | JGI IMG/M metagenome (GOLD analysis project Ga0209039, IMG submission 188238) | Bog forest soil microbial communities from Calvert Island, British Columbia, Canada - ECP12_OM1 (SPAdes) (version 2) | ecosystem: Environmental > Aquatic > Freshwater > Wetlands > Bog ... | reverse complement strand
CCGCGGTCATCGGCTCCCGCCATCACCGCGCTGAAGGCGATCGCGCCCTCGGGCAGTGCGGCGGAATCCATGATCAGGATCCGCTCCAGTTGCGTTTGGCCGCGGACCGCGTTCAGCTTGTCGAACTGCTGGCGGGTGGAGACCACGGCGATCCGGCAGCCGGCGTCGGCCACCAGCACCGCCTCCTGCTCGCCGGTGAGCGTGGGATAGATGGGCACATCCACGGCGCCGATGGCCAGCGTGGCAAAGTCGGTTACGGCCCACTCCCAGCGGTTCTCGCTGATCAAGGCGATCCGGTCGCCCTTTTGCGCGCCCCAGCTGAGAAAGGCCTGGGCCAGCGCTCTTACCCGCTGGTAAATCTGGTCTGAGGAAATGGGTTGCCATTGTCCAAACTCGTCCTGCCACAGCACGGCGCGCGGGTTGGCTGCCGCGGCGACCCGGCGAAAGAGGTCATTGATGGTGGTAAGCGAACCGATAGGCGTCATTTGATCCGGTTAGGGGACGCGGACAATCCTGAACCGCGGCCATTCCGGGAGTGTATCAGCGCGGAGCCGTGGTGCGGGAGGGGCTGCGGCAGAAATGCGGCGCAACCGCCGGTATACCGCCTGCATCCCTTCGGCGCTATCGCCACAATTCCCCCATCGAGCCAGAGGCTGTCAAAAGCGCAAAACGGCGCTTCATTCCTCGTTTTTTGTGAATTTTCGAGATCGGTATTGCATACTTATGCAGGCCGGTGTATATTTATACAAACACATCCGCCTCACGCGTGACGCTCTTTCTTGTTTGCCCGCGGGCGGAGACCGGCAATTCAACCAGCGGCGATGAAATTTCAGCGGCACAAAGCGATACGGGATTTGGTGGCCGGCTCTCTGGTGTCCAACCAGGACGAGCTGCGCCGCAAGCTGCGACGACGCGGCTTCGCAGTCACCCAGGCCACGCTTTCGAGGGATATTCACGAACTGCGTCTCTCCAAAGGCCCGGGCGGCTATTCCCTGCCCAACGGCAACGGCAATGGGGCCGCCACGGCGGTGGAAGACGACGGCCCGCCCTCCGTGGCAGAGGTGATGGAGAGCTTTGGCCTGCGCGTGCGCCAGGCTATGAATCAGGTGGTCATCGGCACGGTGATGGGCGGAGCCCAGCCGGTAGCCGCGTCCATGGACTATGAGGGATGGCCGGAGATAGTGGGCACCGTCGCAGGCGACGACACGGTGCTGGTGATCTGCCCCGATGTTCGCCGGGCAAGCGATGTGGAATCCCGATTGAGGACGATGTTGGAATCATGAAAGAAACAGTGCAAACAGCGGTAGTGGGAGTGACAGGGTACGCGGGCGCTGAGTTGGCCCGGCTGCTCCTGCGCCATCCACGCCTGAAGGGCAAGCCTCCCGTCTTTGCCGGGCGCGTGGATGAAAAGGATGCGGCCCGCGGCGGCGTGCCTCTAGCAGAGATTCATCCCCAATTGGCCGACAGCAGCGGCAGCGGCAACCTGAAGCAGGAGCTCTTCTCGTGGGAACTGCTGGCCAGCCGCGGCGTTGAGGTTCTGTTCTTCGCCACTCCCCACGAGCAGTCTCGCGAGTGGGCGCCGGAGGCGCTTCAGCGTGGTCTGCGGGTCATTGATCTGAGCGCCGCGTGGCGGCTGAATGAAGCGGCCAACCGCGCGGTTTATGCCTTCGAGGATGAAGGCTCCGAACTCGCCGCGGAAACCCAGGCGAAGGCCGTCTACGGCCTGCCTGAGCTGCATCGCGCCCGGATTGCCTCAGCGCGCCTCGTCGCCAATCCCGGCTGTTATGCGATCTCCGTCATTCTGCCTCTGCGGCCGCTGGTGGCCGCCGGGCTCCTTGACCTGGACCACGGCATCGTAGCTGACTCGAAGAGCGGCGTGAGCGGCGCGGGCAAGGTCCCCACCGCCAGGACGCACTTCATGTCCGTGGCCGACAATCTCTCCGCCTATGGCGCCTTCACCCATCGCCACACCGGGGAGTTGCTGGAGCAGATCGGCGTCGATGCCAGCCAGATCGTCTTCACGCCCCATCTGCTGCCCATTCCGCGCGGCATTCTCTCCACCGTCTACGTCCGCTTCCGCCAGACGCAGACGGCGGCGAGCATCTCCCGCGTCTACCATGAGTTCTTTGCCGGCAGCCCGATGGTGCGCCTCTATGACAAAACGCTGCCGCAGATTCAGTACTCGGTGCACACCAACTACGCTGACATCGGCTTCCAACTCGCCGCCGACGGGCGTCGCGCCGTCATCGTCAGTTGTCTTGACAACCTGTTGAAGGGCGCGTCCGGCCAGGCCGTGCAAAATCTGAACGTCATGCTGGGTTGGCCCGAATCGGAAGGTCTCGAATGAAACTAGCCGCGGAGGACCTGAAATGAAGTACGTCGTCAAATTGGGTGGAGCGGGCCTGGAGACTCCGTCGCTCCTGGAAGGTTGCACCCGCGCCATCACCGAGTTGGTGCGCGACGGCCATCAGGTGGCCGTGGTCCACGGCGGCGGCGCGCAGTTGACCCGCATGCTCAAGGCGCTGGGCAAGCAAAGCGAGTTCATCGCCGGCCTGCGCGTCACCGATGCGGAAACCCGCGACGTGGCGCTGATGGTCTTTGCAGGCAAGGTGAACAAGGGTCTCGTCGCCGCGCTCGGCGCGCTCGGTCAGCCGGCCGTGGGTCTCTCCGGCGGCGACGGCCTGCTCTTCCGCGCCCGCAAAAAGCGCACCGCGCCCGACCTCGGTTACGTGGGCGAGATCGTCTCCAGCGATCCGCGCTGGATTGAGGCCATCTGGAATCTGAACGGCGTGCCGGTGATCTCTTCCATGGCCCTCGGCTTCGACGGCGAGTACTACAACGTCAACGCCGACGAGATGGCCGCGGCCTGCGCCATTGCCTGCCGCGCCGACGCCCTCGTATTCCTCACCGACGTTCCCGGCGTCAAGGGCGTGAACGGCGAGGTGCTCCGATGGCTCTCCATCGATCAGATCGCCGAGATGGCCAAGAGCGCCGTCATCTCCGGCGGCATGTTGCCCAAGCTCAGCGCCTGCCGCGAAGCCCTTTTGAACGGCGTCAAGCGCGTTCGCATTTTACCCGCCGAGGCTGCCGGATCGTTGCCCGATCTGTGCAGTTCCCGCGTAGCATACGGCACCGAAGTGATGGTGGCCTAAGGAGAAGGAAATGACCAAGCTCGAAGAAATTCAAGCCGCCGAAGCGCGGCTGCTCATCCATACTTACGATCGCTTTCCTGTTTTATTTGTGGCGGGCGAGGGCGTCCATCTGATCGACGAGAACGGCGATCGCTATCTCGACCTGCTCAGCGGCATCGGCGTCAACGCGCTCGGATACCGCAGCAAGGCGATTGAAGAAGCTATCGCCAAACAGAGTTGCACGCTGATCAACGCCTCCAACTACTACTTCAACGAAAAGCAGGTGCCGTTGGCCGAACGGCTCACCGTTCGCACCGGCATGGACCGCGCATACTTTTCCAACTCGGGCACTGAAGCCGTCGAGGCCGCGCTCAAGCTGGCGCGCGCTCACGCCGGTGTTCTGCGCGAAGAAGGCAGGCGGATCGGAACCAAATTCCTGGTTCTCGAGCAGAGCTTCCATGGACGCACCTTCGGCTCCATCTCGGCCACTCACAAGGAGAAGTACCGCGAGCCCTTCGCCCCGGTCGTGCCCGGCTTCGAGTTTCTGAAGTTCAACGACGTGGCCGATCTGCGCGCCAAATTCTCCCATGAAGTCTGCGCCATTCTTCTTGAAGCCATTCAGGGCGAGGGCGGCGTGCGTCCGCTCACGCAGGAGTTCTTCGCCGAGGCCCGCGCCCTGGCCGACTCCACGGGAGCTTTGCTGATCGTCGATGAGATTCAGGCCGGCATGGGCCGCACCGGGAAGTGGTGCGCCTACCAGCACTTCGGCATCCAGCCCGACATCACCATGTTGGCCAAGCCTCTGGCCGGCGGCATTCCCATGGGCGCCACGCTTTGCACCAACGAGGTGGCCCGCGCCTTTCATGCGGGAATGCACGGCACCACATTCGGCGGAGGTCCGCTGGCCTGCGCCGTCGCCATCGCCGTCATTGACGCCATCGAAACGAACCATCTTCTCGACCACGTCATTAAGGTCGGCGACTACTTCCAGGCGCAACTGCGCTCGCTCGCCCAACGCCATTCGTGCATCATCGACGTGCGCGGCAAGGGCCTGATGATCGCCGCCGAACTCAACTCCGCCGACCTGGCCAAGCACGCCGTAACCGCGATGCTCAAGCGCCGCGTCATCATCAACTGCACCAGCGACACGGCGTTGCGTTTCTTGCCACCCTACATCTTTGAGCGCGCCCATGTGGACACCACCATCGCGGCGCTGGACGAAGTCTTTACGGAATATGCGTGCGCGAGCGCGGACCAAGCCGTCGCCGTTGCCGCGGGAGGAACCAACCATGGCTAGCAGAGCAACCATCGAGCGGCCGGCTGCGGCCGTGCCCGTTCAGAAAGACCCTGACATTCTTGCCGCCGCCGCGCGGCTGGCCGGCGAGGACATGTGTTCGGTCGCCGATCTCTCCAGCGCCGAGGTGCGCGCCATCCTCAAGCTGGGCCACGAGGTCAAGCGCAATCCCCGCGATTACCGCCATGCCCTCGACGCCAGGCAGATGGTGCTAATGTTCGAGAAGGCCAGCCTGCGCACGCGCCTGAGCTTCGAGGCGGGCATCAACACCATGGGCGGCAACGCCATCTTCGTCGACCAGACCAGCTCGCCGCTTGGCGAGCGCGAGTCCATCGCCGACATCGCGCGCAACGTGGAGCGCTGGGTCGATGTCATCGTGCTGCGCACCTACGCCCACGACACCATCACCGAGATGGCCGCCAACTCGCGCGTGCCGGTCATCAACGCGCTCTCTGACTTCGAACATCCCTGCCAGGCTCTGGCCGATTTCATGACTCTGGATGAGCACTTCGGTTCCGCCGCCGGACTCAACTTTACCTATGTCGGCGACGGCAACAACGTCTGCCACTCGCTCATGCTCACCGGCGCGCAGTTGGGCGCCAACGTCACCGTGGCCACGCCGCGCGGCTACTCGCCGGACATCGAGATCGCTACTCGCGCGCGGGAGATTGCTCAGGCCAACGGCTGCGAACTCCGCCTGCTGCAGGACCCGCAGGCCGCCGTCGAAGGCGCCGACGCGGTCTACACCGACGTATGCGTCAGCATGGGCTTCGAGCACGAGTCCACCAAGCGCGAGCCCATCTTCCGGCCCTTCCAGGTGAACGAGGCGCTGATGCAGAAAGCCGCGCCGCGCGCCGTCTTCATGCACTGCCTGCCCGCCCGACGCAACGCCGAAGTTACAGACGCCGTGATCGACGGTCCGCAGTCCATCGTCTTCGATCAGGCCGAAAACCGCATGCATTGTCAAAAGGCATTGCTGCTTCTGCTGCTCGGCGGCCTGGCAAACACGGCGAGTTTTCAGTAGCCCGCTCGATTTTCACTTTTTCACTCATTCACTTTTTCACTCATTCACTTTTTCGCTGACCACTGACCACTGACCACTGTTCACTGTTCACTCTCCGAGGTTCTCAAGCATGTCGGTCATTCTCGAATCCCTGCCCGTCGGCCAGAAAGTTGGCATTGCCTTCTCCGGCGGCCTCGACACCTCCGCCGCTCTCCACTGGATGAGGCTGAAGGGAGCCATCCCCTACGCCTACACAGCCAACCTGGGCCAGCCCGACGAAGCCGACTACGACGAGATTCCGCGCAAGGCCCTCGAATACGGCGCCGAAAAGGCCCGCCTCATTGACTGCCGCGGCCCCCTCGTTCGCGAAGGCATCGCCGCGCTTCAAGCCGGCGCCTTCCATATCACCACTGCCGGCGTCCCCTACTTCAACACCACTCCCATCGGCCGCGCTGTCACCGGCACCATGCTCGTCGCCGCCATGCAGGAGGACGACGTCCACATCTGGGGCGACGGCTCCACCTTCAAAGGCAATGACATCGAGCGCTTCTACCGCTACGGCCTGCTCGTCAATCCCGGCCTCAAGGTCTACAAACCCTGGCTCGACACCGCTTTCATTGACGAGCTTGGCGGCCGCGCCGAGATGTCCGCCTTCATGCAGCGCCACGGCTTCGCCTACAAGATGTCCGCCGAGAAGGCCTACTCCACTGACTCCAACATCCTCGGCGCAACCCACGAGGCAAAAGACCTGGAGCAGCTTTCTGCCTCCATCAAGATCGTCGTTCCCATCATGGGCGCGGCCTTCTGGCGCGACGATGTCGAAATCCAGCGCGAACAGGTCGCCGTCCGCTTTGAAGAGGGCATCCCCGTCGCGCTCAACGGCCGCCAATTCGATTCGCCCGTCGAGCTTCTTCTCGAAGCCAATCGCATCGGTGGGCGCCACGGCCTCGGCATGTCCGATCAGATCGAAAATAGAATCATCGAGGCCAAGAGCCGCGGCATCTACGAAGCGCCCGGCCTCGCCTTGCTCTTCATCGCCTACGAGCGCCTCATCACCGGCATTCATAACGAAGACACCATCGAGCAGTACCGCGAAAATGGCCGCAAGCTCGGCCGCCTCCTCTACCAGGGCCGCTGGTTCGACTCTCAGGCCATCATGCTGCGCGAATCCGCCCAGCGCTGGGTCGCCAAACCCATTACTGGCGACGTCACCCTGGAGCTGCGCCGCGGCAATGATTACTCTATCCTCAACACCGAGTCGCCCAACCTCACCTTCCATCCCGAGCGCCTCAGCATGGAGAAGACCGAATCCACCTTCTCTCCGCGCGACCGCATCGGCCAACTCACCATGCGCAATCTCGACATCGCAGACTCTCGTGCCAAGCTTCTTACCTACGCCGCAAGCGGCCTCCTCACCCTCAGCAAAGGCAGTGAAATGCCCAGATTGAACAGCGCCCCCGACAAGGAAAAAGGAAAAGGAATAGCGTGAGGTACGCCTAAGTCAATGTCCAACGAACAACAATCCGTCAAGATGTGGTCCGGCCGTTTTCGTGAGCCGCTCGACAGCGAGTTTGAAGCATGGCAGCGGTCGATCGTCTTCGATTGGCGGCTTCTACCTCAGGAAGTAGCCGCCAGCAAGGCCCACGCATCGGCTCTTTGTGCCGCAAAGATCCTCACCAAGAGTGAGACAACGGAGCTCCGCGATGCGCTCGATGCGATTGCCTCCGAGCATGCATCGGAGGCTGGCAAGGCGCAGGTGCGCGACCATCCGACTGCCGAAGACATCCATCACTTCGTCGAGCTCAAGTTGGTGGAGCGCATCGGCCCGCTGGGCCTCAAGCTCCACACCGGACGCAGCCGCAACGAGCAGATCGCTACCGACCTGCGCCTCTACGTGCGCAAACAAATCGGACTCGTGGTTGAAGCTCTCGCCGTCTGGGCCAATGCGCTGGTCGGCCAAGCCCACGCCGCCGGCGACTCCGTGATGGCCAGCTACACGCACCTGCAACGTGCAGAGCCCGTGCTCGTTGCCCACTGGCTTCTGGCTTACGTTGAAATGATTCTCCGTGACGCCGCGCGCCTCAAAGATTGCGCGGCGCGGCTCAACTTCTGTCCCCTCGGCTCGGGCGCGGTGGCCGGCGCAACGCTCGCGCTCGACCGAGCCATCGCCGCGAAAGAGTTGGGCTTTGCCGGACCCACGGGCAATTCAATCGACGCCACCAGCGATCGCGATTTTATTCTGGAATATTTGCAGGCCTTGACCTTTGTCGGTCTGCATCTGAGCCGGTTTGCCGAGGAGATTACGCTTTTTGCAACGGCGGAGTTTGGTTTTGTCACGCTGCCCGAGGCCTTTTCCACCGGCTCCAGCGCCATGCCGCAGAAAAAGAATCCCGATCTGGCGGAGCTGATTCGCGCCAAGGTCGGCCGCATCCACGGCGCGGCGCAAGCCGTCACGCTGCAACTTAAAGCTCTGCCCTTGGCCTACAATAAAGACATGCAGGAGACCCAGGAGCCGGCATTTTCTGTCAGATTTGTGCCGCAAATGCTGAGCCTGGTGGCGCGCTTCACCGCCGCCCTTCGGTTCAACCGCGAGCGCATGAACCAGGCGGCGCAGTCCGGCTATCTGAATGCAATGGCCGCGGCAACTTATCTCGTTCACAAGGGCGTTCCATTCCGCACCGCGCACGAAAAGATCGGCAATGCCGTGCGCTTCGCCATTGAGAAGGGAGTCGAGCTGGGCGATCTCACCCTCGATGAACTGCGCCAGTTTGGCCCCCAGTTCGCTGAGGATTTTTTCTCCGCCATCGCTTTGCAAGCCACGCTCGATTGCCACAACGTGATTGGAGGAACCGCGCGCGAGCGCGTGCGTGAGGCCCTCGCCGCCGCATCCCGGCGCATCGCCGCGCTGACTCAGGAGGCCGTTCATGCTGGTGCGTAAGGCGCTGCTCCAGGACGCCTCCAACGTCTACGACCTGGTCAACTCGCTCTCCGCCGACGGCACGCTGCTCAAGCGCCCCTTCGCCGAGATCTGCGAAAACATCCGCGACTTCACCGTCGCCGAGTCCGATGGCGGCGTCTTTCTCGGCTGCGGCGCGCTCCATCTCTACGGCCCGCATCTCTCTGAGGTGCGCTCCATCGTGGTCAAGCCTGAAGCCAAGGGCCAGGGCGCCGGCGGCCGCGTCCTGGCCGCGCTCATCGAGGAAGCCGAAGAGCACGGCGTCCAATCCGTCTGCCTCTTCACGCGCATCCCCGACTTCTTCTTCAAATACGGATTCCGCACCGTCGAAAACAAGTCCGAGCTGCCCGACAAGATATTCAAAGACTGCCAGTCCTGCCCGCGCCTCTCCCGCTGCGACGAAGTGGCCATGGTCCGCGGCCGCCTTCCCCGCATCTCCATCCTTGGCCCCCGCGAGGAAGCCCAGCAGTTAGTCCGTCTCTCCGGCTAACCGCGCTTCGCCAGAACTGCCGCCCCAACCACAGCCTGCCCATAGCTCAACCCGCCATCCCCAGGACTGACCTGGCGGTGCTGAAAAACCTCGAAGCCTTCTGCCTCCAAACCCACGCGCAGCAGCCGCGCCAGCCTGCGGTTGTGCATGCAGCCGCCGGAAAGAGCTACCTGCGCGATTCCTGTCGCTTCGCGCGCCAGAACCGCAGCGTGAATGAACCCCGCGGCCACGCCAGCATGAAAACGCCCCGCAATCCGCGCCTTGCTCACCCCGGCCCGCAACTCCTCCACCACGGCCCGCCACAGAGGCCCAGCGCCAATCCTCACCGGCTCGCGCGCCGCCCAATCCCCGCCCGCGAATTCCATCGCATAGCCCAGCTCGCCGTCAGGCTCATCCACCGCCAACCCTTCCAGCTCAATCGCCGCCTGCGCCTCATAATCCACCTCCCGCCGCCCCAGCACCACCGCCGCCACAGCATCGAACAGCCTTCCCAGACTCGAAGTCAACGGCGCATTCACCCCGCGCTCCATCATCCGCCTGAGCACTCGCGCCTCGTTCTTGTGCGCGCCCAGCAACTCGAGCATCTCGTCCGACCCAACATCAAACCCCGCCGCGCTCAAATGCCCCAGCGCCATCCGCCACGGCTCCCGGATCGCCGCCTCGCCGCCCGGCATTGGCACATACTCCAGATGCGCAAACCGCTCGAAGCCCTCTAGCCTGCACACCAGCACTTCCCCGCCCCAAATCCGTCCATCCGTCCCGTAGCCGGTCCCATCCAGCGAAAGCCCAATCGCATCACCCGTCAGCCCATGCTCTGCCATGCACCCGGCTATATGCGCATGATGATGCTGCACCGCAATCAGCCTCAGTCCCCGCTCCCGCGCCCATTCCTTCGCCCATTCGGTCGACAGGTAACCAGGATGCAAGTCATGCACTACCGTCTCCGGCTCAATCTCAAATGTGCGCATCAGGTGGTCCAGCGACTCCTTGAAAAACTCCAGCCCCGTCAAATTCTCCAGATCCCCCAAATGCTGGCTCTGGTACACGTGCCGTCCGCGCGCCAGCGCGAACACATTCTTCATGTGCCCGCCCACGGCCAGCAGCGGAGGCGCTTCCAGATGTAACCCCGCCGGCAACTCCACCCCCAGCGGCACAAATCCCCTTGCCCGCCGGATCAGTTGCGGCGCCCCATCCACCACCGCTGCCACCGAGTCGTCGCAGCGCTGCAGTATCTCCCGGTCGTGCATCAGGAAGCAATCCGCAATCCCTCCCAGCCGCTTCCGCGCTTCTTCGTTATCAATTGCGATCGGCTCCTCGCTCAGGTTTGCGCTGGTCATCACCAGCGCCCGCACGCGCGGGTCGGCAAAGAGCAGATGCTGCAACGGAGCATAGGGCAGAAACACGCCCAACCACGGAATCCCCGGCGCAACCCTCTCCGCAATTCCACAACCGTCCTTCTTCCGCGCCAGCACAATCGGCCGCGCCGCCGTCTTCAGCAGCGCCTCATCCTGCGCCGTCAGCGCGCACGCCATCCGCGCCGCCTCCACATCCTTCACCATCACCGCCAGCGGCTTCCCAAAGCGGCGCTTGCGCTCCCGCAGCCGCATCACCGCCGCTTCATTCGTCGCATCTACGCCCAGATGAAAGCCGCCAATCCCCTTGATGGCTACAATCTTCCCCTCCATCAGCAGTTGCAGCGTCTGCTTTACTGCCTCTTCACCAGAGCTCGATTCTGAGGCTGCCGTCTGCAAGACCCACACCCGGGGCCCGCACTCCCAACATGCATTCGGCTGCGCATGGAACCGCCTGTTCGCGGGATCGTCGTACTCCGCCTGGCAAGCCGGACACATCTTGAACTTCGCCATCGAAGTCTGCGGCCGGTCGTATGGAATCCGCCGCGTAATCGTGAATCGCGGCCCGCAGTTGGTGCAGTTCAAAAACGGATACCGGTACCGCCGGTCCTCGGGGTCCAGCAACTCCCGCAAACAATCCGCGCAGGTCGCCGCATCCGCCGGAATCCCCGTGCTCACCCGCCCCAAAACCTCGCTGGCAACAATCCGGAAACCCGTCTCCCCGGTCGCCGCCAAATCCCGCGCCGCCACCGAGTCGATCCGCGCCAGCGGCGGAGTCTCCGCGCGCAACCGCCCCAGAAACGCGTCCACCTGTCCCGCCGGCCCCTCAACCTCAATCGTCACTCCATCCGTATCGTTCCCGATAAACCCCGCCAGCCCCTCCTCCAGCGCCAGCCGGTAGACAAACGGACGAAACCCCACCCCCTGCACCACCCCGCGCACCAGCACCTCGCGCCGTTCTCGTTTTGGATGGGTTTCATGCATCAAAATCGCGCCTCACACCGGAGACCAGCATAGCGCATGGGCGAAGGCCGCCTGTCCGCAACAGCCAATACGCCTCCACTCCCTGTCCAACACAGCACAGTCCCAGGACGGAAAAGGCTTAATCTGGAAGAGAGGATGCGGAGAGTCTCAGCATGATGAGTTCCAGGCAATTTCGCATGCCGCGCGCGGTTGCGGCTGCTTTTTTCTTTGCGTGCCTTGGAATCGTCGCCGTTCCGGCCCAGCAGCTCGACGCTGCATCGGTCATTCAACACATCGACGCAGCGGTCAAAGCCAGGATCGACAATATTGCTGGATACACCGTCACCGAGCACTATGCCGTTTACAGGAACAACGATGAAACTCGTCCTGTGGCTGAGATGACGGTGAAGACCCTCTACCGCCAGGATACGGGCAAGAGTTACACCATCCTCTCCCAGACCGGGTCGCAGGTCATACAAAGCCTGGTATTGGGCGCGATCCTGGACAATGAGAAACGCTTGAACCAACCCGGAATCCGGGAAGGGTCGTGGTTCACCTCAGCAAACTATGAAATGAAACTGAAGTCCGATGCGAGCCAGCGCCTGGATGGGCGGGACTGCCTTGTTCTTACCTTGACCCCCAAACGAAAGGCTCCCTATCTCATTGAGGGAACCCTGTGGGTGGACGCGAAGGATGGTTCGATCGTTCAGGTTCAGGGAACAGGGTCCAAAAGCCCTTCCGTTTTCACAGGACCCACGCAGATGACGCGCCAATACGCAATCGTGGCCGGCTTTGCGCAGGCCACCCATGCCCGAGCCCTCTCCAACAGCTTCCTGTTTGGCAAAACCGTCGTGACCATCGACTACAGGGATTACCAGGTCCAGCTTCGTCCCGCCAAATGAGACGGTCCGACCCCCAGGCTCGAATCGAGCCCGCCCTGCTTTCTCCGGCCGGTGCACAATCCCCTTCTCAACCGGTTGCCTTCGGGACGCCGATTGCCTTCGTGACCGCCGCTAAGCTCTGATTACGCCGCCTCTGCTCTATTCCACTTCAGAACTGCCCGCTAGACCGCGCGAAACCTGTACCGCACTGCGGTATTCGGTCCTGCATGTGCGTTACATCACAGCGTCGGGACACCCCGCTAACTAGCATCTAGCCATGACCGCTGCGGCCCTTATTCTGATTGCGCCCTGCTCGCTTTTGTTGGGCGCGGTGCTTCAACTTCTCGTAGCGCCGTTCCGTTCCGCCCGGGCGAAAGGTATCCTCGCCGCTCTCACCTGTCTGCCCGCCGTGCTGGCCGTGGTTGGCATGGCGCCGTTGGTCCGGACAGGGCAGGCCGTCGAGCTGAACGCGCTCTCCTGGGACGGTCCGCTGGCCCTCGTCTTCCATGTGGATGCGCTCAGCGTCCTCTTCGCGCTGATGGGGACGGGCCTCGGCGCCTTTGTGCTCCTCTATTCCATCGGCTACATGGCCCACGACAAATCCGCCACCCGCTTCTACGCCACGATGCTGGTCTTCATCGCCGGTTTCGTCGGACTGGTCTACAGCGCCAACCTCTTTATCTTTTATCTCTGCTGGGAACTGGTCGGCCTATGCTCCTTCAGCTTGGTGGGCTTCTGGTACACCAACCGCGAGGCGGTCAGTGGCGCGCGCAAAGTCTTGCTGATGACCCACATTGCGGGATACGGCCTGCTGGCCGCCATCCTGGTGGTCTATCACCGCACAGGCAGCGCGCTGTGGACCGATCCGGCCGTGGCGCGTGCCTTCACCAGCGGAATCTTTGTTCTGATGCTGGTGGCTCTGGTGGCCAAGTCCGTGCAGTTTCCCCTGCACACCTGGATTCCCGAGGCCATGGCCGCGCCCACCCCGGTAAGCGCCCTGCTCCACGCCGCCTGCTACGTCAAGGCCGGCGTTTATCTGGCCGCCCGCATGCACAGCTTTGGCGCTTGGCCGGCGAATGGAGGCTTCGCCTGGGGAAATGAATCCCTGATGTGGGTGGGCACCGTCACCATGGCCGTCGGCGTCATGTACGCCATGGTGCAGACCGATCTCAAGCGCATGCTGGCCTTTTCCACGGTGAGCCAGATCGGCTACATGATGATGGGCCTGGGCATCGGCACGCCGCTGGCCATCGCCGCCGGCCTCCTCCATTGCCTCAATCACGGCTTTTTCAAAGCCGGGCTGTTTTTGACCGCCGGCTCGGTGCAGCACGCCTCGGGCACGCGCGACATGAACAAACTGGGCGGCCTGGCGCAGAAGATGCCGCAGACCACTCTCTCCTGGCTGATCGGCGTGGGCAGCATGATGGGCATTCCGCTCATGAGCGGCTTCGCCAGCAAGTGGATGCTCTACGCCGCGGCCTTGCAGGCCGGATGGGCCGTTCCCGCGATGGTGGCCTGGGCGGCCAGCCTCGGCACTGTCTTTTTCGGCGCCAAGGCCACCAGCGCCGTCTTCCTGGGACCCACGACGGAAGCCACCAAAGACGCCCACGAGTCTCCGCCGACCATGATCTGGGGAATGGGTTTGCTGGCCGCGGGCAGCGTCATCCTGGGCGTCGCGCCGCAGTTGGCCGTCAATTATCTGCTCAATCCGATCCTGCTTGCGTTTCGGCTGACCGCGGCGCAGGTCACGTGGTTTGGGCTCTCGGGCGATGCGGGCAGCTTCTCGACCGTAGGCGGCCTGGTGCTGGCCGTGGTTTCGCTGGTTCTGGGCGGGCTGATCTACGCTGTTGCCTACGCCGCGCGTCCGGCCACGGTCGTCGCCACGGTTTCCGGGGGCGGGGCTGCGCTGGTTGGCGCGGGCGGAGGAATCTTCACCGGCGGAGAGCCGTTGTCCTCCGAGGGAAGGCTCACGGCCAGCGATTTTTCCAGCATCTTCCTGCAGAACTGGCGTGAGTTCTTCCGCTGGACCAATGTAGACGCTGTTTACCTGGGCGTCTGGAGCGGTCTGCAGGCTGTCTCGCGCGGCCTGGGCGTCGTCGTTTCCTGGATGGAACGTTACGCGCTGGCGCTGGTTATTGTGCTGGCGGCAGCGATTCTGGCTGGAGTGCGTTGGCTTGCGCCGGGGATCGACACCGCAACGATTTCGGGCAGGCTGCCAATTTCAGTGACGCTTCCCGCACCTATGCTGCTGGTGTGTGCATGTACTGTGGCTGGAATTGCATTGGTTCTTGCTGCTCTAGCGCACAAGAATAGTCGTCGCATAGCGTCTCTAATGTTTATTGTCAGTGTTGGCGCAGCCCTGGGCCTTCTCATTACAAAACCAAATCCTTGGGTGCGTTTTGGCTGTTTGGAAGTTGCCGTGCTGCTGACAGTGGGGTTGGTGTGGATTACGGCGCGGACCAAAGCGGCCAAGCTGACCTATCTGACTGTTGTTCTTCTCTCTGCTGTCACACTGGTTTCAAGTGATCTACTGATTGAGAACCAACCCCGGTGGTCGAACGCACTGATGCTCACCAGCATCTTCATTAAGCTGGCTGCGGTTCCGCTCTTCTTCTGGCTGCTTGCGCTGGCTGACGAAATTCCAGCATTGGTTCTCGGTGTGATTATCGCGGTTGTCGATATGGCCGCTTTTAGTGAGTTCCTGGTCGCTCCGCTGCCTACTTATTTTATTCACAACAGCCCTCTGCTTGTAATAGCAGCGGCAACCTCCTTCCTGGCTGCTCTTCTGATGCTTACGCAGCGCAGCTTGAAACGGCTATTGGTTCTTTCAACTGTCGAGGATGTAGGTTTCTTGTTGCTGGGAGCTTTTTCCGCCAACATCATCGGAGCAGAAGGCGCGATCTTTGCCGCTGCTACTCACTCCCTGGCCAAGGCTCTGCTCTTCATCTGCCTCAGCGGTCCCGAAGCCGACGGCGCTCTCGACGGCGAACCCAAGGGCCTGGTTACGCGTTATCCGGTCGCTGCCTTTGGATTCTTGTTTGGCATGCTGGCCATGTTGGGCATTCCGCCGACCATGGGTTACATCGGCCGCTGGAGACTTTACGAGACCGCCGTGCAGATCGGCTGGCCTCTGGCCGCGGTTTTCATCCTCTCCTCCATCTTCGCTCTGATCGCCTATACCTTGGCTTTGACCCGCATCTGGTGGGGTCCGGCGCCCGAGCCGAGTCCGCCGCCGAGTCCAACACCAACGCCGCCGCATCCAATAAGTGAGCCTTTTCTGTTGCAGGCCACAATCGTCGTGCTGACCGTGCTGATTCTAGCCGCCGGCATCTGGCCCCACGCCGTGCAACTGCTGCTTGGGGGTAGACCATGAAGCTCTGGAATCGATTGATGTGTTACTGCCGGCGCCGCAGCCCTTGGCTCTTCCACATGAACTCGGGCAGTTGCAACGGGTGCGACATTGAGCTGGTGGCCAGTCTTACGCCTCGTTACGACGCCGAGCAGTTGGGTGTGCGCCTGGAAGGCTCGCCGCGGCACGCTGACATTCTCTGCATCACCGGCCCTGTCACCCACAATGCCGTCGAGGCCATTAAAACCGTCTACGGACAGGTGTACGGACCCAAGGCTGTGGTGGCCATCGGCTCCTGTCCGGCGACGACCAATGTCTTCATCGACAGCCGGACGCTGGACGGGCCGCTCAACCGGCACATCCCGGTCGATGTCTTCGTTCCGGGCTGTCCGCCGCGTCCCGACGCCATTGTGCTGGGCATAGCCAAGGCCGCGGAGATTCTGGCCGCGCGGGGCAACAAGCTGCCGGTCGAATCTGTCATGGTGCCTGTCGTCGAGTCGGCCACCGCGTGCGAATGCGCCGCCAAAGCCGCGGCCAGTGAGGTGCAGCTATGAATTTGACCACCGCGTTAGCGCGCCTGCTTATCTTTCCTGGGCTGCTCTTCGCCGTGCCCGCCGCGTGGTTCTTCCTGTGGGTGGAACGCAAAGCGGTTGCCCTGATGCAGGGTCGCATCGGCCCTCCCTTCATGCAGCCGTTTTACGATTTCATCAAGCTGCTGAGCAAGCAGATGCCTCCGCGCAGCGGCGTGGGCGGCCTGCTGATGAGGCTATGGCCGTTGCTTGCCGTCTCGGCGGCGGCCGGCGCGGTTGGCCTGCTGCCCGTGCTGCCCGCTTCCGGCGGCTTCCAGGGCGACCTGATCCTGTTGCTGGCGCTGCTGGAACTGCCCTCCATGTGCATCATCGCCGCCGGCTTCTCCTCGCGTTCCATCTTCGGCGAGATCGGCTCGGCGCGCGAGGCCGTCCTCAGCGTCTCCTACAACGTGGTCTTCCTTCTGGCCATCATCTCCATCGCCGCCTCGCAGCATACCTTCCGGCTTGAAGCCCTTGCGCAACTGCCGGTTTCGCCGCTGCAAGTCCTGGGCGTGATTGCGATCCTGGTTTGTCTGCCCGCCAAGCTCCATCTCAATCCCTTCTCGCTGCCCAACGCCGAGCAGGAGATTTACTCCGGGCCCATGGTCGAGTACGCCGGGCCGGAGCTGGCCATGTGGGAGCTCTCGCATGGCCTCGAGTGGGTTGCGGCTACTGGCCTGGTGGCCACGCTGATCGCTCCCCATCTCACCCTCTGGTGGCTCGCCGCCCTGGTCTTCGTCGCGCTCTCCTTTGCCATCGTGCTGCTCTTGTCCACGGTCGCGGCAGCCACGGCGCGGTTGCAGATCGATACGACGGTCCGTTTTTACTGGCAATGCACGCTGATCTTCGCGGTTCTGGCCGTTGCCTCCGCGCTCTTCATGAGGTTTAGAGCATGAACATTCTCACCATGCTGTGGAAGAACCTGTGGGGCGGCTCGCGGACTTTGCTCTTTCCCGCGCGCCCCCAGGTGAGCGAGCGTTACCGGGGCCTGGTGCGCTTCGATCCCGAGCTCTGCAGCGGCTGCGCAATCTGCAGATTTCGCTGTACCGCGCGCGCCATCGAGTTCAAAGCCGGCAAAGGCGAATTCACCTGGAGCTACGATCCCGGCCATTGCACCTTCTGCGGCCGCTGCGTTGAAGGCTGCAAGACCCACGCGCTCAGCCAGGACTCCGCATGTCCGCCCGTGTACCTGACCATTGGGGCGTTGAAACAGTCCTACACCGTCGCCCGCAAGCAGACCGTCAAGCCGGCCACAGCGGTTCCGGCTGCTGCCGCCGTCGCGCAGGTAACCAACCCCGTCCCTGGAGGCGTGCAATGACGACCAGCACTATGAGCCTGCTTGAAAGCATTCCGGAAAAGTTGGGGACCACGGAACCCTGGGTCGAAACGGGTGGCGCGCATTGGCTCGCGACCGGCGCATTGAGTGTGCGCGAACTCGCCAAGGCGATGAACGAACTTCATGCCCGCTTTGTCACCATCACCGCCTATCAGCTTCCCAAGGACGAGGGATTTCGCCTGGAGTACCACTGGGACCTCGATGGACAGTTGCTGGGTTTTCCCTTTCAGATTGCTGGCAACTCCATTGAAAACGGCAAGATCGAGAGTATTTACGACCTGTGTGAGGCTGCGGACTGGATCGAGCGCGAGATTCACGAAGGTTTTGCCATCGATTTCCTGGGGCGCGAGTATGAACCGCTGCTTCTGCGCCGGGGAGACACGCCGGGAGTGAACCTGCGCGACGCCGTGGCCGCCGGTAAGGAGAATAAATGAGCTACAAGATTCCCATGGGTCCCTACCACCCCGGACTGGAAGAACCTTACAAGCTGGATATGATCTGCGAAGGCGAAACCGTTCAGGACGCCAAGCTGCATATCGGGTTCAACTTCCGCGGCATCGAGCATCTGGCCGAAACCCGCAACTACATTCAGGTCATCGCGCTGATGGAGCGGGTCTGCGGCATCTGTTCGAATATCCATACGCTCACTCTTTGCCAGGCGATGGAGAAGCTGACCGGTCTTACGCCGCCTCCGCGCGCCTTGTATATTCGCGTCATCATGGCGGAGCTGGAGCGGCTGCACTCGCACGTGCTCTGGGCCGGCATCGCTTCCAAGCTCATGGGCTTCAAGACCATGTTCATGACCTGCTTCGAGATTCGCGAAAAGGTGATGGATGTGCTTGCGGCCATCAGCGGCAACCGCGTCAACTACGCCATGAACTGCATCGGCGGGGTCAATCGCGACATAACCGATCCCCAGGCCATTCTGAAGATGGTCGAGGCGTTGGAACTGGAGATGTCGCGCACCATCATCCCCATCTTCACCACCAGCAAAACGGCGCGTTCGCGTTGCGCGGGCATCGGCGTCCTGACCCTGGAAAAAGCAGTCTCCTGTGGCGTTGTAGGGCCTACGGCAAGAGCCTCCGGGCTGCCCCAGGACCTTCGCCGCGACGCGCCCTACGCGGCCTACGCGGAGATGGAGTTCGACGCGCCCGTCCAGCCCGACGGCGACGTGCGCGCCCGTCTGCTGGTCCGCGCCCTCGAAATTATGGAAAGCTGCAAGATTCTTCGCCAGGCGCTCAGCAAGCTGCCGCCCGGCGAGTTCCACACGGCCGACGAGAAGTTTGTCTTCACCACCGGAACGGCCACCAGCCGGGTCGAGGCGCCGCGCGGCGAAGTCATGTACAGCGTCTCCTGGAAGGAGGGTTCCAGGAATCCAGCCAGGGTCCACGTGCGCACGCCCACCTTTGCCAACATGCCGGCCATCCGCTGGATGGTGATAGGAGCCCGGCTCGCGGACACGCCCCTGATCCAGGCATCGATCGACCCTTGCTACTCCTGCACCGACAGGTAGTCCAGCCAAATCTTCTGGACGCCCACTACCGCGTGACCGCCGCCACGCCAATCGCGCCGCGTATGCCTTATACTGATTTTCGTGATACCGATCTTCGGCGACTGGAAACTCGATGCCGCTCTGGGCTCCTGCCTGCTTCTGGGCCTGCGCCACGGCTTTGACTACGATCACCTGGCCGCCATCTCCGACATCACCGCCGTGCAGCGCAACTGGCGCAGCGGATTGCGTTTGGGCATGACCTACGCCCTGGGCCACGCTTTCACCGTGGTGGTCCTCGGCATCGCCGTCCTCCAGTTGCACATGGGCCTGCCCGAGGGCCTGGACCACTGGACCGAGCGCCTCATCGGACTCACCCTCATCGTTCTCGGCATCGGCGTGGCCGCGGGAATCCTCCGCAAAGACGCGCACGGCCACAGCCATAGCCGCATCGAAAGCCGGCTGGCCATCGCCATCAACGGCATCCTCTGGATGGCCTGGCAGCTCCGCCGCCTGGGTAACCGGCAGGCCCCCAGGCCCAGGCGTTTCCAGTGGCTCTACACCGGAAAATCCGTCTTCGTCATCGGCATCCTGCACGGCGTCGGCGCTGAAACCCCCAGCCAGTTGGCTCTCTTCTTCCTCACCGCCAATCTGGGCGGAACCTCGCGCGGCATGATGGGTCTTGCGGCCTTCTCCTTAGGCCTGGTCGCCATGAATGCCCTCATGACCGCCTCCATGGGCGGCGCCTTTAACGCCAGCGGCCATCACCCCCGCTTCTACCACGCCATCGCCTGGACCGGCGCGGCCTACAGTTGCATCATCGGAATCATCTTCCTCTTCGGCATCTCCGGCCATCTCCCGCCGCTGGGATAGCCAAGCCCCTCTCACCAATCCACGCTCGAGCGGATCCCCGCCTTTCCAAAGCATTTCCCGAGTTGGTGCAGAGGAGGCCACAACCGCCAAGTGGATTCTTCCTCAAAAAATCCACCTTTCACTGCTCTCGGCGACTCCACGTGAACTCGGGAAATGCTCGAGTGCCCCAGCATGAAATAGCCGCCAACCACCAGTGACCCCTATCACCGATAGACGATGACCCCCGCAGATACCATTTGAGTTAGGCAACGAGCAAGGCGCTAGAGTTCCATCGCCTTGCAACTGATTGTCTGCATGGGGAAGGGAATTGTGCCGGCTTTCACGTCTCCGCCGCTACCCAACGACGACAAACGTTGGATTAACGGTTGCGCCGGACATTGAGGGAGGAATGATGCAGAGTGTCGCCAATGAAGTCCTGAACGCTCAGGAGAAACTGCTGATCGACCAGGCGATTACCGAGCACGGGGGGCGCCCCGGAGCTCTGCTGGGCATCCTGGAGGCGGTGCAGTCCTCCAATGCGCATAATTACCTGCCCATGGAGTCGTTGCGGTACATCTCGAACAAGACCGGGGTTCCGCCGGCAAGGGTTTACAGCGTCGCAACCTTCTATGCGCTGTTCAACCTCGATCCGCAAGGCGACAACGTGATCTGCGTCTGCCGCGGCACCGCCTGCCACACCCGCGGTTCCCGCGACCTGCTGGAGAAGGTTTGCCTGGACCTGGGGCTGAAGGGAAGCGATATGGGCGATGCGAGCGAGGCGGATAAGCTGGCGCTTACCACTTCCGATCGCCGCTTCACCATTCGCACGGTTGCCTGTTTCGGCCAGTGCGCTCTGGCCCCGGTTGTCGAAGTGAATCACCATATCCTGAGCCGCGTCAATGAGCGTACGCTGCAGCGGGAAGTGAAGGCGTTGATACGGGGGAGGAAATAATGCTGCGAATTCTGGATATTGGCGCCTTTAACGCGGTCCGGGAATCCGGGCTTGCCAAGCTGATACCGGCCGTTCCGCGCCTGGCGGTGGGGATGGGAACCTGCGGTCGCGGCAATGGCGCCGAAGAGGTCTTTCACGCCTTGAACGAAGCGATCCAGAGAAACGGGCTGGATGTGCAACTGACCGGCGTCGGTTGCTTCGGTGGCTGCTATCAGGAGCCTCTGGTGAACGTCCGGCTTCCCGGCTATCCCTTGTTGATGTTGCGGCACGTGCAAGTCAACGATGCCGCGCGCATTCTGGAGGGCATCGCGACGCAGACGATACCTCCCGATCTGGTCTACTGCAAGATCGAGGAATGGGATCACATCACCGCCCACGTGAGCTACGGGCAGGGTTATCCCGATATCCCGTCCTGGAACGCGGTCTCTTTTTACAAAGGGCAAAAGAAGATCGTCCTGCGGAACTGCGGCCTCATCAATCCTGAAGATATTGAGGAGTACATCGCCGTCGGCGGTTACCAGGCGCTCTATAAGGTTCTGATCGACGGGCGCCCCGAAACCGTGATTGAACAGATCAAGGCCTCCAAGCTGCGCGGACGCGGCGGCGCAGGATTCCTCACCGGCAACAAGTGGGATTTTCTCGCCAAGGCCAAGGCCGACGTCAAGTACATCATCTGCAATGCCGATGAGGGCGATCCCGGCGCTTATATGAATCGCAACGAGATCGAAGGCGATCCGCATTCCCTTCTGGAGGGCATGATCATCGGCGCTTACGCCATGGGCGCCACCGAAGGCATCGTTTATGTGCGCGCCGAGTATCCGCTGGCGGTGCGCCGCCTCAATCGGGCCATCGAGCAGGCGCGGGAGTCCGGTCTGCTGGGCAAGAACATTCTCGATCGCGGCTTTAACTTCGACATTCAACTGGTGCAGGGGGCCGGCGCCTTCGTTTGCGGCGAGGAAACGGCTCTCATTGCCTCCCTGGAAGGCTTCGCCGGCCGTCCTCATCCCCGTCCGCCCTTTCCCGCGCAGAAGGGGCTCTATGGCAAGCCCACCAACATCAACAACGTTGAAACCTGGTGCAATGTGGCCCCCATCGTCACTCGCGGCCCCGCATGGTTCGCTGAAACGGGCAGCGTGAAGAGCCCGGGAACCAAGGTCATCTCGCTGGTGGGCAAGATACAGAACACCGGGCTGGTGGAGATGCCGCTGGGCACTCCGCTCAAGACTTTCATCTACGACATCGGCGAGGGTGCGGTATCCGGCCGGCGCGTGAAGGCCGTGCAGACCGGCGGGCCCTCCGGCGGGTGCATTCCCGTGGAAATGTTCGACACGCCGGTGGATTACGAGAGCCTGGCGCAGCTTGGCTCCATTATGGGCTCCGGCGGAATGGTCGTGCTGGACGAAGACAATTGCATGGTCGACGTGGCCCGCTTCTTCGTCGAATTCACTCACTCCGAGTCCTGCGGCAAGTGCGTCCCCTGCCGGGTGGGATTGAACAAGGCTCTGCGCATCCTCAATTCCATCACCGCCGGCGGCGGCACCGCGGAGGATATGGGCCTGCTGGATGAGTTGGGGAGGATGATTCGCGAATCTTCGCTCTGCGGGCTGGGGCAGTCGGCGCCCAATCCGGTGCTCACCACTATTCGCCACTTCCGCAAGGAATATGAAGACCATATTGTGGCCCACCGCTGCCGCGCCGGCGTCTGCCAGGAATTGGCCTTGTCCCCCTGCGAAAATAGTTGCCCGTTGCGCATGAACATTCCGCGCTTCCTGCAGCTTTACAAGGAGGGAGGGCTGGAAGAGGCCTTTGTCTCCGTCATCCTCGACAATCCGCTGCCCGCTTCCACGGGAAGGGTCTGCCAGCACCCCTGCGAAAATCGCTGCCGCCGCCAGTCCATCGATGAGCCCGTGAATATGCGCGAGGCGCATCGCCACATTGCGGACGCGATCTATCAGTCGGATCGCTTCGATCCGATGCTGGAGCGCCTGCGCGCGGGCAGGCTGGAGCCTACCGGCCGCAAGGTTGCCGTGGTCGGCTCCGGTCCAACCGGCCTCACGGCGGCGTTCTATCTTGCCATGCTCGGCCACGACGTCACCGTCTTCGAAGAGCGGAGCGAGGCGGGCGGCATGCTGCGCTTCGCCATTCCCGAGTACCGGCTGCCCAAGTCGGTGCTGCGGCGGGAGCTGGACTTGATCGAGGGCATGGGCGTCAAGATGGAGTTCAACACCAGGGTCGGAGTCGATCTTTCCTTGGACGAGCTGGCTAGTCGCTTCGATGCCGTTTTTCTCTCCATCGGAACTTGGAAGGAATCCGGGATCCGGCTGCCTGGAACGGAGTTGAAGGGAGTTTATCCGGCGCTGCCGTTTTTGGAAGCGGCGGCCAAACAAGAGAAGATGCCGATAGGCGCCCGGGTTACGGTGATCGGCGGAGGCAATGCGGCCATCGACTCGGCGCGGAGCGCGGTGCGCATGGGCGCCAGCGTCACCATACTTTACCGCCGCGAACGCAAGGATATGCCGGCCATCGACGAGGAGATTCAGGCGGCTGAGGAAGAGGGTGTGCGGATTGTCTTTCTTGCCGCCCCGCATCGCATCGTGGGCGACGCAAAGGGCAACGTGAAGGCCATCGAGATCGTCAAGACGCGGCTGGGAGAGTACGACAATTCCGGGCGCAGAAAACCCATCCTCACCGACGAGGTGCGGCGCTTTGATTGCGACAGTGTGATTCTGGCGGTGGGCGAGACCTTCGATAAAGACTTCTGCCGCGCCTCCGGCCTGGAACTTAAGGAGGAGGGCACGATCGTCGCGGACCGCTTCTCCTACGAGACCAGCCGCCCCAACATCTATGCCGGCGGAGACCTGATCACCGGCGCGTCCAACGTCTCCAGCGCCATGGGTTGTGGCAAGCAGGCGGCGCAAAACATTGACCTGGGCCTGATGGGCGAACAACGCTGGGATAGGCTCTTCCCGGAGTTCGAATACAGCCACCATGCGCCGGCCGAGCCCAGCCTTATCCACCGTCACGTTGGCCGTTACGTCAGCGTGGAGGCTCGCGTTCGCTCCCAGCAGGAGGTTGTCGATGGCCTCAATACCCAGGAGGCGCTGGAGGAATGCCGCCGCTGCCTTCGTTGCGATGTAAAAGTTGCCGTCAGCGCCAGTTGAGAACCAAGGAGAGAGAAAGGAGCGCCGCGTTGTCCATCAAAAAGATTTCCGTCCGAATTGACGGCGAACTCGTGAC
>Ga0209039_10001276_pt1 | contig 23882 bp, 26 predicted proteins | sample BogFormECP12_OM1_FD_188238 | JGI IMG/M metagenome (GOLD analysis project Ga0209039, IMG submission 188238) | Bog forest soil microbial communities from Calvert Island, British Columbia, Canada - ECP12_OM1 (SPAdes) (version 2) | ecosystem: Environmental > Aquatic > Freshwater > Wetlands > Bog ... | reverse complement strand
GCCTGTGGCAAACATCTCATACCAATCGTCATTGAAATAACTGAAATGCGCGATGAATGGCAGATATGCAATCGCAGAAACCGCCACCAGCAAAAATACTGCGATAAACAATTCTGATTTGAAAAGCGAGCGAAGTTTACTCACGATCATCTCCTAGCCCAATTTTACTAAAGTTTCTTTTTTGTTGGACTCGTATGCGGCCAGTGCCAATCGCAAAGCCTGCTTGCCATCGTCCAGTGTGCAGATGAGCTGTTCTTTATTCTGAACCACTGAGATGAAATGTTTCATCTCTTCGATGAACATCACGTTTCGTTCGAAGCCTGCCGGCGGAGGATAAGTTTCCCACCCCCCTCTTTCTCTCCCGCCATTTTCTTGGAAAATGGGGGGAGAAGGTGGAGGGCTTGAAAACACTTCCAAATTATCCGATGCATTGTCCCATTTCATCGTGCCGTTCGAGCCGACGATTTCCCAGCGATGGCTGGGCGGCTGTTGATTGTAATCCAAATGAACGGAGCCGAGCGCGCCGTTCTTCATCTTCAATCCAATTTCCGCTGTGTCTTCCACTTCCAGTCCGAGATTTGATGCGCTCGTGAAAGCCCAGAGCGAATCTACTTCACCAAGCATCAGGCGGACGTAATCCAGCGGATGAGTCAAAGTCAAAATCACGCCGCCGCCCAAATCGGGTCGAGCCGCGTAGCCTTGTTTGAAATCCTCCCATGGATGCCAATTGGGAAGATATTCGCCCCAATGAACGTGAAAGGAAAGCGGCTTACCAATGACATTCTCTTTTAACAATTGCGCGGCCTTTTGCAAAGTTGGATGGAAGCGGAATTGAAATCCAACCAGCAGACGTCCACCGCCCCGTCGAAGCGCGGACTCGAGTTGTTCAACCCGATCCAGCGAATTCGAGATCGGTTTTTCCATCAAAATCGAACAGCCCACATTCGCACTCGGAATCGCAATATCCAAATGCAATGCGGTTGGATTCGCAACGATGACCGCTTCAGGTTTATATTTTTTGAGCGCTTCAGCCAAATTTATTTCGACAGGATAGCCAGCCAGCTCATCATCCGGCAAAGTGGTGTGATGAGAACGCAGAAGCACGATATCTTTTTCGCCCAACGAAATCAAATTGCGAAAATGTCGGCGACCAATCGAGCCGAGTCCAGCAATGAGAAATTTCATTTTTCACCAATTTAAATCCTTCTCATATTTCCATTTCACCAGCATCTCACCGGCAACTTCTTTGAAGATGGATTTATCACGCGCAGTGAAAAGTCTCTGCCAATTACCAGCTTGGCCCTTCGGCAGGAATGAAGCAATTCCTTCGTTCCGTCGAGCTTGCCACTCCTCATCCGGGTTTGACTTCATCTCTATCTCGATCTTCTTCTCCAGTGATTTATCCACTTTTTTCACACCGAGAAATTTCCACAAACGAGTCACCTCATCAATCGAATCGCCCAGCAAATCTTCATATCGCAAAGCGAAATAATTCTTGCCAAATAATCGTTTACCTTCGTCATCGATTTCCTGTAAATTCGTAATCCAGCCTCTTGCCACGCGTCGGATAAATGCTTCTGTAAAGATTGAACGTGTGCCATTTGTGAATAGATTCTGATCCTTGCGTAATTCTTCGATGATTCGTTTATCTTCAGGTGTCAGGAATTTCGATTCTTCCACGAAATTACGGAAACGTTCCGAGATCAACACATCGCGTCCATCGCGGATGATATACACCAGCTTTGCGTCGGGATAAACCGCGTGCATGTCGCGCACAGACTGTCCATGAATCGTGGATGATGGGCTTTTATCGCCAACAATATGTTTGCCTTCGCGCGCCGCTTCACGCTCCATGATGAAATCCGCCGCGGCACGCAGAACAAGCGGCGAAAGGTCGCGTCCTTGATTCCAACGGTTGGACTTACGCGTCAGCCATTCTTCGATTTCAGCCGAATCAACCAGCGACTTCAATAATGGTCGGCGCGTGAAGAAGTGCGCCTGATAATCGCAATGTACTTCGGGATGCAAACGGACAAGGCGCATGAGGAGCGTTGTTCCAGAACGGGCATGACCAAAGATAAAAAATTTATCACGCGCGAAAAATTGCTTGATTTCCGCCACTTCCTCAGGCGTGATATCAGGGATGGGATTACGTTTATTCTTTTTGGGTTCGCCCTTGATAAGGATGCGGCCAATAGAACGAATGCGAGTGAATAATTCCATTGATGATCTAATCTTTTCTTCTACGGCGTAATCATCAGCGTTGGCACTGATGAGGGATTTGGAGTATCCGTTTCCATCGGCGTTTGAGTCAATGTCGAAGTATCCGTTGGGGCCGATGTAAAGGTCGGAGTTTGCGTAGCAGTTGGTGTCGAGGTCGGAATTGGAGTCGAAGTAAATGTTGGAGTATTAGTTGGCATGAGAGTCTCGGTAGGCGCAGCAGTGTGCGTCGCGGTCGGCGTCGGTGTGGCAAAGACTCCACCAAGGTTGACGTAGATCGCAAAGTAACCGAACAAAGCCACTACAAGGATCGCAACCAGAAGAAAATCAATCAATTTGTTTTTCATACTATCTCTTCCAATTCAACATCACCAATCCGGCTAGACAAACCAGAATGCCAATAATGTTAATCCAAGTGAGCTGTTGCTTGAATACAAGCAAAGCGACTGGCACTAACAATAGCGAGGCGACCACATTGACCAGCACCGCGGCAATGCCGACGTTCCAGCCTGCACGGTAAACGAGCAGAAAACCAATTTCGAGTCCGACAACAGAAAATGCCAGCAGATAACTCGCCCAGTTCAATTGTTTTAGCTCGGCGAGAAATCCAATTTTGGTTGGAATGAAGAAGGATAAGATCACTGTCAAACAAAGTGCAACTCCATACGTGACCATGATTGCAACTGCGGGGTTGACATCCGCAGGCGTGGACTTCTGACTGAAGTGATACAGCGCGCTGGATGCGATGGCGAGCGTGATGGAGAAATAAAAGAGAAACATGGATTTCTTCATTTTTACCACAAAGGAAATAGAACGCGGATAACACAGATTGATTTGATTCTCGCGGATTGTTTTAAAATTCGGCGTTCTATTTTCTCATGCTTTGCCTATGCCCAAGATTTTCAAAATATATTCCGCTGTGTGCTTGCCAGCACTTCCATCAGTATACGTGATTTCATGCTCGACGAACTTGCGGCGTTCTGACGCGTCGAGAGCTGGATTCGTTAAATAGAGATTGATCGCGTCCCGAAGCTGATCTTCATTCTCAGCAATGCGTCCGGCTTTGGCATCACGGAAACGTTTGTGCGTGGGCCAATTGCCGATCTTCTTCAACGACAGAGAATATTTCTTGGGAACATTCCAGCCGCCGGGCGTATCAATCACCGCCGCGACAATCGGCGTATCGTGGACGGCGGTCTCAACCACCATTGTCGAATACACGGTGACCAGCACATCCGAGTGCGCCATCATGGACGATTTTTCGTCCATGTCTTCGCCGCTATAGTAGCCAAGCGATCCGCCCAAAGCAACTGGCATGACGACATGTACGTTGGGATATTGTTTTTCAAGTGCAAAAATCCTTTCGCGTTCATCGGCAAAGATTTTCGGTTTATCTTGAAAATGACTCGGATGCAATCGAATCAACAATTGCGAGGGCTCAACCAACGAATCAGATGAAACCAATTTGGCAAGCGCTTCCACGTTGGGATAGTTCGGCGCGAAATGAACGAAGGAGCAGGCATATGAAATCAACTTGCGTTTCGCGTCAAGTCCATGCAGTTTGAAATAATCGTCTTTCGGTAATTGCCATTCTTTTCTGAAATAACCGTCATACGATGGAATGCCGCTGATGTTCACGCGTTCAGGATTCCAGTCGGAGCCGTAGACCAACTCATCTTTTTGTAATTGGGACCAGCAGGTTGCATAATCCATGTGCGCGCCGGAGATGGAATAACTCGATGGGTTATCCCAGCCGACAATTGCCGCCATGGTTGGCACGTGATGCAGAGTCGCTTCACGCAGCAGATAACGGTCGAGCCGCCAGCCTGCCGTTGAAGCGATGACGAGATCGGGCTTGTACTTTTCAAATAAATCGGAATAAAGATTCGGGCGGAGAATCAAGTGGTTCTGCATCTGAACTAACAATTTTCGCGCAAATGAAAACGTCCGCAGAATCAGAATCGCAAGTGCGGACGGAAACCAAATGCCCAAACGGAATCTCCAGCCGTTCTCCGTCCAGACTTCCCAGATGTGGCTGTCCATGGCTTCGGTATTGATGCGCCACGAGCCGCCGACGCGGCGCAGGTAGGCGAGCAGCCATTGCAGGCGCGGTTTGAATTTGGCGGCATAGTCATTGGCTTGTTTGAGGCGCAAGCCTTCGAAGGTAAGCCCTGGGCGCGTGCTTCGACCTTGCTCAGCAGAACCAAAACGTTTTGCAATTTGATCTTTCGTTTCGTCGTCGGTGAGCACGACAATTTCAACGCCCGCATGGAGCAATGTCGGAACAACGTCGCTTTGTAGGAAGTAGATGATTGCCATGCCGTGGTCGGCGGAAATGAAGACTTTTTTGGACATTAAATTTTAGATAATGATTCCTTTTCGTTTCTCGCGGGAATTTGAGTTTAGTCTGTTGTCGAGAATCAACTTCACTTTGGATTTCGACAAGTATAAATTCATGCTAAGTTGCACCAAGCGGTTTACGACCTTTTGACCGAATAGTTATCAGAATTAAAATAATAACGGAATAAACAGATGGAGAAATTAATAAAATAAAAAGCGATGCGAATTCGAAATTTACGTATTGCATAGCGGTGGAGCTTGCACAGGTAATCAACCAATACAAGATGTCCACAAAGATTATAAGCTGCGCAAATCGGTTAGCTCTGACAAAATTCACAAAAAAATAGGCAACGAGTAGTGTCAAAATAACGCCTGGAGTCATAGATAAAATAAAGTCTATAATTTGTTTATTTGGTGTGGTATCGCTTTTAAGTGTGATTGAAAATATAGGATAAGTTACTAAATATTTTAATATAAGCAAACCCGCAATTCGATTGAATTTGTCTTTCCAGAAAATAATTAATATAAAAATACCAAGTCCAGCAGGAAGCAGTAAAGGCAAACAGCCAAAAAGCACAATTGCAACGAAAAAGATGGCTATCGTGGGTCCCAAGAAGCAGTAATCCTAGGAATAATACCAATTGAAAATCACGTTATACACGGCCAGCAACATTTTCTTGATAAATCCAACTTCCAATAAGCGTTTACCGAAACCTGTTCTACGTTTTGTACTTTGCGTTCTGAGTTCGCCGCGTAAATATCCCAGTGTATTGGACATATTCATCGCCAGCGGATCAGAGACCATCAGCCGCAATAAGCCTGCATCGTTCATGCGCTTGTCCAACTGGCGGACTTGTCCCATGGGCTTGTACATGTCAAAGGGCAGGAATTGCTGGAGTATGGATTTGTAGGCGGTGAATTGCCAATGCGAGGCGCCTGCCATCGCCGTCACACCTTTGTGTTGGATGCGCCAATCCTTTGTCTCGGCATAAACTATTTTATTCTCCTCTTCAGTTTGTCCAAGCGAGAGATTGAATTCAAGGAAGGTTTCCCATGGAATGAATTGTCCATCTTCCAATTTCGCATTTTTCCGCGCCCATTCGAGAGTCGATTCGCAAAACTCGGGCGGTGTGCGAAAAGGACGCGCGGTCACCATACCGACCTTTGGAAATGTTTCTAGAATCTCCACAGAACGCGAAAGCCATTTCGGGGAAAATAAAACGTCGCTATCGGTGTAGGCGATGATCTCGCCCGGTGCGCCCGCCAATATAATATTCCATGCGCCGCCTTTGCCCATATTCTTCTCGGCGAGAATCAAATACTGGATTCGTCCATCTTCTTTTTCTTTGATCAGAAAGTCGCGCACTTCGGCGCACGAGCCGTTGTCGAAGACCATCAAGTCAAATGGCAAGCCCGCGTCTTTTCTCATCGATTCCATGCAGACCTTCAAAACATCCAGCGTCTCAGCATAAAAGCCGCTCAAGAATGGAATGTAATTGAGCAACGCGACCGTGATCCGCTCGGGGCGGGCAACATCTTTGACGAATTTGGCAGGGTTTTGACCTTTACGCATGTCATGATTTCCGATTGAAAAATTTTTGTATCCGCTTCTTCCATCGCTTTGGACGAGCGACATTTTCAATCATATCATCGGGCAGGAAGAAAAATACCGCACGCAGAAACAATTCCACGTCGCGCATGAAGCGCAGATATGACATCTCCGGGCGCACCAATTTCCCGTCGACCAATTGATGCGTCGAATCCAAAACCGTATAACGAATGTTGGCCTGTCCGCCTGCCAGACGGATGTTCTCGTCCGTGTCGGGATGCTCGTAATGCGGCTTCGCATCGGGCAAATGAGAGTAATCGTGGTTCTGATGCACAATTATCACCGACGGCGTGCAATCAATCACGGGCCATTTCTCCTGGTACGCTCTGAAGATCATCCAGTTGTCCCAGCCCGCGCGACCGATGGCGAAGTTGGGAATATCTTCATAACACGATTTTGGGAAAAGAAAAAAATCGCTTCCTGCCGGACGATGAAGCTGTCCCTGCGTTCTGAGAGTTGCTTCCAATCGACTTTGCCAGCCTTCGGTGAATTCGATAGGTTGAGTGACATCCAAGTCCCAACGCCGACTCAATAAAACAAATTTATCTTTCAACTTCATAACTTGTTTCGCGGCTTCGACAATATCCGGGAGGAGAATCATATCCGCGTTGATGATGCAAAATAATTCACTGTGCCCATTTTCCCGCGCCAACTCAAACATAGACGAGATCAATGGTGTGCCATTGTCATTGCATTTCACATCGGGAATATGTTTTACATCAAATTCTTTTGCCGCCTGCGCCAAACCTTCTTCATTTCCAAGCAGGATGATCTCAACATCGGGAAGCAGAGTCCACGAATGAAGCGCGTTGCACTGGATCATCGCGATGTGCGGATCAATGAATGGCTTGGGAGCGGAGAAGAGGGTAATTAATGGCATTACTTAAGCGCGCGCTTATCAATATCTTTTAAGGTTTTGTGCTTCACACCCGCGTTGATCTCCATCAACTGAGGTTCATTGTGAACCAAATCCAAAACGTCCTTCCATGAAAAATCGTCGCGACCATCGAAGCGACTATAAACCTGCCGGATGAATTCCAAATCTTCAGGCGTGTCCACCGTCCAGCGATAATCGCCACAGTCGGTGGCGTGATGGAGAAGTGCTACGTTGAAGCCGCGCGGCGAAATGCCGGTTTCGAGCGTCCGGCTTTGACAAGTCAGCTCAACGCCTTCATAAAAATACGGCATAGCATGTTCACGATGCTGAGGTTCCGTGGCTTCCTTCCATGCTTTTGCCAAAACCTCGAAGGTGCAGGCTTCCGTGTCCAATCCAATCGGATAGGTTCGATGCCACGGCGGAGGCAAGCGGTTGCAAACAAAATCATATTTGCCATCGATCAGCGTATTCACCACATCATCAATCAAAACCGGATCAATCACCGGACAATCGGCGGTAATGCGGACAACGACATCAGCCTTCGCTTGTTTTGCCGTTTGATAATAACGATCCAGCACATCATACAGACTACCGCGCGTGAAAGAGATTCCGCTGAAGTCACAATATTCCTCGACCGGATCATCGGATGAATCTGTCGTTGTGGCAAAGATGGTTTCGTTGACGGTAGCCGCCCGCGAGGTCCGGATGAAGACGCGTTGCAACATCGGTTGCCCAACGATATCGGCAAGAATCTTTCCGGGCAAGCGCGACGAACTCATCCGCCCCTGAATGATGGCTACGACTCGGGTGCTCATCTTTTATGACTTAGAGCCCTCATCCGATTTTGTTTTATTGTCCGCTTCTGCAGTCTCGGCTTTCTTCTGTTCGTTTAGGGATTTTTCCAGAGTGCTGATGTGTTTGCGATGACGAGACACCGTGAGCGCACCTTTCAAGACCGTCGGCAACATGGCAAGCACGCCGATGAGAAAGCCAACGCCGACGCCGATCAGCACGAATAAAGCCAGCGAGCCTTTCATGCTAACGGTGAAGAAAGTCGCGGTCACCATCAGAGGGTTTTGAAGTGCAAACGCGACAGCCACAATGGCAAGGATCAGCGCAAGGATCAAAACGAAAATAGTCATGGTTTCTCCTTTGATTATTTGTTTATGAAATCTCCGCTGCCGCTGGGATGGGCAGAGGCACAATAAAACCTTTGGCGCGGAATTTCTCAACGTAAGCGCGCACCATCCAATAATCGAGGCCAACTTGTTCGGCAATGTCAAAGATCGAATGCTGACCTTCAAATTGCATCATAATCTTTTCGATGGCGCGGTTGAGTTCCCAATTCTCGCGCCAGTCCACCCATAGGCCATTGCCCGAAAGAAAAACAGGACCGCGGAACGTGCGCTTCGGAATGTAATTGCTGGCGTAAATACGGACGATCTGTTCGGCGACATCCGCCGCACTGACCAGCATGTCTTCGTGCATAATGTCGAGATTGTCGTCGGTGGTGTGATATTCGTCGTAGGGCCAGCGGTTGAGCGAGATGCACGGCACGTTGACTCCAGGCCCGTTGGTAACGCGTTCATCGTTAGCAGGCGCAGCGGCGAAGTCGCGCTCGGCGTGTTCCGTGTTATGCAAAACATAATTCGTAATTCGATCCAGCACATGGTCATGCTGACGCGTATGATGCCACGCGATTTTATTTTGATTGCCTGTCATCTCAAGAAAGATTCCGCCGCGCAGATTTGGGATGAGCGATTCGTTGTGAGCGAGATAAGCAATCGTGCCAATCGTTTCGGGACCGAACCAGAAGCGGATGCTCATTGACCCCGCCGGTAGCGGCTTCTCGGCAAGTCGACGCGCTAACTCGATGGCGCTGACCACGCCCGCACCATCATCGTTGGCTTGCATCGGATGACAGGTATGGGCTTGAATGATTATCTCGCCTGCGTTGGGATTCGGTCCACCTTGCGGATGGACGACGGCAGTCGCTACTTTGAATCCCTGCTTGGGATCGGTGATAAATTCAGAGCGAATGACCGCGTGATATTTTTTGTCGCGCGGGAGTTTTTCGAAGGTGTACTTGGGCAAACAGAAGCCCCAATCTCGTTCGTAATATTTGAAAATCCATGGCACCGCGTTCGGGCGCTTCTCGTTGAAATAAAGATGCTGTTGCAACTCATCCCAACTCATCACCTGATCAATCGGCAATGAATACGAAACGATGTGAAGCGGATTGTCTTTGAAGTCCACGATTCTTTCGCCGCCTTCAATCTCCAAGTATGCTTCATGGACAATATATCGCTCCGGCACTTTCCAAGTCCAGATGGGCTTGAGCGGCGCATAGGTTTCAATCGTATAGTTCGATGAGTCGGGCATGTACGAGCCGACGATCTCCAGAGTTTTATCCTGACCGTCGGATGCAAGAGTGCGATGTAGGGGAAAGAATTCAACGAGAACGGATTTGAGGGAAGAATAAGGTTTCATTTTCTAATGTCATCGCGAGGAACAAAGCAATGAAGCAATGGCAACATATCAATCCTTTTTGATGTAATACAACAAATGCGGATCGCGGCGCATCTCGCGGGCCGTAAATGCGTAAACATCATTCGCCTTCATCAGCTTGACATCCGCTTCGCCGATCTTCTTGGATTTGATCACGCCAGCCTTTTCCATCAACTCGCCCATCGGGTCCACCATGGTCTTGACGCCTTTATCAATATCGCGCACCAGCATTTCGAACGTATCCACTTTAGTGGTGCCATCCCAATCAGTCACTTCGCCGGTGAATTGCTTGAGAAAACGATAATCTACGCTTTCCATCTGTTCGATATGATGGAAGAATGTCATGCTATTGTTATAGGATAATCCGATCACCATGATCTTGCCGTCGAGGTCGCGCAGTTTGCCGAAGACCGAGTTGCGCTCGTAACTGCTTTTGTAGCGAAGGCTGCCAAGCATCTCGGCATGTTTGCCAATAATCGCGAACGAATAGATCGGATGAAAGACACGCTTCGCGCGCGGGTCCTTGCGGACGAATTCCGTTAAGATCCCCATCTGCGACGGCGCGGAACGCACATCCCACGGCTTGCCCTTGTTGAAATCGAAATTAAACGATGGCATGATGAGCGTGCCATCCGGCCCGAGGGCGGCGAGCAATGCATCAATAACAGTTTGCGGGCCGCCGTCCACAGGGCCGAGCGATTTGTAGGAACTATGCACGAGCAAAGTGTCGCCGGTTTGAACACCAAGATCACGAAATCCAGAAGTCAATGATTCGAGCGTTAGCATTGCAGCCTCACATGTAGAATCCGCCGTTGACCGCGATCACCTGACCGGTTATGTAACCAGATGCAGGCGAAGCGAGGAACGTCACCGCGCGCGCAATCTCGTCGGGCTGGCCGAGTCTTTGCATCGGGATTTTCTGTACGACTTTTTCCAGTACATCGGCAGGAATAGAGCGTACCATATCGGTATCAATGAAGCCGGGGCAAATGGCGTTGACCGTGATGTTATTGCGCGCACCTTCCAACGCAAGGGACTTGGTGAAACCAAGCAAGCCTGCCTTCGAAGCCGAATAATTCGATTGCCCAAAGTTGCCAGCTTGTCCTACCACCGAACTGATGCTGACAATGCGTCCATAATTCTGCGTTTTCATTTGATCCCAAACGGCTTTACTGCAATTAAATGCGCCCGTCAGGTTGGTATCAATCACTTCCTGCCACTGCTCCGATGTCAGCTTGGCAAAGGTGCGGTCGCGGTTGATGCCCGCGCAATTGACCAGCACATCTATGCGTCCATGCCGTTTGATGAAATCCGCGAACAGTTGCTGGATCGCGGAAAAATCTTTAACGTCGGTCGCGTGTTCTTCCGCCTCGACTCCGAGCGCTTTGAGTTCATTCAAAACCTGCTGGCCCTGTGCGCGATGATCGAGATAAACAATCGCTATGTTCGCTCCCTTCGACGCGAAATCCAGAGCAATGGCGCGGCCAATTCCTCTGGAGCCTCCAGTGACGAGGACCCTTGCTCCTTGTAATTCTTTTGCATCAGACATTATTCATTCCCTTCTTCAAAAACAAAAATTTACTTACTTGCCTTTTTTCTGGACGGCTTGTATTCCAACTGGGCAATTTTGCGCTTGCTCTGCATCACTGTCAAACTGCGTCCGATCAAAGACGGCACCATCAGCAGGATTCCCAACACCACGCCAACGCCCAACGCAATCAGCATGAAAATCCCAACCGCGCCTTGAACGGCATAACCGAAAAATGTGACCTGAACCATCGTCGTATTTTCCAGTGCAATCATCACTGCCAGGATCACTGCAACCAGTGTAAGGACAAGAGACATGATCATTTGGACCTCCTATAAAGTTGGATGGTCTGCTCATAAGCTTCGAGCAGTTTGGCAAAATTCTTTTTCCAATCGGCGCGTTCTTCGGCGGACCTTCGAGCGGCGCGGCCAATTTGAGCTAACTTTCTTCTTTGAGCGACTATCGTCAAAATTTTTTCAGCAAGTATATCCGCGTTCCCGTCTGGGAAGAGCCAACCATTGACTCCTTCCCTGACCCATTCTTGATTCGCCGGTATGTCTGATACCAGCGCAGGCAAACCACATGCCAATGCTTCCATCAGCGAGACCGATGAACCGTCCACATGCGAGGGCGAAATATAAAGGTCAGCCATATGGTACCAGCGCGGTAGGTCGCGTTGTGAAACTTGTCCGCCGAATTGTACACGGTCGAGCACGCCGCCATTCATCAGGATTTGTCGAATCACGTTCGCCTGCGATCCGCCGCTGAGCAAAAGCAGGCTGACATCCTCGCGTTGGTTCACAACCTTAACAAAAGCTTTGGCAAGGACATCCACGCCGTAACGCGACTCCCATGAACGATTGCAAAATAAAATGAACGATTTACGCCTTGCGTTTTGCGTTTTAGATTTTACAACTTGTGTCTTCTTGCCAGCCGATAATTGTTCAGGGCAGAAATGCTTCAAATCCACGCCCCACGGAAAAACAACTGTACGATCCGGATTCATTCCATAAGCGATAGCCTTGTTGCGCGTTATCTGGGCATCACTCGTAAAGAATGTTGAGCGTTTCAAGGTGTAACTTGTAATCCACTTCATCCACTCACTGCGTTCGGCATCCTGCATCAAATCAAAGCCCCAAGACATTGTCAGGATGGGATGAAAGCCAGAAAGCACCGCAAGGAATGCACAAGTTTGAATCGGGCCGGCATGAATTAAATCAGGTTTGATTTCCTTGATGATACGTTTCAAGTCCAACGTGAGGCGCGGCACATCACGCCAGCGGAATGAACCTTGTGCGCCTTTCCACAATACCTGTTGGATTTGGGAAGGGACAGGACGATCTTCGATTTGCCGCGGATTGTGCTCCAATTTCAAATAAAAAACTTCATTCTCGGTTTCCGCCAATGCAGAAAGAAACCGATGATCGTGAGGTGTGTAATCCTTGCTAAAATATAAAACTCGCATCATGCCGCACCCAGATCTGTCCAGCGAAGTTCCTGGCCCAGCTTGAAATCATGCAAGGCCTGCGTGCCGATCACATCGGGAATTTCATACGGTTTGATCGCGCCCGGCGTGGCAGGACGAAGCACGTCGATCATCTCACGCGTAAAAACTTCACCCACTTTGATTTCACGTGCCGCGCGCAAACAACGACGCTGAACAATCGCCGTATCTATTTCATTCTCCGCGATGAATTTATCGGGGCTTCCAAACGCGCGTTCCAATAAACGAGTCTCTTCTACCATCTTGGCCCAGTTTTCTGGATTCATCGCGAATTTATGATCGGGCCCTTCACGGTCGTTGCTGTCCGTGAAGTGGCGCTCGATAACGCGCGCGCCCAGTGTCACTGCCGCGAGAACCGGCGCGACCGCGTGAGTATGATCTGATAATCCCAAGATCACATCTGGGAACATCGTGGCATAAGTCTTCAGCACATTGATATGCAAGTGATCATAATTTTTCGGGCTGGCCGTATAGTTGGTATTGCATTGCATCAACACTAATTGTTTGTTGATTTTCAAAATGGCATGGACCGCGCGCTGGACTTCGCCAATCGTGGATGCACCCGTTGCAACAAAGAACGGTTTGCCTTTACTGGCCATCCGCTCTAGTGCTTCGATCCAATCAATTTCGCCCGAGCCAGCCTTATAGATTTCCACATACTGATCGAGGAAATCAATGGCCTCAAAATCATAAGGCGAAGAAAAATAATGGACGCCGACTTTCTCGCACTCTTCCTTCAAGATCATCGTCCATTCAAACGGAATGGACGCGGCGCGATACACTTCCGTGACGGACTTCTTCCATGAAGCTTGATGACTGACCTGTGCATTCATGTTCGAGAAGCCATAATCCGAAACGATTTTGGGCGCATCAAAGTTCTGAAATTTGGCCGCGTCCGCTCCGGCTTCGCGCGCGAGGCGAATGAGCAGTTTGGCGCGATTCAAATCGCCGTCGTGATTCGCGGCGATATCAGCAATGAAATATGTCGGGTGATTCGATCCAATGGTTCGATTATGCAGCTTGATTTCCATGATTCCTCCGATCCAAGAAAATGTGGAAAGGCTTGTTAGTATATTGTGGAAAACCTGCACTAACCGCCGACATTCTGTTGATAACTGCGGATTTTCTGTGGATAACCCTGCTGGTATTGTGTATAAAACTCGTCCAATCCAGTGGAAAAAGCAGGGAGAGTCATATCGAGATCGGTGGATAATTTGTGAGTAGACAGCCACAAATTGTTGGAACGGCGTGCAGTCAGGCTGGACTTATCCACAGACTGTGGTGAAACCAGACTTTCCTTCAGCCCAAACTTACGCGCGATCTCCACTCCAAATTGATACTTGCTCATCGCCTGCGGACCTACCACATGATACAACCCCCGCAATCCGTTCTCTAGCATGGCCAGCAAAACCTCACCCAGATGATTGACCAGCATCGGACAAAAGAGCACATCCGTAAAACCGTTAACGTTCTTACCGGCCCTAAGATTATTGATGAAGAACTCGGCTAAACTTCGCTTGCCGCTCAATGACCAGCCGTAGAAATTCACACGCGCTACAATCGCCATCGGGTTGATTTGCAATACTGCGTGTTCACCACTCAGTTTTGTCTGAGCATACACGCCCAGAGGATTGGGTGGATCACCTTCGATGTACATCCCATCTTTCTGCCCGTCGAAGACCGCATCCGTCGAAATATGGACAAGGCGAATCATCCGCCGCGCACAAGCGTCTGCAAGCCGTGCCGGTAAATCCGCATTCATCTGATACGCAAGATCAGGATTGGCTTCACAGGCATCCAAATCCGCCAGCGCCGCGCAATGAATAACCGCATCCGGTTTGGATTTCGAGAGAATGGAATACACGGCGTCCGGGTCGAGGAGGTCGGCGTTGATCAACTCAAAGGGAACGGACGCCAGCGTATTACGATCCACTCCCATGACTTGATTCGAACGTGCCGCATCCAAAGCCAGGTTGAGACCTAAGAGTCCGCTTGAGCCAGTGATGAGCAATCGCATTTTGCACTTGATATTCGAATGATCGAATATCGCTCCTATCCTTCCAATTTTCCTGCCGCGTATAACTTCTCGAACGGCTCGACAAATTTCTGGATGCCATGTACATCCAGCCATTCCGTGTTGCTGTCGCTCGAATAACGGTATCCATCCGAAAGTTGTTTACCGCGCTTTTGCCACGAGTAGCCGAACCAAAACGCCTCTGCCGGCTGAACCACGAACATCTTATCCAGTTCGACAGTATTGCGCGCTTCATCTTCAGAGATCAACACCTCATGCAGTTTCTCGCCGGGTCGAATGCCGATGATATTAACATCCGCATTCGGTGCGATGGCCTTTGCAAGATCGATCACTTTCATGCTGGGAATTTTCGGCACGAAAACTTCGCCGCCTTCCATTTGCTCGATGCAGGTAATGACGAATCGAACGCCTTGTTCCAATGAAAGCCAAAAGCGCGTCATACGATCATCGGTGATCGTGACCCTGCCGGACTCGCGCTGTTTAAGGAAAGCTGGTACCACCGAGCCGCGACTCCCGACCACATTTCCGTATCGGACGCACGAATAGCGGGCGGCCGAACCCGCAGCATATGCGTTGCTTTGAACGGTCAACTTCTCCGCCGCGAGTTTGGTCGCGCCATATAGATTCACCGGGTTGACGGCTTTATCAGTGCTGAGTGCCATCACTTTTTTCACATCGGCATCCAGCGCGGCTTCGACCACATTACTCGAACCCATGATGTTGGTCTTGACGGCTTCCATTGGATTATATTCGCAGGCTGGCACTTGCTTCAATGCCGCGGCATGGACCACCACATCCACACCTTGCATGGCGCGCAGAAGCCGCTCGCGGTCGCGTACATCGCCAATGAAATAACGCATCGAAGGATGGTTGAACCCCGAGGCTTGCATTTCATATTGCTTCAACTCGTCGCGGCTATAGATGATGATCTTCTTCGGCTTGAAATCCTTGAGCATGATCTCAACGAATTTCTTGCCGAAAGAACCTGTGCCGCCAGTAACGAGAACAACCTGATTTTTCCAATTCATGTTCATTTATCCCAATCAAAATTCTTATTTAGGAAATCATAAAGCCTTTGGTTATAAGGTTGATAGTAATCGATCAAATGTTTTCGGATCGACGCGGGCATTTTCTCGTAAACACCTTGCTTATAAACCTTAAAATCATTTGGTTCCCACGCGGATAGTCCAAGGAATTCTGCCGTCCTACGATACGCAGTGGCAGGCAAAGCATATAACTCTTCACTAGAAAGAATAAGCATTTGCTCGCGCGGAAAAATCGCAAACCACTTTTGAAGTTGCTCAATGTATCTGCCGCGCGCGAGATAGGAATAATGTAGATGACTGAAGGTGGAGTAGCGGGGGTCGGCAATGATCTTTTCTTCTTCGCCAGCCAATCGCTCCGCTTCATGCTCAATGGCTTCTTCAAAAGGCAAAGGCTCCCGGCCCACGCGCACCATGTGATTGTAATGGGAATAGGCGCGATCCACCGGATTGCGAAGCAATGTAATCAAGCGTACATCCGGTAAAACCTTCACAATGCGCTGAGGCGCGGTCGGATGAAAAATATAATACGGCGTTGCTTCGCCAGTGACCATGCCGGGTTTCATCTTGAAACGCGTTGGAAAATGAGCGCGATACCAGCCGAGTCCCTGCAAATAATGAATATCAAAGAATTTGATTTCTTTGCGGAACGGCGGTTGAACTTGTGGATGCCGCGCTAAATAATTAAAGAACGAAGTCGTACCGCCTTTCATCACGCCGATCACTAGAAAGTCGGGCAGGACGCGCAAAGGTGTTGTGGCACGATGAAAGAGCCACCAAAAAAACAAGCGCGGATTCTTTTTTAACTTGTACCACTGACTGGCGCTATCGGGAATATCGAGTTCCAATTCCATCTTACCTGGCTTCCGATTTACGAATCACAATCAATGGATATTGTCCATTCTCACCAAAGAAACGCGGAAAACGATCTTCGAGCCAGAACACAAAACGTAAAAACGGCTTGCCTCCCCAGCGCGGATTGACAACGGTTTTCAGAAACACAGTGCTGAGACTGCGCCACGCGAAGATTTCAAAATCCATATCATGCAACTCTTGTTTGAGCCAGCGCGGCGTTAGCTTCTTGACAAACGTGCCTTCTTGTTCATCTTCGGCTTGCCAATTCTTCTTGCGCTTGCCAAAACTTCCGCTTCGGCTAAATCGAATCAAGCGAACCAGTGGTCGGGTTATTAGCATCAAGCGAGGATAATCCCAGCCATTGACGATTGCTGCCGAACGTTCGGCCTTGAGAACGCGATTCAATTCAAGATATGCGCCGCGATGATCACTCAACGGCAAATGATGGATCGTGTGCATCGAGACGGCACCATCGAACGCGTCGGATTTGAACGGCAGGTTGGCAATATCAGCGACAACGTATAAGCCTTTTGCGCCGAGCCGCGTGCGCGCTTCTTTCAGCGCGGTGATGGAAATATCGAGGCAAACGCGGAAGCGATAGCCTTCGGAATAAGTCAAATATTCGGGCCATTGAACCGGACCGGAACCGGCGTCCAGCAAAAAGTCGCCGCGCGAAGCGATATAGCGATTGACTCGTAAATGACAACGATGAATATAGTCGCGTGAAACGGATCGCAGGTCCTCATAGCGGGCGTTCTGATAGAGTCCCTCGCCGACCTGCGCCCAACCGATCTGGTCATAAAACTCGCGGACTTGTTGCTTGGTATTTTCCATCAATTCTTCCAGGTAAACGGTTCGCCGACCAGGAACTTAAACGTCTCGCCAAATTCGGATTGACCTTCAGAGCCAAGCACTTTGGCAAGCGGCCACACCGCGAGATCATCCCAGAAATTCATCAAGCGCCACGGAAACGGACGCGGGTACTCAAAGAAAAAACGATACGCATAATTCCACGCGGCTTCCACCTGCGCATCCTTCAAACGATGAGCGGGCAGGTCTGACAAAACTTTTTTTAACGTCGCAAAATATTCATCCCATGAATTTGGGTCGAGCGTAAAGCCACGGCCGCGATAGTGCGTTTGTCCGCATGAAATCACAGGGCGATCATTCATTGCCGTCTCGAGCCCGACAGTCGTAGTATAGGCCAAACCTAAATCGGCAATCTCAATCAAATCATATGTGTTGACTTTATCCGAGGCGGCAATCAAGTGAATATGCTCGGGCAAAGATGGTAATGCTTCGCGCACGACCTGCGCCATGGACTTTGCTTTCGGCACAATCGTCTCACCAGGATGAACCCGAATCACCAACTGGACATCGGAGCGGCTTGCAAAGAATTGAACCGTACGCGTGATCCATTCAGTCATTGACTCGGCAAAAATGTTGCGCCCGAGTGTGAGGCTATCCCCCAATACATTCGCGGCCAGCATCACCACCGGACGATCATCGAGTCTGAGCATTTTCTTCGTTGCTTCAGCGCCTTGTGAAGAAACATATTGCCATAAGCGTTTGGATTTTCCCCAAACGCGCGCGCCGCGCCGCGCGTTTTCCAAATCAGCGAGACGTTCGTACATCGCATCGGTCATTGGTAATTTGCAGCGCGCTTCGACGATGTAATCCGTTTCCTGCCGCATGATGGATGAATTCTGTGCCAGCCAAATCTGTTCACGCTGATCGTTGAATTCGAACGTCATCGTTGGAATGTTAAGATGACGCGCCACGCGGAAAACGATTCCCATTTCAAGGATCAAGCCATTGGGAACGAGAACAATATCGGGTTTGTTCGCTTGCATCCATTCCAGGGCGGCACGCGCCGCGAAGGTATTGCGCTCGAGGCGCAGATCGTATACCGCGCGATCGGAGGCGTTTTGCATATCTACTTCTTCGCGCATGAGCGTATATTGCGTATCCCACAAACTGATTTGTTCAATATCGCCGCGAAGTTTACCAGGCAATAATGCAGAATCTTTAAGATCGAGCATGGAAATATGTTTGACCAGCGGTTCAATCGGTTTCAACGTATCACGTGTGTGCAGGATGCGTTGACGCTGCGTGAAGTTATCCATACGCTTATGCCATTCGGAATAAGGCAACGTCATCAAAGTGACTTTATGCCCAAGACCGGCAAGCACAAGCGAGATATAGGCGGATTGCTCGATCCAATAATGCAACGTTGAAAAGAATAGAATCTTTTTGCCCGGCTTTGCCGCGTCGGCAAATGTCTTTGCTGTTTTCACCGCGCCAGGTAATGATTTTCTCAAACGTTCGAGTGAGAAGTGATCGTTGTGTGAGCGATTCTTACGGCGAAGCACCCAATCAAGTTCGGCAGTGAAAGGCAATTCACCAAGCGCGGAACGAAGCGCTGATCTTGTGACCATCAATCCAGCTTTTCGATCTTCCAATCGAGGCGCGGGCGGATCGGTCCAACGCGCACTTCAGGCCAATGCGTTCCGGGCGCGCCGGAGACATCCACGTTGAAAGCCAGTGCGTTCTCGTCGAGGAAGTAGCGGCGGACGGCAAACGAGCTGGCGTTGACTCCCAGCGAATAACGGCCTTCGTTGAACAGGTCGGCGGGAAGGATACAGCGGCTGACATATCGTCCGGCTTTGCGCGCGCTGAACTTCTCAAATTTTTCCGGTTCATCGGTATCGAACGAGGTCAATACATAATCGCCGCGCATGGTGCTGAGATAAAAGCCGACGCGCAGACCGGTGGTCGGTGCGCTGAGTTGATATTCAAATTCAATGGCGGCCGATTCGGTCGAGCGAACCGTATCCACGATAGTCCCGCGCATATCTTTCAATCGCAAAGAGATGGGCGTGAACGGCGCGGCCATCGCAGGCACTTCGTCCGCTTCCCATATTCGTTCGCCCGCGTCGGCATGTCCGGCGGAAAGATAATAATCCACCGCCTCGGCGGTGGGAGCGCGCATCATCAAGCATCCCTTATCAATCACAAGCGCTTCCTGCGTGAGACGGAGCACGGCAGACATGTTATGGCTGACAAACAAAACCGTTCGTCCCTGTTGCGCTACGTCGCCCATCTTGCCGAGGCATTTCTTTTGGAACTCGGCATCGCCCACTGCGAGGACTTCATCCACCACGAGAATCTCCGGTTCAAGATGTGCGGCGACCGCAAACGCCAGCCGCAGATACATGCCGGACGAATAGCGTTTGACCGGCGTATCAATGAACTGCTCGACCTCGGAGAAAGCTACGATCTCATCGAATTTTCTCTCGGTCTCGCCGCGCCTCATACCGAGTACCGCGCCATTGAGATAGATGTTTTCACGGCCGGTCAATTCCGGATGAAAGCCGGTGCCGACCTCGAGCAGCGAACCAACTCGTCCGCGGACGGAGACCGTTCCCCTCGTCGGCTCGGTGACGCGCGCCAAAACTTTAAGCAGGGTACTTTTGCCTGCGCCGTTGCGTCCGATGATGCCCAGCACCTGTCCTTCTTGAACATCGAACGAAACATCGTTGAGCGCCCAAATGTAGGAAAATTTTTCAGCGCCGCGCATGGACTTGCCGGTCATGGATCGAAAGACGTGCACTGGCGTCATCGCCACATCCATCAGCACGTCGCGGAGCATTCCATAATGGAATCTTGTCTGCATCGCGCCGATGCGATACCGTTTGCCTAAGTGATCAACTCGAATAGCTGTAGCCATGTTAGATCATGTCCGCAAACGTCCGCTCCATATAGCGGAAGTAGAATAAACCGGTAACCAGGATCACCAGAGTAACGCCCACCGAAACAAGCAATTGCAAATTGGGTCCGGTCGGTGTGCCGAGCAGCGCCCAGCGAAAACCGTTGACCACTCCGGCCATCGGGTTGAGCGAATAAACGAGTTGCCATTTCGGCGAAATCACTTTGGATGAATAAGCCACCGGCGTAACGAACATCCAGAATTGAGTCAGGAAGGGCAGGACATAGTTCACATCGCGATACTGAACGTTGATGGCGGCCAGCCATAACGAAACGCCCAGTGCAGCTATGATCGAAAGGAGGATGAATAGCGGCAAAGTCCAGATCGCGGCTGTGGGGGTTACTTTGTAATAGATCATCATCACGATCAGGATCAGGAACGCGATGGCAAAATCCACCAAGTTGCCCAGTACCGAAGCCAGCGGAAGCACGAGGCGCGGGAAATAAATCTTGGTCACCATACTCACGTTCGTGGTCAGCGAGCGGCTGGCATTGTTCAGCGCCGCGCTGAATAAGCCCCACGGCAAAAGCGCAGTATAAGAAAAGATCGGATACGGAATGCCATCGGTCGGCACTTTGGCAATACCGGCAAAGATGAAATTGAAGACCAGCATCGTCAGCACTGGCTGAATGATCGCCCAGGCCGCGCCTAATACCGTTTGTTTGTAACGCACTTTGATATCGCGCCAGATCATGAAGTAGACCAGTTCACGATAAATCCACAGGTCACGCAAGTTGAGCGCGGTCAAGCCGGTGGATGGTTTGATATAGATTGTTTCAGGTTGACGAACAAGCTCAATTGATTTTGCCATAATTATTTAATCTTCGAACGATTCTCCTTGAACCACTCGATGGTACGGCGCATTCCTTCCTCAAACGGAACTTGCGCGCTCCATCCAAAATATTCTTTCGCCCGGCTCACATCCAGACCTCGACGCGGCTGACCGTTTGGTTTATCGATCTGCCAAACCAGCTTTCCCTCGAAGCCCGTTTGACGAACGATCATCTCAGTTAAATTCTTGATCGAGATCTCGTAACCCGATCCGAGATTGACCGGCTCCGATCCATTATATTTTTCCGCGGCGCTGACGATTCCGTCCGCTGCATCTTCGACGTATAAGAATTCGCGCGTTGGTGTGCCATCGCCCCAGACCAATAATTCCTTTTCACCGCGTTCCTTGGCTTCAATGGCTTTGCGGATCAACGCCGGAATCACGTGGGATGATTCTAGATTGAAGTTATCGCGCGGTCCGTAAAGATTGACCGGCAAAAGATAGATCGCATTGAATCCATATTGCTGGCGATACGATTGCGCTTGTACTAACAGCATTTTCTTTGCCAGTCCATACGGCGCGTTGGTTTCCTCTGGATAGCCAATCCATAAATCCTCTTCTTTGAATGGAACCGGTGTGAACTTGGGGTAAGCGCACACCGTTCCAATGGCGACGAACTTGCCAACGCCGCCCTGATACGCCTGATGCATCAACTCGACACCCATCATTAGATTATCATAGAAAAATTCAGCTGGATGTTCGCGATTGGCACCGATGCCGCCCACGTGTGCAGCCAAATGGATTACAACAATGTTCGTTGGTTCTACACTCTTCAATGCGTTATCATACATTCGGCGAATATCGCTGGGATCAACCAAATTATATTCTTCGATACGCGGAATAAAAATATCCGTTGCGCCGTGTTGTTTAAGCTTCTCAGTTGCGAAGGAACCAAGGAAGCCCGCACCGCCCGTCAGAATAACGCGTTTGTTTCTCCAAAAATCATTTGTCATGCCTGATTCTCCAAATCTACTGCACAATAAATTGAGCGTTCCGATAGCGCTCATCCAGCGGATTACGAATCAATCCCGTCTTCAATGCAAACAATAAATCGCGAATGCCGTCATCCACATTCAAGGTGGTCCCGAATCCAAGTTCACGCTTGATCTTGGCGAACGAGACCGTGATATCGCGCATGTCGCCGCCGAAGGTCAGGTCCTTATATTCGACTTCTGTTTCAGGTATGCGCCTCAACACCAGTTTTACAATTTGATCCTTGGTATAGTTGCCATCATCACTGCCGAGGTTATAGATTTGCCCACGGATTTTTTCCTGCGGCGCATCCAAGCCAATCATAATGCCGCGCACCACATCCCGAACATGCACGAACGAACGTGAATAGCCGCGTTGATAAATCAGCAGCTGGCGCTTTGTGAATGCATCCAAAACAAATTGATTAATGATTAAATCGAAGCGGGTGCGCGGCGAAATGCCATACAACGTTGCAAAACGAAACAACAAAGGCGAGCATGAGGCGTCTTTCTGCTTAAGCAAATATTCCTCCGCGGCAATCTTCGTCTCCGCGTATAACGATTGCGGCGTGAGCGGCGATTCTTCCGTGACAGGTTTGCCATCAGAGGAGAGACCATAGTTGCTATAGGTGGATGAAAACACGAATCGTTCCGCGCCCAAAGCGGATGCCTGCTCGAAGACCATTTTCGTCGCCTCGACGTTATACTTCCATGCCACCTGTTTGCCAACCGCCTGACATGCCGGAAAGCCCACAATCGCCGCCAGATGAACGACCGCATTCGGTATGGGCCAGTTTTCGCTTGCAGAATGATCGCGCACCACATCTTTGATCTTGTGTGGTTCGGTCACATCCGCTTTGACGAAGTGAAAATTTGGATGATGCAAAAATCCAACCAACGATTCGCCACCGAACAAAAGATTATCCACGACGGTCACGCGATAGCTGGCGCGCAACAATTCCGAGGTCAGGAGCGAGCCGATATATCCCGCGCCTCCCGTGATCAAGACGTGACGCTCAGTCTTCATTCGTCTTCTCCTATATTCAAGAAAACCTTATATCCTTTGATTTCAAGTGCTGGAACATTCTTCTCCTGCACAACCGCGACACCTTGCTCAAGGCAGGAGAGACGGCAAATGTCGGCAATATCGCCCTCGCCTACAATCCGTACTTTCTTGAAGCCGGCCAGACGGATCGTGTTTAAGTGTTTTTTGACGCGTAAGCGGGTCTTGCGATATACATCTAGCGAACGCTCAATGTAATCCACGGTGAGGCGGGCCCGCAGGGCAATGCCTTCAGGCGTGATGATATAACGAAGCTTTTTGCGCTCCGCGCGCTGGACTTTGACATAACCTTTTGCAACCAATCGTTTAAGGTGCCAGTTGACGGTTCCAACCGCCACGCCTAATTGAGTGGCTAACGCGGCTTGATTCACATCCGGGTCGAGTTCCACCTGTTCCAACAGGGATAGTTCACGGGTCGTATCGTTCGAAGATTCCATATTCAAAATTCAGGACTTGAATTATAACACGGTACAGAAGGCCAGAGACCGGGAAGTTTATACTTATTTACAATGGGTAATGTCAATCAGAACGCGAAAATCGGAAAGTTCGTTGGTGGCACTGTTCATTTTTTCCATTCTATTCATCACATGGGCGCAAGAAGGATACAATGCTTGCTGATAGTTTACGGAAAGATGATCCCAATAACGCTTATCTAAATAAATATAACCAAATCCCGCTTTACGAAGAGCATAAGGATCAGGATCCGCCTGGTAAGGCAAATACTGACT
>Ga0209039_10001274_pt1 | contig 23903 bp, 21 predicted proteins | sample BogFormECP12_OM1_FD_188238 | JGI IMG/M metagenome (GOLD analysis project Ga0209039, IMG submission 188238) | Bog forest soil microbial communities from Calvert Island, British Columbia, Canada - ECP12_OM1 (SPAdes) (version 2) | ecosystem: Environmental > Aquatic > Freshwater > Wetlands > Bog ... | reverse complement strand
GCCAGCACGGTCTCGTAATGGCCCAGGGCCTCTGCAAACCGCTTCTGGGCAAAGGCAATCCGGCCGAGTTGAAAGTGGGCGTCGGTCTCGCCCGGGTCGATGGCCACGGCGGCGTTGAATCGCGCCACGGCCTCGGTGTATCGGCGCCGCTGCTGGTGGATCAGTCCGATCTGGTACTGCGCCTCGCCGTCGTGCGGATTCACGGCGGCCGCCTCCAGCATCCGCCGCAGGCTCTGCTGGCGGCGAAAACCGTCGCCCAGATGGGCAAAATCGCTGCGCAGATAGTAAATCGCGAAGATCAGAAAAAACGGCGAGGCCAGCAGGCTCAGCATTGAAATGAGCGGCCCGGTCAGGAACGCCGCCACCGGCAGCAGAATCCAGGAAAGCGACACCACCCCCGCCGCCGCGTAATTGCCCAGTCCGAACAGCGTGCGCACGGCGAAGAACATCAGCAGCGTGAAGTACACGAAGCTGAGCCATAAGAGCAGTATCAGAGCCAGCATCGGGACCATTCGCGCCAGCACCGCCAGCGGCAGAAATGCCGCCGACCACGCCATGGCCGTGCATGTCAGCAGCGGCGCATAGTCGCGCTGGAACAGGATCCGCAGGCTGCCCAATCGCCCCAGCAGGCTGCTCAGCGCCAGCACGCCCGGCACGTAGACCGCGGCCAGCGCCAGCAACGGAAGATAAAAGGCTACCATCTGTCCGTAGGGCGCGTTCCAGGTGAGCAGCAGCGAGACACACACCACCGCCACGCCTGCGAACAGCAGGCTGCCCCGGTCCAGGATGTCGCTCATGGCCGCCGCGGGCCGCGCGAACAGCCGCAGCAGGAGGTTCAGATTAGATCCCACGATGGCAGCATAACATCGGGAGCCGCCGTCCGCGGAGCCGCCCGCGCTACGGCCGGGCGGTTTCCTGCGTCGCCCAGTATCCGGGACGCGTCCGCACGGTCAATCCACCCGGCCCCTTCACGCCGATCTTGATGGCGCGGAACTTGCCGTCCATGGTCTGGTTGGCGGGTGAGTACTGGACGATGTACTGGTTGCGGATGTCCTGTGCCACCTGGTGCGCCAGCCGGTCCACTTCCGTGCAATCGCTGGCGAAGAACGCCCAGGCGCCCGTGGCTTCCGCCAGCGTTTCCAGCGCCCGTTTGGCCTGCCGCGCGGCGCGGGGCTCTTCCTCCCCCAGGAGTCCGATGGAGTAGATCAGCACTCCGGCCTGCTGCGAGCTCTTCACCAGTTCTTCCAGAGTGACGCCGCTGTAATTGTCGTCCCCGTCGGTCACCACCACGATCACTTTCTTGTCCCGGTGCGCTTCCTTCAGGTGCTCGACGGACATCTGGATGGCGTCGCGCATGGCCGTTCCCCCGCGCGAATCGATGCGCTTCAAAGCCTGTTGCAGCACGTTTAAATCGTGCGTGAAGGGCATCCCGGGCGGCATATCCAGGAACACTTCGTCGTTGAAGTTCACCACGAACACTTCGTCGTCCGGGTTGGATGCCTGCACCAGCGCCAGCGACGCGGCTTCCACCTGCGCCCGCTTGGGCGTCATGCTGCCGCTGTTGTCGATCACCAGGCCCAGCGCCACCGGCACGTCCTCGCGCTTGACCGTCTTGATCCGCTGCGGGAGCCCGTTCTCCCGCAACGAGAAGGCCTCCGGCGGAAGATCGGTCACCAGGTGGCCGCTCCGGTCGGTTACCGTGGTGTGGCACACCACCAGCCGCGTGTCGGCGCGGAACACCGCGCCTGCGTCCCCCGCCGGGGTCAGCAGCGGCGCCGGCTGTGCGAAAGCCGCTCCGCAGGCCGCTACCGCTCCCCAAACGGCGGCGCGCACCAATCGATTGCCGAAACCTGCCATACTACCGGGTTTGACGCGCACTGCCGGCGCCAGGTTCTTCATTTTTGGGCCATCTCGCCAGCCCACCGGAGGTACCGTACCAGTTCTTTTCTCTGTCTCCAGGTGAACTCCCAGAACTGTTTTAAGGTGATTCGCTCAGCGTGCAGGCCCGAGTAGGTCTCGATCCGCCACCTGAGGTAAGGACTCCGCCACGGCCGGAGACGGTATCCGCGGCTCAAACGCCAGAGGATGCGGATCACTTCAGTGTCTGCGCCCCCTTAGGCACGCTGCTGTCGGTCGCCCAGTAGCCCGGCCGCGTGCGGACCGCCGGCTTTCCCGCGGTGTTGACGGCTATCTTGATGGCCCGGAACTGGCCGTCCATGACGGTGTTGGTGGGAGTGTATTCGATGGTGTACTGGTTGCGGATATCGTGCGCCACCTGGTGCGCGATGCGGTCCACTTCGGCCAGTTCCTTGGGAAAGAACGCCGACGCCCCGGTGGAATCGGCCAGGGCGTTCAGCGCCCTCCTGGCCTCTCGCGCCGCGCGCGGCTCCTCTTCGGTCAGCAGCCCCACCGAGTAAATCAGAACCTCCGCCTGCTGCGACGCCTTCACCAGGTTCTCCAGCGTGATCAGGCTGGAATTGTCGTTGCCGTCGGTCACCACCACCAGGACCTTCTTGTCGCGGCTGGCGTGCTCCTTCAGGTGTACGATCGAACTCGCGATGGCGTCCCGCATGGCCGTTCCGCCGCGCGAATCGATGCGCTCCAGGGCGTGCTTCAAAACGTCGATATCGCTGCTGAAATTCATGCCGGGCGGCAGGTCCAGAAAGGGTTCCTCGTTGAAGTTCACCACGAAGACTTCGTCCTCCGGGTTGGAGTCCTTCACCAGCGCCAGCGAGGCCGCCTCCACTTTCGCGCGCTTGTCCCGCATGCTGCCGCTGTTGTCGATCACCAGGCCCATGGCCACCGGAATGTCCTCGGCCTTGAAAACCTTGATCTCCTGGGGAGCGCCGTTCTCGGTGATGCTGAACGCGCTCCTCGGCAAACCCGTCACCAGGTGGCCGGCCTTGTCGATCACCGACGTGTGGCACACCACCAGCCGTGTGTCGGCACGGAAGACCAGGTCGGAATCTTCCACCTTGATGGAAGTCTGGTGCTGCGCGCAAACCGCCGCCACGGCCAACGCTGCCACACAGGCGGCGCCGAACGCGCGGCCAGGCCGCAACCGGCGGATTAAACCCGCCGGGTTGGCAGGCGAAAGCGTCCGCCCCACATTGTCGTCGGAGGATTCGCGGCCAGGTGGGGCAGGCGCTTCCGCCTGCCAACCGCTTCCCGCGGTCCAAGACCCGGTCCTAATGAGACGGCGCATAGTAGCCCTGCCGGAAGAACGCCCGTAAAAGCGGCATGCCGCGAGGTTGCACCAGTTTCACCGTGACCTTGCGATACTTCCCGTCGCGCTCCTGGTTCTCCGGCCGGAAACCGATCAGGTACTGGTTGCGAAGCTCGGTGCCGATCTTGGCGGCGATGTCCGCCATCTCGTTCATGTTCTCCACCGGATACTGGCGGCCCCCGGTCTGCTCGGCGATCTCCGTCAGCAAGCCCGGTCCCGCGGCTTCTTCCGGCGTCCGGCCGCGGTTCGCGCCGCCCTCGAATATCCCCATGGCGTAGATCTGAACGTCCGCCTCGCGCACCAGGCTCTTGATTTCCGACTCCGTGTAGCGGCTGTCGTTATCCCCTCCGTCGGTGATCAGCAGCAGGGCCTTGCGCGCGTTTTTGGCCTTCCTCATTTCGTGCAGACCCATGTACACGGCATCCAGAAGCGCGGTCTGGCCTTTCGACTGGGTGAACGTCAGGCGGTTCTGAATCTCCTCCAGGTTCACGGTGAACGGCTGCGCCAGCCGGGTGTCGCTGGCGAAGGTCACCAGGAAGAACTCGTCCTCCGGGTTGGCCATCTTGAAAAACTGCGCCACCGCCTGGCGCGATTTCTGGAGCTTCTGCCCCATGCTCCCCGAGCAGTCGAAGATCACCCCCACCGATAGCGGCGCGTCCTCGCTCGAAAACTGGCTGATCGCCTGCTCCTTGTTGTTCTCGAAAACCCGGAAGTTCTCCCTCTCCAGACCGGTGACGAACCGGTTCATCGGGTCGGTCACCGTCACCGGGATCAGCACCAGTTCGCTTTCGATGCGAATGTCCGCCCGCGGCACGGCCGGCGTCTTCTCGGCGGAGGACTGGCGGGGAGCGATCGGACCCTGCTGAGAAACTCCTAGAAAGCCTGCTCCCGGCAACAGGGCGCCAACCACCAGCAGCTTGCGGCAGAAGGACAGCATGACGGCAGGGCAGCCTCTCTTCCTTGAGTTTAGCATAGCGGTTTTGTGGTATGATCGCCTGTGCCGTGCAAAATTCTGGGCGTCATTCCGGCGCGCCTGGCATCCTCTCGTTTTCCTGGAAAAGTCCTCTCATCCATCGCTTCCAAACCCATGCTCCAGCACGTTTATGAACGTGCTTCCAGGGCCCGCTACCTTTCCAACACGATAATAGCCACTGACGACCGGCAGGTCTTGGAAGTTGCAAGAAGTTTCGGCGCCCAGGCGCGCATGACCCGCTCCGATCACCGCTCCGGCACCGACCGCGTCGCCGAGGTGGCCTCCGCCGAGCGAGCCGCCATCGTGGTTAACATCCAGGGCGACGAGCCGCTCATCGACCCGGACGCCATCGACCTTGCCATCCTCCCTCTGCTTCACGACTCCGGCATCGTAATGAGCACCCTGAAGAAACGCATCGAGGACCCGCGCGAGATCTCCGATCCCAACGTCGTCAAGGTTGTTACCAACCGGCGCGGCGACGCCATCTACTTCTCCCGCTCGCCCATCCCCTTCGAGCGCGACGCGGGCGGGCGCGCCGCCTGTTTCAAGCACATCGGTCTGTACGTGTATCGCCGGGATTTTCTGTTGAATTATTCCACTTTGCCGGCCGGACCCCTGGAACTCTCCGAGCGCCTCGAACAGTTGCGGGCCCTCGAAAACGGGTACTCCATCCGGGTAGTGGAAACGGATTACGACTCCCTGGGGGTCGACACCCCCGAAGATCTGGAAAGAGTTTCACGAATGTTCGAGCAATGCGTAACGGAGGGACAATAGCTATGGCCAAGTATATATTCGTCACCGGCGGCGTGGTCTCGTCACTCGGAAAAGGGATCTGCGCCGCTTCCCTGGGCTGCCTGCTCGAAAGCCGCGGCCTGAAGGTTGCCTGCCAGAAGTTCGACCCCTACCTGAACGTGGACCCCGGCACCATGAGCCCGTTCCAGCACGGCGAGGTCTTCGTCACCGACGACGGCGCCGAAACCGATCTCGACCTCGGCCACTACGAGCGCTTTACCCACTCCAGGCTCACCCAGAGCAATAACGTCACCTCCGGCCGCATCTACGAGCAGATCATCGCCCGCGAACGCCGCGGCGACTACCTCGGCAAGACCGTCCAGGTGATCCCCCACGTCACCAACGAAATCAAGGCCGCCATGAAGCGCGTGGCCCAGGACGTCGATGTGGTCATCGTCGAAATCGGCGGCACCGTGGGCGACATCGAATCCCTGCCCTTTCTCGAAGCCATCCGCCAGATGCGCCACGAACAGGGCCGTTCCAATTGCATCTTCCTCCACGTCACCCTGGTCCCCTACATCGCCGCCGCCGGCGAGATGAAGACCAAGCCCACCCAGCACAGCGTCAAGGAGCTGCGCGCGCTCGGCATCCAGCCGGACATCCTGGTGTGCCGCTCGGAACGCTTCATCCCCCAGGAGATGAAGGAGAAGATCGCGCTCTTCTGCGACGTGGACGTGGAAGCCGTGGTCACCGGCCGCGACGTCAAATCGGTCTACGAAGTGCCCGTCACCTTCGCCGCCGAAGGCGTCGACGAGATCGTCCTCCGCCTGTTGAAACTCGACGCCCCGCCGCGCAACCTCGCGCGCTGGACCGAAATGCTGGAACGCCTGCAGAACCCGCGCGACGAGGTGACCATCGGCCTGGTCGGCAAGTACGTCGAATACGAGGACTCCTATAAGAGCCTCAAGGAAGCCCTGCTCCACGGCGGCCTCGCCCACCAGTTGAAGGTCAACATCCACTGGATCGAGGCCGAGGGCGTGGTGGGCCCCGACTGGGAGCGCCAGCTCGACGGATACGACGGCATCCTGGTTCCCGGCGGCTTCGGCAAGCGCGGCATCGAAGGCATGATCAACTCCATCCGCTACGCCCGCGAGAACCTGGTTCCCTACTTCGGCATCTGCCTCGGCATGCAGACCCTGGTCATCGAGTACGCGCGCAACGTCTGCGGCCTGGAGGGCGCCGATTCCACCGAGTTCAACCCCGGCACGCCGCACCGCGTCATTTTCAAGCTGCGCGAACTGAAGGGCGTCGACGAACTGGGCGGCACCATGCGCCTGGGCAGTTGGCCCTGCCGCCTGGCGGAGAACAGCTTCGCCAGCCGCGCTTACGAAACCCGCGAGATCCACGAGCGCCATCGCCATCGCTACGAGTTCAACCGCGAGTACGAGGAGCGCCTCAAGGCCGCCGGCCTGCGCATCACCGGCGAGACCCCCGACAACACCTACGTCGAGATCTGCGAAATCCAGGGCCACCCCTGGTTCCTGGGCTGCCAGTTCCACCCCGAGTTCAAAAGCAAACCCATGGAGCCCCACCCGCTGTTCAAGGCATTCATCGGCGCCGCCTACCAGCAGCGCCTGCGGCGGACGGAAGCCGGCGCGCGGACGGAGCCGCAATACACCCGTGCCGATTGAGTTCAGCCGCTTCGGTCACTCCCAACCGCTGGCGCTGATTGCCGGACCGTGCGTCATCGAAAGCGAAGTGCACACCCACCTCCTGGCGCGGGCCATCCGCCAGGCGGTGGGCGAGTTCGTCTTCAAGGCGTCCTTCGACAAAGCCAATCGCACCTCGATCGGCGCCTACCGCGGCCCCGGATTGAAAGAGGGCCTGCGCATCCTGGCGGGCGTCAAGGCCGAAGGCTTCTCCATCCTCACCGATATTCACGAGCCGGCTCAGGCTGAGCCGGCGGCCGAAGTGGCCGACATCCTGCAGATCCCCGCCTACCTTTGCCGCCAGACCGACCTGCTACTGGCCGCCGGCCGCACCGGCCGCATCGTCAACATCAAGAAGGGCCAGTTCGTGGCCCCGCACGACATCCACCGCGCCGCGGAAAAAGTGGGTTCCACCGGGAACCGCCAGGTGATTCTGACCGAGCGCGGGTCGTCCTTCGGATACAACAACCTGGTGGTGGACATGCGCGGCCTCGAAGTCATGCGTCAGGCCGGCTGGCCGGTGGTCTTCGACGCCACCCACTCGGTGCAACTCCCCGGGGGCGCCGGCCACGCCTCGGGCGGGCAGCCCCAGTTCATCGAGCTGCTGGCGCGCGCCGCCGTGGCCGCTGGCGTGGACGGCGTTTTCGTGGAAGTCCACGACGCCCCGGAGAGGGCGCTGTCGGACGGGCCCAACGCCCTGCATATCAACTTGCTGGAGGGGTTCTGGAGCCGTCTCCAGGCCATCGACAAGCTGGTGAAGAACCTGGGGCCGCTCCAACCGCCGGGTTGACAGACGAAAGCGTCTGTCCCACTCTGCTGCCGAAGGGCTCGCAGGTAGGGCGGGGCAGGCGCACCAGCCTGCCAACCGGTTTCCCTCACGGCTTCCGAGGGGGCGCGGGCTGGGGCCGGGCGCCTGACCAACCCCGCCGTTAAGGCGCGCGGCGAACGGGACGATATGTGCAGTATGGGCTATCGTGCTCTTTCGCTTTTGTGCCGATGCGGCCAGGCGCCCGCGCGCATCGACGAGGTGGGCCTGAGCGACACTCACGAGCTGGTGATCCACTGGTGGTGTGAGGAGTGCCAGCGGGTGGTCTACGCTTCCATGCCGCTCTCCGATTGCTGGCGCGACTGCCCCGGCGCCGGAAGCACCGGGCCGGTGCAATATCCCGTGGTCCACAGCGCCGATTGCGGCTACGACGGCGAGTTTCTGAAGACCTTGGGGATTCGTCTGCTGGACGAGGCGTAACCTCGCCGCGGCGACGGTGGGTGCTATCCTGGTCTTCGCCGCGCAGGTGCTTCTCCGGCCGGCGCGGGCGGGTCGATCCCTCGGAGGCAATCGGAATGACTCCTTCAAAGACCGCACCCACCGCCGCTCCCGCCACTCCATTAGCCAGGTACAGCCCTGCCATCGGGTACCTGCGCGCCTTCATCGTCGTGTTAGTCGTTGCGCACCACGCCGTGCTGGCGTATTGTCCGTTCGCACCGCTGCCGCCTGCATCGCTCTCCGCCGTGCCCCGCTCGTGGGAGGCGTTCCTGATCGCCGATGCCCGGCGATGGGGCGGCTTCGTTCCGCTCGTGGGCTTCGACGACATATTCTTCATGTCGTTGATGTTCTTTCTCTCCGGCCTGTTCGTCTGGCACGGTCTGCAAAGAAAGGGCGGCGCCAGATTCCTGCGCGATCGCCTGCTCCGGCTGGGCCTGCCGTTTGCGGTGATGGCTGCGGTTGTCGCGCCGCTGGCGTACTACGCCACGTATCTGCAGACTCCCGCACACGCGGGTCTGGCCGGATTCTGGCGCCAATGGCTTTCGCTGGGGCATTGGCCCGCCGGGCCCGGTTGGTTCGTGTGGGTGCTGCTCGGGTTCGACGGTCTCGCCGCGCTGCTCTTCGCCGCGGCGCCGCGGTGGGGCGAAACCCTCGGCCGGATGACCTCGGGAGCGTCCCGCAAGCCCGTGGCTTTCTTTGCCGCGCTGGCCGGCATCTCGGCGACGGTCTACATCCCCATGGCGCTCCTCTTCACGCCCGGCTCCTGGACGGGGTTCGGCCCGTTCGCCTTTCAGACCAGCCGCATTCTTCATTACCTGGCATACTTCCTGGTCGGGGCCTGCGCCGGGGCCTGGGGCGTGGACCGGGGGCTGCTTGCTCGGGACGGAGCACTGGCGCGCCGCTGGCCGCTGTGGTCGATTGCGGCTCTGGTGCTGTTCGGAGTGGCCGAGGCGCCGGTGGTTCGCGGCGGCGCATCGCTGATGTGGGCGGTGGACCTTGGATTCGTTCTCTCCTGTGCGGCTTCGAGCTTCGCGTCTTTGGCGCTGTTCATCCGGTGGGCGAGCGGGCGCTCCCGGTGGTGGGACAGTCTGAGCGCGAATTCGTACGCCATATTCCTGCTGCACTACCCGTGCGTGAGCTGGCTGCAATACGCGCTCCTGCCGGCTCCGCTCCCCGCGATTGTCAAGGGCGCCGTCGTTTTCTTCGGGGCGCTGGCGGTAAGCTGGGGCGCGGCGGCGGGGATACGCCGCATTCCGGCGGTGGCGCGGGTGGTGTAGACGCGGCCGCCGTCTTTGCGCCGGCGAAAATTCTCAACTCTTTTATTTGCACCCAGGCCCGCCCCAGCCCTTGCGCGCTCCGCCCGCCGGCTGCTATCGTCGAGTCAGTCAGACTCACTCCATGTCGTTCGCCATCGCCGGCAAGGAAGAAGAACTTCACTGGCTGGCTCTCAAACTGATCCCCGGTCTGGGTACCAGAAACTCGGGGAAGCTGCTGGACCGTTTCCGGACTCCGCAGGCCATCTTCCGCGCGTCGCGCTCGGAGCTGGAAGCGGCCGGGCTGAGCGGCGCGGTGGCGCAGTCCATCGCCAGCGGCTGCACCTTCGAGGACGCCGTGGCGCAGCAGGAACGGATGATGGAAGCCGGCGCCGTGCTGGTCGCCCTGGGCGATCCGCGCTATCCCCGGCCCTTGCGGGAGATCTTCGATCCGCCGCTGGCGCTGTTCGCGCGCGGCCGCGTGGAACTGCTCGAATCGCTGTCGCTGGGCATCGTCGGCACGCGCCGGCCCACGCCTTACGGACTGGCGGCGGCGGAGCGGCTTTCGGCCGACCTGGCTCACGCCGGACTCGCGATTGTCAGCGGCATGGCGCGCGGCATCGATACCGCCGCCCATAAAGGCGCGCTTTCGGTGGGTGGCGACACCATCGCCGTGCTCGGCTGCGGCGTGGACGTGGTCTACCCTTCGGAGAACCGCAAGCTGGCGGCCGACCTGGCGGCGAAAGGCCTGATTGTGTCCGAGTTCCCCATGGGCGCGGTGGCGTTTCCGCAGAACTTTCCCATTCGCAACCGCATCATCAGCGGCATGAGCGTGGGCGTGATGGTGGTCGAAGGCGCGCAATACAGCGGATCGGCGATCACCGCCAAACTGGCCATGGACCAGGGCAGGGAAGTGTTCGCCGTGCCCGGGAACATCACCTCCAAACTGAGCTGGGGTCCCAATCTTCTGATCAAGCAGGGCGCCCGCCTGGTGCAGGATTGGAACGACGTGATCGCCGATCTTCCCGCCGATGCGCGCCGCCAACTCATCGAAAAAGGGCGGCAGCGCATCCTCGCCGAAGACCCCGCAACCGCCGGGCAGGTGCAGCCGTCTCTATTGGAAGAGGCCGGCCCGGAGCTGAATGAAACCGCCCGTCTGGCGCTCGCGGCGCTGCATGTCGACAACCCCATTCACCTGGACGATCTCCTGGAAACTGTGCGGGATACGTCGCCTTCCGAGTTGATTGCAGCGCTCTTCGAGCTGGAAATGCTAGGCTTGGTAAAGCAGCTCCCCGGGAAGAACTTCGTTAAAGTGTGGTAACGTCAACTGGGTAATCTGGTGGCAGCGCCATCGTCGCGATGGAGGGTTCGCGAAATTTCAAAAAGTCTCCTATGGCAAAAGCTCTTGTAATCGTGGAATCGCCCGCGAAGGCAAAGACGATCAACAAATACCTCGGCAAACAGTTCGTGGTCAAGGCTTCGCTCGGTCACATCATGGACCTCCCCAAGCGCGATCTGGCGGTGGATGTCGACCACGGCTTCGAGCCGCGGTACGAGGTAATCGAAGGGAAGAAGAAACTCATCCAGGAACTCAGGCAGGCTGCCAGGACCGTCGACAACATCTACCTCGCGGCCGATCCGGATCGCGAGGGCGAGGCCATCTGCCAGCACCTTCAGGAAGTCCTGCGGGAGGGCAAGAAGAACGGCCCGCACATCTACCGGGTGATGTTCAACGAGATCACCAGGAAGGCCATCCTGAAGGCCTTCGAAAAGCCCGGCCAGGTCAACGTCGCCCTGGTGGATGCGCAGCAGGCGCGCCGCGTGCTCGACCGCCTGGTGGGCTACAAGATTTCGCCGCTCCTGTGGGACAAGGTGCGGCGCGGCCTCTCCGCCGGCCGCGTGCAGACCGTGGCGCTCCGCCTGGTGGTCGAGCGCGAGCGCGAGATCCGCGCTTTCCAGAAGCGCGAATACTGGACCATCGACGTCGATCTGGCCGCCAGGAAGCCGCCCGTGCTCGTCGCGCGCCTCGTCAGGCGCAACGACGAAACCCCCGAAATCGGCGACCAGGAGACCGCCGGCGCGCTCGTCAAAGCCCTGGAGGGCGCCGCCTACACCGTCAAGAGCGTCGCCACGCGCGAGAAGCGCCGCAATCCCGTCGCGCCGTTCATCACCTCCACGCTGCAGCAGGAATCCTCGCGCAAGCTGCGTTTCAGCGTCAAGCGGACCATGATGCTGGCCCAGCGCCTGTACGAAGGCGTCGAGGTGGGCAAGGAATCCGTGGGCCTGATCACCTACATGCGCACCGACTCGGCGCGCATCTCCGAAGACGCTATCGCCGACGTCCGCTTCTTCATCAACGAACGCTTCGGCAAGGAGTTCCTGCCGGATGCGCCCAACTTCTACAAGTCCAAGAAGGACGCCCAGGACGCCCACGAGGCCATCCGGCCAACCTCCATGGCCTACACGCCCGAGATGGTGGAGAAGTACCTGGCTGAAGACGAGATGAAGCTCTACCGGCTCATCTGGAACCGCTTCGTGGCTTGCCAGATGCTGCCCGCGCTCTACGACCAGACCACCATCGACGCCGGCGCCAGGGGCAGCGACGGCGTGGAGTACACCTTCCGCGCCACCGGCAGCGTCCTCAAGTTCGAGGGCTTCCTCAAGGTCTACCAGGAAAGCAAGGATCAGGCCGACGAGGAAGACGAGGAGATGAAACACCGCCTGCCCGTGGTGGCCGAAGGCGAGCGCCTGCGCTTCAAGGCCATCAGGCCGGAGCAGCACTTCACCGAACCTCCGCCGCGCTACAACGAAGCCACCCTGGTGAAACGCCTGGAGGCCGACGGCGTGGGACGCCCGTCCACCTATGCCTCCATCCTGTCCACCATCCAGGAACGAGAGTACGTCAAGAAGGAGGGCGGCCGCTTCTCCCCCACCGAACTGGGCATGGTGGTGACCGACCTGCTGCTGGAGAGCTTCGACGACATCTTCGATGTGACCTACACCGCCCGCATGGAAGAGGAACTCGACGAAATCGAGGACGGCAAGCTGGATTGGCGCGCCGCCCTGAGCGAGTTCTACGAGCGCTTCGACAAGGACTTGAAACACGCCGAAGAGCACATGACCAACGTCAAGCGGATGGAGAAACCCACCGGCCAGACGTGCGACAAGTGCGGCAAGCCCCTGGTCATCAAGTGGGGCCGCCACGGCAGCTTCATCGCCTGCACCGGTTATCCGGAATGCACCTACACCCGCGAACTGACCGTGGACCTGCCCGACGTCGATACCGCCGATCTCTCCGAGCAGGGCGAAGAGGAGTACTGCCAGAACTGCGGGCGGCCCATGGTGCTCAAGAAGGGCCGCTTTGGAACGTTCCTGGCCTGCACCGGATACCCCGATTGCAGGACCACCAAACAGATAGGCGGCGCGCAGAAGAAACCCGACCAGCCCGTCGACGAGAAGTGCCCGCAGTGCGGCAGCCAGATGGTTCTTAAGACCGGCCGCTTCGGTGAATTCACCGCCTGCGGCAACTACCCAACCTGCAAGTACGTGAAGCAGAAAACCATCGGCGTGAAATGCCCCGAGTGTTCCGAGGGCGAGATTATCGAACGCCGTTCCCGCAAGGGTAGAACGTTCTACGGCTGCAATCGCTATCCCGACTGCAAGTTCGTGGCCTGGGGCAAGCCCGTCCCCGAAAAGTGCTCCGAGTGCGGCAGCCCCTATATGGTTGAGAAGTGGCTCAAGGCCGGCCCCGTGTGGCAGTGCCCCAACATCGGATGTAGGCACAAGATGCCGCCTCCAGCCGCTCCTACGGCCGCATAGTCTGGACAACCGGGCAGGGACCCTTCGGGGAATCACCGGGTCGATCGCCGGCCGGCTCCTCCGCAGCCGTGGGAAACGGCCGCGCCGCGGAACTCATCGCGGCGATGGCCCGGTTGATCCGGAACGGATACAGGGCAATCTGATGACTGCGGGCATAAGTGGACCGCATAGCCGCCGGCGCAAGAATGCCGTCCGCTGAAAGCCGGACGCCGATGCGTATCTTCCGAAAGGTACTGGATTGGACCTGTAAGTAGTAACTCAAGCAACTTCCCCACTTCGATGGCGGGATATACCGTAACCGCTCCCGGTAAGCTTCGAATTTCGGTTTCGGACCATCGGCAAGCCTGAATGAAGACCGATAAACAGTGTGTTTTCAGTCGAATTCGATTTGCGTTCAGCGGGTGCGGCGCTCCCCGTCCGGCGTTCTCGAACACCGTCCCTGCCTCCCTTCCGTGGGTTTGCAGGCGTTTCTCCAAGCTGGTTGGTCTCAAGTGTAGGTATCCCCGCTACCCTCTCAGGTTAAGGTCAGCTTACCCGCATAATACCGGTTGTATAAGACTTTGATATCGGATACTTTTTAAACCACATGAGAAAAATGCCAGCCTATCCGGTGTGTGGGAACTGGACTCGGGGATGCGTCCGTCTCTCCCCATCCGGGTATCCATCACCAGGCGGCGGCCTTTCGCTCACCTCGAGAAGGAGGGCTGAAAATGATCAAGCTGTATCGAAGCGCGATCCATTTCGACCACTGGATAGCCTATTCACCGGCTACCGGATGGGCCATGTTCCCAGCCCGGCGGGAAGGTTGGCGCGATCGCCGGCCCGCCCACGGCATCGATCCTCTCTACCTGCGGGAAGTTCCGCTACGGCTGGCATTCAACACTGGCCTGCCGGGCACGACCGAAACCTTTGAAGTGGCCGCCTGACCCGCTGTCTCCTTCGCACCCAAACCGCAACCGGTATTGCATATGACTCTGAGGAAGGACAATATGGCACGCTCCCAATCCGCTACGGGCCGGACCGCAGGTGAAACCTCTCCCGCGGCATATCGCCACTCCATGCACCGCATCGAAGCCCGTTCCGAATGTGGGGCCAACGGGTATACACCCGATTCCCCCACGGTTGCCCTGGTCGGTCTGAACGCTCAGGATCAAGCTTCCCTGAAAAGGATTCTGGGAGGCTTCCATAGCCCCCACGCCCCGGCTTTCAAGTGGCGTGTCCAGCCCGAGCCGAGCGTCCAATCGGTTCTCGCGGCCATCGGCCACGAACCCATCGCCGTGGTGATCTGCGACCGCGATTGGATGGCGGACGATTGGAAGTCCCTGCTCGATCAGTTCGCCGGCCTTCCACGGCCCCCCATGCTGATCGTCACCTCCCGCCTGGCCGACGACCGTCTCTGGGCCGAGGCCCTCAACCTGGGCGCCTACGACGTCATCGCCAAGCCCTTCGACGCTTCCGAAGTGGTGCGCATCGCCGGACTGGCCTGCGCCCACTGGAACCAGCGCGATAGCGCGCGGCCCGCCGTGATGCACTCGGTCGCCTGAACGGCGGCTTGCCGGTAGACCTGCACCGCAGGGCGCGCTTGCCGCGTGACATGCGGGCGCGAGATGCTATAATCTTTCCGTCGGCTGTCGCCTCGGCGTCCGCCGGTTCCAGCCATCTTCAGAGAGCGGGCGCGTAGCTCAATTGGCAGAGCAAGTGACTCTTAATCACTAGGTTGAAGGTTCGATTCCTTCCGCGCTCACCACCCGCAACGGACACTTCCCGGCCATTGGATGGTCGTCTGTGTGCTCCCTGCCAGCCAGTTCGCGCGGGAGCGCCGCCGAAGCTGGAAGATTCTCCCGGCACGGCCCGCCGCGGCCGAATCGCGCACTGCCGGCAGTTCTCAACGTCAAGCCCCATGATCCGGCGAATCGAAAGCATGTGCCCCGGCGCCGCCTGAAGGCTACGCCGAACGCCTGGCGCCGATGTTCCCCGGCGCGTGGGGCCGCCTTCGGCTCTACGCGCTGGAGGCTCACGATCTGGCGCTATCCAAGCTGGAGCGAAAACTCGAACGCGGCCGCGACGGCGTGCCGCAACTCGCGCGCTCCGGCCACCTGACGCCGGCGGTCCTCAGGGAGCGCTACTACAACCAGCTTCGGCCTTATCTCCTGGCCCATCGATCCCGGCACGGCCTGACGCTCCAGCTTTGGCTGGAAGCTTCCTGGCCGCGTGGAACTTCCCGTAACTCCGTTTCGTAAGCTTACTGTAATTGCGGTGTAACTCCGACCTAGCATAATCGGACCACCGGCCCGGCACGGCGCCGCTTGCATGTCACGCGCGTCCACAGTCCGCATCGCCTTGGCGGCGCTGCTCATCCGCGGTTGTCTTGCCGCTCAGACCGAGGCCGAACGGTTGATCGAAGCCGGCCACTGGAAACGGGCGCGGGCCATCGTGGAGGCGCGCTTTGCCGAAGCCCCCGCCGACCCGCTGGCGAATTTCCTGCTCTCCCAGGTGCGCAACGCCTTCGGCGACCGCGATTCGCCGCTGCCCCTCGCCGAAAAGGCCGTCTCGCTGGATGGCCGCACCGCCAGGTATCACCGCCAGGTGGCCGAATGCCTGGGCGTGATGGCGCAGCATTCCAACATGATCCAGCAGGTTCTGCTGGCGCGCCGCTTTCGCTCTGAGATCGACCGCGCCCTGGCGCTCGACCCGCGCGACGCGCAGGCGTGGCGCGACCTTATGGAGTTCTACCTGCTCGCGCCCGGCATCGCCGGCGGCGATTCGCGCCGCGCCACCGAAACCGCCGCCCGCCTGCTGGCCATCGATCCCGCCGCCGGTCTTCTGGCGCAGGCGCGCCTGGCGGATTACCGCCAGCGGACCGCCGATGCCGAAGCCTGCCTCCGCCGCGCGGCGGAAGTTCAGCCCCCCGGTTACCGGGCGCTCGTGGCCCTCGCCGGGTTCTACGCCGCCGCCGTTCCGCCCCGCTTCGACGACGCCCGGAAGTCCGCCGCCGCCGCCCGCGCGCTCGACCCAGGCCGCGTGGGCGCCTACGCGATCCTGGCGGACATCCACTCCGCCCGCGCGCAGTGGGACGAACTGGACGCCGTCCTGGAGGCCTCGGCGCGCGCGGTGCCGGACGACCTCACGCCGTTCTACCGCGCCGCCCTCCGCCTGCTGGCTTCCGGGCGCGACCTGCCGAAAGCCGAGGGCTGCCTGCGAACCTATCTCGCCCAGCCGCCCGAAGGCAACGCGCCGTCCGCGGCCGAAGCCCGCGCCCAGCTTGTCCTTGTGCTGGACCGGCAGCGCCGAACCGTCGCCCAATCCGGGAGATCCCGATGAAGTCCAGAATCGACATGGTGTACATCGATTCCGGAGGCGGCCATCGCGCCGCCGCCAACGCCTTGTGCGAAGTCATCCGCGAGCAGGGCCGCCCCTGGGACGTGCAGTTGCTTTCCATCCAGGAGATGCTCGATTCCATCGACTTCATCCGCAAGTCCACCGGCATCCAGTTCCAGGAGGTCTACAACATCATGCTGCGCCGCGGCTGGACGCTCGGCTCCGCGCAGTTGATTCCCCTCATGCACCTGCTGATCCGCATGTCGCACCGCGCCCAGGTCAAGGTGCTCGAACGGCACTGGAGCGAATACCGCCCACGGCTGGTGGTCTCGCTGATTCCGCACTACAACCGCGCCCTCAAGCAGGCCCTGGACCGCGCCTGGCCGGGCACGCCCTACGTCACCATCCTCACCGATATCGCCGACTACCCGCCGCACTTCTGGATCGAGCGCCAGGACCAGTACGTCATCTGCGGAAGCGACTGCGCCGCCGCCCAGGCCCGCCGCGTGGGGCTCCCCGCATCGCGCATTCTGCGCGCCTCGGGCATGATCCTGCATCCCCGGTTTTATTCGACCCTCAACCCCGACCGCCAGCGCGAGCGCGCCCGCTTGGGGCTCGATCCCGGCCGTCCCACCGGCCTGGTGCTGTTCGGCGGCGAGGGCTCCATGGAGATGGTGAAGATCGCCCGCGCCCTCAACCGCGCGCGCAGCCCGGTGCAGTTGATCCTGTTGTGCGGCAGGCATGCGCGCGCGGCGGCCGAGCTGCGCGCCATCGAGGCGCGCATTCCCATGTACGTCGAGGGGTTCACGCGCGACATCCCGCGCTACATGGAGATCGCCGACTTCTTCATCGGCAAGCCCGGCCCCGGCAGCATCAGCGAAGCGCTGGCCAAGGGGCTGCCGGTGATCGTCGAGCGCAATGCCTGGACCCTGGCCCACGAGCGTTTCAACGCCGGCTGGGTGGAGGAGCGGCAGGTGGGCGTGGCCGTGGGCGGTTTCCGGGAGATCCCCGCGGCCGTGGAGAAACTGCTCGACCCGGAACGCTATCCCGGTTTCCGCGAGCGCGCCCTGGCCACCCGCAATGCGGCCGTCTACGAGATTCCTTCGCTGCTCGAACGCATCCTGGCGACCCACCGCGAGGCGCCCGTTCTCCCGCCGGAACCGGCTCCCGACTGGAGTTCGGACCCGGATAGCGCCAACTGCCCGCCGGCGTGCGCCTGAGCGGCCGCTTCGGCGCGTCGCCACGATCCCAGCGTCAGCCACAGAACGATCCCCAGCGGCGCGGCCACCATGCACCAGCCGGCCACGGCGTGAACCAGCGCAGCGCCCAGTCCGGCCGCCATCTGCCACGCGCTGGGGTGCGCCGCCTCCGCCGCGGGAACGTGAACCAACCGCCCGCCCAGCCAGCCGAAAGGCGCCAGCAGCGCCAGTTGCAGCGGCGATGTCAGCAGGTTCACCAGTTGCATGGCCGGCAGGTTCAGCCGCAGAAGCACGGCGGCAGCCGCGCACAGCAGCGTGGGACATCCGTAAACCGGGAAGACGCCCAGCAGCAGCGCCAGCGCCACGCTCAGCGCCATGGTCTCGGGCGCGGCGCCACCCCCCGCTAGTGCGGCCAGCCGCCGGCGCAGGGTCACGGTAGAATCTCTCCGCGGCGCATGGCGAACAGCCGCACCGCCTGGCGCAGGTGCGTGGTCGCCGCCAGTTCCAATGCGGCAGCGGCCGCCTGCGCCATCCACGGAGCCCCTCGCTCCCAGATGGCGCTCAACGGCCGCGCCACGCCATCCTCGCCGCGATGGAAGAACCGGTCGGTCCAGCGCTCCCGTCCGGGGTACTCGGGGTACGGCCGCAGGATGTCCCAACTGGCTTCCAGGATGCGCATGGCCATGACATCGCGGTAGTGCGGGAGAAACACCACCGTGCTCTCGCCCGCCCTCACCTCGGCGGCGAACTCCGCGAACGTGGCCGCATTCGTCAGGTTGAGGCAGGCGGCCGGCTCGCAGGCGTGCCGGTCGCCGCCGGAGATGACCGGCCGCGCATGCGCGTCCGCCAGCGCCAGGGTGTCGGCGTTCTCCCGCCACGGGCGCGTGCCGTTCATCTCCAAGGCGTGAATCCACGCGCCGCAGTGCCGCAACAACCGCGCGAGCGCCGGCCCATGGACCGCTTCGCTCACTCCCTCCTCCATCCAGAACGGGTGGTTCAGCACGATGAGCGTTTCCGGAATGGCCGCCAGCGCGCTCAACAGATCCGGCAGCCGCGCTTCCTCGGGCGCCCGCGTGTAATCCGCCATCGCGGCCATCCACTGGAGCGGCAGGTTGTGAATCCCCAGATGAAAAACGGAGCGCTCATATGGCACGGTCCATTCCACCGACAGCGGCACGCGCCGCCGGTCCGCGGTCACCTGCAAGGCAAGGCCGGCTTCCAGGTTGTCGTGATCGGTGAGCGATACGATCGGCCGCAGCCCCAGTCCGCCGATCTGTTGCCGCTCCAGCGCCAGCGCCGATGCCGGCGTGAGCGGCGGTGTCCAGTAGGCGCGCGCGAAATCCACGCCCGCCCGCTGATAGGCGCGGATGGCTTGCGAAATGCCCGGAACCAGCCGCAGGTAGCGCGGCAGAAACCACAGGCACTCCTCGGAATGCAGGGTGTGCCCGTGAAGGCAGACGCCCGTTTGAAACCCTCCGGCCAGGCCCGGATTCCGCCACAGGAACTCTACACCGCCATCTCTCATAGCTTCCCCCTCTGGGGTTCAGCTTCCTACGGCAGTGGTTACAATCCTCTGAACGCCGCAATAAGAAAATGTTTTACGGAAAAAGGGGTCAGACGCATTTATTTTGAAAAAGGGGTCAGACGCATTTATTTTTTCAGGCTCGCCAGCGCCGCGAGCGCCCGCCGCCGGGCGGCTTCGTGCGCCACCATCGGCCGCGGATATGTCCCCAGCATCCCCGCGGGAGCCAGCCATGGCCGGTGAATCCACCGCTCCGGCACGCCCGCCAGTTCCGGAATCCAGCGGCGCACGTAGCTTCCCTCGGGGTCGAACTTCGCGCCCTGGAGCGCCGGGTTGAAAATGCGGAAGTACGGCGCGGCATCGGCGCCGCAACCCGCGCACCACTGCCACCCCAGGGTGTTGTTCGCCAGGTCGGCGTCCACCAGCGTGTCCCGGAACCACGCCGCGCCCTCCTGCCACGGGATCAGCAGATGACCAACCAGAAACGACGCCGCCACCATGCGCACCCGGTTGTGCATCCAACCCGTCCGCCACAACTCGCGCATCCCCGCATCCACCAGCGGATAGCCGGTCATGCCTCGCTGCCACGCCCGCAGCCCGGCGGCGTCCTCCACCCATGGGAAGCGGCTGAATTCGGCGCGCAGCGGCTTGCGCGGCGTCTCGGGGAAATGGAACAGCAGGTGATGGGCAAACTCGCGCCACGCCAGTTGCCGCAGGAACGGCTCGGCCACGGGCCCGCGGGCCAGCGCCGCGTGCCAGACCTGCCGCGCGCTTACCTCGCCGAAGTGCAAATGCGGCGACAGGCGCGAGGTCCCCGCGCGATCCGGCCGGTTGCGATCCTCCGCATACGCTTCCACGGCGTCGCGCAGAAATGCCTTCATCCGCCGCAGCCCGCCCGCCTCGCCCGGCTGCCACGACTGGCGCAAGCCGCCGGCCCAGCCGATCTCCGGCTCCAGTTTCAGCTCCCGCACCTGCAGCGGCTCCGGCCACACCGCCGGGCCGGGAATATGCCGCGGCGCCGCCAGCGGAACCTCCGGAACCGGCGCCCGCAGGCACGCCTTCCAGAACGCCGTGAATACCTGGAACGCCTGGCCGCCGCGGTTTAGAATCGTCCCCGGTTCGAAGAGAAGGTTGCCGGGAAGTTCGCGCGCCGCGATGCCGGCGCCCTCCAGCGCCCGCGTCACCGCCGCTTCACCCCGGCCATTCCAGAAGACCCCATCGGCGCCGCACTCCCGCGCCAGTCGCAGCAGCGCCTCCGCGGCCGGACCTCGCCGCACCACCAGCCTCGACCCGCGCCGCCCGAGCGCCACGCCCAACTCTTCCAGCGATTGGTGCAGCCACCAGCGCGATGCCGCCCCCGGCGCCCATTCGCCTTCCTCTTCGGGCGCCCAAACGAACACCGGGATCACCGCCCGCCCGCCTGCCATGGCTGCCCGCAGAGCCGGATTGTCCGCCAGCCGCAGATCGCGCCGCAGCCACAGGATGGCCGCCATATCAGACCACGCCCGGCGCCGGCGTCTCCCCCGCCGTGCTGCGCTTCAACTGGCCGCACGCCGCGTAGATGTCCAGCCCCCGCGGCTTGCGGATGAAGCACGGCATGGCGCGCCGAACGATCTGCTGGAACGCGGCCACTCGCGCCGTATCCGGCGTCCGGTAGGGGATCTCCGGCCCCGGATTCAGCGCAATCAGGTTCACTTTGCAGTTCAGATTAGCCAGCAGCTTCACCACCCGCCGCGCGTCTGCGTCGGAATCGTTCACGCCGCCCAGCAGCACGTACTCGAAGGTCAGCTTTTCCCACGGCCGCAGCGGATACGCCCGGCAGGCGTCCAGCAGGTCTTTCAGCGGATACTTGCGCGCGATGGGCATCAGTTCCCGCCGCAATTCGTCGGTTGGCGCGTTCAGCGAAACGGCCAGCTTCGGCCGCACCGGCTCGGCGCCCAGTCTGGCGATCGCCGGAACGATCCCCACCGTCGAAAGCGTGATGCGCCGCGGCGAAAGTGCGAACCCGGCCGGGTCGAGCAGGATCCGCGCCGCTTTGACCACGTTGGCCAGGTTGAGCAGCGGCTCGCCCTGCCCCATCATGACGATGTTCAGCCGCCCGCCGTCCGGCCGCAGGCGGTTGTCGCGCGCCGCCAGCAACACCTGGCCGACAATTTCCCCCGCCGTCAGATTGCGCTCCAGCCCCAGCAGCGCCGTCATGCAGAATTTACAATCTACCGGACAGCCCACCTGGCTGGAAATGCAGAGGGTGTCGCGTCCGCCTTCCGGCATGACCACGGTTTCCACCGTCCGCCGGTCTTGCAGGCGCAGCAGGTAGCGCCGCGTTCCGTCCGCCGATTCGTAGCGCTCGGCCACCTCCGGCAGCCCCATGCGAACGCGGCCGGCCAGTTCTTCCCGCAGCCGCGCCGGCAGCACCGCCATCTGTGCGAAATCCTGCGTTTGCGTGCGGTAAACCGCCTCGTAAATCTGCTTCGCCCGGTAGGCCGGCTGGTCCCCGCCCAGCAGTTCCCGCAGATCCGCCAGGTCCATCCCGATGAGCGCTTCCGCCATGCTGCTCCCAGTGTACCGGACCTCCGCGGCCTGAACAGTGTTACAAAGGAAGTAGACCTGCGCTCTACCGACAGACCATGACATCCACCTCCAACCCTCTTCGGGACATTGACATGACCACGCTCCCGAACGGCGTCCGCGTGATCACCGAAAGCATGCCCCATGTGCGCTCGGTCTCGGTGGGGGTGTGGATCGATTCCGGGTCCCGCCAGGAAACTCCCGAGCAGAACGGCATCTCGCATTTCATCGAGCACATGCTCTTCAAGGGCACCTTCCACCGCTCGGCCGAGGACATCGCCCGCTCGGTGGACTCCATCGGCGGCAACCTGGACGCCTTCACCGCCAAGGAGCTGGTTTGCTTCAGCACCAAGGTCCTGGACGAGCATCTCTCGCAGGCCTTCGACGTACTGGCCGACCTGGTACTCCACCCGCGCTTCGCCGGCGAGGACATCGAAAAGGAAAAGGGCGTCATTCTTGAAGAGATCAAAATGGAGGCGGATAGTCCGGATTACCTCGTCCACGAGATCTTCTCCTCCAACTTCTGGAAGGACCACGCTCTCGGCAAGCCCATCCTAGGCACTCGCGAGACGGTGCGGCGCTTCGACGCGCCCATGGTCCGCGCATACTACCAAGCCGTGTATGCGCCCTCCAATCTGCTGGTCACCGCCGCCGGTAACCTCACCCACGGCCGTCTGGTCGCCCTGGTCCGCCAATACTTCTCGGATCTGCCACCCGGTCCTCCGCTCACCCCCGGCGAACCGCCCGGCACCCATGCCCGCATCTCTTTGCGCAGCAAGCGGGCCCTGGAACAGGTGCATCTCTGCCTGGGAGTGCCGTCCTACCCGCTGCCTCACCGGGAACGCTTCGCCTGCTACGTGCTAAACACCCTTCTGGGGGGCGGCATGAGCTCGCGCCTGTTTCAGAACATACGGGAGCGGCAGGGTTTGGCCTATGCCGTGTTCAGCGAGCTGAGCCCTTATCGCGACACCGGATGTCTCTCGATTTATGCCGGAACCTCGATTGAATCGGCGCGCAAGGTGGTTGAATCAATATTGAATGAATTCATTCAACTGAAACAGAATTCGATCCTCCCGGAGGAACTCCGCCGCGCCAAGGATTACCTCAAAGGCTCGCTCATGCTGAGCTTGGAATCCACCTCCAGCCGCATGTCCAACCTGGCCCGCCAGGAGATGTATTTCCAGCGGTTCTTCACCCTGGATGAACTAGTGGAAAGCATTGAAACCGTGGATGCTGAGGCGGTCCAACGGGTCGCCCGGACCTTCTTCGACCCCAAACAGATCGCCCTCACGATCCTGGGAAATCTGAATGGTTTCCGAATTGGCCGGGAGGATTTGGCCTGCTAGGTACTAGTACTGCGGAGGACTCCCATTCCGGTACCGACAAAGATCATTTTCCCCAAATTTTACGTTGACTTAACACGGCAACTTGGTACAATCGGACGTGCGCAGGATTCGGAGGTCTGTACTCTTCTGGCGCACGAAGCACAACAATTAAAAAAGGAGCACCACGCTTATGAAGCTTAAGTGGTCTACAGTTTTAGCCGCCGTTCTGTTGAGCGCAGTTTTGCTCGTTCCGGCGCACGCTACTACCATCATTTCGTTTTCCGACAACCACTCCGATTACACGATGACGCTGAGCGGCGGACCCACCGACACTCTGACTATCAGTGCGACCGTCACCGGCATATCCTTTAGCGGAACTGGCTGGGCCGGGTGTACAACTGGAAATTGCTCGGCGACGTTTGTTTTGACAGCCTCCTCCACCACTTTGGGGACCGACGTCGGAGGGTTTGACGTGCAAGGCGGGTATGGCGGCACCTTCGCCTTCTCCAACCTGTTCGATTCCAATACCCTTGCGGTCATTAATCCCGGCACGTTCCTGGCGGGAACTTTCGGCTCAGCCACTCTCAGCGGCTCGGACGGCGGCAATACCGCTACCTTCCAGGTCAGCGATCAGGCCAATTGCGCCCAAACCAATAGCTGCAACGCGATCAATATCCTGACGTCTACTTACTGGTATCTGTTTACGCCGCCCAACGACAACTCGCAATCGCTGTCCATCTCTCTGACGAGTTTCCAGACGGTAGGGGACGGTGGGCTCTCGCTGAGCGGCTATCCCACCGGCTACGTCAACAATGCGACCGCCTCCGGCGGAGGCACCATGTCGAGCACCATCTACACCCCCGAGCCCTCCACCATGCTGTTGCTGGGTGGCGCGCTGATCGGCTTGGGCGTGATCGGCCGTAAGCGCCGCAAGAGCGTTTAGGGCGTCAGACCATTTTCGCGGTACTCCTTTTACGCCGGTTCGCAGCCTTCCC
>Ga0209039_10001273_pt1 | contig 23909 bp, 19 predicted proteins | sample BogFormECP12_OM1_FD_188238 | JGI IMG/M metagenome (GOLD analysis project Ga0209039, IMG submission 188238) | Bog forest soil microbial communities from Calvert Island, British Columbia, Canada - ECP12_OM1 (SPAdes) (version 2) | ecosystem: Environmental > Aquatic > Freshwater > Wetlands > Bog ... | reverse complement strand
ATGCGGCCCGCAAAGGGTCCAGGGGAATATGCTATAATAAAAACCCCGGGGATGACAGGCTTCGACGGAGGAGGCTGGTCCCGGAATGCGAGCCGAGAGGCGCCGAACTCGATAAATCAGTGCACAAAATCAAGTGCCAATAACACTTCCTACGCTGCCATGCCCCTCGCCGCTTAAGGCGATCGGATAAGCAGCCGGTCTCCATCGCGAGGCCGCGTCCGCCCATCCCGAGCTCCGCCCGGCGGTGGGATCGGGCGTCACAAAGGCGGAGTGCCGCGCCCGACGCCGTTGACTGCGCGAAAGAGGGCTTTCGGGCCCGAACGGCTAGCTGCAGGTTGATTTTGCCGGAGAGGTGACCTGCGGTGACACGCTCAAACCGGCTACGCTCGTAGATTTCCGTGGGTCGAATCTTTCGGACGCGGGTTCGATTCCCGCCATCTCCACCTGATCCAACGCGCCGCGAATCGCGGCGCGTTCTTTTTTTTACCCTCCGGCGTCCGCCGATCCATCCGGATCGCTCCGCCCGGTGGCGTGGAAGGCCCTGCCCTCTTTGGTTTTTTCTACAAGACGTTAACGTTTTTCTTGCATCCATCTGGTATGCTATCAGCATGTAGACTTCTCGACGCGCCCGGGGGCGCGCAGAATACTTTTCAAGGAGCATTGCCATGGGAAAGATTATTGGAATTGACCTGGGAACCACGAACAGCGTCGTCGCCGTCATGGAAGGCGGCCAGGCGACCGTGATCAGCACCGCGGAGGGCGGGCGTCTGTGCCCGTCGGTGGTCGCTTTTAATAAGAACAACGAACGCCTCGTCGGCCAAACCGCCAAACGCCAGGCCGTCATCAACTCCGAGAACACGGTCTACTCCATCAAACGCTTCATGGGCCGCCGTTTCGAGGAGGTGGAGAAGGAGCGCAAGATGGTCCCGTATACCGTCGTGGCGGGACCTTCGGATGAGGCGCGCGTCAAGATCCCGGTCACCAACCGGGAATACAGCCCGCAGGAGATCTCGGCCATGATCCTGGGAAAGCTCAAGGCCGACGCCGAAGCCTATCTCGGCCAGCCCGTGAGCGAAGCGGTCATCACCGTTCCAGCCTATTTCAACGACAGCCAGCGCCAGGCCACCAAAGACGCCGGGAAGATCGCCGGCCTGGATGTGAAACGGATCATCAACGAGCCAACCGCCTCCGCCCTGGCCTACGGCCTGGATAAAAAGAAGAATGAGACCATTCTGGTCTTCGACCTGGGGGGCGGCACCTTTGACGTGTCCATCCTGGATGTTGGGGAGGGCGTCATCGAGGTCAAATCCACCAACGGCGACACCCACCTGGGCGGCGATGACTGGGACCAGTGCATCGTCAATTGGGCCGCCGATGAATTTCGGAGAGAGCAGGGCGTCGACCTGCGCCAGGACCGCCAGGCGCTCCAGCGCCTGCGCGAAGCGGCCGAGAAGGCCAAGATCGAGCTCTCCAGCATGATGGAAACCGAGATCAACCTGCCCTACATCAGCGCGGATGCGAGCGGGCCGAAGCACCTGCAGGTGAAACTGAGCCGCTCCAAACTGGAGCAGATGACCGAAGACCTGCTGAACCGCTGCCGGAAACCGTTTGAAAACGCCCTGAAGGATGCCAACCTGACCGCCTCCAATCTGAATGAGGTCGTGCTGGTCGGCGGCGCCACCCGCATGCCCATGGTCCAGGAATTGGTGCGGACCCTGACCAGCGGAAAAGAGCCGAACAAGGGCGTCAACCCGGACGAGGTGGTGGCGGTCGGGGCGGCCATCCAGGCCGGGGTCCTCGGCGGCGAAGTCAAGGACATCCTCCTGCTCGACGTCACCCCGCTTTCCCTGGGGGTCGAGACCATGGGAGGTGTGATGACCACCATGATCGAACGCAATACCACCATCCCGGTGCGCAAGACCGAAACCTACTCGACCGCCGCCGACCTTCAGACCGCAGTGGACATCCACATCCTGCAGGGAGAGCGGCCCCTGGCGAACGATAACATGTCCCTCGGCCGCTTCCGGCTGGATGGAATCCCGCCCGCGCCGCGCGGCATCCCGCAGGTCGAAGTGACCTTCGACATTGATGCCAACGGCATCCTCAACGTCACGGCCAGGGACAAGGCCACGGGCAAAGAACAGAAGGTCGCCGTGACCGCTTCGACCAACCTGAACAAAGCGGATATCGAAAAAATGGTCGCCGAGTCGAAAAAACATGAGGCCGAGGATCATAAGCATCGCGAGATCATCGAAGCCCGCAACGCGGCCGACACGCTGATCTACCAGACCGAGAAGGCGCTGCGCGACCTCGGCGACAAGGTCCCCTCCGGCGAGCGCAGCAAGATCGAGAGCAAGATCAGTGATCTCAAACAGGCCTCCCCCAGCGATGACCTGAACCGCATCAAGAAGGCCACCGAGGAATTGCAGAACGTCTTCTATGCCCTCAGCCAGCAGTTGTACGCTCAGGGCCAGACGCCTCCTGCCGGCGGCGGGCCTGCCGCCGGCGGCCCGCAGACCCCCCCACCGGGAAATGACGGCGACGTCATCGACGGTGAAGTCCGCGACGCTTGACGGGCTGAGCTCCAACCATTACAAAAATAGGGCGACCCGCTTCGCCCTATTTTTGTTAATTCGTGCCAAATTTGTTATAATCGCGGCTGTGAACCCACGCGCTTCGAAGATCCTGCTCGGCATCGTGGCGCTCATCGTCGTCGCCACTGCCGTGCTCTATTTCCCTTCTTTTTATCATCAACATCTCGCCTGGCGCTTGGACAACCTGCAGACCAGCCTGTATTACTTCTTTCACCCGCCTCAAAAGGTCGTCTTCGTCCCCGGCCAGGAGTCCCTGACCGTGACCCCCGGGCAGCCGACCGAAGCGCCGGCCTCCACGTCCACCCCGCTGCCCACCGACCTAGCCACGCCGACCCTCACCTCGACCCCGCCTCCCGATTCAGTGGTCCTTTCCAACATCACCTTCATCGACCAGATGCATCGCTGGAACTACTGCGGTCCGGCCAACCTGGCCATGGCGCTGGAGTACTGGGGGTGGAAGGGCGTGCCGGGCGACACCTCCGATTTGCGCGATCAGATCGCCTTCGTGGTCAAGCCGGGTGCGAACGACCCGAACGGCAGTTTCATCGATAACGGCAACACCGATGTCAATGTCATGCCGTATGAGCTGGTGGATTACGTCAACGATCACACCACTCTGAAGGCCTTGTTCCGCTACGGCGGCGATCTGGACCTGATCAAACGCCTGATCGCCGCCGGCTTCCCGGTCATCGCCGAGAAGGGCATCTACCAGACCCTGCCGCCGGAAAACACCATGCAGTGGGCGGGCCATTATGCCTTCACCACCGGCTACGATGAAAGCCAGCAGCTTTTTACTTGGCAGGATTCCTATACCCCCAACGATAAGATCCCCCCGAAGGACCAGGGATACAACGTCAAGATCAGCTACGCGGATTACCAGAGCAACTGGCGCGCCTTCGACTATATCTTCATCGTCGTCTATCCGGCCGACAAACAGGACGCCCTTTACCAGGTGCTCGGCCCATGGGCCGATGAGACCTGGGCCGCCCAGCACGCCCTGAATATCTCCCAGCAGGAAAGCCAGAGCCTGACCGGACTGGACCAGTTCTTCGCGACCTTCAACGAAGGGACCAGCTTTAACCAGCTGACCCTGTACGGCAGCGCAGCCGCGGCCTATGATCAGGCCTTCAGCCTGTACAATAACCTGACCGAGTCGGACCGTCCCTACCGGATCATGTGGTACGAAACCGGCCCGTATTTCGCCTATTACTATACCAGCCGTTTCCAGGATGTCATCGATCTGGCCAATTCGACCCTGGCGACCATCAAGGCACCCCGCAGCCTGGAGGAAAGCTGGTACTGGCGCGCCCTGGCGGAGTATGCCCTGGGAGAGACCGGCCAGGCCGTCGCCGACATCAAACAAGCCTACTACTACAACCGCTATCTGCAGGCGACCGTCCAGGTCATGCAGCAATGGGGGGTCACGCCCTAGCCGAGTATGAAGATCCTGCATTTTGCCGACGCTCATATCGACATGGCCAACTACGGACGCCATGACCCGCAGACAGGCCTGCCGCTGCGCGTCCTGGATTTCCTCAAATCCCTGGACACCATCGTGGGGACGGCCATCGCAGAGAAGGTGGACCTGGTGCTCTTTGCCGGCGACGCCTATCGGGACCGCACGCCGGCCCCGACCTTCCAGCGCGAGTGGGGCCGGCGCATCATCCGCCTTTCCAAGGCGGGCATCCCGACCCTGCTGCTGATCGGCAACCACGACCTCTCCCCTGCCCTGGGCCGGGCCAACGCCATCCAGGAGTTCGAGACCCTGGACATTCCCCATGTGCGCGTGCTGGCCCAGCCCCAGTTCCTGACCGCCGAAGAGCTCGGGCTGCCCCTGCAGGTCATTGCCCTGCCGTGGATCTCCCGTTCTGGGCTGGCCGCCTCCCGGGACATGGGTACTGCCGATCCCGCGCAGGTGCTCGAGGTGATCGAACAGAACCTGTCCGCTCTGGTCAGCTCCTGGCTGGACCAGGCGGATCCCGATCTGCCGATCATCCTGACCGCCCACGCCTCGGTCCAGGGGGCAAAATATGGCTCGGAACGCTCCGTCATGCTCGGCGCCGACCTGGTCCTGCCGGGATCGCTCGTCAAGGACCCGCGCCTGGATTACGTGGCCCTCGGCCACATTCACAAACCCCAGGACCTCAACCCGAACGCCCACCCGCCGGTGATCTATCCAGGCTCCATCGAACGCGTCGATTTTGGAGAGGCCGAGGACGATAAATATTTTATTGTCGCCGAGGTGGCGCGCGGCCGGACCCGGGTCGAATGGCGCAAGCTGGATGCCATCCGCCCGTTCTTTGATCGGCGGGTCGTCCTCGACTCGCCGCAGGAGGTGACCGAAGCGCTCAAGGCTGCCCTGCCCGCGCCGCCGGCGATGGCCGGGGCGATCGTCCGCCTGACGGTGGAGTATGCCCGCGAGTGGGACTCCTTGATCGACGAGGCTGCGCTGCGCACCCATGCCGCGGACTGCTTCGAATTCCACCTCGTCAAACGTCCCAGGATCGAAGCCCGCATCCGCCTGCCTGCCGACCAGACCATCAGCAGTCTGAGCCCGCTCGAGCTCCTGGATCAATATTGGCGCGCCAGCCATCTGGAGGCGAGCGAGCTGGACTCCTTGCAAAAACTGGCGGGCGAGATCATCGAAGGGAAGGACGCGGAGGGATGATCGGAGGATTGTCCCCTGAACGGAATCATGCGCTGGATCTATCTCTCGCCTCATTTTGACGATGCGGTCCTGTCCTGTGGCGGCTGGATCTGGGAACAGGCCCGGCAGGGCATCCCGGTCGAGGTCTGGACCGTCTGCGCGGGCGACCCGCCGCCAGGGCCCCTCTCAGCGGTCGCGCAGCACTGTCACCACGTCTGGTGCACCGGCACGGCGGAAGAAACGGTCTCGCTGCGGCGGGCAGAGGACCAGGCCGCCAACCGGGCGATCCGGGCGGCCTGGAGGCATCTCTCCCTCCCCGATTGTATCTACCGCCGCTCCCCCCAGGGGGAACCACTTTATCCGGAAGAGGTGAGCGCCCCCCCGCACGCCTTGGAATCAGCCCTGGATCATAAGATCGCCGCGGAAATTGAGCAGGAACTTCACCCGCAGGACCATCTGGCCTGTCCGCTGGCGATCGGCGGCCATGTCGATCATCTTCTGACCCGCGCAGCCGTCGAGCAGCTCGGCCGTCCCATCTGGTATTATGCTGACATTCCCTACTTGTTCAGACATCCGCAGGCCCTGGCCCCCGCCGTCGAGGACCTGCGGGCAGCCTTGCAACCCATTTCAATCGAGGGTTTGCAAGCCTGGCTGACGGGCATCGCCGCCCATGCCAGCCAGATCGGTATGCTGTTCACGAACCAGGCGGAAATGCAGGCGGCAGTCCGGCATTACTGGGAAGGCCAGGGGGGCATCCAGATGTGGGGGGCGGGCTGAAAATCGGGGCACGGTCTTGATTTTCGTCTAAAATGCTGTATAATAGCGCCGGGTAGGGAAATTCCCATAGACGCATCTCTGTTTCAGAGATGCATTATATTTATTACCAGGATTTAGACACATGCCAACAACGTTCCTGACCAAGGAAGGCTATCAAAAACTCGCCGATGAGCTCGAATTCCTGCGCACCACCAAGCGCAAGGAAGTCGCCGAGCGTCTCCATGAAGCCATGGAGGGCGGCGAGCTGATCGAGAACGCTGAATATGAAGCTGCCAAGAACGAGCAAGCCTTCGTCGAGGGACGGATCCAGGAACTCGAGATGATCCTGGCCTCGGCACGCGTCATTGATGGCAAGGAAAAGAAAGAAAAAGCGGGCCTGGTCCAGGTCGGGTCCAAGGTCACCATCCGGGAAGGCAGCGATGGTCCGGAGACCTATTTCATCGTCGGCGCCGCAGAGGCCAACCCGCGCGAGGGAAAGATCTCAAATGAATCCCCGATCGGAAAGGCGATCCTGAACCACCGGGCCGGGGATGAAGTTTCCGTCGAGGCACCCGGCGGGACATTTAAAGTTCGGGTCATGAAGGTCGAATAGGTCTGGGGCACGCCCTTACAGGCCCCGCGCATCCTGTCCGGAGCGCGGGGCTTTTTTATAAAGAAAGGTACAGCATGCCGGAAAATACCTCCCTGGAAAAGATCCGTCTCGAGAAAATCAAGGAGCTGCGCGCCGCTGGTCTCGAACCCTACCCGACCCGGGCCGAGCGAACCCATACCAGCCGCCAGGCGATAGCTGATTTTGAAGCCGCGGAGAAAACAGGTCAGGAGGTCAAGGCTACCCTGGCTGGTCGGATCCGCGCCGTGCGCCCGATGGGCAAACTCACCTTTGCCCATATCGAGGACGGCGAAGGGCGCATCCAGCTGTTCCTGCGGGCGGACGACCTAGGGGAGGACAAGCTCGACCACTTCAATAAATGGTTCGACCTGGGAGATTTCGTCCAGGCCTCGGGCTTCATGTTCCGCACCCGCACCGGTGAAGTGACCCTGCACGTCCAGGACATGCGGATGCTCGCCAAGGCGGTGAGCCCCCTCCCGGCGGCCAAGGATGAAGTTGCCGAGAGCGGTGCCATCGTACGCCACGCGGTCCTCGAGGACCCCGAACTGCGGGCGCGGCAGCGTTATGCGGACCTGGCGGTCAACCCCGAGGTTCGTCAGGTCTTCCGCACCCGCGCCGCGATCGTGCATGCCCTGCGGGAATTTCTCGACGAGCGGGACTTCCTGGAGGTCGAGACGCCCATCCTGCAGCCGCTTTACGGGGGGGCCGCTGCCAAGCCGTTCATCACCCACCACAACCAGCTGAAGCAGGACCTGTACCTGCGCATTTCCTTCGAGCTTTATTTGAAGCGGCTGCTGGTCGGCAACCTGGAGAAGGTCTACGAGATCGGTCGGGATTTCCGCAACGAGGGCATTTCATTTAAAAATAATCCGGAGTTCACCCAGCTGGAATTCTACTGGGCCTACGCCGACTACCTCCAGGTCATGGAGCTGACCGAGCAGATGGTCGCCTACGCCGCCCAAAAAGCCCTCGGCAAAACCCGGGTCACCTACCAGGGCCAGTCCATCGATTTCACACCCCCGTGGCGGCGCCTGGAATTGCGCCAGGGACTCAAGGAGGCGGCCGGGATCGACCTCGCCGAACACCCGACCGCCAAGACCCTCCTGGCCGCGCTGGAAAAAACCGGCAAGACACCGGATCCACTCTCGAGCCGCGGCAAACTGATCGACTTCATGATCTCCGAATTCCTCGAGCCGATCATGATCCAGCCCACCCTGCTGTACGACTATCCGCGCGATATTTCCCCGCTGGCGAAATCGAAACCGGGCGATCCCTTATCGGTGGAACGGTTCGAGGGCTATGTGGCCGGCTTCGAGCTGTGCAACGCCTTCACCGAGCTCAATGATCCGCTCGACCAGGAACAGCGCTTCCTCGAAATGGGCCGCGTCTATGACGCCGAGGATGAAGAGCGCCACCCCGTGGATGAAGACTACCTGCGCGCCATGCGGTACGGCATGCCTCCCTGTGGCGGTTTCGGGATGGGCATCGATCGGCTGACCATGCTGCTGACCGATCAGCATTCCATCCGGGAAGTGCTCTTGTTCCCGCATTTGCGCGAAGCGGAGGATTAATCCTCTCTCCCCCCGTCCCTTAAAGATCACGCCCCGGCAGGAAGCTGCCGGGGCGGTTCCATCCTGGGCCACCAGGGGTTGCCTATTACGGAAATTTCAGCACGTCCGGGCACAATTACCGCCCGCGGATTTCGCTTCATAGAGGGCCTGATCCGCCCGTTTCATCACCACCTCCACGGTACAGGCCTCCTTGCAGCCAGCCTCCACACCGGAAATGCCGATGCTGACCGTCACGGAACAGCTCCCCTTGGGGGTAACGATCGAGATCTTGCGGATCTCCCCCAGCAGCCGCTCAACCGCCTGGCTTGCCCCTTCCAGAGAGGTCTCGGGCATCAGGATCGCAAATTCATCCCCGCCGTAGCGAGCCAGGAGGTCGATGGTGCGCATCTGGCTCTGGCAGAGGCGGACCAATGAGCACAGGACCTGGTCGCCAGTCGGATGTCCAAACTGGTCGTTGACCTGCTTGAAGTGGTCGATGTCCATGGTCACCATGGCGAGCGGCCGCCGATAACGCAGGGTGCGTTGCATCTCCAGCTCGAACCGGGAATTGAAATGCCTTCGATTGTAACAGCCGGTCAGCGGGTCCTGCATCGCCATCCGTTGGACATCTTGGTACAGCTGGGCGCGTTTCGAGATGTCATTGGCAATGAAAACGACCCGGCTGTGCCCTGCCCGGTCTTTTTCCATCAAGGCGATGCGGCCTTCAAACCAGCGCTCCTCCCCGCTCAGGACCGGGAGCTTGTATTCGATCACCTGCGGTTTGCCATTATCAATGGTGTGCTGGATGGCGTTCATGATCACGCGGGCCGCCTCGGCAGGCAGGACATCCTTGATCAAACGGCCTTTCAACTCTTCCGCACTGGCGCTGAGCAGGTGGGCCTCATTGGCCATGACCTCGAGGTAGCGGCCTTCTTCATCGTAGACGAAGGAGAGATTCGGAAGGGCGTTGACGAAGGCGCTTAATCGAGCTTCCCGCTCCCGGAGGAGTTCCTGCGACCGGGTCAGGTCCTCGACCCGGGCCATCAATTCCCGATTCAGCGCCTGGAGCTCCAGGCGCATTTGCCGGATCACCAGGTGCGTTTCCACCCGCGCCTCGACTTCCGCCATTTCAAACGGTTTCAGGACATAATCGACGCCGCCGGCGTGAAAGGCTTTGACCTTTTCCTGGCTGCTTTCCGAGGCGCTGATAAAAATAACCGGGATCTCGCGGGTGCGCTCATCCCGTTTCAAGCGCGCACAAGTTTCAAAGCCATCCAGGACCGGCATGGAAACGTCGAGCAGGATCAGGTCAGGGGGGGTGGATTGGGCAGATTGGATCGCCTGGGCGCCATTATCGAAGGCCCGCACCTGATAGCCACGCTGGGTCAGGATCCGCGACAGCAGGGCCAGGTTGTCGGGCGTATCGTCAACGATCAGGATCGATCCGCAGTTTTCTGCTACACGCATTGCAGGCTGCCCCTGCCGGCAAACGAAAAATCAATAATACTATACTCTAATATCCGCTCTCGAACAATCGCCTCGTGGGAGTAAAATAGGTTAATGGATGAACCGGCCCTGATCCACTCCGCCCAACACGGCGACCTGGAAGCCTTCAACAGCCTCGTCCTGGCCTACCAGGACAGCCTGTACAACACCGCCCTGCGCATCCTGGGCGATGAGGACCTCGCCGCGGACGCAACCCAGGAAGCCTTCCTCTCCGCCTTCCGGGGGCTGAACGGATACCGCGGGGGCTCTTTTCGCGCCTGGCTGCTGCGGACGGTCACGAACGCCTGTTACGACGAGCTGCGCCGCCGACAGCGCCGGCCCACCACCCCGCTCGAACCGATCGCCGAGAACGAGGAAGAGTTCGAATCGCCGGGCTGGCTGGCAGATCCGCAGGCCTCGCCCGAAGAGAAGCTGGAACAGGCCGAACTCGAACACGTCATCCAACACTGCCTGGAGGGTTTACCGGCCGACTTCCGCAGTGTAGTCGTCCTGGCGGATATCCAGGGCCTGGATTACGCCGAAGTCGCCCTCGCCCTGCGCAAACCGCTCGGGACGATCAAATCCCGCCTGGCGCGCGCCCGACTGCGCCTGCGCGACTGCCTGCAGGGGTTCCGGGAACTTATGCCCGCAGCATTTCGTCTGGAAGAGAAGAGTGGCGCATGAAAACTTCTTCCTTCCACGACCTCGAACAGCTTTCGGCCTACCTGGATGGGAACCTTTCCCGGGAGGCGCTGGCGCGCCTGAGCGCTCGCCTCGACGCGGACCCGGATTTGCGGGCGAGCCTGGAGGAACTGCGCCAGACGCGGGCCCTGCTGCGGCGCACGCCCAAACGCCGGGCCCCTCGCAATTTCACCCTGACCCCAAAAATGGCGGGGGTCAGGCCGCCCATGCCGCGCACCGTCCCGGCTTTCGGATGGGCGTCGGCGGTCGCAGTGGTGCTTTTCGCCCTCACTTTCTTGACCCATCTGGCCGCTCCGGTCGCCTTCGCTCCAATGGAGGCCGCCGCGCCGAAGGCCATGGCACCCGCGCTGGGCGCTGTACCCAATATCGCCGGCACCCCGGGCGCTGCGCCCTCGGCTCAGGACCTGACCATCACCCCGCCACCGGCTGGCGCGATCCAGGCGGTTCCCCTGGCTACACCGGAAGCCGAGTCCCTCACGCCGGAGCCCCAGGCCCGCACCAGCCTCCCGTCAACTCCCCCGGTACCCACCGCGCCTCCCATGCCCGCAGCCCAGGCCCCCGGTTTCCACTTAACCGGTCTGCAGATCGGTCTGGGGATCCTGGCCGTCCTCTTCGGCCTGCTGGCATATCTGATCCGCCTGGCCAGCAGGCGGGCGTTTAACCGCCGCCTTGACCAGGGACTCAAAAGGCCCTAAATTGGACGGATCCTCATTCATCCTGCCTCCCAGGCGTTCCCGGGCGGCGCAAGCCATTTCCCGATGAGCCTGTCCGACGAAATCAATTACTGCCCGCGCTGCGGCTCCCATCTCACCCGCCAGGAGCGCATGGGCGCGCTGCGCCCGGTCTGTCCGGTCTGCGAGTGGATCTATTTTCCCGATCCCAAGGTCGCCGCGGCGGTCCTGGTGGAACGGCGGGGTCACATCCTGCTGGTCCGGCGGGTGAACGAACCCTATCGCGGCCTCTGGAGTCTCCCGGCAGGATTCGTGGATGCGGGGGAGGATCCGGCCCGGGCGGCCGAGCGTGAATGTCTGGAAGAAACCCACCTTGCGGTGCACGTGACCGGGCTTCTGGATATCGTCGCGGGTCGGGAACATGCCCGCGGCGCGGATTTCGTGATCTACTACCGCGCCGAGATCGTCTCCGGCGACCTGCAGCCAGGGGACGATGCCGATGCGGCCGATTTCTTCCCGCCGGACGCCCTGCCCCCCATTGCTTTCCAAGCGGCCCGGGAATTCCTCAAAAAGCTTGCCGCGGATTAGTCGCCTCCAATTTGCAATGGACGACCTCCTCCGTGCTACAATAAGAGAGAAGGAGGCCTTATGGCGATGATTGCACCGATCCGTCCATCGCCGCTGGCAGGCAGGTGGTACCAGGACAACCCGCAAGCTCTGGCCCTCGCCGTAGACCAGTACCTGAATCAAGCTAAACTCCCCGAACTGCCCGGCAAGGTGATCGCGGTGATCGCCCCGCACGCCGGGCATATTTATTCGGGTCCGGTGGCCGGCTACGCATTTGCGGCCGTGCGCGGCATGACCCCGGAGCTGGTCGCGGTGCTTTCACCGATGCACCAGCCGGCGTACGAACCGCTTCTCACCAGCGCCCACCGCGCCTATGAGACCCCCCTCGGACCGGTGCCCGTGGACTCCGATGCCATCGCCGATCTGGACGGCCGTCTGAAGGAACGCCTCGGGTACGGCCTGACCCCGGTTGCCTACGATCAGGAGCACTCCCTCGAAATTGAACTTCCCTTCCTGCAACAGGCCCTGGGGAGCGAGTTCAAATTGCTGCCGATCATGGTGCGCTCTCAAGCGCCAAAAGTCTGCCAGCAGCTCGCCGCCGCCCTGGCGGGGACCCTGCAGGGGAAGAACGCCCTGCTGGTGGCCTCCACGGACCTTTCTCATTATTATGCCCAGAAGGACGCCAATATCTACGACGGGGAAATGCTGCGGCAGGTGGAAGCCTTTTCCCCGGAGGGCGCCTTCCGGGTGGAAAAGGAAGAGAAAGGCTTCGCCTGCGGGCTGGGAGCGCTGGCAGCCGTCCTGTGGGCGGCCAAAGAATTGGGCGGAGACCAGGTCAGGGTGCTGCGGCACGCCACCTCCGGTGACGTGACCGGAGATTATTCCTCGGTCGTTGGCTACGGCGCAGCGGTGGTCTTGAAAACCCGTTAGTTCATGAAGGATGATCGAAGGAAGACTTTTCAAATACTCCTGCCCGTGTTGAGAGCCCATCTGCGGACACCTCATTGCTGATCCGTTTCGGTCCCATTCCTCCGTGGCCAATCCCTCCTGCGTCCAAATCGCGGTAAATGTCCGCTCCATAGCTGGCCTTTTTGAGTACCACCTTCCCCCTGCTTTGGAGGGGCGGGTCGGCGCGGGCCATTGGGTGACCGTCCCCTTCGGCCGTCAGACCGTACAGGGAGTGGTCGTGGCCTTGGTCGAGCAGCCCTCCGTACCGGAGACCAAAGCGGTCCTCGACCTGCTCGATCCTCAGCCGGTGCTCACGCAGGCGCAGATCGAGCTGGCGCACCAACTGGCACTCACCACGCTCAATCCGCTGGCGGCCATGATCGGACTGATGCTCCCGCCCGGGCTGAGTCAGCAGGCCGATACGCTCTATGAACTCCCGACCTCCTCCTCAGCCCACCTTGCCCCAGGCTCCCCGCCGTTCCAAACCCGGCTACTGAACCTGATCCGGGAACACGGGCCGCTGCGCGGACGCCAGATCGACCGCCGCTTCCATGATCTGGAATGGCGCGGGGCTGCCCAGACCCTGATCCGGCGCGGCTTGCTCACCAGCCGGTCGGTGCTGCCGCCTGCCTCCGTCCGTCCGAAATTCGTCCGCACGGCGCAATTGGCAGTGGCTCCCGAGGCAGCCGAAGCAGCGCTGCAAACCCTGGGGAAGACCGATGCGACCCGGGCGCGCCGCCAGGCAGCTCTGCGGTTGCTGATGCGCGAGAGGCACCCGGTGGAGGTCTCCTGGATCTACGCCGAAGCGTCCTGCACGCTTTCCGATCTTCAGGAGCTCGCAGAGCGCGAGCTGATCCTGCTGCAGGAAACCGAAATCTGGCGCGATCCATTGAAAGGGTTCGAGGCGGTCGAGGAGCAGCCACTGGTCCTGACCCCCTCCCAGGAAAGGGCCTGGTCAGAAATCGAATCCGCCTTCCGACAGCAGGCTGCCGGATCGCCTCCCGAAACCTTCCTCCTACACGGCGTGACCGGATCAGGCAAGACCGAGCTCTACCTGCGAGCTGCCCAGGAAGCGATCCGGCGCGGCCGGGGAGCCCTCATCCTCGTTCCAGAGATCGCCCTGACCCCACAGACGGTGCAGCGCTTCCTGAAACGCTTCCCCGGCCAGGTCGGTCTGGTTCACTCACGCCTTTCCGAGGGGGAACGCTACGACACCTGGAGGCGCGCCCGCCTCGGTCGGATCCAGGTGATCGTCGGGCCGCGCTCGGCGCTCTTCGCCCCGCTTCCAAATATCGGTCTCATCGTCGTGGATGAGTGCCACGATGGATCCTATTACCAGTCCGAGCCGCCGTTTTACCAGGCCGTGAATGCCTCCCGGCTCTACGCCGGAATCTGCGGAGCCGTCTGCCTGCTGGGATCGGCCACCCCTCCGGTCGCACTGCGCCATCAGGCCGGGACCGGCGCTCCGCTGCGCCTGCTCGAGCTGCCGGAACCGATCCTGACCGCCTCGGAGCGCACCCCTGCCCCGAGCCGCAGTCTGGCCCCGGTCACCGTCGTGGATATGCGCGCCGAACTGAAATCCGGCAACCGGGGCATCTTCAGCCGCACCCTGACTGCTGCGCTGGAGACGGTCCTGGCGAACGGCCAGCAGGCCATCCTGTTCCTGAACCGGCGCGGCACCGCGACCTATGTCTTCTGCCGGGATTGCGGAACGGTTCTGCGCTGCCCGCGCTGCGAGACGGCTCTCACCTATCACACTTCTCCCACCGGTCTGCTCTGCCACCATTGCGGTTACCAGCGCCAGATGCCCTCCGAGTGTCCCACGTGCGGCAGCCGGCAGATCCGCCAATACGGCCTGGGCAGCGAGAGGGTGGAGGCCGAAATCCAGACGCTCTTCCCAAAGGCCCGCGTGCTACGCTGGGATTGGGAGACCACCCGCCAGAAGGATGCCCACGAGATCATCCTTGGCCATTTTGTCGCCCATCGGGCGGACGTCCTGGTGGGGACGCAGATGCTCGCCAAGGGTTTGGACCTGCCTCTGGTTACCCTGGTCGGGATCATCCTGGCCGAGGTGGGCTTGAATTTGCCGGATCCGTTTGCCACGGAACGCACCTTCGATGTGCTCACCCAGGTGGCCGGGCGCGCCGGGCGATCCGCCCTGGGGGGACAGGTCGTGCTGCAGACCTTTCAGCCGGAGCACTACGTCATCCAGGCCGCGGCCGGCCAGGATTATGCCGCCTTTTTCACCCGGGAATTGGAATACCGCCGCCAGCTGGGATATCCTCCATTCTCCCGGCTGGCGCGGCTGGAGTTCCGGGATCCCCGGGCCGGCAGGGCAGAGACTGAAGCGAAGGCAATGGCCTCGAAGGTGGCCCGATGGATCCAGGAGCAGGACCGGCGGGCGACGACCCTGGTCGGACCTGTGCCCTGTTATTTCAGCCGCCTGGACGGCTTCTACCGCTGGCAGTTGCTCCTCGCCGGCCCCGATCCGGCCTCCCTCCTGCAGGGCAAAGATCTCAGGGGATGGCGGGTGGAGGTCGACCCGGTCTCGCTGCTCTGAGAAGAACGAACCCGGATCTTTTCGGATCAGACAGTGTTTTATAATATTCCTGATCAGACTCATCGCTGGTTTTGGTGAAACTACAGGCAAACGAGAAAGGTCGCATTTTTGCATGGATAAACCCTTGATCCCCGATTATCTGATGGAGTACCTGGAAGACCTGGTGCCCGCCCGCGCGACAGAGATGCAGTCCATGGAGGCGTACGCGGCAAAGACCGACTTCCCCATCGTCGGCCCGTCCTGCGGCTATTTATGCTACCAGGTGGCGCGCATGATTGGAGCCAGGCGCATCTTTGAGCTCGGCTCCGGGTACGGCTACTCAACCGCCTGGTTCGCCAGGGCGGTCAGCGAGAACGGCGGAGGGGAGGTTTACCACGTCGTCTGGGATGAGACCCTTTCGAAGGAAGCCCGCACGCATCTGGCAGCCCTGGGCTATGAGGCAATCGTTCACTACCAGGTCGGCGAGGCCGTCGAGACGCTGCGCCATACTTCCGGGTCCTTCGACCTGATCTTCAACGATATTAATAAGGAAGCCTATCCCGAATCCTTGCCGGTCATTGCCGAGAAGCTGCGCTCCGGGGGCGTGCTGATCGTGGATAACATGTTCTGGCACGGGAACATCTTCGATGCCCAGGACAAGACCCCGGCCACCGAGGGTGTGCGTACGCTGACGCGCACCTTGATCGCCGATCCGGGCTGGATCGTCAGCCTGATCCCTCTGCGGGACGGTCTGTTTGTCGCATACAAGAAATAGCTATTAGCCGTTTCACTGGCTATCATCAGACCCGATCCATCCACTGCGCGGCCGTCCGGCCGCGCAGAGCCAAAGGTACTGGAGGTGAAGGATGCAAAGTTTCAGCCGCGGCTGGTCGTTCTTGAAGGAGGCCTGGAGTATGGCCTTCAAAGACCACGACCTGATCAAGCCAACCATCTATTCCCTGTTCGTTGGTTTTATTGTTTCCATCGTCTTCCTCGTGCCCATGGCCGGGATCGGGTTCCTGGTGGGCACCGACAACCTGACCGGACGCGTGCTGCTGGTGATTCTCGGCGCCGTATTGGTCTTCGCCCAGTACGCCACCGGTTACATCTTCTCGGCCATGACGATCTACCTGATCTACGGCTTCCTGGCTGAAGGCGACGGCGTGATGGAAAAGGCCTGGGCGATCGTCCGGCGTGAATGGCTGAACATCCTCAGCCTGGCGGCGGCTTCGACCGCCGTCAACCTGCTGAGGAGCGCGGTGCGGGGGCGCGGCCGTTCTGCGGGGCGCAATGTGCTCTCAGGCCTAATCGGCACCGTCTGGACGGAGGCGGCCTTCCTCATCCTGCCTGCCATGGTCATCGAAGACATCAATCTCAAGAACGCCCTGCTGCGCGCCGGACAGATCATCAAGGACAACCTGCTGCTGGTCGGGTTGAGCACGGTCGGCGTGCGGGTGGTCAACGGGCTGATCGGCTTCCTGCTGGGAGCAGCCGGCATCGCCCTGGGCTTGGGCGCGGGGCTCGGCATCGTTTCGCTGGCGGGCGCCTCGACCCTGCCGATCGTGGGCGGCATCGGTGTGGGTGTGGTGGTCGCCGGCGTCTTCATTATGATCGCCACGGTGGTCACCTCCTATACCTCCACGGCCTATCACACCTGCCTGTACTTGTGGGCGCGCGACGTGGAAAAAGCCCAGGCGACCGGCGGGCAGATGCAGGTTCAGGCACCGGCGCCTCTGGCCGCGGTCCTGAATCGCTGAATCCTGGAATAACAAAGCGACCCTGCGGGGAGGCGAATGGAGACATGCCTCGCTGCAGGGTCGCTTTAAATTCCTCGGATCACGGAGTCGGTGTCGGGGGCGGATTCTGGCTTTCGTACACACCGGTGGTCAGCAGGGACGGATCGCCGGCCGCCTGTGCAGCCTTCATTTGCGCCTGGCGGGCCAGATCGGTGGCATTGCGCAGAATGCGCAGGGCTTCGTCCGGATTATGGAAGCCGGTGCTGTTGGCGGCCGAGACGTAATCCCACATGAATTGCGCATTCCGGTCAAGCTGGCGAGCCTGGTTGAGCTGGGCGACATCCACGCCTGACCTGGCCGTCGCTCCCTTGAGCGCCGTGATCGTGTCGATCAAGGCATCCTCGGCGGCGATTTTTGCATTGTAGACCTCATTCTGGATGATCCCGACCCGCCCGAGGACGTCATCCACGTTGGTATGGCACTGCCCACAGGATTGATACGGATCGAGCAGCGGGCTCATCACATCATGGCTGGAGTATTTCATCGCCCCATCGCGCACGTATGGCATGTGGCAGTCCGCGCAGGCCACGCCCGCCTTGAAATGGGTGCTGTCGGCCGTGAACAACTCATAATCCGGATGGCGCGCCTTGATCATCTGCGTTCCGGTGCCCGGGTAGGTCCAGTCTGAAACCCCCAGAGTGTTTTCATACTGAAGGATGTCCTCCACCCGGGTCCCATCCGCCCAGGGGATCGTCAGGAGCTTTCCTGCGCCGGCGAAAAAATAAGTGACATGACAATTGGCGCACACCAGGGAGCGCATCTCCTGCCGGGAGGCGTTCCGCCAATCGATGCCCTGCGCCTTAAGGGCGGCATCCACGGCCGGGTTGGTGATGATCAAGCGCATCGTCCCGGCTTCGTGGCAGTTGGCGCAGCCGATCGGGGTATTGACCTTCGAGGACATCGCTGAAAAGGACAGTGCGTCAAAGGCCGGCATGCCCATTTGCGTCCAGAGCGCCGGGTTGTCGGATGATTTGCAAGAATAACAGGTGGCATGCGTGGTGGCATCCACGCGGGCGGTCGCCCGAACATCGATCAGGCTGTTGGCATGGCCGCGCGCCTGGTTGAAGTCCTTGGCGTAGGCTGATCCGGCATAGAGGATGGCCAGGCGCGGGTCCTCGAGCAGGTACGAACGCTGGGATGAGCCTCCATAGGTCGTTGCCGTATGGTTCCCGGCAGTCTGCAGGAAGCTTGAATATTCGTTCGGGTAGTTCAACCCCCACAGGGCCGAATTCGGCTCCAGCGCCTGGACCGTCACGACCGGCTGGATAGTGCGTGCCTGTGGAGGTTGATTCCTCAAGAAGAGCAGCACGCCGGATAGCAACGCGGCCAGGACAAAGATGATCCCGACCAGGATGATCGTGGTGTATCTTTTCATCGCGGGTAGACCTCCACATCTTGGTAAGGAGCTAAACTCAAGCCTCGATCCCCATGGGCGACACTGCGGTGACAATCCCAGCAGTGCCGATCGAAAGGCTGCGCTCCGACGAGAATGCTCTCCACCGTGTCGTTATGGCAGCGGATGCAGTTGGCCTGAATGATGCCGTCCGTCTGCGCCGTGGCGCGGATCGCCACGGGGTAGGTCCGGGTCGTGAAAGAGACCACGTCCCGCATCCCGGAATATCCTTTGTAAAGATAATAGCTCACGGGGTTCTGGTGCGGCAGGTGGCAGTCGGAGCAGGTGGCATAACGGGCGTGGGCTGCGTGGTACCAGTTCTCGTAGGCCGCGTCCATGACGTGGCAGTTGTTGCAGGTGGCAGGATCGTGGCCCAGATAGGCGGGCGCGTCCGTCGCCCAGACAAAGACGCCCAGGGCGGCGATCAGCAGGAAGATGCCGGCAGGTAAAAGCAGGTTCTTCATCAGAATCGCAAGTCGACGACAGGATAGCTACCGTTAAATCCGACCCCACCCTATTATTTAACAAAACCTGGAAAAAAGCAAGCAGAAGGTTCTTTGAGTTTTGTGGGAGATCCCAAACCCCCATTCAGGATCGCGCAAGGTACTTGCGCCCCTTCCAGGTGACCCCCTGTCCGGAAAGCACCTTCCAGGCCGAGGCGGCCATCATCCCTGCAAAGACAGCTGCCCCAAGCGGCACGGTCAGGGCATACCAGCTGGAGATATGGATCTGGCGGCAAACCCGAGCCCGTTGGTAAACCAGATAGCCACCCAGGACCGCGGCCTCCAGAGCGATCAGCAGACCTCCCACCCCTCTCCCGGCGACCCACCAGGCGAAACCGCCGGCGAACCAGAGCGGCAGAAGCAGCGCCGCCCAGAGGGAAAGGAACGCCCCTAAAGCCCCCAGGATCAGCAAACCGGCGCTGCCTTTGAGACCCAGGAAAATATTCTTGGTCCAACCCTCCCACATTTCCGGGAGCGTCGTATACATGCGGGTGCGCGACACCGCCCGCCCGTCGGCCATGACCAGACGGTACCCTGCCTGCTTGACCAGGCCGGCCAGGTCCTTGTCCTCGACAATGGAATCCCGGATCGCAGCATGCCCGCCGACGGCTTCATAAACACTGCGCTTGATGAGAATGAACTGTCCGTTGGCGATGGCGTCCGCTTTGGCCGGGTCGTTGACCTTGCGGGGCACGAACCCTACCGACAGCCCGGTGAAGACCAGCGGCAGGATGACCTTTTCCCAGAAGGATCCCAATTCCTGTTCCGTCATCATGGTGAACAGGTCCGCCTGCTGGGCTTGGGCCGTGGCAAAGGCAGATGCCAGTCCCTGCGGGGCGATGAAGGTGTCCGCATCCACGAAACAAAACCATTCGCCGCGTGCCTGCCGGGCCGCCTGGGAGAGGGCATGCGGCTTTCCCGCCCAACCCGCAGGAAGCTCCTCACCTGCCAGGATACGGAGGAGGGTATTCTCGGCAGCGAGGGAGGTCAGGACCTGAGGAGTGCCATCCGTCGAGCGATCATCGATCACCAGGATTTCGAGGTTGGGGTAGGTTTGTTCCAGCAGGGCCTCGCAGCAGCGTTGAATGTTGCGTTCCTCGTTGCGGGCCGGGACGCAGACCGAGACCAGCGGGGCGGCAGGCGGCGGCGGAACTGGCCGCACGACCACATCCAGCGGGCGCCGGGCATGCAGCCAGGTAACGATCGCAATCCCGAGGAAACAGGCTAGGGTCGAGAGGACCATGATCGGCACAGGTTCCTACCAGATCCAATGAGATACGCGGTCTCCGCGGAGCAGGAGCACAGCGCTCAGATCACACGCACCGTTGAGCCGCGCTCCGTCTTCTCGACCTCGATGCGGGTCGGGAAAGCGTCCTTGAGCTCATCCAGGTGGGTGATGACCAGGATCTTGGCAAAGTCGCCGCGCACGGCGTTGATGGCCTGGATGAGCCTCTGGCGGCCGAGGGCGTCCTGCGAGCCAAAGCCTTCATCGATGACCAGCATCTGCAACCGGGCTCCCTTGCGCTGCGCCAGCACCTCGGAGAGCGCCAGACGGATGGCGAAGTCGACCCGAAAAGCTTCTCCGCCAGAGAACATTTCATAATCGCGTTCCCCGGCCCCGTCGCTCACCCGGATATCCAGCGTCTCGCGCAGGTCATTGCGCTTTTCATCCTTATACTTCGCCTGGGTTTCAAAACGGAGATGCAGGCTGTCTTCGCTCAGGCGGCCCAGGATCTCATTGGCCTTGAGCTCGATCTCCGGCAGGGCCTGTTCGATCAAAAGAGCAGGCACCCCATCTTTTCCGAAGGCGCGCTCCAGCGCTTTGTAGCGGCCGATCTGAAGGCCGAGGTCGCTGCGTTCGACCTCCTGTCGGGCGGCGCGCTTGCGCAGGTCATCCAGCACGGTCACCTTCTGCCGGGCTCCGCCCACCTCCTGGTTCAGGCGGTTCTCGCGCTCCTGCAGGTCGAAGAGGTCCCGCTCAACAGCCTCCAGGTCCGGGGCCTGCGCTTCGGCTGAATCGAGGGCCTCGGCAGCAGCCTGGTGTTCAGCTTGGGCGCGGAAGATCTGGGCATCGAGGTTTCCAGCCTGCATTTTCAGGTTAGCGACCTCGTTCTCAAGCGGTTTGAGCGCCGCCCGGGCAGACTCGAGCCTGCGGAAATCGGCCTCAGCCGAACGGGCCTGGACCTCATTGCGACGGGCCGCATCGTGAGCGGCGGCATCATAGCCGAGGGCAGCCAGTTCCTTGTCGATCCTGGCCAGCTTTTTGCGCACTTCCCGGGCATATTTTCCACCCTCCAGAATTGCCGTCAGACTCTTCTGGCGCCTGGCTCCACCCGCCCTCCACTCAGCTTGAGCGTGCTCGAGGGTCTCCAACCGTTCCCGGAGCTGTGAAATGGACTCCGCCCGCGCCATGCGCTCGCTTTCCACCGAAGCCAGGCCCGCCAGCTGGACCTCCAGCGTTTTATTCTGGGCGTCCAATTCTTCGAGGGCGGTCTTGTTGGCCCGCCAGCGGTCGCCCATCTGCTTCCCCTCCGTCCGGAGCTGCTCCAGGGTGGCGGCGCGATGCTCCGGGCTGAGGGCCTGCCCGCAGAGCGGACAAACCGCACCGTCTGCCTTTTTAAGCTGGTCGAGGCGGGCCTTGAGATCATCCATCCCGGTTTTCAGGCTTTCGTTCTCCGAGCGCAATCCGGCCTGTCTTTCCCGTCCAGCCTGCCTTTGAAGCTCCAATGCCGCGCGTCCGGCCCAGCGAGATTCGGTTTCTGCGGACAGCTTCTCTGCGGTTTTTAGTTCCTCCCGCAGGGACGGGAGGGCAGCCTGCTGGCTTTCTACGGTCTGCCGATCCTGCTCCAACCTGCGCCGTTCCTCTTCCAGGCGGGCCCGCTCGGCCTCAATCTCGACCAGGAACGGTTGGCGGCGTTCATCGGCTTCCCGGAATTCCTGTGCCACCTGCTCCCATTTTTCCACATCCTGGCGGGCGGACTGCCAGGCCTGGTATGCGGATTCCACCTGGACGGAGTGGGCGATCAGCCCGGTGAAGGCCAGGCGTTCCGCTTCACGCCCCGCGAGGCGCGCCTGGAGCCCGGAAAGGGATGAGCGCTCCCCCTCCAGGATCTCAGCCAGCTTCCGGACCAGTTCACGCTGGCTGTCGAGCGAGGCACGCACCTGCCGGACATTGGCCAGGGCGGCTTCCTGGATCTTGCGGCTGGAGGTCAGAAGTTCCAGCTGGTTCTCGAGCTCCAAAAGCCGCGCCCGGCGGGCGGGCTCCTCACCCAGCTCCACCTCAATTTCCCGGAGGCGCGCATCGACGGCATCCTGTTCCCGCTCCACGGCTTTGCGCCGCTCCGCGGCGCGATCGCGATACACCTCCCAGGCCTCCAGGCCGAGGATGTTGCCGAGGATATCCTTGCGCCGCGTCGGCGGCTGCTGGGCGAACTGGTCAGCCTTCCCTTGCAGGAAAAAGGAGACATTCACAAAGGTCTCGTAATCCAGGCGCAGGATCTGTTCGATGCGTGCCTGCGTCTCCTTGAGGGTATGTTCGGTCAGTGGTTTCCATTCCTGGGTCTTTTTTCCGGCCTGCTGCAGGATGGAGAATTCCAGGCCCATGGCCTTGCCGCGCGCCAGACGGCGCTGGACACGGTAAGTCTCGCCCTCGTACTGGAAGGTGAAGGCGACCTCTGCCGCGGCGGTTTTACCCAGGATCTGGGAATTGACCAGCGACTCATCGCGTTTGCGGGCCTGGCCGAAGAGCGCCCAGGTGATGGCATCCAGCAGGGATGATTTCCCCGCCCCGTTCAATCCGGAGATGCAGGCCAGGTCGAAGACCGTGAAATCCAGCTCGACTGGGTCACGATAGGAAAGGAAGCCCGAGAGTTTAAGGTGGAGGGGGATCACAAGTCTATTTTAACGCTTGTTTCGGATTGCGCCCATGAAACCGGACCGGTCTCATCCAAGGCACGCTCTTTCGATCCTCTGAGGCTGCGGTCCGAAACCGGATGGCAAACTTGCCCATCCTGTCGACTGATGTTATCATATTCGCGTGTTCTCCCCAACCGCGAAGCGCGGCCAGACCCGTTTGATCCTCGCCATCCTGATCCTGGCGACCGTCCCGTGTTACTGCACGGGCGTGATCGCCTTGCAGCTCGCCCCGAAACCGGCCGAGGCGACGGCTACGCCGACCTCAACCCAGACGGCCACCGATACCCCGGTTCCCCTGACGGTCACGGATACCTCCACCGGGACCTCCACCTCCACCCCGACCGCCTCAACGACCCTTACCCCGTCCATCACCCCGTCGGTCACGCAGACGCCGTCCTTCACACCGACCCTGACCTCCTCCTTCACCTCGACCTTTACGCTCACCCCGACCCTGACCCCCTCCTTCACCTCGACCTTTACGCTCACCCCAACGTTCACCCCCTCCTCCACCTCAACCTTTACGCCAACGCCGGTACCCAGCAATACCCCCTTTCCTCCGGCAACCAGCACCTAGCCCGTCCATCCCGAGAGCCCATCCCACACCGCGACCATGTCCGATCTTCTTCCTTTTCTGAAAGACTTGCTTTCCTGCCCAGGACTTTCCGGCAGCGAGTCCCCCGTCGCCCAGATCATCGCCGAGAAATGGCGTCCCCTCGTCGACGAGCTGAGCCTCAGCCGGCTTGGCTCCCTGCACGGCCTGCGTCGGGGCACGGGGCGCGAGCCGCGGCCCACCCTGATGGTCGCGGCCCACATGGACGCCATCGGCCTGATGGTCACCGCCCTGACGGATGGATTCCTGCACATCACCCAGATCGGCGGCCTGGACGCCCGCATCCTGCCAGGAGCACAGGTGCAGGTGCATGCCACCGGCCAGAAAGGGCAGCCTGCCCTACCCGGGGTCGTCGTCCAGAGGCCGGCGCATCTGCTTCCGCCTGAGATCAGCCGGGAGGTGGTCCCGTTCGAATACCTGCTGGTGGACACCGGCCTGCCGCCCCGCAAGGCAGCCGACCTGATCCGGGTCGGCGACCGGATTTCCTTCGCCAATCCGCCGCTCGAGCTGGGAAGTGGGCTGCTCTCCGGTCATAGTCTGGATAATCGCGCTTCAATTGGAGCCTTGACCATCTGCCTGGAGGAACTCCAGTCACGCCCGCA
>Ga0209039_10001272_pt1 | contig 23915 bp, 20 predicted proteins | sample BogFormECP12_OM1_FD_188238 | JGI IMG/M metagenome (GOLD analysis project Ga0209039, IMG submission 188238) | Bog forest soil microbial communities from Calvert Island, British Columbia, Canada - ECP12_OM1 (SPAdes) (version 2) | ecosystem: Environmental > Aquatic > Freshwater > Wetlands > Bog ... | reverse complement strand
CCAAACCTGGAAGGCATCCCGGCCAGGCGCGATCACCCACGCCGGAACTAAGCTCCACGATCCGCCCGTCCTCCCTCTTCCCGATTTTTTCACACGTTCAAAGGGAAAGGGAGTTTCTTTTCGGGATTCCAGCCCTCTCCCCTTGGGAGAGGGTGGCGCGCAGCGCCGGGTGAGGGTTGCGTCGTTCAGGAACTCGGAGCCCTGCCAGCGGCTGTTGTAAAGAATTAGCCGGGACGAGATACTAAAACCGCGTCATTCGAGCGGCACGTGAATCACCGTGACGAGATCTTCCGGTCTGGTGTTGCGCGGTGAGTTCAGGTACTCCTCGAAAGCGGGGGCATCACGTAGCTCGTAGCCACTCTTGGGCAGCCAACCACCGTAGATCCGCTGATAGACTTGGCCCAAGCCTTGGTAGTGGCCCTTGTACGTGACCACGGCGCAGCGGCCTCCAGCCAACTCCAGTACGCCAAATTCGCCCTCTGGTTGGATCGGTCGGCTGACCACCACCCCGGCGTCGTAGCGGATCTTGTCCGTCGGAGTCACATCCGGGTCATCGTGAACGATACCGATCGTCTTCATGGAGGGACCGAGCAAGCCACGGGCTCCTGCCCAGCCCATCAGGCGACTCCAAGTAGCGCCAACCTGTTCATAGGGCCCCACATGGCGCAGAAAGACGATTCGCCTCGGCGGAAGCTCTCGCACCTGCACCGGCGGAAGATCCCCGTAGTCGGGCAGGTGATAGCTCGCTATTTCGTCAAAGTGCGTACCAGAGGCGGAGCCGGGCGCTGGCTTGTGCGCCGCCCGGTAGCTGGACGGGGATACTCCAAACATAGCTCCAAATGCCCTCGTGAAGGATTCATGAGCTTCAAACCCTGCCTCCAACGCGATCTGGATGACGGGGTCGTCGCCCTGTTTGAGCCGTTGTGCGGCGCGCTCCAGCCGCAGTCGACGGACGTGCTCCTTGAAAGGTTCACCCACAAGACCGCGGAAGACCCGGTGAAAGTGGAACTGGGAAAACGCCGCCACCGCGGCCACCTTTTCCAGTTCCAACTCGTCGTCCAAGTGTTGCTGGATATGGACCAGCGTCCTTACGATCCGTTGGCGGTAGTCTTGCTCAGTGGATTGCTTCATGGCCTGCCGACCCGGCTCGCTGAGAGGAAACCAGCCCCGCCGCCCCCAAGGCAAACGCCGGAAAGATCAGGTAGGCCAGGCCAATCTCCGAGTAGTAATTCGCCGCCGTCATTTTCATTGGACCATAGGCGAACATCGGGTAGTCGAGCGCCAGGTTCGCGATCGTCCACAGCCCACCGACCAGCACCGCCTCGCACACCGACACGGCCCGGTTCTGGAAGTACACTCGAAAAACAACTCCCGCCGTCATGAGCACGACCAGGGTCATCAGGGTGCCGAACAGCGGGGCGTTGGCCCGCTTTAGCGGGAAAGCAAGAAACGAGATCGCAAACGGAACCAACCAGCTCAAAAACCCCAGTAGCAAAAGGCGCTTCCAGTGCAGCATAACCCACCTCCGGGCCCAGTGTATTACGCTCGAAGAACGCTTGCTTGACGGATTTTGCTGATTTTACAGCACGGGCGCTGCCGTCGCATCGCGGCACTTATGAGGGGTCTGAAGAGATTGAACACAGAGGCGCAGAGACGCAGAGGAGAGAATGAGAACAACATAAAGGCGTCGTTTGTTTCCTAGACGTTTCCCATTTTTCTCTCTGCCTCTGCGTCTCTCCGGAAACATGGTTTGTAAGTCCTTTAGATTGAGCAAGCCGATTCTGGGCGTCGCGCCATGTTTCTGGGTCTATGAACGACGACGGCAGTCGGCGCTCGCGCTCTGCGTTTGAAGCTCTTTCACGATTACTTCACACCATCACAGTGAAGGCGGAACGATGGACCAAAGACAAGGCACGATTTTCCAACTTCGAAACGGGCCTACCGACCGGTTGGACACCTGACGCGCCTTATGATAAGCTCTGCGTCGGGCCTCGAAAATCGAAACTCGACAATTGACCACTGAGGTTTCGATTTTTCAAATTTCGATTTTCGGGTATGTTAGTTTCGATTTTTGAATTTCGATTTTCCAACTTCGAGGGGTGCCATGCCTGAGAAAATCGTCATTTTCGACACCACGTTGCGCGACGGGGAGCAGTCGCCGGGCTGTAGCATGAGGCTCGACGAGAAGATGGAGATGGCGCGGCAGCTTGACCGCCTGGGCGTGGACATCCTCGAGGCGGGCTTTCCCATTGCGTCGCACGGCGATTTCGAGGCGGTGAAGGCAATCTCCGCCGAAATCCGCCGGCCGGTGGTTGCGGCGCTCGCCCGCGCCAACCAGTCCGATATCGATCGCGCCTGGGCGGCGGTGAAGGAGGCGGCGCGGCCGCGCATCCACACCTTCCTCGCCACCTCGGATATCCACCTCCAATACAAGCTGCACAAGACGCGCGAGGAAGTGTTGAAGATGATCTCTTGGGCGGTCGGCTACGCCCGCGCCCTGTGCGCGGACGTGGAATTCTCGCCCGAGGATGCGGGCCGCACCGATCGCAGCTACCTGGTGGAGTGCTGCCACGCGGCGGTGGAAGCGGGGGCCACCACCTTGAACCTGCCCGACACGGTAGGCTACTGCCTGCAACCGGAATACGAACAGATGTTTGCCGAGGTCAGGGCTCGCGTGCCGGGCATGGACCGCGTGGTGCTGAGCACCCACACCCACGACGATCTGGGCCTCTCAGTGGCCAACACTCTGGCGGGCATCGCCGGCGGGGCACGCCAGGTGGAGTGCACCGTCAACGGCATCGGCGAACGGGCCGGCAACGCGGCGCTGGAGGAAATCGTCATGGCCATCCACCTGCGCCAGGACGTGTTCCCGTACTACACGGAGATCCGGACCGAGGAGCTCTACCCTTCCAGCCAGTTGCTCACCCGCCTGACGGGAATGGTGGTGCAGCGCAACAAAGCCATCGTAGGCCACAACGCCTTCGCTCACGAGGCCGGCATCCACCAGGACGGCGTCCTGAAAAATGCCATCACCTACGAGATCATCACGCCGCAGAGCGTAGGCATGCGGTCCAACCGGATCGTGCTGGGCAAGCACTCCGGGCGCCACGCCCTGGCCAAGCGCTTCGAAGAAATCGGCTACCCGCTGACCAAGCCGCAAATCGACCGGGCATACGAGCTTTTCTGCGAGCTGGCCGACCGCAAGAAAGCTGTCTACGACGAGGATCTGATCGCCATCGTCAACGAAGGGCTCGATCACGTTCCCGAGACGTTCAACATCCGGGTCTTTCAGAGCGTTTCTTCCAGCAGGGGACGCTCCACCTGCACGGTGGAGCTGGACAAAGACGGCGAGGTATTTCACGACTCGGCCACGGCGGAGGGTCCCTGCGACGCGGCGTTCCGCGCCATCGACCGCATCACCGGCTCCCCCGGGGCCATATTCGATTTTACCGTGCACACCGTGGGTCCGGGAGCCGACGGGGTGGCCGAGGTCAGCATCCGGGCGCGGTTCGAAGGTCGCGAGTTCAGCGGTAAGTCCACCAGCCACAATGTGGTAGAGGCGGCGGCGCGGGCATATTTGCAGGCCGCCAACAAGGCGGTGTACGAAATGAAGCGCCTGGCCCAGAAGGACTCCCTGGCGCCACAGGCCTCGCTCTACGCCAATGAAATGGTGGCGCGGATGATACCGGGGGGCTACTAGAAATTGACGATTGACCAATGACGATTGGCGATTGTAAGAAACGAAGTCGGGAGTCGAAAGTCGAAAGTAAGAGAAGCAAGCCGGGTGCCAATTTCGATAAACTTTCAAAGGTGTCTTCACTTTTGACTCGCAACAGTCCTTTTTTCAATCGTCAATCGTCAATCGTCCATTTTTTTGGTATACTGGCCCTAAGCCTATGCAGGGAATGTTCAGGGTCGCGGTCCTCCCGGGGGACGGAATAGGGCCGGAGGTTACCGCCGAAGCGGTAAAGGTCCTGAAGAGCATTGAGGAAGTGTCGGGACCGGCGTTCCGATTCCAGGCCGGACTGATCGGCGGCTCCGCGGTGGACGCCACCGCCGCTCCCCTCCCTCCCGAGACGATTTCCATCTGCAACAACTCGCAGGCAATTCTTCTAGGCGCGGTGGGTGGCCCCAAGTGGGACTCGAAACATCCCGAGGTGCGCCCGGAGCAGGGACTGCTGCAGTTGCGGCAGCGCCTGGGGCTTTACTTGAATCTGCGCCCGACGCGGGTGCTGGATTCGCTGGTGAACCTCTCCGCGCTAAAGCCGGACCGGGTGCGCGGGACCGATCTCCTGATCGTGCGCGAGTTGATGGGGGGAATCTATTTCGGCAACCCCCGCGGCATCTTCACCAAGGACGGCGAACGGGTGGGGATCAACACCGAAGTATACCGCGAGCACGAGGTGGAACGCGTGGCCCATCGTGCCTTCCAGTTGGCGCGCTCACGGCGCCGCAAGCTGACCTCGGTCGACAAAGCCAACGTGCTGGAAACCTCGCGCTTGTGGCGCGACGTGGTGACGCGCCTCGGCCGGTCTTATGCCGACGTCGAACTGGACCACCTCTACGTGGATAACTGCGCTATGCAGTTGATCGAACGCCCTACCCGCTTCGACGTGATCCTGACCAGCAACCTATTCGGCGACATTCTTTCCGACGAGGCCGCGGTGCTGACGGGATCGATTGGCATGCTCCCTTCCGCCAGCCTCGGCGAGCGCACCGCGCTTTACGAGCCGGTGCACGGGTCGGCGCCCGACATCGCCGGGCGCAACCGCGCCAATCCCCTGGGGGCCATCGCCTCCGCCGCCCTGATGCTGCGGTATACCTTCCGCCGGGACGACGAGGCCGAGGCTATTGAACTTTCCATCGAGAAGGTGCTGAAGCGCGGGGTGCGCACGGCGGAGATGCCCGGCAAAAAGCGCCCGGTTACCACCTCCCGCATGGGTGACCTGATCGCCGCCGAGGTCCAGAAGCTTCTCAAGTCCGCGAAAAGGAGGGGCTAGTGTGCTCTAACACTTGATTTTTGACCATGGCACAAGAATTGACGATTGCCGATTGACGATTGACGATTGGAAGACACGCTCACATACGACTGTGGATGGCCCATTGAAAGGGCCGTACGGCCTGACTGCTCTTCTCTTTCAATCGGCAATCGTCAATCAGCAATCGGCAATTCTTTTGAGGTTGCTCCTTAGTGTTGGATGTTTCGGTCAAACTCGTTTTGCCCAGCGACCCGCGCCTCGGGGGTGTGGTACGCGGGGCCGTGGAGCAGTTCGCGGCGGCCTTCGGGGTCCCCGAGAGGGAATGCTGCGCCCTGGCGCTGGCCGTGCAGGAGGCCGTGACCAACATTATCCGGCATGCCTACGGGAACCGCCACGATCAGCCGATCGAGTTGACGTGCTCCGCCCGGGCGGACACTCTGGAGTTCGTCCTGCTGGACGAAGGTACGGCAGCGGATCCGGCGCGGTTCTGTGCCTGGCCCCTGGGAGAGGTACGGAGCGGGGGCTTCGGCACGCACATCATGGCTCAGGTCATGGATGGGGTGCAGTACGAACGATTACCAGACCGTAACAGGTTGCGAATGGTGAAGCATTTGGGTAAGGTGGACAGAGTAGTCCAAGGTTGAACGTCGAACGTCTAAGGTCCAACCCTCCGATTAGCGTGGGTTTTAACCTGCGGCTTCGACTTACGAAGAGGCACCCATGAAGATGGCAACCCGCCAGGCGGGGGAAGCGGTGATCCTGGACGTCAGCGGCGACATCGATCTTCAGTCCTCGCCGGACTTGCGCAAGGCGCTGCTGGCATCCCTCAAGGACTCGTCGGGAGTGGTCCTGAACCTCATCCGCGTGCGGTACATTGACAGCTCCGGAATCGCCTCCCTCGTGGAAGGGTGGCAGGAGGCCAAGAACCTCCAGCATCGGCTGGTCCTGTTCGGCTTAACCGAGGTAGCCCGGAACGTGCTCAAGCTGACGCACCTGCTGAAGCTCTTCGAAGTATACGAAACCGAGAGCGAGGCGTTGAGCGCCTTCTCAAGAGGCGAAGCTCGAAACTCGAAATCCGAAACTCGCCCCTGAGTCCAAGCCTCGTGAGGACCGGAGCCCGGCATCCCGGTTCCAGGTTTCTGATTTTTGATTGGATCACGCGCCCGCCGCTTGTGAGTTCGCGTTTCTAATTTCGAGTTTCGATTCTCAGCCGGGGTCGTAAGTCGTGGGACTATTGGAGAACATCGGGCGTCGCACCTTGAACGGGCTAGCCTATCTGGGAGGTCTAGCCCAACTGGGAAGCCGCGCCCTTTACTTTGGCTTCGCGCACCCGCTCGAGCGCCGGCCGGTACACCCAGAACGAGCGGTGCATCAGGCGATGGCGGTGGGCGTCGAGGCGCTGCCGATCCTTTCGCTGATCACTTTTTTTGTCGGTGGCATCATAGCCTTGCAGGCCGCCTACGAACTGCGACAGTTCGGCGCCATGCAGGAGGTGGCCGACGCCGTGGCCATCGCCATGACTCGGGAGTTGGGTCCGCTCATGACGGCCGTTCTGGTGATCGGCCGTTCGGGTTCCGCGTTTGCCGCCGAAATCGGAACCATGAAGGTGAACGAAGAGATCGACGCGCTAGAGACCATGGCGGTCCATCCCATCCCTTTTCTGGTGACGCCCAAGTTCGTGGCCATGCTGGTGATGCTTCCCTGTCTCACTGGTTGGAGCGATTTTATGGGCATTCTGGGCGGCATGCTTTTCGGGGTCACCAGCGCCGGCTTCAGCGTGGCGAGTTACATCCGGGCCACGTTCGACGCGCTGCTTTTGCGCGATGTCATCACCGGCCTGGTGAAGAGCGTGATGTTTGGCGGGGTGATTACCGCCGTGGGATGTCACGAGGGATTCTCCACCGGTGGCGGCGCCGAACAGGTGGGACGCTCCACTACCTCGGCGGTGGTGATGTCTATTTTCTTGGTGATCGTCGTCGATGCGATCTTCACCGTGATCTTCTATTTTACCAGTGGTTCGTAGGATGGTTATCGGTAGTCGGTTGCCGGTTGTCGGTTATCGGTTGTCGGTTACCGGCACCCGGTTGTTCGTTACAGGTCAGCGGCCGGTTACGATCCGTAATCGACAACCGATAACCGATAACCGATAACCGATGACCGATAACCAACTCGAGTATGGAAGCAGATCTTAATCCGACGTCCTCCCGCGCCGCCGGGCCGATGATTTCGGTGCGCGATCTTCGCGTGAGCTACGGCGAGCGCGAGGTTCTGCACGGCGTCAGCTTCGACGTCCATCCCGGAGAGACGATGGTGATCCTGGGCGGCTCCGGCTCCGGCAAGAGCACGCTGATTCGTACTCTGGCCGGGCTCGAAAAACCCACGGCGGGCGAAGTCTTGATCAAGGGCAAGAACATTGCAACCGCCTCGTGGAGGGAAATGGACGAGTTGCGCAAGAAGATCGGCATGTCGTTCCAGGGTGGCGCGCTCTTCGGCTCCATGACGCTCGGCGAAAACGTGGCTCTGCCACTGCGCGAACTCACCCGCCTGGAGGATTCTACGATCCGAATTATGGTGCGGCTCAAACTGGAACAGGTGGGACTGGCCGGCTTCGAGGACTACCTGCCTTCCGAGCTGAGCGGCGGCATGATGAAACGCGGAGCGGTGGCGCGGGCGCTGGCGATGGATCCCGAGATCCTGTTCTTCGATGAGCCCTCGGCGGGCCTCGATCCCATCATTGCGGCGGGCATCGACAAATTGATTTTGGAGCTGAAGCAGGCCTTCGATATGACGATTGTCGTGGTAACGCACGAACTGGCCAGCGCTTTTTTGATCGCGGACCGCATGGTGATGATCGACAAAGGCAACATCATCGCGCTGGGCACCAAAGAGGAAATGCGCGCCAGCCTGAATCCGCGCGTTCGGCAGTTCCTGGATCGCGTGCCGGAGCCGGAAGTCACCACCGAGTTAGATTACTTGCAGATGCTCAGCGGGACCGAGAAGAAGATAAGAAAGTCGAAGATCAAAGGTTGATGGTCGCAGCTTGCGAGAGGCCTATGGCCTGTCGCGAGGTGTCCGTTTAGGAAGAGTGTCCGGGTCTTTTGGCAACGGAGCAAGGACGGTCGACAACGCGGTAACTTTGAGCTTCGACCTTTGAACCTTCAACTCTTCTTTCGTGAGCAGAGGTAGCAAATGGATTCCAGGCGAGAGCAAGTGTTCGTGGGGCTGTTCGTACTGGTAGCAACAGCGCTGCTGATAGTCACTGTGCTTACGCTGACGGGCACCACCGGGCGAGGGACGGTGTCGCATCGCGCCTACTTCAAGTTCGCCGCGGGGCTGCAATCCGGCGCCATCGTGCGCTATGGCGGGATGAAAGCGGGACGCGTCGACCAGGTTCGGGTTGATCCCAACGACTCCACCCGGATCGAATTCACCTTTCGCGTGCGCCCGGAAATCCCGGTGAAGGAAGACAGCACGGCCAAGATTTCAAGCCTCGGGGCGCTGGGCGATAACTACGTGGAGATCACCCCGGGCAGTCCGCAATCCCCTCTCGCTCCGCCTGGCAGCACACTGAAGTCGGCCGAGTACGTCGGCCTGGATGAGGTCGAAGCCAAAATCAACGACCTGTTTCCTTCGGCGGAAAGCGCCCTGAAGAGCCTCAACCAGCGCCTCGATGAGCTGCAGGTGACCATTGCCCGCGTCAATGATCTGTTGAACGACAGCAACCGCGCCAACATTGCCGCTACCATGAACGACGTGAAGGGAATGCTGGAAGAGAATCGCCCCAAGCTGTCCAGCACCATGAGCAACTTGGAAGCGGTGAGCGCTAAGGCCAAGCCGTTGATCGACGACTTCAAGAAAACCATCCAGGATGCGGATGCGGCACTGAATCACGTCGACGCGACCTTGCTCGAAAACCGGGCGGACTTGCGTAAATCGGTCGAGGAGTTACGCCAGACGCTGACCGGCGCTTCGGCGCTGGTCGACCAGCTCAATCGCACGGTGAACTACAATTCCGACAACATCGACGAGACGCTCGAGAATATCCGAATCAGCACCGATAACCTCCGAGAGCTGACGGACACGATCAAGCGTCGGCCATCGACGCTGGTCCGCGGCATCAAGGTGAAGGAGAGGAAGCCCGGCGGCGGCGGAAACGAGTGACCCGACCGCTCCGGGGACGGATGTCGATTGAAGATTGTTCAACACACACCTGGCACCACGGCATGAAATCGGCAATGGCAATCGTCGATCAGCAATCCAACAAGGTATGGCTCTTTTCACTTTGACATCACGGCAGAGGGGTCACAAATCATGCGACGGACGATGATGGCGATTTTGCCGGTCCTGGCAGCGGGACTCGGAGCATGTGGCGGTGGCCCCATGCATCCCATGCACTTCTACTCCCTTACCCTGCCCAGCGGGCTCGTGCCGTCCGCGACGCCGTTCCCGGTCACTCTGCTCGTGGGCCATATCCAGGCGCCTCCCATGCTGCGCGGCGATCTGATTCTCTTCCGCACCGGCGCCAACGAGGTCGACACTTATCCGTATCGGCGCTGGGCGGCACCCCCGGCCGAGATGGTGGACGTAAGGCTCCTGCGCATGCTGCGTGGGTCGGGCAAGTATCAATCCGTAACCGATCTGGGCAGCTCCGCCCGCGGCGACTACATCGTGCGTGGCCGGCTCGATGGTTTCGAAGAAGTCGATAGCGGCGCCGCGATCGAAGGGCGCGTGATCCTGGAAGTGGAACTCTTCGACGAGAAGACGGACCGCACCGTTTGGTCACAGTCCTATTCGCACGACGAGGCCTCAAAGGGCCGTGACGTCGCCGACGTGGTCGCCGCCCTCGACCGCAACCTTCAACAGGGATTGGAAACCTTGACCGCCGGCATGGACGAGTACTTCGCCAAGAACCTGAAAGCCAAGTAACTTGTAGCCGCTGCGCTCGGGGGTAGGTTTATTCCCTCCGCTTCACCTACTGCAGCGCGGTCGTGTTCACCCACTGCACGCGTTGCACCGTGACTGTAGGGGTAGCCTGCGATGGGCCGGTCGCGGTAATGGTGGTGGACGGAAACCACGGAGGCGCAAAGCCCTGTTTGGCAGTATAACGGCGGTCGAAGTAGGTGTTCTCGGTGTTCATGTCGGCCGCGCAGATACCACTCTGAATTTGCCCCCCTACGTTGTTGAAAGTGTCGATGAATCCTGACACGGTGAAACAGTACTGGCTGCCTTGCTGAAGGGTCGCCTGACTTCCGTCAACCTGCAAGTTACTGTTGGCATAGGGAGAGCTGAGGTTGATGTTGCCGTTGGACGTAAAGATTCCCAAGTTCTGCCCCGTGTCGTGGCCGGGAATCAGCGTATCCGCAGGCGATCCATTACAGCAAGGCGGGTTGGTTCCCGGAACAATCTGGTTCTGTGTGGTCGTGACGGGCTCCGTTTTATAAACCACATCACCGGTGATATTGATTTGCCCGTTGGCCACGATGGTCAGGGCATTGTAGTCCTGGATCGCCGCCACTCCCTGACCAGGGCCGCTCAACCCGTTGATGGTGCCGTCTACGTAGAGCATCGTACCCGGCTGCGAGGGAGTGACCGAGTGATTGGTTGGCACCGAGCAGATGTTTTTCGTCGTGGACCCGGTCTGTAGGGTGGTGGTGCCTACGGTTCCCGACGGACAGTTCCAGCTCGTGGGTGGGGTCGCGAGAGGATCAACTGTAATTGTGGTGGTGGTGCTGCCCTGCGTGATGGTCATCACCTGGGCGGAAGTCCCGCTGGTGGAAAGCCCGATGGTGGCACTTCCCTCGACATAGATCCCGCCGCCGTAGTGGGGGTTACCATTGGAGTCGGTCCAGCTCAAATCGGGCTCGCCATTGGCATCTGGTCCATATGCCATATAGACTCCGTTGGCGTTGCCAGAGGTCGGATAAGCCGTCCCTGAGGCGGTCTTGAGGACTGCGTTCATCTGAGCGGCGGTCGGAGAGGCTGTACTCTCCCCCGCGCCGATGGCATCCACCGCTGCCCACTGCTGGCTGAAGGAATTCGCCGGCAAGGGTGCGGGGTTCATTCCGAGGGTGAAGGGCGGCGCCCCTTCGAAGGTGGGCTTAATCAACTGGTTTCCGGACATAAGGCTGCTGGTCGGTGACTGAATACAATTCCCTCCAAACCAGTAACTGGCATTGGGATTCGCTTGGCCCACCGGATCCGTGAAGATATAGGATCCGCCCGTGCCGAAGCCCCAGGAGCCATTGGTAAACATAGGACCCGTCATGTAGCCCGGGACCAGCCATCCCAGGGTGCAAGGCGGCCATTGATCCAGAAAGCAGCCGTACGAGGCAAAATTGGTGGTGGTGGTGGCAGCGACGCCCGCGATGTTGACGATGACACTCCCGTTCTCCGAGAGTGTGGCTTGCTCGCTACCCCAGGCTGCGCCGACCGAAGTCACCGAATACTGGTAAGTGTAGCTGCATGCGGTAACGTCGGCAATGTAGGCGTTGGCCGCGGTGCACAGGGTGCTGTTCGCATAGCCGTTCGGCACGGCGGAGCACGACGGACCGGGAGTACAGTACTGGGTGACGGTGGGCGAGCCTACTAGTAAGAAACTGGCGTTGGTGATCTTGAAGCTTCCTGCCCACGACTGCGCCGCCTGGCCACCGTTCAGCGAAGTGAAGCTCCCGTAGTTCGTGTTGATATAGCTCACAGCCGTCGAGGCTGACCCTGCAGGATTGGTGAGGGGCGGCGCGGAGAAGGTGGCCGGAACCTGGCTGGTGATCTGATTCACAAGTTGCTGCCGGGCGATGTTCAAGCCGGAATCGGCCGAGTAGAAGGAACCCCGATAGTTCCGGTAGTAGCCATTCATCATCAGGTCGGAGCTGGCGGAAATCATCATCAGGAAACCCAGAAGACTCATGAAAGCCATGAGCAACAGGGTGAGTACCAGTGCCACGCCACGATCCCTGCGCTTTGCCGACCAACACGGCTTGGCATGCCATCGTGCCAGTGATCGTCCCAACGGGCCGCACAGCTTGCGAAACCGATCGTTGATGGAGTCCATGTCAGTCCCTCATGCTCATATTCCGGGGATTCACCACAATGCCGACTCCCTGAATCTGGTAGGGTCCCTGGTCAAAAGTATTGCGGAAGGTATAGTTGGGTTCGGTGCTTGGCGTCGTGCGTCCGATCAGGGAGATGCGAATCGAGCGCACTAGCGTGAAGTTGTAAGCGGAATCGTAAGGCGGGGGGCTGAGATTGCTGACATTATAGGTTGAGGCGTCATAAATGTACTTCGTGGTAATCGAGTCGTTGGGGTTGGTTCCGTTATTCCAGATGGTGGCTCCCACCTTGAACCCGATCACCTGCTCCATCACCGTAGCGGTCTGGCCGTTTTGACTTCTGGTCAAAAGCGGATCGGCTGGGTTGCCTGCATTTACCGCATAGGTTATGGGAGCAAGCTTGATGATCCAATCCGCGTTACAAAAGGAAGATGTAAGCTTCTTATTGGCGCCGTTCGCATCGGTACCGGTACTGATCCCCAAAGGATCATTCGCGGCGGTATTGATGCCAAAACCGTCGGTGGCGTTATGCGTGAACTGAACGTAGCTGCCGGAGACCTGCGCCGCCTGGGTAAGCACAACGGTGGTGAACAACTTGCCGTTGCCAGCGAGAAGCAGGAGTTGATCTCCCTGGTTGTAGTTGGCGGCGGTTTGGGCGGCGGTTAAGCCAGAGGCAGGATCGCCGGTGGTTGTGGTTTGGTTGGTAGCCGTGCAACCGCCGGCGTCGCTGTCCGCATGGATGGGAGGCACCGCAAGGTTTGCCGCCACCACGCTGATCGAGTCGAAGCAGGAAGCTGAGTAGGCGTGGGTGGCGGCGTTGTAGCAGTCGCCGCCGGGAACGTTGTTGATGATGGCCACGCCCACCGGCCAACTGGGAATATTCGCGCCCGCGAACTGGCCGGTGCCGGCATTGACCAGATCGTTCTGGAGTTGAGTCATCGCATTCCGCAGCCCGATACTCAGACCCACTTGGTTCTGTTGCTGGGCCGCGAAAGGCTGTTGGCGCAGGAAGAGCGTGAAGGCCGCCCCACCCACCACCACAAAAACGGCCATCGCCACCAGAAGCTCCAACAGAGAGAATCCGATCTCGGCTGGGCAAGGGCTCCTCCGCGCCATCGCGGCGGGACATTTGGGCTCTGAATTTCCCGTCATGGTCGCACCAGGCTCATTTGAAATGTAACCGGAGGCTTAACGGAACTATCCAGCAAGGTCACCTGCACCGTCACGCGACGGACGCCGGCAATCGGCGAATTGGCCTCGATAACCCAGCGCCGGTGGAACGTGGCCGAAGCCGGAGGGGTCGGGCTGGTCGATGTCTGAATGGAGCCGTCAGGAGCATGCGTTGTGGTTGTATAAACGGTGCCGCCGGCATTCGTGCCGCTGACCGTCTCCGAAACCGCTCCGTTCACATTGGCCAGGGTTACGTCATCGAAATAGTTGACACTGGCCGATGCCCCACCGCTGCAGGTGGTGGTTTGGACCGAATCGGAGGTGAGGCTGCCGACGGTGGTTGACCCGGTGGGTACGCAGATTTGCGGGTCGGCCGTACTCCAACGATTCAAATCCTCCAGTTTCTCGGAAGTCAGAGAGGCGGCAAGGTTCATGTACTTGGATTCCGTGCCTCCCGACATCATGCGGGCTGAGACCAGAGCCAGCGCCGCCATTCCCGCAATGAGAATGCTGAGGGCGATGAGAACCTCGAGCAAGGTGAAGCCCTCGTCGGCGGAACACTTATGGAGTAACTGTGACATTGCCCACGCTCGATACCGTAATCGTCTTGGTGCCCCCAGGGTTCGTAATCGTGAAGGTCGCCGGCATCGTTCCGCCGACCTCCGTCACGATCCCGCCGGGGCTGAATGTGAACGTCGTGGTGGCGCTGATCGCGGAGGTACCCCCGGGGTCGAGCGGGATCGCTTTACCGACGTTGGAGAAAGTGACGGCTGGCGGAACTTCGTTCAGCACCTGGTAGGAGTTAGTCGTCGCGTCGAACTTAATCTGGTAAGGATACGACTGCATGATGGCATGGTAGCGGGTGGATTCAATCGACAAGGCCGCAGTGGTCGCAGCGGCTCGCAGGCGGTACATATAGAAGACCCCCTTGGTCAGGGGCAAAGCGCACGCAAACAGGACGACCACGATCCCCGCCACCACCATCAACTCGATGAGGGAAAAACCAGAAGCAGCGGGCGCGACCGCCCGGCCGGGTTCTCGGCTGTACCGAATCGGTGTGTGGCTCGAGCACGCCAGCCTGGGCGGCGCTTGGCGCCATTCCCGCAGGCTGACGGCCATCGGACTTCCGGCCAAAGGGACGGTTTCGTTCCCTCGCATCAGATCACCTTCAGTCGGCACCATTCCACTTATAAGTGTCGGGTAAATGTGCCAAGAGTCATATAGTACTACGGTACTCCCCGAGAATTCCAGCTTTCTTTGCATTACGGGTTTCGACCTTCAACCCGGGAGACGAGTCACTCGTAGCAGAGAGCTTCGACGGGGTCGAGCTTGGCGCTTCCAGGCGAATGGTGGCTGAAGAAAGTGCTGATCGGCAACTCGATTAACTTAACTCGACTTCATCCATTCGGCAAAAGTTCATGCTAGTATGGAGTTGAGGGCAGGGATACTCCACCGAGCTATGCTGCAAGAATCTCGATCGCAATTCCTGGCAGGCCTATTTTTGCTGACCATCCTGGGCGCGGCTTTGGCGTTTCGCGGCCCGGCTATACCCAGGGCAAGAAAGTCACAGCGCGTCGGCGCTCTTCGTCCCGCGCCTTCACACGCGCCAGCGGCTCCGAGCAGCATGACGCCCGCGGCGCTCGCGAAGCCGGCGCCTCCGCCTTCAATCCAAAATCCGAAATCTAAAATCCAAAATCCGAGTCATGAGACGGAGCGAGTTGCGGCCTCTTCCAACGCGCCCGCAACGCCCCCGCCCCCGGTGCCTCCGGGCGCGGCCCTCTACACCGTGCAGCGCGGCGAAAGCATTGCCGCCATCGCTCAGCACAACCTCGCACGCACCAGTTTCCTTATGACCAAGGAACTGGAAGCGGCCATCCGCACCGCCAACAACAACAAGCAAGGCGCGTTCTTCAAGCCCGGCGAGCAGGTGATCATTCCCGGCATTCTCTCCGCGCCCATCGTGGAGCACCCCGTCACGATTCCCGCTCAAACTGAAATTCGCGGCCTCTATCTCACCGGATATACGGCGGGCAGCGAGAGCGGCCTGCGGGTGATCCGCGACTGGCAGGCGGCGGGCGGCAACGCCATCGTCTTCGACCTGAAAGACTATGACGGCCTGGTCAACGTACCCTACAAGAATCCGCTGGCCCCCACCACTAATTCCGGTCTCATTCGCGACCTGCCCAAGTTCGTGCACTTCCTGCACTCGCTCGGATTGCATGCCATAGCGCGCGTCGCCTGCTTCCGCGACGCCTACCAGGCCCAGCACACTCCGTCGCTTGCGGTCCACTCACGCCGCACCGGAAAGCCGTGGCTGGAAAACGGCAAACTGGCGTGGCTGGATCCCTCCCTCCGCGCCGCACAGGACTATGATATCGGGCTCGCGAAGGTGGCCGCAGAGGCGGGTGCCGACGAGATCCAGTTTGATTACGTCCGCTTCCCCGCCGAGGGCGATCAGAAGGACGCCAAGTTTGCCTTTGAGTCTACCCACCCGGAGTGGACGCGTGCTGATGCCATCACCGATTTTCTCGGCCGCGCCTACACCGAACTCCATCCGCTCAGCGTGCTCCTGTCGCTCGACGTCTTCGGCGTCATGGCTTGGCAGCGCGACGTGGACCTGGCCCTCACCGGCCAGGACATCCCCGCCATGGCCAAGCATTGCGACGTGCTCTCGCCCATGATCTACCCCTCGCACTTCTACCGCATGGATGGATACGCCCTCCCCGGCGACGCGCCCGGCCACTTCATCACCGCTTCGATGGACCGCTTCAAGGAAGTCACCCAGAATTCCCACGTGGTCATCCGGCCGTGGTTGCAGGGCTTCGGCTGGCGCACCAAGACGTTCTCACCGGACTACGTCTGCGAGCAGATTAACCTGGCCAAGTCGAACGGCGGCCTCGGCTACCTATTCTGGAACGCCCGCAACGACTACCGGGTGCTGTTCCGCGGCATCGAGGAACTGCACGCCGAGCCCAACCGTGTGTTCCGCGTGGACAAGGTGGAGGCTCGTGCCGAGCCCACCAGCCCTCGCGCTCGACATTCGAAGCCCGAAACTCGAAGCTCGCAGAGGTAACGAAGGAATGATGAATTATGAATGATGAATGATGAACTGAAGACAAGAGGCCGAGACGAGAGACCGTTTCTTCTCTTCTTCATCATTCATCATTTAGCATTCATACTTCTCTTTATTGGAATCCCGCCAGCGCTGCATGGGGCGTCTCCAGCTTCAGGCTGACCTCCGACTGCTGGGCATCAACCGCCAGGGACGCGTACGGGTTCGGCAAGGTTGGATTCCGGCTCTGCCACGCCATTCGCTGCAAAAGGCGCAGGCCTTCGAAAAGCTGGCGCAAGCTCGCCGCGGCCTCCGAACTCACGCAGTCGAGCTTCATCGAGAGGCGAACGCTGTCGCCCGTGTCCACGCTGTAGATGACCGCGCTGACCCCCTGAAACGCCGTGTTCCAATCGAGCTTGGCGGTGTCCTGCCCCGGCATAGTGCTCTTGAACCAATCCACCACCGCGGGGCCTTTGGCCACTCCCCAGATTGGGGTGCTTTGATCGGCACCGTCGACGAGGCGCGTGAAATCCGCGTCGCCGTCGAGGTGTGAGCCTGGCTTCAGCATCGCCCTCACGGTGGATAGCGGACCGAAGAAGCCAACCGACGCATCCTTGAGGGCCAAGCAGGTCTCCTCCAGGCAGTAGATCTGAGTACCGTCCACCAGCGTCGGTTTAAGCCCTTTGCTCGCCGCCGCCGTCGCCATGGCCTCCGAGTCGAACCGGCCGGAGGCGACACCGTACAGGTCGGCGGAAGTGGAAGCTACCCGCCAGCCCAATACGACTTCGTCGATGTCGTCCTCGTGGATGCCGAGCTGCCCCATCGAGTCCTCTAACTGCTTCAGACGCGGGCCCAGATAGTGTTGTCGGAGGGTGGCGTAATCGGAGAGACCGCGGAGCTTCGAGGAGTTCGAATACTCCACGTGAACGGTTTGCGGCGAGAAAACGCTCAGGGCCGTCGTCATCAGCGATTGCGAGCGGCCCGCCGCCGGCGCCAGCAGCGCCAGGGCTGCCGCCGCCACGGTGTACCACCATCGAGACATTTGTGTTCTCATCATTTCAACCTCCAAAGAGTCGAAAGTCAAAAGTCGAAAGTCAAGACCGACCGCTTCGACTTCCAACTTTTGACTTTCGACTCCCTTCCATCCAAGCCGAGAAAACTGGGTTATTGAGCGATAGAAGACTTTGGCTCATTGGCTCAATGAATCAATTCCTCCCGAGGCTTTGATGTCAGCTCTTGCGCCAGCGTCGCCTGAGAAAAGAGAAGACAGAAGACAGAAGTCCTGAAAAGAGAAGGCAGAAGACAGAAGTCAGAATGAAAAAGGCCCTCGCCCAACGGCGTCATGACTCAACTCCTTTTCCCCCTCTTCATTCTGACCCTTGACTTCTCTCTTCCACGAACGCTTTTCATTCTGACTTCTGACTTCTGTCTTCTGTCTTCCTATTTCAAGGCTAGCACCTCGCGCAGCCCGGAGCGGGTGAGGAAGGTCTTCACCGAGCCTCCTGGATTCAGGCGCTCCATCTCGCGGTTGGTGATCGGCGGATAGGGAAAAGGCCGATTGGCGTCGCACCGCGAGCCTAGGGTGGTAAGACTCTCCAGCCACCACGTCGTCCCGGCACCCTCCGGCAGGTGAGGCTCGTGCAGCAGGCAAAAGAAGACGCCGCCAGGTTCCAGGTACGAAATAATCCGAGCCATGAACCCCGGCAAGACCGCCCGCGGCGCCAGGTCCGGGACCTGCCAGCCGAAGACCGCGGTGAGAGAGGCTGGGGGAATGGGCGGCACCTGCTCCAGGAAAGCCTCCAGGCGAAACTGGGGCGTCTTCTGACTTCGATCCCAGAGCTGGGCAGCTTCACTCTGCAGCGGCGTGAGGAGGTCGGCCACGTACAGCTTCACACCGCGGTGCATCAGGATCGACACCGTGGACTGCCGGATGGGGCCGCAGTCGAGAATGCGCGGGTGCGGAATGTCGCGCAGGTATTGCCACAGCCATTCGAGGCCGCGGCTGAGGTTCCCACTTGCTTCGGCGGCCTTGGCCGGACTTTCGCGGCCGGTGATTGTGGGGAGTAGGGAGTCGTGAGCCGGGAGTCGCGCGTAAGGAACCGCACGTATTGTCTTATCCACTCCTCACTCTCCAAGTAGAGATTGGGCAAGCCATTCCCCGAGTTCCCTACTCCCTACTCCCTGGCCGCGAGCACCGCGGCAGCAGGTTGAGCAGGGGTCGCTTTCCGCTCTTCCTCGCGCAGGATATCGATGCTACCCTTGAAGTAGGCGCCTTCTTCAATGGCCACGCCGGCGGATACCAAGTCACCCACCACGTGTCCGGTTTTGCGAATCTCGATCCGCTCGCGAGCAGTGATGTTGCCGAGCACGGTACCCAGCACCACCACCTGGCGCGCGTTCACCTCCGCCTTCACCTGTCCAGGCTGTCCCACCGTCAGGGTATGTTCTTGGAGTCGAATGGTGCCCTCCAGTTGACCTTCGATCAGCAGATCCTCGGCTCCGGACAACTCCCCGCTGACCACCACGGACCGACCGAGCACGGTCTTGTTCTCGATTGCGGGCGCACTGGGCGTTCTCATATTTGACTCTGGCATCGGCGTATCCACCTTGGGAGTTGTAGGCAGGAATGTCGGCGTTTCCTGGACCTGGGGTGCGTCCGGCAATTGGAGAGGAACCGCTCGCGGCTTTCTCTCGAATAACATCTTCCACTCCGTCCTGACACAAGGGCCGAGGCCTTTGGCCCCGACACCAAGCGCGTATTGAATCTTAACCTGTCGAGCATACCAAGCGCAATCCTTTAGTTGCAGCGCTTGCAGCGCTGTAGGGAGAGTCGAAAGTCGAGGGTCAAAAGTCGAAAGCAGAAGCGGTCGGTCTTCACCTTCAACCTTGACCTTCAACTCTCGATTCCGCCTTCTTCACCGCTGTACCATTGCTCGTCAGTACAAGGACACGCCAACCCGAGCGTTACTCAAGTTTGCCTATATTCGGGACGATGATCCTAATTGGGGAACCGGCGGCGCTTTCACCAAGCCTTCGGTCAGGCCGCAGCCCACCTCGACCGCCCATGGATCAGCGGCGCCAGCGCGGAAAAGAGAGCCAAGGAGAAATAAGCGATGTGCGAAAAGTGCGAAAGGGAAGAGATTATCTGGGCGTTCAGAGTACGCGTTATCTTCGTGGCTTCAACGCTGTTGCTGATCGGTCTCGCTGGGTGCTGGTTGCTCGGTCGATTTCTGCCCGTGGCGCTTGCTCCCTCCGTGGCTCTGCTGATCGTGGTGGCGGTCGCCGCGGTGTGGGGCGCATTCACCTTGTGCCGCCAGCGGCAATTAAAGTAGAGGGATGAAAACATCACGCTGAATACCGCCTGCCTTCCAAGGCTCCGTCCGATTAAAATCACTGATCCTGACTACGCTTTTGTGTGAAACAGACCCACCACTGCGCGTGATTCTGTCAAATAGGACACAAGGCCCACGATTGACAGGGCGAGAGCTTCTTGACTAACATCGAAGACCGTCGGGTCGGTTAGTCATTCACAGGAAGTCGAAGTCTGTCACTTGTTCGATCTTTGCCGCACGGCTTCGCCTGATTCACGGAGAAGACTATGAACCTCGCCGCTCGAAATGATGGAATTGCTGTAAGCCGAGGACCTTCTGCCGGCCTTGGCAACCTCTCTGCCCTGCCCGCGGCTATGGCAATCGTGGTTCTCACGTTTGCCGTTCCGGCGTTGCGCGCCCAGACCTTCCGCGGCGCGATTGTGGGAACGGTGATCGACCAGAGCCTGGCCCCCATTCCCCAGGCGAAGGTCACGGTGAAGAACCAGGCTACCGGTCTCACGCGCACCACGCTGACCGGCGATGCGGGCCAGTACAACGTGCCCGAAGTGCCCATCGGCACCTACACCGTCACCATCGAGAAAGAGGGCTTCGGCGCCGTTTCGCAGGCTGACGTTACCGTGGATGTGTCGTCCGAGCGGCGCGTAGACGTGGAACTGGTGGCCGCCACCGTGAAAGAGTCGATCGAGGTGCACGCCGAGGTGCCCCAGGTGACCACCACCGAGGACACGCTGGGCGGGACGCTCGTCTCCAGCCAGATGGAGAACTTGCCCGTGAACGGCCGCGACTATACCAAGCTGATCTACCTCAATCCCGGCGTTTCCGGCTCGCCCGACCAGATCTCCGATTCGCCCGGTTCCTTCGGCGAGTTCTCGATGAACGGCGCCCGCGGGCGCTCCGTGAACTTTCTACTCGACGGCACGGACATGAACGACGGCTACCGCAACGATCCCGCCATCAACCAGGCAGGGGTGTTCGGCACGCCGGCCACCATTCTCCCCGTCGATGCGGTGGCGGAACTCGCCGTGCTCTCCAATTTTGCCCCTGAGTACGGGCGCAACGCCGGTGCGGTGGTCAACATTGTCACCAAGTCCGGGAGCAACCAGTTACACGGCACGGCGGCGGAGTATTTCCGCAACGACGCCCTCGACGCCCGCAACTTCTTCAACCCCGGCTCCCAGCCCAAAGCGCCGTTTCACAACAACCAGTACGGCGGCTCGGTGGGTGGACCGATTGCGAAGGACAGCACGTTCTTCTACGGCGACTACGAAGGACAACAGGAGGCAGTGGGCGTGGTGACCTTGGGCTGCGTGCCGGTGGGACTAGCTTCCGACGGCTCGCTCAGCCCCAGCCAGGCGAGCAACCCGGTGATCGCCAACTTGCTGTCTCGGCACCCTTGGCCGGCGCCGAACCTTGGCGTCAATACGCGGTGCCCCAACTCGTCGGTGATCTCTCCTTCGTTCAACCGCCTCAGCAGCGCCATCGGCAAGATCGACCACAACTTCAACCCCGAAAACATCATCACCGGGCGCTACTTCTTTGGCGACAGCGTGCAGTCTTTCCCCCTGGCCTTGACGGCCTCCGGCGGCCAGCTTCCGGGCTTTAACACTTACACTCCGACGCGGGTGCAGTTGGTCTCCATTTCTTGGGTGCACACGTTGGGACCGAACAAAGTGAACGAGCTGCGATACGGCTGGAACCGGTTTGCCGAAGGGTTCTTCCCGCAGGACCGGAGTTTCGCCCCCAGTTCGATCGGCCTCTGCGCCGCCAGTACCACCGCGGGCTGCTCCGGATCGGGTTCCTCGGACTCGGGACTGCCCATCATCCTGGTGAGCGGCGTTACGCCGGCCAGCCCCGGAAGCACTGCGGCTCAACTTGGCTCCACCAGCAGCGTGCCGCGGCACCGCTTCGACATGAACAACCAGGGGATCGACGACTTCTCGTGGAAGCTCAACAAGCATGAAGTGAAGGTCGGGGTGGAGTTCCATCGCACCACGGTGCAGCAGTACTTCGACAAGTACTTCCGGGGCAAGCTGGTTTTCAATAGCTTGGCAAATTTCCTCTCCGGGACCGTCAACACCGGCAGCAGCTTCCAGTACGCTGGAGATTCCACCCGGAATACCTTCGAAAACAGCTTCGGCCTTTATGCCCAGGACAGCTTCCGTTTCAGCCCGCACCTGACGTTGAACTACGGCATGCGCTGGGACTACTTCGGCGTGGTGGGCGAGGCAAACAACCTGCTCAGCAACGTTACCAGCCTGGATGCGTCCGCCGGCACGTTCACCCTCACCCAGGTGGGACATTCGGGCTTGAGCAGCTTGTACCAGCCAGACCACAAGGCTTTTGCGCCCCGGCTGAGCGCGGCTTGGGATGTAACCGGCAAAGGCCGAACCGTGGTCCGCGCCGGATTCGGTGTGTTCTTTGACGCGTTCTCGCAGGACATGGTGCTGGGCCACCTGCCCTACCCTCCGTTCTTTGATCCCGGCCCGGCGTACAATCCGCTTCCCGGAGCGGAGCCTATCTATTCGGCGGGCGCCACCGGCACCATCGCCCCGGGCGCACGGGTGTTCGGGGACGAAACGGCCTGCAATTACGAGTGCGATTCCTTTGCCTTCGACCGCAACATCAAGACGCCTTACATGGAGAACTACAATCTCAACATCCAACAACAGATTACCGACCGAGTGGTGCTCTCGGTCGGCTACGTCGGGTCGCAGGGTCATCGGCTGTGGCGGTTCTTTGACCTCAACCAGCCGAGTCAGGCAGCGATCACCGCTTCGGACCTCGCCTGCACGCCCGCCCCTTGCATTACCGGGAACTACAGCGTGCCGCGTCCTTACGGCCACAACCCGTACGGCACTACCTATCTCATGCAGGAGAACTCGAGCGGAAACTCGAACTACAACTCTTTGCAGACCAGCCTGCGACTCGCCGGGTGGCACGGGGTGACGTCGATGTTGAACTATGTATGGTCGCGCTCGATGGACAACTCGAGCGACGGCGAAGACTTCGAGCCCAATGCGGCGCAGCCCAATGACAGCACTCGTCCCAACCTGGAGTATGGCCCGTCTAACTTCAATCTGCCCCACCGGTTCACCTGGATCCTCGCCTACGACTTTCCCCAGAGCAGCGGGAGCTGGCAGCGGCTGAAGAACGGCTGGGGCTTCGATAGCAGCGTGAACCTGCAGAGCGGGCAGCCCTTCCAGTTCAATTACAACTTCGAGAGCGATTTCAGCGGCAGCGGCGAGGGCGACGACCGTCCCGACATTGTGGGACCCATCGTCTATGATTCGCACAACCCGCTCAACTACGTCAACCTCGGCTCCTTCGCGATTCCCTGCACGGTGACCGCCGCGACCGGAAGCGCGGCCGACTGCGTTCCGGGCACCCGTCACTTCGGCAACGAGGGCCGCGATGCGCTGCACGGTCCCACCTTCCGACAGTGGGACTTGGCTGTCTATAAGAACACGTTTATCACCGAGCGCGTCCAGATGCAGCTTCGCGCCGATTTCTTCAATATCCTGAATCACCCCAACTTCGCTAACCCGTTCCTGCCCGCGTTTCTCGCCGATCCGGGAATCAACGCGTTTACCTTCGGTAGCGCCTGCCCAGCGGGACTTTTTCCGTGCGTTGGCCGCGAGGTGGGCGCGGGCAGTTATCCCATCACCGCTACCGGAGACGTGGGCATCGGCAACCCGTTCCTCGGCGGCGGCGGACCGCGCGGCATTCAACTGGGGGTGAAGTTCCTATTCTAGGGCTGAATTGTGAATAGTGAATGGTGAATGGTGAATTGCAAGACTTGGGTCCCCAAAGGGTGCATTGTTAAACTCACAGGACCCATTTCTCTTCCTTTCACTATTCACTATTCACAATTCACTATCCAGAGATGACCCGCCCCGTCCCAACATCGGGCGACCCCATCCCAAGCCGCACCTGGAGAATTCTGAATTCTGAATTATGAATGATGAATTGAAGACAAGAAAAGAAGCCGTCGTTCTCTTCAGTTCATCATTCATCATTCACAATTCATCACTTTTTCACGCTACCGCCGTCGGATCCTCCGAACCGGCAGTTGCCTCATCGGTCGTGGCGCTGACCGGAGGTTTACCTGGCGGCGCTGCCGGCGCCGATCCCGCGGTGCGGGACCTCGACCGGACGATCCGGGCTCGTTGTTTCAGCCACCACTCCAGACTCTTCTCCATTCCCTCGGCAAGCAGGTTCATCCGCAGCACGAAGTAATCGTCCATGGTCAGGAAAATCTTGATATCGAACCCGCGGTTGAGGAGGTCCTCAACGGAGCCGGGCGGAGTCGCTGCCCCTTCCTGGAAGTGCCGGTTCA
>Ga0209039_10001270_pt1 | contig 23919 bp, 19 predicted proteins | sample BogFormECP12_OM1_FD_188238 | JGI IMG/M metagenome (GOLD analysis project Ga0209039, IMG submission 188238) | Bog forest soil microbial communities from Calvert Island, British Columbia, Canada - ECP12_OM1 (SPAdes) (version 2) | ecosystem: Environmental > Aquatic > Freshwater > Wetlands > Bog ... | reverse complement strand
CCACGTGGGTAATACAGCCGTCTCATGGCAACTCAATGAGAAATCAACCACATCCCGCTCTTTTTGGCGTGTTCGCAGTAAACTACCGCTAGTCCGTTGCACCGCCAGTGCTCTCCGCAACCACAGTCAGTCGAGAATGGCCACCAATACACATCGGTTTGGAGGCGCGCCGTTCTCGCCATACTTCCTCGATCCAGCGTTGGTACCTTCCCAGATTCCTCGAAGAGATCATTCTTGGGCGTTGGCCGCTCCGACTACAATCTCTGACAAGTGCGCGATGCCGGAGAACAAGTCATCCAACTTTTTCAACAGCCGCAGCCGGTTCTGCCGCAGTTCCCGATCCTCAGCCATCACTAAGACCTTGTCAAAAAACCGGTCCACCACCGGACGCAGAGTGGAAATCTCCTCCAGGGCCCCTCGATAGTCCCTTCCAGCACGTCGGCGTTCGACATCACCCGCAATCCTTCCGTAGGCTTCGTGGAGATCTTTTTCCTGGGGCTCGTTCAGAAGCTCCGGCGCAACGTCACCTGCCTCCCAGTCTGCCGCCGTTGCAGATTTCGCCAGGATGTTGCGAATCCGTTTGGCCGCTGCCGAGAGGGCTTCAAAATCCTCGCCTCCCCGCAAGGCTTCCATCGCCTCGGCGCGCGCCTGGGCGTCAGCGGGCTCATCGGCACCTGCTGCCACCACCGCCCGCACCGTGTCGTAGCGGAAGCCACGCACCGATTCGAAGTAATAGAGCAGCCGCTCGGCAAAGAAGTCCAGCACCCGGGACCGTATCTCTTCGCGTGGCTTACGCCATTCAATATCGAGTGCATCGGTTGCCTTATTAATACTCTCTTTTAAGCTCAATGGAAATTGATTCTCAAGTATTACTTTAATTATTCCATTGGCCTGTCGGCGTATCGCAAAGGGGTCGCTCGATCCCGTGGGCTCATTCCCCGCGGCGAAGCCGGCAACGACGCTATCCATCTTGTCGGCAAGGGACACCATGGCGCCCAACAAGGTACGCGGCGACGCCCCTTCCGCACCCAGCGGGAGGTAATGGTCATAGATCGCTACGGCAATTTTTTCAGGTTCCCCTTGAGCTTTTGCGTAGAGCCCGCCCACCACTCCTTGCAGCTCGGTAAACTCCTGCACCATCTGTGTGGTCAGGTCGCATTTCGAGAGTTCCACCGTCCGCAGAACCTCGAGAGTTTGACTCGGCGTCATCATTCCGCTGTCTTCAAGTGACACGCAAGCGTTTCCTGCTATCGATTTCATGCGCCTAACCTTATCTCCGTAGCTGCCCAGCTTGGCCTGGTAGGTGACCTTGTCGAGCAATAGCACCCGGTGCCGCAAGGGTACCTTCTGGTCAGCGTTCCAGAAAAATTCGGCGTCGCGGAAGCGTGCGGTGAGCACCCGCTGGTGTCCCTGGCGAATCAGCCCTTTCTCGTCCGAGTCCATGTTGAGGACCGCTACGAAATGGGGGCGCAGGTTTCCCTGCCCATCCTCCACGGCAAAGTATCTTTGGTGGTCACGCATCACGGTGATCAGGATTTCGCGCGGCAGGTGGAGGAAGCGCTCGTCAAAGCTCCCCAGCATGGGGCGGGGCCACTCGGTGGAATTGGCGATCCAGTCAGTAAGCCAGTCATCTTGGATGATCTTGCCGCCAGCCTCCGCGACCACCGCCTGCGCTTCCTGAATGATGCGCTCTCGGCGCCGATTATAGTCAATATCAACAATATTTTGGGATAGTTTCTTCGAGTAATCCTTGAAGCCATTCACGGTTAGCGCCTGGCGAGATTTCGCCCGATGTCCGAAGGTGAAATTGCCTGTTTTGACGCCCAGGATTTTGAATTCGACCGTGGCCGCGTCCTCCCCTTCTCCCAGTAGCGCCACAATCCAGCGGATGGGCCTTACAAAGCGGGGCGCTAACTTCTCCGTCCAGTACATGCTTTTGGGGAAAGTCAAGCCGAGGATGGCGCCGGGCAGAATTTCCGGAAGAATCTCAAGGGCAGGCCGTCCCTGGGTGGTTTTACTCAGGGAAAGGTATTCCCCCTTCGGGGTGGTCGTACGGGTCAATTCCTCAAGGCGAGCAGAGTTCTTTTTCGCAAAACTTTCCGCCGCCCGCGTGTAATTCCCTTCCCGGTCGATGGCGACTCTGACGGGAGGACCCAGGATCTCTTCGACTTTGTTGGGCTGTTGAGCCAATAGCGCTGGAACGTGGACCACCAAGCGGCGGGGAGTGGAATATGTTTGCAGGGGCGGTTCGCGAACCGCCCCTACACCTGCCTCAGCGTCGGCGGGGAACAATAACCTGGCTTGGCGGAGCACCGCCTGAACGCGTTCGCCCAATCCTTTTTCCGCATCGCGCAGGAAGCGCGCGGGAATTTCCTCGCAGCCGACTTCCAGCAGCAACGGCATTGACGATTGTCGATTGTCGATCGGCGATTGCCTTTCCTCAACAGCCGGATTGCCCGTTTCGGTTTTCGAGTTTCGAGTTTCGGCTTCCCGGTTTCCAGTTGCGAGTTTCGAGTTCCGAGTTTCGTCGTTCACGCTGCCACCTCCGCGCCCTGTTGCCTGTCGAGGTAAATGTCGGCGACCTCGCAGGCCAGTTTGCGCACCCGGGCAATCAAAGCCACGCGCTCGGTTACGCTGATGGCGCCGCGCGCGTCGAGGATATTGAACAGGTGCGAGCACTTCAAAGTGAGGTCATATACCTTGCGCAGAGGGAAGCGATTCTTAGTTAAAGTTACACTTTTAATTTTGTCGGTATCTATCTCTTTTGGCTTTCTTTCAACTGAAGAATTTATGCGGGGATACTCCCCCAGCAGGCGTGCTGCCTCGCCTTCGTAAAGGTCCAGGAGTTGGCGGCAGATTTCGGGGTCCGCAGCCTCAAAATCATACACGGAGAACTCCAGTTCCTCGGTGCGGCGCATGTCACCAAAGGTCACCGTATCGTTCCAGCGCACTTGGTAGACGTCCTCAACGTTCTGGAGGAAAGCGGCGATGCGCTCCAGGCCATAGGTCAACTCGACGCTGATGGGTTCCAGGTCCACCCCGCCCGACTGCTGGAAGTAAGTGAACTGGGTGATTTCGAGACCATCGAGCATGACCTGCCAGCCGATCCCCCAGGCCCCCAGGGTGGGAGCTTCCCAGTTGTCTTCCTCGAAGCGAATGTCGTGGTGGCGAATGTCAATGCCGATGGCCCCCAGGCTCTCGAGGTAGATGTCCTGGATATTCTCGGGAGGCGGCTTCAGGATCACCTGCATTTGCGTGTGTTTCAGCAGCCGGTTGGGATTCTCACCGTAGCGGCCGTCGGCCGGGCGGCGGGAAGGTTGCAGGTACGCCACGCGCCAGGGCTGCGGTCCTAGAACACGCAGGAAGGTTTCCGGACACATGGTGCCCGCCCCCACCTCCACGTCGTAGGGCAAGGCGATCACACACCCCTGCTCCGCCCAGAATCCACTCAGGCGGAAAAGCATATCTTGGAAAGATAAGGGCGATGGGTCCTTTGCCGGCTTTTTGTTGGTTTTGGTCAATGGCACTTTCCGTGTCCTCTTTTAGTTGTCAGTCGCCAGTCATCAGTTTTCAGTAAGAGCCCAAGGCGATCGGTGGTTCCGGAACGTATTGGCTTCTACTGATGACTGAAAACTGATGACTTTCTCGCTTTTACCGAAAACTGAGAACTGATGACTGATGACTTCCTTCTATACTTCCTCTTCCATCATCTGCCGGGTCACCAGCTTCCGTTCCGTATGGCTTTCGATAATCTCCTCGAAGAAGTGGCGCGCTTCGCGGCAGCCGGCAGGAGCCTTTTCCTGCGCCAGCCATTTTTCCAGAGGCACGTGGCAGGAGGCTCGAACCATGGCCAGGGTGGCAGCGGAAACCCGCAGGCTGCCGGGCTGCTTGCAATCCCGGCAGAGCAGCGATTCTGAACCTCGGCCGTAGTAGCCGCCCTCTTCCTCCAGGGCGTGGCCACAGGAGGCGCAAGTTTCAAAGTCCGGCAGAAAGCCACCCAGCCGCACCATCCAGTAATCGAAGTACAGCAGCGGGCGGTTAACTTCCCCGGAGTGCTTGAGGGCCCGGAGCACCGCCAGCAGCAGGCGGAAGATGCGCTCGTTCACCTCGCGTTCCGGCAGCAGCCGCTCCCCCACCTCGGCAAGGTATTGCGCGGCAAGCTGCACGCGGTAGTCCTTCTGCATGTCGAAGAACGACTCGATGATCTCGACGGAATTCAGGCGCAGCAGGTCGCGGTTTTCACGCTCGAAGACCCAGAGACGCACATAGCTCAGGGGTTCAAGCGTACCGCCGTAACGGCTTTTGGTGCGCAAGGCGCCTTGAGCCACGGCCCTCAAGCGGCCCAATTGCCGCGTGAAAAGCGAAGCGATCTTGTCAGCTTCACCCAGGCGGTAGGTTCGGAGGACGATGGCTTCCGTTTCGCGCAGAGGCATTCGATGGCCAATGTCGACGCGCCGACAAAGCCCAAGGTTAGCACAAAAGTCGTCAGTTGTCAGTCATCCGTCATCAGTTTTCAGTTATCAGTTTTCAGTCATCAGTTCTCAGTAAGAGCCCAAAGGCGCTTCGGCTCTTACTGATTACTGAAAACTGATAACTGACGACTGATAACTTCGGTTGTGGAAATCTTTGAGGCTTTTGCGGATAACAGATTATGTTAACCGCAGCGTCGCCTCACAAAACATTATCAGACGTACCTGTGCAAAACTCGCTGAGCCCCGCGCCGCCACCTTGGCGTCTCAAAAACGGCAAAACCACCGTGCGATTCGGCGTGGGTGCCCAGACTTTTTCAAAGCGAGGTGGAGCCGGACTTGGGCGTCCAGCCCACACTCACCCTACCGCAACGTTGTCATTTCTTGTTTTTCAGGAAGGACTTTAGGACGTGGGGCTTTCACTTTTGCCCGGTGCCTTTTGAATTTTGTTTGCGCCTCCGCCGCGCCGCGATCTCTACATCTGAGGTTTGCTGTCCATGGCGGACACAGGGACACCGCTTCCCTCCCCCGCTTGCCTGAGCCTGTGATGCGGAGTAAAAGAGTGTCAGCCGCGATGGCGGTTTGGGGGGCCAACCCTGCGGCTAATTAGAAGGATCTTGGAGCCCGGCCTTGTTGCCCGGGTACGGATGGAAGTCGGCGCCCCCAGTCACGCCGAAGAATTCTAAATTGATCTGTTCCCCGTCCACGTGAAACACCACAAAGTGGTAGGGGGTCAAGGCGCCCCCCGGACCGGGCTTCACCAAGTGTTGGAGACGAACCTGCATTCCCTGGTTGGCATTCAGGTAATCGTCCAGATTGGGCTCGCCTTGGTAGCTGTAAGGTGGCGCCCCGCCCCCACCCGAAACCAGGAAGTCCATCCGATGCGTGCCGCTCGCATCGGTGTAGTGTTCCATCCAATGCTCGAACAGGTGCTCGTGACCGGAAAGCACGGCGCGGACATGGTGGGCGCGGAACAGCGGCAGGTATCGCGATCGAAGCACGCGGGTCGGCTCCTCAATGTGGACGCTGTGCGGGCCCGAAGAGAAAGGCGCGTGGTGGCAGAAGATAAAAATGTTGACGTAACGCTGGCGGTCAAGACCCTCAAGCTGGCCCTTCACCCACGTATACTGTTTATCATCATTGGTGATGTTCGAGTCCAATCCCAGGACAAAGGTATTTCCGTACCCAAACGAATAAGTGGGATAGCCGTCCAGGCGGCGGGATGAGCCATCGGAGGGGATCAGCGCCTGGACGGCGTCCAGGAAATTTCGCAATCCCGCTTTGCGTTGGGGCGCATCGGCGACTGGGGCGGAGGAGACATCGTGGTTTCCCGGGATCAGGAAGTAAGGCACCCCACCTTGCGTGGTCAGCCGGTTGATGATAGGCACGAAGCTGACATTCCACTGCGGGATTTCTTGTCCATGGGCCACGGCATCACCGGTTTGCAGGACGAATCGCACTGGCGAGTCCGTGGTCTGGAGTTTGGTGATTTGCGCGAGGATTCCATCAACAACCTGCGAATGCTCGGCTTGGAGGGAAACGCCGTCGTGGCGCCCGCGAGTGTCACCATAGAGAATGAATGAGAAGCGCCTTGCCCCGCGTGACTGCTCTTCCGAAGGCAGCGGCGCGGTCGGTGGTGTAATGGCTTTGACTCGCTCCCCATCCTGGGCGGACACTAGTCTCAATCCGCATAAGCTGCACAATACCAGCGACATAACAGCTAAAAGCAGAACTTTCGCTTTAGGTCTGGATGGCATCGTCGCCCCCCCAATTAAAGAAGGATTCCCCCTCAGGATTGCGCCATGCTTGTGATCTCTCAACTGAGGCAATCGCCCTTGCGTATACAACCGACAATAGTAACCCCGATCCGGCGGAATTTGGGAAGATTTCCGCATGCCTCGGGGGATGGGCCTGCCCGTCCGGTGGCCCCGGCCTTAGGGCGGGCGCGACGTGAAACTGCCGCTCCGCCCGCAGGCAGAATGTATTCCCCAACCTGTTAGGACTGCCTTGCGCCCGGCCGATTATTTTTGCCGGGCAAGTTCGAAGCTCTCCACTTTTTCCTGACCCTTTTCACGCCAAGTCCATTGCTGCGTCACATGGTCAGCATCCTTCCAGATGATCGAGTGGGCGTGCATATGGCCAGCGTCCGGCCCGGAAAGATTGGTGGCGTCGACAAAGGTGAACTTGATGGCGCTGGCGCTGCTCGTGGAGGCGTCCGCCCGCATGCGGGGCTGATTGTTGGCCATGCAGTAATGGGTCATCATCAGATGGTCGCCATCCAAATAATATAGCGTGACCATCTGGGCTTCGGAGCTTTCTAAAATCGACTCCATAACGGCAGTGCCCCCTGAAACCAACTTATAATTGATGTGAGCCGGCCCGCCGCCCGGCCCCTTCCCCTCCCAGTTGCCGACGAGGGACTTGATCTTGTCGAATGCGGGCTGGCTTTTGCTGGCAGCCAGACCCACGGCAGCGACTGCGATCAACGCTAAGAACAAAACCAGGGATTGTCGAGCGTTACGCATGGGATTCTCCTTTTCATGAATTATCGTTACATCACCTGACGAGAGCCTTCAAGTTTACTTCCGGAAGTGAGCCGCGAGCCATCCAAGGACAAGCGGCCAGCCCTGCTCATGACTCCTGCGTGCCTGCGTGGCCTCGCCCCAGCCGCTGTGCGTCAACACCAAACGCGTGCCGGAGGCAAGCGCCTTCAGCTCGATGCGGACCACCGTAGGATGGACTTTCTCCCAACTGGGTTCCCAGGTAAAGGCCAGCACGCGCGGCGGGTCAATTTCAAGGTACTCCCCCTTGACCGTAGACATCTGACCGGTCGTTTTGTTCTCTGCCTTGCAGTTTCGCTTGCCGCCCACGCGGAGATCACTCTCCCAATCGAACGTTCGGTAAACTTCACCTGAACCCCACCAAGCGGCGAGTTCTGCTGGGTCGGTGAGGGCGGCATAAACGCGCTCGGGCGGAGCCGCGATTTCGACCTCGCCCACGATGTTCTCATCCACGATTCTGACGGTAGGACTCATCATTCTCCTCCTTAATAGGATGGGCTTCCACATGGCGCTTCAAGCTGGCCAAGTTCTTTTCCCAAAAAGTACGGTACCGTTCCAGCCAATGATCCACGTCGCGGAGAGGCTGAGCATTCAACCGGTACACGCGGTGGCGGCCGTGACGTTCCTCCTCCACCAGAGCGGCTTGGCGAAGAATCCGCAAGTGCTTCGAAACCGCCGGTCGGCTGATCGGGAAGGCCGCCGCAATGTTGCCCGCCGCCATGTCGCCCGCGGCCAGCCGCTGCAAGATTTCGCGCCGCGTGGGGTCAGCGATGGCGGCGAAAACCGGAATGTCCGGAGGTGAAGCGTCAATTCCCTGTTCTAGCATAATATGTAACCTTACGGTTACATAATAAATTCCGGAGGTTCCCCTGTCAAGGAGAATCTTTAATCTCCCAAACCCAGGTGGTTACGAATGGCTACAGTAGGGGATCGCCGCCCATACCGGGAATGTCTATAGACCCACGGCTTGCTCTATTGGTAAGATGTCGGCGTTTTGCGTGTGCGTCGAGGTAGCGAGAAACCCACCCATCAGAATCACCCCAAGGTGTGTGTGAAGGAGTCATCCGAATGTCGGTAAATCCCAGAATGAACCGGTTGTTTGCCCAGAACGGAAAGTGTTTGCAGGTGGCGCTGGACCACGCCATCGCGAACGAGCCCAGTAACCTTCCCGGCATGGAAGATATGAAGAAGGTGGTCGGCACCGTTGCCGCGGCCAATCCGGACGCCATGATATTGACCATAGGCCAAGCCCACTGGCTTCAGGATCTGGCGCAGAAACCCAAGCCGGCCTTGGTGGTGCGGGCGGATGCCATGAACGTCTACACCCTTCCCACGCCAAAGGAGGTCTTCTGCAAATTCATTGACGACGTCGTGGAACAAGCGGTGGTTCTGGATGCGGCCGCCATCGTCGTCAACCTGCTCTGGGAGCCCGACCAGCCCGACCTGCACCGACAATGCACGGAAAACGTCCTTCACCTCAAACCACTGTGCGAGCGCTATGGCATGCCGTTGATCGTGGAACCGCTGGTGATGATCCCCGATGACAAGGGCGGGTACAAAACCAATCCTGACATCCGCAAGACCGTGGCGCTGGCGAGGCAAGCCGTGGAGTTCGGCGCGGACGTCGTTAAAGCGGACATTGCCGAGAATCTGGACGAATACCACCTGGTTGTGGAGGCGGCCTCACCCCGACCGTTGTTGCCTCGCGGTGGGTCAAGGGTTCCCGATCAAGAGATCCTCACTCGAACCTTTACGCTGCTTCAGCAAGGAGCTTCCGGCGTTGTCTACGGGCGGAACATTTACCAGCATCCGCATCCGGAGCGCATGGTCCGCGCCTGCCAGGCAATGGTTCATGAAGGGGCGACCGTCGCGCAGGCTATGGCGATCCTTGAAGAAATCGGGTGATCCGGTGATCGGGCCGGCGGATTGCCGATTTTCGATTTTCGATTGACGATTGAAGCAATCGAAAATCGGCAATCGACAATCGTCCATTCCAGTGAACCGATCATCTGCCTGCCAGTGCCCGCCGGATTTGGGCGGCGCGGTCGAAGATTTCCTCGCGGCTGATCCCTGCCTCGCGGTACATGGCGAAAATGTTTTCATCGGGTGTCTCCGGCGGGATGGTGTGCGAAGCCGCCAGAATGTAGCCGCCACCGTCGCGCGTCATGCCCTCAATCAAGTGGGATGACGCTCGCCGAACGTCATCTACGGTTCCCGTGGGAAGGACGCCCTGGGTATCCACGCCTCCCATGAAGGTGATTTGGTGGCCAAATTCCGCCTTGAGTTCGAGCGGGTCCATTCCCGGGCAATTGCACTGCACGGGGTTCAGCACGTCGATGCCGATTTCGATGAGGTCCGGGATGATGGGCCGTAGGGCGCCGCAGCAGTGGTAGGCAACCCACAATCCCCTCGCCTTCCCCACCGCCGTGACGCGCGCCAAATGCGGTTTAATGAGCGCGCGCCAAGTTGCGGGGCTCATCAGCATGGAAATCTGTGAGCTGACGTCATCGCCGGTCCACAGCCAGTCGAGTTCGAACCGCTCCAGGGCGGCCCTCGAAAGCTCTACGGAGAAGTCGGCGCACCGCTTGAGCATTTCGCTCGCGAAGGCCGGAGCTTCGACCATATCCAGCATCGCCATTTCGATCCCCCGCAGCCGCCAATACATTTCGTAAACGCAGGGAGAAACGTCGCAGCCGATAAAGTAATCCTGTTGGAGGGCGATGACCGGCAGCATCAGCCGCATCAACTCCTCCAGGTGGCCGATGGGGAATTGATAGCGAAGGGCCTCGTCTCGACTCGCACGGGCAAGGGGAAATCCGGTAATCTGGTTGAAGCCGTACTGCTTGGTCCATTGCACGCCCCAAAGGTCGAAGTGCGATTCGCCCTCGTTCTCGTGAACGATTCCTTCCATCGCATAGTTGTTGTTCACCCAAGTCTGCCGCACGTCGTCCCCCATGGCCTCCGCCACGCGGGATGCGGGTATTTCCAGCAATCGGGCCAACCGCTGGGCAGTCTGCGGATGGAACCACATGAAGACGGGAACGCGGTCAACAGGCTGCCGTTTTAAGGCAGCGTGGACACGTTGCTTGGAGTTCATCGGCGCAACCGAACTAAAGGATAAAGTGTAAAGGTTAAAAGGTGAATAGTGAATGGTGAATGTTAAACAATGAAGGATACAGAGTGAAGGCTAAAGGATAACACCGGGGTATTCCAAAAAAGGCATACCCCTGATTATCTTTTGCACATCACCATTTACCTTGAATCCACGACCTTCATCCTTTACCCTTCATCCTTTACCCTTCACCCTTCATCCTTTACACTTTACCTTTTACACTTTACCCTTTTATCATTCTTCCAGAGCATTAACCTCGCGAATCTTCCCTTCAGGGGCGAGGGGCACGCGGAGAGTCTTGATCTCCAGCGGGTGGAACTCACCGGTCCAGTGGCGGTGCAACAGTCCCAAATCCAGCGACGCCTTGGTGGCCCTCCCCGCCGTTTCGTAGCACCGGAGGATGAGGTCAGTTCCATCCTCGGCTTGTTTGACGGCTGACACGACGACGTCCGGCACATCCACCGAGAGGAAGGAAGCGGCCGGCGCGCGTGTGCCCCCGTGAATTCCCTGGTAGAGAATCGGCACCGGCGCCATCATTTCCTCGGCCATGCGGACGATTCCCGCGTCCTGCCACGCGCCCGCGTGGGGAGCCAGCACCATGCGGAACGTCTGGATGCCCTGGTCCTGCCAAATGTACTCGCCGTTCGGGTCAAGCTGGCGGGGCCGGTGCTGCGCATATGCCGCGCCGCGCACGATGGAAACCCGCAGGTCATTATCCTGCACGCTGTAGCCGTACTTCGCGTCATTCAGGACCGCGAGGCCGTATGGTTTGCCGTTGCGCTCGCCGGAAAGGTCGATCCACCTTTGCCCCGGGTCTTCGGCGCCATTTGCTTTGCGCACTTTGAAGCCGTAAGCGATTTCATAAGTGGGCACAGGATTCTCCACGTCCACGGGGAAAGAGAATTTCAGGATCTTCTGGTGCTCGTGCCAATCCAGAGACACGCGCGCCTCCAGTGTGTGCCCGCCGGCGTAAAGCGTCCAGTCCGTAATCATGAAGGAAGCGCCATAGCTCGTCCGCACGCGGATGGTGGCGCGCACCGGGCCATTTTCCAGTACGCGGAAACTCGCGCTTCCGAACGCCCCAATTTCTTGTGTATAGGCGCGAACATCGTGGCTCCAGGTATCGCTGTGATCGTCAATAACCACGCCACGCGCCCCGCCGGCGTTCCCGCGGAACACTTCCGCGCCGGCATCCTTGTCATAGATGGAGATCGTCCCATCGCCGGCAAAGCTCACGCGCAGATGCTCATTCTCCAGGCCTTTTTCTGTGGCGTGCACGGTGGATGCGGGAGCAGCGGCGGATGCAATCTTGTGCAAACGAAACTGCCGGTAGCCGAAAGCCGGTACGGGCGCTTTAAACACCAAGCCTTTCCGGTCGCCCACCACGGTCTGGCCCGCCGTCCACTGATGCGGAATGGCGTTCCCATGCTCATCTTCCAGGCGTGAGTCGTTTTGCGTCCCTTCCCCGTAGTCTGTCCCCCAGCCCAAATCATATTGCACGTTCAGGTTCGCCGCCCAGGCGTGGGGATTGAAAACCACCAGGTACTCCGAGTCGGGGTCCGTGGCCGGAATCTGCCACGCGATCTTCTCCGCCGCCCGGTAAATGGCTTGATTGGCCACTTCCTTGGCGAATCCGTAAGCATCGTGTGAAACGATATACTGCTCGGGAAGCGACGTCCCCGCCATGCTATCGTGGAACTGCATCAAGAGCACTTTCTTCCAGGAAGCGCTGAAATCGCCCTTGGGGTAAGCGAAACCCACCAGCACGTTCGCCAGTGCGGCCATCTTCTCGCCGGTCGCGAGCGCCGCTTCCGCCGTGCGATTATCCTTTTTGATTTGTGACACCGCGGTGTAGCAGCCCACCGAGTGGTGCTGCAAATCGTCGTCAACAACGGGATACGGGGCACGGTACAAGGGATGCGAAGCATCGGACTTCGGACTTCGGACCTCGGACGGGTTCTTGCTGATATCGTCGAAGTAGCTGTCAGGAGTGCTGAACAGAATCTTGGGAGCGCCCGGCTGCTTCTGGGCATCCAGGATTGCACGGATGGTTTCCTTGGCGGGTCCCCCGCCGTGATCCCCTACCCCGTAAAAGAGCATCATGTCCTGGGTGGGTTCCTGAAGCTTGGCGAAATCGTGCATAGCTTCCTGGATGCCGTCCTCGATTCCATAGCTGTAAGGAATTCGATAGGTCAACACGCGCGTCCCGTCTGTGCCCTGCCACCAGAAGACGTCGGCGGGCAACTGCTTCTCATTGGCGGCCGGGCGCATAAACACGTAGGCGTGCATCCCTTGGAGCTTCAGAATCTGGGGCAGCGTGCCAGGGTGGCCAAACGAGTCAGGGTTGTAACCCACCCTTGCCGTGCGCCCCAGCAATTGCCGGAAGAGCCTTTGACTGTAAAGCCCATGCCGAACCAGCGACTCGCCGTTGGGGATGTTGACGTCGGGCTCAATCCACCACCCGCCGACCACGTCCCATCGCCCCTCCGCGACGCGTTTGCGAATCTCCGCCATCAGGTTAGGATCGGCGGACGCCGCCCACTCGTACAACTGGGCGGAACTGGCGGTGAATTTGAAATCCGGAAATTCGTTCATGCGGTCAAGCGCCGCACGAAATGTGCTGAGCCCCACCGCCATCGATTCCGACCATGGCCAGAGCCAGGGTATGTCAATGTGCGCGTTGCCGATCATGTACAATTTGTGTTGGGAAGCATCCGGCGGCCAGGGTGTTGAGGACTGACCGGCCGTCTTCCTGGCTACCAGCGAAAGAGTGCAAACCAGACCCGCAAGAACCAACCAACGGACCGCACGAGAACGCATAGCTGCTCCTGGAAAAACAGGTAATAGGTGTCAGGTGTCAGATGCTTAAGAATGGTTAAGTGTAAAGGGTAAAGAATAAAGGGGTAAAACGGCTTCACCCTTTATCCTCTATGCTTTACCCTTTATAACTCACCGATCACCGTTTCCAGCATCCGGCACTTAACACCTGGTCCTTAACACCTCAAAATTAACCGTGTCTTGATTAGCACTTCTGAGGCAGCGGGTCAACAAACAATTCCGCGGTGCGAGGCTTTGGAGTGCGGCAGCTTGCTGCCGCTCTCCTCCCCGCGAGCTTGCTCGAGGGGATTTCAGCCGCCGGCACGATTCGCCGCCAGCAAGCTGGCTGGTGCTAAAGCGGCAGCAAGCTGCCGCACTCCAAAGCTTCGCACCGTATGCCAACGGGTAGCGTTTCCGCAGCCTATCCTGACACGTCGGGACGGGCGCCGCCCCGCACTCCAAAGCGCTCCGTGCCTGCTTTTTGTGATATAACTCCAGCGCAGTATAGTTCTTAAACAGGAATCCACAATGGATCTCAGCGAGTTTATTTCCACTCCCTCAAGGGCGCGGCCCTCCGTTCCTACGAACATTTCGCGCGGGCTCACCCTGGGGTTAAAAATTCTGAATCACCTGCGCACCGAGGGCCGAGCATTCTCGCTGGGCGAACTCGCTGCCTACACGCGACTGGGAAAGCCCTCGCTCTTGCGCCTTCTTCGAACGCTCGAGGGCATGGGCTACGTCTCGCGCGATGCCAACCGGAATTATCGCCTGGAGGTTGAGACTTCGGTCATGGGTGGGCGTGAGAGCCTGCGCTTGCTGCGCAAAGTCTCGGGGCGCTTCACTCAGGAGATCCAGAACCGCTGCGGTGAGACGGTGTCGCTTGCTTACCTCTTTGACGATCACATCCGCGTGGTCGACGTGCTGGAAAGCCAACAGCACATTCGCATGTCGAACTTCGTGGGCAGAATCCTTCAACCCTACGCTTCCTCGCTGGCGAAATCGATTACCGCCTTCCAGGACGAATCGCTCATCCAGACGCTGCTGGATGTCTATGGGATTTACCGCTCGACCAAGAACACGTTGGTCGATCACCTCGCCATTCAGAATGAATTCGCGACCGTGCGCTCGCGCGGTTACGCCGAAGATAAGGAAGAAACCGTCGAAGGCGGATACTGCATTGGGGTACCCATTCATGACCCGGAACGAAAAGTGATCGCCGCCATCAGCGTTTCTTCCCCGAAGTTCCGGGTCACGGCAGAATTCATGAAGAGGTTTCCCGCCCGGCTGATGGCGGCGGCCGGAAACATCTCCCAGGTCCTGGCCGCAGAACTCCGCGGCAAGAGCTAGCCGACGCCGACGGAGCGCGGGCGTCTCGCCCGCTCTGGCACGGGCATCCTGCCCATGCGCTGCTGTAATCGGTGCGAGTCGCCCGGAAAAACCAAGCCCTTCCGCTTTTGTGTCGCGCACCCTGGGCGGGGCTTGCCTTGACTTTGTGGGGAGGCGAGTATAACTTTTGAAAATATGCACTTGGCAATTAAACAGGGCGAGGCGGCGCTTGGCGATATTCTCCGCCGCTACTATGCGACACTTCTGGAAAGCTTCGGACCGCAAGGCTGGTGGCCGGCTCGGACGCGCTGGGAAGTGATCTGGGGTGCTATCCTTACTCAGAATACCACTTGGCGGAATGCGACGTTGGCCTTGAAGAATCTGCGCAAGGCGGGCCTGCTCGCTTGGCGGCCCTTGAGCCAAATCTCCTTGCGCGAATTGGAGGCGCTCGTTCGGCCGGCGGGTTTTTACCGGCAAAAAGCCAGGACCCTTCACGATTTTGCCATCTGGATCGACAACGCTCATGGCGGCTCTTTAGACTCACTCTTTGCCCTGGGGGCCGCTCGCGCCCGGGCGCAACTTCTGGCGCTCAAGGGAATCGGCCCGGAAACCGCCGACGCGATTTTGCTTTATTCCGGGCGGCAGCTCGTATCTGTTGCGGATGCTTACACGCGCCGCGTCCTTTCGCGTCACGAACTTCTTTCCCCGACGGCGGATTACGCTTCGGCGCAGCAATTCCTACACCAGCACCTGCCCCCGGACGCAGCCCTGTTCAATGAGTTTCACGCCTTGCTGGTGGAGGTGGCGAAGCGCTATTGCCTCCGCAACGTGGCGCACTGTGAGGAATGCCCTTTGGGTAAATTCTTAGGGCCAAACTCGAAGTTCGAAACTCGAAATTCGAAAATCGAAGGTCGAAACTCGGCTCGCAACTCGGGCTTCGATTCCGGAGTTTCGGTTTTGTGAAGCTCGAGATTTAGCGCGAATTTCGAGTTTCGATTTTCGAGTTTCGAATTTCCAGTTTCGAGTCTCAGACATGAATCCCGACCCTGCCCAACGCCGCAAAATCTTCCTGATTGTCCTGCTGATCCTTGTTCCGATCCTGTTCTTCCTGGGATGGAGCCAAGCGTCACTGAACCTGAAATTCATTCACCCCAGTAATTCTGAAGAAACCATCCTGCTGCTGGCTCTTTCCACCGTCATCTTCCTGGCCTTCGTCATCTTTGCCCTCATCCTGCTGCGGATTCTGGTGAAGCTCTACTTCGAGCGGCAGCAACAGCAACTGGGTTCGCGCTTCAAGACGAAAATGGTGGTGGCCTCCCTCGGCCTCTCGCTCGTCCCGGTCATCTTCCTTTTCATCTTTGCCTATGCTTTGTTGAATCGAACCATCGACAAGTGGTTCAGCGTGCCCCTCGACTTGATCCGCCAGGACTCCGAGGAGTTGGTCCTGCAGCTCGAACTGCAAGCCGCGCAGCGCGCCGATCACATGTCCAACTACCTCGCGAAAAGTGAAGACATGATCGACGCCATGGAAAAACACCAGTTGCCTTTGGTGACGCGCTTGGTAAAACAGGAGGTGGCGGCCGACCCGGGAACCGTGGCCGCCATGTGTTTCGACTCCTCCGGGCAATTGCTGGCGCAGGCCGGCGACCCTTGGCCGGAGCCGTCATTGATCACCCGCTACTTCCCGCAGATTTTGGGCGGCAAGCTGCCCCCGAACGGCGCCACGGGACATTGGTCGGCGGGCGAATATGTGCTTTTCATCTCGGTGGACCCGATTCTCGATCATTCCGGCGCGCACCTGGGAACGGTGGCCGGCATCATGCGCCTGCCTTCGAAACTGACTCGAATTTCCAGTGAGATTCAGCAGGAAGCGCAGAAGTACAACGAGTTAAGCCAGACACGCAAGGCCGAGAAGCGCATCTATGTGTCGATGCTCTGGTTGCTGACGCTGCTCATTCTTTTCATCTCCGCATGGTTGGCCCTCTTCATTTCCAAGCAGGTCACCATTCCCATCCAGGCGCTGGCCAACGCTACCCACGAGGTGGCGCAAGGCAACTTGGGTTTCCAAGTCTCGGCGCGGGGGGACGACGAACTCGGGGTGTTGGTTCATTCCTTCAATCAGATGACCCAGCAACTGCTCGAAAACCGGCGCGCCATCGAGCGGGCATCGGTAAATCTCCAGGAAGCCAACCGGCAGTTGGAAGAGCGTGGCAACGCCATTGAAGCCATCCTGGAAAACATTCCTACCGGAGTCGTTTCTTTCGATACGCAGGGTCAGATTACGCGCTTGAATTCCACCGCCATGCGGCTGTTCGGACGGCCGCGCACCCAGTCGGCGCGGGTCTTGACCGATCTTTTCTGCGCCGAAGACGCGCGCGAAATTGCCCGCATGTTTCGGCGGGCGGCGCGCCAGGGCGTGGTGACGCAGCAGATGGAGCTTGACTTGGGAGGACGCCGCGCCCTCATGTCGCTGACCGTCTCTTCCGTTCAGGCACGGCACGGACGCGTGGGTTCCGTCCTGGTGCTGGAAGACTTGGCGGAGGTCGTGCGCTCCGAGCGCTCGGCGGCCTGGCAAGAGGTCGCGCGCCGCATCGCCCACGAAATCAAAAATCCGCTTACCCCCATCCAGCTTTCCACCGAGCGCATTCTGCGGCTGCTGGAGCGGAGGGACACGAATTCCCCTCCCCACGATCTGCTGACGGCCGTCGGCGACAGCGCCAAACTGATTGGACGCGAGGTGGGAACTTTGAAGACCCTGGTGGATGAATTCACGGCCTTTGCGCGCTTCCCTGCCTCCAAGCCGGCGCCCGCGCAAATCAACGATATCCTGGAAGATGCCTTGAACGTATTCGCCGGACGCCTGAACGGGATCACTTTGCAGCGCGACCTCTCTCCCGATTTGCCGATCGTGCAGGCTGACTCGGATCAGATGAAACGCGTGGTGGTGAATCTGATTGATAATGCCGCCGAGGCGCTGGAGCAATCCTGGCGCAAGGAAATCTGGGTGCGCAGTACGCTCGCCCCCGATCGCGATGTCGTGGAAATCACCATAGAAGATAGCGGGCCGGGAATCACTCCCGAGGCCAAGGAACGGCTCTTCCTCCCCTATTTTTCCACCAAGCGCTCGGGAACCGGGCTAGGCTTGCCGATTGTCAATCGCATCATCGCGGAACACCAGGGCTCGATCCGCGTGGAGGAGAATTTCCCCACGGGGACCAAGTTTGTGATCGAATTGCCCATCGACCGCGCCCTAACCGCCAACCCGGAAGAGGCTTTGGGGACCTAGGAAACGCATGAAACATTCCGTTCTCATTGTTGACGACGAACCCGGCATCCGCGAATCCCTCACCGATGTCCTTGAAGACGAAGGGTATCGTGTGGAATCCGTGGGCAGCGGCGAAGCTTGCCTGGAAACTCTCCCGACCCGCAAGTTTGACGTCGTCCTGCTTGACATCTGGTTGCCGGGCCTGGACGGGATTCAAGTATTGGAAAAAATCCAAGCCCTGGAAGCACCTCCCACGGTCATCATGATTTCGGGACACGGCACCATTGAAACGGCGGTCCGCTCCACTAAACTCGGCGCCTTCGATTTCATCGAGAAGCCGCTTTCCATTGACAAGACCCTGCTGACGCTTCGCCACGCGTTGGAGCAGTCGAGCCTCGCTGCGCAAAACCGCGAGTTGCGCGAGGAGCTGCGTGGCCGCGACCGCATCATCGGCAACAGCATCCCCATGAAGGCGCTTCGCCAGCAATTGCAGCTCGCCGCCCCCACCCATGGCCGCGTGCTCATCTACGGCGAGAGCGGCACCGGGAAGGAATTGGTCGCCCACGCCCTGCACAATCACAGCCAGCGCACCGAGCAGCCTTTTGTGGAGGTCAACTGCGCCGCCATTCCGGAAGAGCTCATCGAGAGTGAGCTGTTCGGCCACATCAAAGGATCTTTTACCGGCGCGCTGGAAGACAAGACGGGCAAGTTCGAACAGGCCCACGGCGGCTCATTGTTCCTCGACGAGGTAGGCGACATGAGCTTACGCACGCAGTCCAAAGTGCTGCGCGTTATCGAGGAACAGCGTTTCACCCCGGTGGGCTCCGGGAACAATCTTACCGTCGATGTTCGCATCATTGCCGCCACCAACAAGCACCTCGAAGACGAAATTCAAAAGGGCAATTTCCGCGAAGATCTCTTCTACCGCCTGAATGTGATTCCCTTCTACGTCCCCCCGCTGCGCGAGCACGCCGAGGACATCCCCACGCTGGCCAACTTTTTCCTGGCGGAGTTCGCCCGCGCTTATGGGCGCCGCCCCAAGCACTTCGCGGATACGGCAATGGAAGCGCTGATTGCCTATCGCTGGCCGGGGAACGTGCGTGAACTCAAGAATCTCGTCGAGCGCCTGGTCATCATGGTGCCCGGCGAGCGAATCGAGCGGCGGCATCTTCCCCCTTCCCTGCACCAGGATGGAGCGCGCTCCGGTCCTGTCCCCAAGTTCCCCACGGGAGGATTCTCCAGCCTCCAGGAAGCGCGCACCGCTTACGAGCGCGACTACATTCTCCGCACCCTTGATGAGCATCAGGGCAACGTCAGCCGCACGGCCGAAGCCCTGGGTCTGGAACGCAGCCACCTATACCGCAAAATGAAGTCGCTGGGAATTGCGGTGGGGAGTTAGGGTGTATCGGTGGGTCTTCGGCTCTCGCCTCCTCTCAGCGCATGTGTAAACTCGAATTAACATTTGCCGAAATGTACAACACTGTACCCTCTCCTAGTTTTTCCACTCGCGCCCCCGCCCGCGAGACAACCAGCCACCCGCTTGCGGAATCGAATCCTAAGCAACCGGTACGGGGCATCCGATCAGGAAGGTGGGAGACGATGGCAAAAGTTTTCAGCTTCAAGACAAAGGCAGCAGTTCCAATTGTCGCGTGTTTTCTAGCGGCATCGCTGGTGGCAGTGGCGCGCGCCGAAGACAAGGCGCAACTGACCGGCCACTGGAATTTCAACCAGGACCAGAGCGACGATGCGGGGCAGAAGGTTCAAGATGCCCAGCAAAACAGCCGGGTCCAAGCAAGCAATGGCAGTGGCGGCACCTATCCCGGTGCCGGGGGCGGTACCTATCCTGGTGGCGGAGGCGGCAACCCCGGCGGCGGCATGGGACGTGGCGGCATGGGTGGCATGGGGGGAATGGGCGGCATGGGCGGAATTGGGGGGGGCGGCATGGGTCGCGGCGGGCGGCAGGCGAATCGTGGCGACTCCATCAGCAGCGAGGAGTGGGACCGCCTCGCGGAAAATCCCAAGTACTTGCGGATCGACCAGCGCTCCGACCAAGTTGTGGTCATCGACGACGCCGAGCGAACCAAAACCTTTTACCCCGACGGTAAAAAGCATGACGATAAAGACGCGGACGGAAGAAAGGTCTCGACCAAGGCCTCGTGGGAAGGCAGCGCCTTCGTTGCGGAGACCAAGCTGCCCCACTCGGAAAAACTTACGGAGACATTCCGCGTTAGCGATGACGGCAAACAACTCTACGTCATCACTCGATTCGAGGCTTCCTCACTCGCCGGGCCGGTCAGCATCCGGCGCGTGTATGACATGACGAAAGCGCCGGCGCAATAGGGCTTGGCCCCAATATTGTTCGCTCATGAAAAACCCCTGCTACTCTGCCGAACCGTCGCCGCGGTAGTCCAATTCGGCGATGACCGCACTGTTGTTGCGCCAATGCGGTTGGACTTTCACGAAGAGTTCAAGATAGACCCGCGGGGGAAAAAGCTTCTCCAACTCCTCCCGCGCCTCGCTGCCGATTTCCTTCAAGCGTGCTCCCCCCGCCCCGATCACGATAGGTTTTTGCGAGTCCTTCTCCACCACAATCGTGGCATGGAGGCGCGTGATTAGCGTCCCTTCTTCGAACCCGTCGATGAGCACCGCCGTCACGTAGGGCATTTCGTGCTTGGTGTGGCGGATGACTTTTTCGCGAATAATTTCGCCCGCCAGAAACCGTTCCGGCTGGTCGGTGTACTCATCGGCAGGAAAGTATTGCGGGCCCTCGGGCAGCCGCTGGACGATCGCCGCCAGCAACCCCTCCAGCCCCTCCCCGCGCAGAGCGGATATGGGGAAGATCTCCTCAAACCCGTATAGTTTTGAGTAGCGATCCATCAGCGGCAACAGGTCGGGCTTGTGTACCCGATCGACCTTGTTCAACGCCAATATCGCGCGCGGAGAGTATTCCCTCAGTAGGTTGATGACGAACTCATCGCCCCTCCCGTATTTCTCGCTCGCATCCACGATCAGCACCGCCAAGTCCCGATCCGCCAGCGCCTGCCGCACATAGTTCATCATCTGCTCGTTCAATCGCGAGAGCGGCTTGTGGACACCCGGGGTATCCATGAAAATCACCTGGGCGTCGGGGCGATGCAAGATCCCCAGGATGCGATTGCGCGTGGTCTGGGGAACCGGAGTCACGATCGAGACCTTGGACTCCACCAGGGCGTTCACCAGCGTGCTTTTCCCGGCGTTGGGACGCCCGACGACCGCGACAAATCCCGATTTGAACGAGGGGGTTTCAGACATGGTTGGAATTCGCGGAAGGCGGGCTGGGCGGAATCATCATCCGCACCTTGAGAACCGTCCGCTGATTTGCCTCCAGAACTTCGAACATCAAGCCGTGACTCTGTACCTTTTCACCGGCGGCGGGCACGTGTCCCAGTTGATTCATCACCAGCCCCGCCACGGTGGAGTAATCATCTCCCTCGAGCGGGACGTGCAACTCACCGGCAATCTGCGCCAACTCGGCGTGCCCGGAAAGGATGTAGGTCGACGCGGACTCCTTGATGATGTCGCGCGCGTGGGGCTCCACTTCATCGCGAATTTCCCCCACGATCTGCTCCACCAAATCCTCGATCGTAATCAGCCCGGAAACGCTGCCGTATTCATCAATCACGATGGCCATCTGGGTGGTGGACTGTTGTAATTCTTTCAAAAGGTCGTGAATGGGCTTGGTTTCCGGGACGAAGGGCACGGGCCGCACCAGGGCACGCAGGGTCGCGCGCTTCTGCTCTTCCGGGGTCAATTCCATCAGGTCGCGCACGCTAATGAAGCCCTCAATGTGATCCATTTGGCCGGAATACACCGGGTAGCGGGTCATCCGCTTGGTGCGAAATAACCCGCGCAAGTCTTCAATGGAAGAGTTGATTTCGATGGCGGCGATTTCCGGCCGCGGCGTCATGACCTCGCGCGCCACCTTCTCGCCGAATTTCACCACCGATTGCAGCATCTCGCGCTCTCCCTTTTCAATCAAGCCCTCCTGCTCGCCCGTCGCAATCAGTTCCTCAAGATTCTCCTGGGGTGAGGGCGGCTCGGGTTCCGGCTCGGTCGGTTCGAGCAAGCGGGAGATGGTGGTGGAAATCAGGATGGGAAAGGTGAGCGGAAGTGCCCAATAAACCACCCGCTGTAACATGGGTTCCCATTGCTCCAGAATCACTTCCGGTTCGTCGTGCCGCACCACCAGCCGAAAAGGAATCAATTGATCGGCAATGGCCACGGCGGCAAGGACGATGAGGAGCGCTGTACCAATATCGCTCCAAAGGTGGTCCGGCCGCCGCCAGATCAGCAGGCCGGTTAATCCCACCGCAAACAAGTGCATGGAAGCGCCGTGCAAGGCGGAAATCGACACCCCCACGCGTTCGCGATTGGGGCGGACGCGCCCGTCCTCGCTCGGCCCAAAAACCTTGCGCGCTCCCACCGGCGTCAGCCGCCGCATCAAGAGCCGCAGGTAGGAGGCCACCGAGCCCAGCGCCAGCAGTACCGCCAGCAGCGCCATCCACGCGATCGTGAGGAAGAATCGTTGGTCCATAAAATCGAAAGGGTGAAAGTCGGAACTCGGGGATTAGCTTGCGTTCATCAATCCGTCCTGCGCGGCGACTTCGATTTCCGAGTTTCGAGTTTCGACTTTCGAGTTTCGACTTTCCGTTTTCGTCCGCCTGCCACGCCCAATTGCTCGCGCAATGCCAGTTCGAGCTCGATCATTTCTCCGCTATCGCGCATGTGGTCATAACCTAGCAAGTGAAGTACCCCGTGCAGAGCCAGCCAGCAAATCTCATTTAGCGTCGAATGCCCTTCGGCGCGCGCATTGCGCCGGGCCGTCTCCACGGAAATCACCACGTCGCCTAGAAAATTCGTGATTCGCCCCGGCAAACCTGGTGGCACGGGCGTCCCGCTCGTGCGCAAAGCCGGGACGGCCGTGCCACTTGGCTGCGGCCACTGGCCGCCCGCCGCTTCGTTCCAGGGAAAGGATAAAACGTCCGTGGCTTTATCCCGGCCGCGATAGGCGGAGTTCAATTGGCGAATCGCGTGATCATCCACGAAGCAGATGTTGAACTCTCGACTCCCCAGCCGCATCTGCCGCTTCAGGCTCCGCACAAATGCTGCCAGCGAGACGGTGCGGACCCCATAGCGTTTTTGAAGATTGACCAGCACGACGCCTCGCACACCCCAAACAAGATTCTTCCCCCTCATTTCTGCTCGCCGTTCGCTTTGGCGGCCCGCACCTGGTCGTACTCTTCGTAAGCGCGGATGACGCGCTGCACCAGGCTGTGCCGCACCACGTCGCGCTCGTTAAAATAAATGATGCTGATACCAGCCACCTTGCCCACTACTTCCACCGCTTCCACCAGCCCCGAGCGCCGCCCGTTGGGAAGGTCGATCTGCGTAACGTCGCCCGTCACCACGGCCTTGGAATTAAATCCCAAGCGAGTCAGGAACATTTTCATCTGCTCGCTCGTGGTGTTCTGCGCTTCGTCCAGAATCACGAAGGCGTCGTTCAGCGTCCGCCCGCGCATGAAGGCGATGGGCGCGATCTCAATGATGCTTTTTTCGATATAGCGATCCACGCGGTCCGGGTCCAACACGTCATATAGAGCGTCGTAGAGCGGGCGCAGGTAGGGGTTCACTTTCTCCTGAATGGTGCCGGGGAGGAATCCCAAACGCTCGCCGGCTTCCACTGCCGGCCGCGCCAGAATGATGCGGCTAACCTCCTTGGTGAGCAACGCATCCACCGCCATCGCCACCGCCAGGTAGGTCTTGCCGGTGCCCGACGGCCCAATCCCAAAAACCATGTCGTGGCGTTCCATGGCATCGATGTAACTGCGCTGGTTCAAACCTTTGGGGGCAATCGATTTTTTGCCGAAGCTCCGCGGCCGGCCCGCTTCCGCCAAACCCCTCAAGCTGGCTTCCGGATCCTGGCTGATGATGCGCAGAAAGCCTTCAATTTCCGCACTCTCAAAGCGCGCTCCACCCTCCACCAGCACCGCATATTCCTCCACCAGGCGTTGCGCTCGACGCACGTTGCCTTCCTCGCCTTCGATCTCCAAAGATTCCTCACCCAAATGCGCGGAAACCTGGAAACATCGCTCGAAGAGCTTCAGGTTTCCATCGTAGGTGCCGACGAGCGCGGGAACTCCCTTTCGGATTTTGACACTGGCATTCATATCATTCGAAGTGTGAGAAACGCCTCCATTTCAAAAGTTACACGTGACGCGGGAATCGGCAGAATACCGCCGGTTGGCAATCGTGGGAGGTGGATATACGTTCATTAACTCCTAACGATGCTAATCGAGGCGGCCACGAAAGTCAAGGTGCGAGGCATCGGGG
>Ga0209039_10001268_pt1 | contig 23945 bp, 24 predicted proteins | sample BogFormECP12_OM1_FD_188238 | JGI IMG/M metagenome (GOLD analysis project Ga0209039, IMG submission 188238) | Bog forest soil microbial communities from Calvert Island, British Columbia, Canada - ECP12_OM1 (SPAdes) (version 2) | ecosystem: Environmental > Aquatic > Freshwater > Wetlands > Bog ... | reverse complement strand
TGTCCGAGATGACCGGGTTCGCGTTGAAGTCGTTGAGGCCCTGGAGGTAGCCGAAGGACGGCGAGGAGCCGTGCAGCTGGTCGAAGGGCCAGAGGCTCTTCAGGCCGACCGCGATGGCGAGCAGGGTGTCGCCAGCCTGGACGTAGGTGTAGACGTTGTCGCCCTGGTTGGTCGTCATCATCTTCTCGATCTTGGATGCGTACTGCGTCGGGAAGCCCTGGGTGCTGTAGGCCGCGGTCGCGGCGTGCGTCTCGGCGACGGCGAAGGCGTTGGCCAGCGTGATGGTCGTGGCCGTCGAGGACAGGCAGACGAAGCTGCCGTTGTTCTGCTTGTTGACGAAGCCCGCGATGGTGAAGGCCTGGTTGGCAAGGCCGTTGCTGGCCCCGCCCGTGATCGTGCCCGTGTAGACCGCGCTGCCCTGAACCTGGCCAGCCGTCGCGCCCCACTGGATCGAGGCCGCTACTGCGGTGAGTACGAGCGTGTCGCCCGCTGAAGGCTGAATTACTGGTGCTCCCATGGTGTTTTCCTCGGGGAAATGTCCCCTACATGGGCCCGCGTAGCGGAAAAATCCTTGACTTCCTGATCCTAATTAGGGGATTGAACAAGGGATATGGGGCGCAAGCGGCTTTTCAACGACAAGGAGAAGTGGTGCAACAAGTGCTCCAAGTGGCTGCCCCTCGACGCCTTCGGGGAGAACAAGCGCACCGCGTCCGGACGCCAGGACTACTGCAAGACCTGCCACAACGCCTACACGGGCTCGTTCTGGGCAAAGGTCGCCGCCTACGAGCAGCTCCTCCAGCAGAAGTGGAGGATGTCACCGAACGACTACCTGGAGCTGTGGAGGTCGCAGGACAAGAAGTGCGTCATCTGCGGCGCGTCGCTGACGCTGTACCACCGCGACACGCATGTCCACTCGTTCGGCTACCAGAAGAGGCTGCTGTGCACGACCTGCAACCGTGGGCTTGAGTGCTTCAGGGACGACCCGAGCCTGCTGGGCAAGGCGCTAGAGCATCTTGAGGAGGCCAAGGGCGGCAAAGACCAGGGCCAGGACGGCAAGCCCGGTGAGAACCAGGGCCCCGCAAAAGATGCGTAGTACGCCGAGAATGAGGCGCTTCCCCTCGCGGTCCATGGTTGCCTTTGCAGATACCGGGACTTTCGTTTCACCCACCAGCCCCGGCACCTTACGGAGGATCACGCCTCGCGTCGAGACCCAGCACGAGCCGGGTTTTGTCTGGCGGTGGGAAAGCTCTACTCAAGGATACCGTATTGCCCGGGTTTCCGAGAATTCGCGGAATCCTCAATGAAAACCGCTTTTCGACTACCCAGCCCATAGTGAGGGACCAAGTCATGCAGATTCAGAACCTCCAAATTTTCAGCTCCACACCCGCAGCAGACGGCTCCTGGATTGACATCAGCAACCTGGTGTCCTTCTCGGTCCACATCACTGGGGTGGAGGCGGCGACGTGGATAGAGGTCTCCAACGACCCCAACGTCATGATAGACGGGGCGGCGATCGGGCCCCCGGGCTCCGCGCCCGTGCTCAGCCAGTTCGCCTCCTTCCCCGGCTCCGCGAACCTGGTCGGCGGCAGCAACAGTGCGGTGGGCGGCCCGCCCGACGTCAGCCAGCTCCCGGCCACGACCTTCTACGTCAAGACCTCCTTCGTCACGAAGTGGGGCGAGACCACGCCCTCGGCCGAGTCCTCCCTCGCGGTGACGGCAGGGAACTACCTGTTCGTCGCGGCCCCTGTCCCCTCCGCCGCGCAGGCACCTAGCGTCATCGGCTGGAACTGCTACGTCGGCCTGGCTACGGGCGCTGAGGTCCTCCAGGGCGGCGGCGTATTCGACCCGCAGAGGCTCGCGGACGGCATCGGCACGCAGGGCGGCACCGTCAACCCGCTCGGCCCGAACAGCAGCACGCACTTTCCGCTCACCGGGGCGCTGCCGCTCCAGCAGAACTTCTCGATGGTCAACGGATTCCAGAACACGGGCTTCACGCCCTCCGGCTCCGACAACTCCGGCGGCGTGAACCTCGGCGTGATGGTGGTCGCAGACTTCACGGCATCCGTGACGACCGACGCGCCTATTGCGATCTTCGCGGACGTGAACAACAACAAGCAAGTGATGTGGAGCCCGTCCTCCATGACCTGGAAGTTCCTGAGGGTCAGGAAGACCGGGGCCACGAAACTGACCACCGCGTACCTGAACGGACAGAGGGGCTAACCATGAGCAGGAAGATACACGCAAAGGCAGCGCACGGAATCAGGGCGGGCGAGAACACCGAGCCCATCTTCAGCAGGAACCACTTCGCGTCGGCGACCCCGATCCCGCAGGCCGTGCAGCACTACATCGACCAGTTCTCCATGCACCGCGTCGCGGGCAACGTCTACGAGTGCCCGAGCACGAAGGACTTCTGGAAGGTGCAGGGCAACAAGATCGTGAAGCTGGTCGGCAACGAGGTCAACGCGGGCGAGAGCATCGCGGCGGCACCGGACGACAAGCCCGCGGCCTTCCTGGCGCACATCCTGGACGACCTGGAGTTCTAACATGGCAGACAAGAAGCCCTACGACAGCATAATCGACGCCTTCCTCGCGGACCGCGAGCCCGACTGGAAGGGAATCGGCATGGACGACGCCAAGAAGTCCGGCGACGAGTGGATGGACCGCGCCCACGCCGAGGTGGACACCGACTTCGAGGACGACATCGCGGAGTCAGCGTCCCGCCACACCCCCGTCTGGGGCCCGAAGAGCGGCAAGAAGCAGACGCCCTCTGAGGAGTACCAGGAGCGCATGGCCGCGAGGGAGATGGCCCCGCCGCGCATCGCCGCCGTGAAGGACGCGTGGCACAAGGAGGCGTACCCCCGCCAGGAGGACTTCAAGTCCGACGTGGGCGACAACGACTCCCTGCTCGACGAGCTCACGATGAGCGTGGACAAGGCGTACTCCGGCAGCAACCTCGCCGAGAACAGCGCCGCGAAGAAGGAGATCACGGACGGCCAGATTCAGACCTACATCAGGAAGCTCCTGAACTCCGGCACGTCCCCGGCCAAGGTGGCCGCGAAGCTGGTGAAGCTCGCGGAGATCGAGCTGTTCAACCACCAGAGCGCGACGGACTACCTACAGCGCAACGCGGGCCTGATGGGCCTGGCGTACCTGGAGCCGAACACGTACATGGACAAGACCTCGCCCAAGTACGAGCGCACGGCCAGCGGCAGCGCGGACTGCGTCGCCCAGAAGCAGGCGTTCGACAAGGAGGGCGTGAAGGTCAAGGCGGCCTCGGTCAAGCAGATCAAGGCGTGCTCCGGATGCGCGTACTTCAAGAAGGACGCGACGGGCAAGACGTGCAACCTGTACCACCTCCCGGTCGTGGCCAACACGCGGGAGCTCACGCAGATCGTGAACCACCTGACCCCGGGCGTGCCCGAGAAGAGGAAGCACGCGGCGCTCGTGGTCCTGGCGAACGGCGACGAGAAGCGCGTGGCCCCGGTCAAGTTCGGGGAGCAGACCAACCTGATCAAGACGGCGGACGCGAAGGTCAAGAACCAGACCAAGCGTGCCTCCAGCCTGTTCAGCGACGAGCGCGAGACGAAGCAGCACTTCTCGTCCGAGCACGTCGGCAAGATGCACGACAAGGGAGCCTCGCTTGAGCAGGTGTACAAGTGGGCGACCGACAAGTTCGGCGACGTGGACACGAGCCTCGCGTTCCGTGGCTTCGTGCAGAACCTCAAGAAGGACGCCAAGGGCAAGATCGTGGTGGCGAGCGCCGACCTGGCGTTCCTCAACAGGATCGGCATCCGCAACGCGGCGTTCGCGGGCGCGGCCAAGTGCGCGTCCTGCCCGACCCACTTCAGCAGGCAGGCCCGCGAGGTGGAGGAAGACAGGGGAGCGCAGCGCGTCGAGGGCAAGTTCGCGGCGCACACGATCGACGTGGCACGCAACATGCAGAAGGAGGCGGCGGTAGTCACCATCCAGCGCGACGCCGTCAGGAAGCTGCACAGCGCCGGGCACAGCCTGGAGCGCATCTTCGAGGGCGTGGCCCGCAAGGTCGGCTCCGTCCAGGCGAGGAAGCTGATGGCGGACTTCGTCATCGACGTGAAGAAGAGGCCGGGCAAGACCGCCGTGAACGAGAAGGACAGGGCGTTCCTGATCGGCAAGCTCGGGTTCAAGCCCGAGGCGGTCAGGCAGCTCGACCCGAACCGCCGCCCGACCAACCAGGTCGTGGCCGCCGTGCCGGACAACGCCCGCGTCATGGCGTACCCGGGCATGGAGAAGCAGGCGGGGGAGAAGGTGGCCACCGACGGCCACGCGATCCTCAACGAATACGACCTGTCGAACCCCGTGGAGGGGCCGACGATCGACACCGACGGGCCGCGTCGCGGCGAAGTCGAGATGAACCCGACCATGACGGCCGGGGACCTGGAGTAAGACATGGAAGAGTACACGATACGGCTCACGGAGGACGGCGAGGTCTCATCGACCCCGGTGCCCTCGGACCGCGAGCGAGAGTCAAAGCTGGACAAGATCATCGAGATGATCAACGACCCGGAGTGCCCCCCGGGCCCGATCAAGCGTGCCATCGCGGCGGAGCTCGCCACGGTCAACAGGCTGATGATCAAGTACGGCAACGACGTAAGCATCCTGGAGGGCCTCAAGATCAAGGCGCTCAGCGAGCAGGTCAAGGCGCTGCGCGAGCTCGGCAAGGAGGTCGAGGAGGCGGACATCATGTCCAAGAAGGACTTCCTCAACTGGGAGGGCAAGAAGTTCCGCTACGCCATCGACGAGTACCGCGAGGGCGCTAAGGAGGCCATGCGCGAGGCGAAGCTGGACGAGAGCACCATCAACAGCATCCTCAACCACTGGCGCGACATCATGGCGGGGCGCGAGCAGGACATCCGCCGCGCGATAGACAAGCTCGACAGCTCACGGAAGTAAGAAGGGGAACGCAAATGGGGATCAGCGGAAACAGCGTAGCAGGGAAGTCTTACCAGTCGTTCACGGTGAGCGAGGAGCTCCTCGCGAAGGTGGTCGAGGCCGTCCAGGCGGGCGAGAAGAAGGCCCGCTCCAGCGGCGACATCCAGTCCTTCGAGGTGTTCTACCACGGCATGCGCCAGAACATCTCGTGCGGGCGCATCTACGTCGTCCCCCCGGCGGTCGCGAACGACCGCAAGAACTTCCCCACGGCGCTCCTGTACGGCTGCGTCGTCCGCGTGTTCGGCGGCGAGGAGGTCGGAGACCTCATCGAGAAGAAGATCGGCGAGTCCGAGTTCGACGAGTACTCCCAGGCGGACTTCGACAGCATCAAGAAGGAGCTCTTCGAGGCGGCTGACGGCAAGGAAGCCTGCCTGATCGTCTACGCCCCCAACTGGCACAGCAAGCGCGAGTACATCTCGTTCCACTTCACCAAGGACAGCGAGCAGCTCAAGAACAACCTGCGCCACCAGGTATTCTCCGCGTACTACGACCCCCGCGTCTCCAGCGCGTTCAACGCGATGATGACGAACGTGGACACGACCAAGGTCGACGTCACGGACATCACCCCCAAGATGAACTTCCCCGGGCTCGCCGAGAACCCGCTGAAGCAGTACCCGCTGCTCATGAAGCAGGCGTCCGACAGGCGCACGGTCCTGCTCAACTACAAGACCGCCGACGCGGTCACCAAGGAAGTGCTAGACCCCCAGGAGCTCGACGTGTTCGACTCCCTGAACCAGGCGCTTGAGAACAGCCTGGTCCCGGGCGGCGAGAACGGCGCACAGGGCGAGGGCGGCTTCACGGCCCCCGCGACGACTCCGGGCGTGCCGCGCGAGGCGTCCAAGCAGGCGTCCGAGAAGGACATCGAGACGAACCCGCTGGCGGCGCACGAGACCCCGATCACGAACGTGGGGCCGGGCACCGACGCGGCGACGGACCAGAAGGACATGGTCCGGGCCATGAAGGACGGCCCGCAGGACATGGGCAGGGACGAAGAGGGCGGCGAGCCGATCGGCATCGAGATCGACGAGCACGGCCTCCCGATCCACAAGGGCGACGACGAGGCGAGCGGCAAGGTCGCCGCCGACAAGGCGGCGAAGCGCACCAAGGGCATGATCCCGACGATGGACATCAAGCCGTTCATCGGCACCAAGGGCGACATCTCCAAGCACGAGATGGACAGGTTCCGCAACGGCGGCTACGTCGAGCGCGAGCACCCGGACGAGATCAAGAAGTTCTGCGCCGACCTGGGCAGCGACAAGCAGTCCAACTCGTCCATCGCGGACCACGCCAAGGAGATCAAGGCGGGCCTGTACGGCGACCAGCCGCTCTCCAAGTCCGCCACCGAGAAGTGGGGCGAGGTCAAGATCGCGGTCAACTTCAAGAAGAAGGCGAACGACGAGTTCACGCAGAGCTACATCACGACCGCCCTCTGGTCCTCCAACGACAACTCCGACCCTAGCGGCGGCGAGCCGCTGGACAGGAACTACGACGAGACGGACATCGCCCCGGCGACGCTACGCAGGATGGCGGAGGACTGCGCCGACTTCCAGGAGAAGAACGCGGAGCTCCTACAGCAGGCGTACGCCTCGGGCACCAGGGACGGCAACCCCGGCCACGCGGGCCACGACTTCTGGCTCACGCGCAACGGCCACGGGGCCGGGTTCTGGGACAGCGACTACCCCCAGCCCCTCGGCGACCAGCTGACCAAGGCCGCGAAGGGCTACGGCGAGGCCGACCTCTACCTCGGCGACGACAACTACATCTACCAGAGCGGCGCGGAGGGCGACGAGGAGCTGGAGCCAAAGGACCCGAAGGGCTACAACCCGACCGGGCAGGAGCTCGAAGACCTCTCCCGTGAGATGGGCATCCAGGGCAGCAAGCAGGCCAAGCAGGCACGCGCCGCGAGCTACGTGGCGTCGCAGATGGGCAAGATCGTCGACAACGACGGCACCTACGGCAACTTCAACGAGGCCGCGTCCCTGAGGACCATCGTGGCCCGCGACATGAAGGAGGCCAAGCTCGCGAAACTGCGCGGCAAGGAGGCCGTGTCGCTCGACATCGACTCCATCTGGGAGGAGATCACCGAGGACATGGGCCCGGCTCCGCTGATTGACGTGCCGACCGCAGCGCCGTCAGACGGCGAGCAGGTGGCCGAGGGCGGGGACAATGACGCCCCGGCGACGGGCGGCGGACGCCCGAACAAGCGCGACGTGGGCGACCTCCCCGAGGCGTTCCGCAGCGACGAGCCTGAGGACGAGAAGTCCATGTCCGACTCCGAGGCGGACGCGCAGGAGGACAGCACCCCCGAGTCCAAGGAAGCGGCGTGGCGCGTGGACAACAAGTACGCGGACTTCGTCAGCGACCTGTTCGACGAGACGCAGATCAACGAGGGCGGGCCATCGTCCGAGTCCCTGAGGGCGGCCGAGGAGGCCATCCAGAACGACGACGACATCATCTACGACGTCGCCGCCAACGCGGGGCAGATGGTCGACAACGTGAGGCACATGGAGTGGTTCCGCGACGCGGTCGCCGAGGCGATCGAGGAGCAGGGCCAGGCCGACGCGGCGCAGGCGGAGGGCGAGGCGTTCGCGGACGAGGACCAGGAGGTGCTCGACCAGCCGGAGCAGCGCACGGGGTCGTCCAAGAAGGCGGACACGGCGGACAACGACGTGAACATCGACGGCGCGGCCAACCCGCCGTCCAAGGAGACGGGCGACTCGAAGACGGTCGGCCAGCACAAGCAGTACGACCAGCAGCAGAACAAGGGCGGCAGCTCCAAGAAGGCCGACACGGCGGACAACCCGGCGAACGAGGACGGCGGCGAGGGCGCGATCCTGCCGAAGACCGACAAGGAGATCACCAACACCCGTGGCTGCGAGCTCCCAGGCCCGAACCCGATCGGCGGCAAGACGGCCGACACGGCTGACAACCCCGCCAACGAGGACGGCGGCGAGGGCGCGATCAGGATCAAGACCAACAAGGAGATCACCAACACCCGTGGCAAGGACCTGCCGAGCGCCAACCCGATCGGCGGCAAGAACAGCGCCAAGAAGGTCGCGGACACGGCGGACAACCCGGACAACATGACGGACGGCCCGGGCACGAAGATCAGGGCCAGGGCGGTCGTGAGCGACACCAGCGGCCCGACCCCGGTGAACACCAAGCAGGGCGGCAGGAAGCAGGCGGACACCGCCGACAACCCGTCCAACGAGAAGGGCGGCGAGGGTGCCATCTCCCCGAAGACCGACGCGGACATCAAGGTGACCGCGAACGGCGTCTCCGAGGACATCGCGGAGGCCAAGTCCGAGGTGGTCAGCCCCGACACCGTGGACCCGGACATCCAGCAGCCGACCGTCGACGCGAAGAGCGCGGCGGGCGTGGAGGGTGACATGAGCGAGGCGAAGTCTGAGCTCGACTACAGCAAGAGCGAGATGGCCGACGAGCCCATGGCGACCGACACCGTCAATCCGGAGCACTTCGCCGGGGACGACCGCGAGACATGCGCCTACTGCGACCAGAAGTTCGACGACAACGAGGACCATATCTGCCCGAAGCGGGCCGACTGGGCGGCGTGGGAGTGCGACAACTGCTCCAACATGAACGCGGGCGGCAAGTGCCTGCGCTGCGGGGCCAAGAAGCCCGGCGCGGGCGGAGGCGAGCTCCCTGCGGGAGAGCCCAAGAGCGAGCCGAGGGGCGAGAAGCAGAAGAGCGCACCGAAGAGCGAGCCCAAGGGCGACCAGGGCGGCGGCTCCGAGGGCGGGAAGATGGTGGTCCGCATGCCAGCGGGCTCCAAGATCGACCCCGACAACGCGCAGTGGACGAACCGCTTCGAGATCAAGTCCGAGTCGAGCGACAGGCTCTACCGCATCGCTCAGAACAAGAACCGTGGCTACTGGGCCTGCTCCTGCCCGGGCTGGATCAGCCGCCGCAACTGCAAGCACCTGAGGGCGCTCGGCCTGCCCGGCAACGAGCAGCCGTTCGAGGCGACGCTCAAGGCGGGCTCGCTCAGCAAGGAAGCGTTCGACGCGAAGCTGGCGTCCTACGGCGACGAGTTCCCAGAGGAAACCCAGATCGACTTCGGCGCGGGCGACCTCGCTGACATCGTCATGACCGAGGACACCGATGATAAGGAAGCATAACGACCTGGGCGACTTCATGCACGACGACATGGGCTTCGGCTCCGCCGTCGAGCAGGCGTTCTCCCGGCACAGGACCGCCGCGAAGAAGTGCACGAACTGCAAGACGCCGCTCGGCGGCCCCGAGTTCGGCAAGACCATGGGCTGCCACGACTGCGACGGCGAGTTCTGCTCGGCGGACTGCGTCGACCAGCACGAGTCCAGGACCAAGCACGGCAAGTCGGCCTCCAGGAAGACGGCGGGCAAGTTCAAGCTCTACACGGGCCCGACCATCGTCAAGCAGACCGCCGACATCCTCCGCAACGCGGGGCTCCAAGTCACGGTGGAGGGGACGGAGCACGTCCACTTCCTGGCCGACGGCGACCGCGAGGGCGTGACCCTCCAGCTGCGTGAGATTCTCGGCCCGCAGTGGGGCGTGGGCGCGAGGGACGTGGGGCAACTCGCCTCCAAGGAAGCCGCGAACCTCATCCACAGCGACAGCGAGCTCGGGCAGAAGATGGAGCTGGCGCAGGCACCGGAGCACGCGCCCGGCCCCGAGGCTGGCCCGTCCAACGACGAGCTCCTGGAGAACACCCACGAGGAGCACGGCGTCCCCGTCACCGACGGCGGCATCAAGTCCCCCGAGCGCCAGAACGTCAACGCCATCCGCGAGGCCATCGAGACGCAGGCCGAGATGGAGGTCGGCAAGCCCATCGCCCAGAAGCAGGAGGAGGTCATCAAGGGCGAGGAGGTCCGCGACGAGAAGCTCATGAACCCAGGCGCGGCGCAGACCGTGTCCGCGAAGCCCGGCACCCAGATCGTCATCAACATCGCGAGCAAGGCCAAGGTCGCCTACGTCGAGCACTGCAAGGGGCACCGCAACTCCAAGGGCGAGCTCGCCGAGTGGTGCATCAAGCAGCACAACACCCACAAGATTCTCGAGAGCTTCAAGTCCGAGGGCGCGGCGAAGGAGGGGCTCAAGAACATGGAGTCCCACAAGCACGGCGCTGGGATCAAGCAGGGCACGAGGGTCAAGATCAGCGAGGGCAGCGGCATCGACTCCGGCAAGGAGGGCGTCGTCATCCCGTGGGGGAGCGCGAGGGCGAAGGAAGTGGAGTTCGACTACCCGTTCGTGGGCGGGCGCACCGCGCAGGGCATGGGCTGGGTCTGCATCCTCCTGGACGACGAGCAGGTCACGACCGTCCCGAAGAACAGGGCCATCCCCAAGAAGTACCTGGAGGGCGGGCCCGAGCAGGCCGCCCCGGCGCAGCACGAGATGTTCGGCACCGTGCAGGCGGAACCGATCGGCGGCGAGTACAACGACAAGATCACCTCGGGCATGGGCACGGGCGCGTTCGGGGGCACGGACCTGACCGGGCCGGACTTCCACGTCGGCTTCACCCTCAAGGGGAAGCGGCGCGAGCAGAAGTTCACCAGCCTGAAGGCGGCCGACGACTTCGTCAAGGCGGCGTCCGAGAAGTTCGAGATCACGGGCAGGTGGCAGATGAAGTGCCCGTGGTGCGGCGCGACGGCGGAGAAGGACAACCCGCTGGACGCCTTCACCTGCCCGAAGTGCGACTGGAACTCCGAGAAGCAGAAGACAGCGGACAGCTTCATCCCGTCCAAAGGGCAGCCCGGCCGCCTCTACAAGCAGCAGGAGGGCGATCCGAAGTGCGACTGCCCCGCGTACATGTCCTACGGGCGCTGCAAGCATGTCGCCATGCGGCCGAAGACGGGCGCGGTCGACACGACGCAGAAGGCGCTCGTGCTGGAGTGGCTGAAGGCGAACAACCTCACGACGGGCGAGGTCGAGAAGAGGCTGGGCGTGGGTCGCCACACCAACATCGCGTACCCGATCCTCACGGAGCTGGCCCGCGAGGGGAAGATCAAGCACAAGCAGATGCGCTGGTACCTCACGAACCCGGTGCCCGTGCAGGCGGCCAAGCGGGCCGAGGTCTCCCCGCACCGCCCCATGACCTGCTACATCCTCGACGAGATGGGCGGCACGGAGTCGGCCGGGCACGTCGACACCACGGCGGAGGCCGCGCAGTGGTTCAGGGAGCGCGGAATCAACATCTACGGCGAGGTCGAGGCCAAGGACGACGGCAGGGACACGACCTACATCCACAGGCGCACGGGGTCGCGGAAGACCGCCGACTACGAGGGCTGGACCGACTGGCAGACGTACCTGCTCGCGCTGTACATCGACCAGGAGCGCGACACGAACAAGATCAGGCGCGACCTGGGCAAGCACGCCCTTGAGACCGGGGAGCCTGCGGAGCAGCTCGCCGAGAAGTTCAAGAAGTTCATGCAGAAGCCGTACAGGCAGGTCAAGCGCGAGTACGAGGAGAACGCGCAGGAGACCCGCGACGACCGTGGGGCGCACGAGCGCCGCCAGCTCACGGGCGAGCCGCTGCCGTCCACGGGCGACAAAAACACGGACATCGTGAACAACCTGTGGGACTTCAGGCACGAGGTCGGGATGGCCTACGAGGAGAGGCCCTGGTCCGAGCCGAACTGGGCGGAGATCGCGCAGAACGCCATCGACGAGGCGCGGAACGACGTCGAGAACAGGACTCGCAGCATGTCGGACCAGGAGCTCGGAAAGTCTATGGGAATCAAGATGGAGAGCCTCAAGGTCGGGCGCAAGGTCGTGGCCATGGACCCGATGTCGCGGCACGAGCTCACGATCGCGATCCAGACCCTAAAGATGCCGGACGCGATGGCGGGCGTCATGGGCGGGCCGGACAAGGAGCAGGCGCTTGAGGTGCTCGCGAGGCACGGCCTGACTTGGGACGGAAAGAACGTCGGAGAGATGGACCCCGAGCTGCACGCCAACGAGCAGCAGGTCAAAGGAGCAGGACAAGGTATGGCTAAGACAGAGCAGGACATCGAGAAGGAAGCGGGATTCAACTTCTTCTTCCCAGGGCAGGTCCTCAAGGAGTTCTACCCTGAGATTCAGCACGAGATCGTGGACTACCCGAACTCGTCCAACCAGCCGATGAGCGGCGCGGGCAACCCGGAGATCGTCGGGGACGCGGGCCACGAGCTCGAGGGCATCCTCGACAGCGCCCTGGACACGAGCATCGTGGAGATGATCCAGCTCCCCGGCGACGTGACGGAACCGGAGGCGATGCCGATGGCGGCCTCGAAGAGGGCGTACGACTACGCCCCGACGAAGCCCGGCGGCGCGATGGGGATCGGCCGCGACGGCAAGCCCGAGGTGCTTGAGGGCGTGCCTCTCCGCAAGGAGAACGACATCAGGGGCGAGATGTTCACCGACGAGTTCTACGGCCAGTACCAGGGAATCCCCGGCGCGGCGCTCAACGTGGCCTCGCAGAAGGTCGCGCAGGCGGACGAGGCGGCGCAGTTCTCGAAGTTCCTGAAGATGGTCTGCGGCGAGATCGCGGCCACCATGATCGCGGCGTTCAAGGTCACCACCAGGCCGCTCCTGGACAAGGTCCCGGGCATCGGCGAGCTCCAGCTTGACACGATCGAGCAGGGCTCCTCGGCCCCGCCGATGGGGCAGACCACGCAGGGCGGGCGCGTGAAGTACCTGATGGGCAAGCTGAGCGACAGCGAAATCCAGACCGCCGTCAACGAGGCCTGGGCGCAGGGCGCGGTGTGGCACGACGGCGACAACGGCGGGTTCATCTATGAGGTGTTCGTCCGCCCGGAGACCATCGACACCGAGTCCATGAAGCTCAAGTACAAGTTCGTGGCCGGGACGAGGGAGTAGCATGCTGTTCCGCAAGACAGGCGCTACGCAGGACGGCATCCCGGTGGAGTTCCGCCACTGGCGCGAGGTGGTGGACGAGATCGACAGCGAGCTCGAGGCCGCCGCCCTTAACGAGTCCGAGGAGGCCGTGGTGGACCTCTGGCTTGAGGACCCGCTCTCCTTCCAGGAGGGCGAGGTCAACCCCAGCCGCACGCACACGGGCGGCATGGTTCGCAGGATGCAGACCGGGGGCAGCGGCCTGCACAGGCACGGCGACGCGCCCATGCAGAAGACGGCCTCGGCGTCGGACTGGGACCAGGAGTTCGCGGACGCGAAGGCGCACGCCGCGTCGGTATTAAACAACCTGGGGAACGCGAGATGAGCGACACAGAGGGGGCCATTCTGGCCACGAAAATTCCGGGCTGGGAGTCGGGCAAGCAGTACTTCTGGGGCGTGGACTGGGCTTCCGGCCCCGACCACGGTATCATCTCAGAGTGGCGTCGCAACGAGCACGGCGGGCTTGAGTTCGTCAGGATCGTTTCGGACACGCAGAACCAAGGTCTGTGAGCACGCCCGAGTAGCTCAGTGTTAGAGCACTCCGTATTTAACGGAGGGGTCGTAGGTTCAATTCCTGCCTCGGGCTCCAAGATATGGCACCAGTTCCAAAGAACGGCAAGCCTGGTGCGATACCAGGGACGCGAACTTAACCCCGCGTCCCGCAAGTTTGGGAAGAAGTCGACGGAAAGAGTTTGGCGGTGCCGCTCTGAAAATCGCCAAGGGACACGGTACCACGACCGCAAGGACAGTGGCCGGAGAGGAAGAACACGGGATCGCCGGAGTTAACGCACCGGATTGCAGAAGTGCCCGTAAGTATCCTCGGGGGGCTTGCGACTTCATAGACCTCCTTCCAACCCAAAATATATGGACGCCATGAGGCACCTCTAAACCGCTACGCGTCGATAAAGGCCCCTCGGAATCTACGCCGAGGGGCCGTTTTTCCTTCAATTCCGCGAATATCCAACCCTTTAGTACATGCCTCCTATCAGCAGGAACAAGCGGTTCTCCAAGGCCGCGCAGAACTCGGTCTTCGCGCAATCCATCGCGGAGGGAGTGGTCGACCCGAAGAGCCTGATGGACGCCATCGACTTCATCGAGGGCCCGAACGGCATCGGGATCGTGCTGCGCCCCGTGCAGCGCGTCATCGTGAAGGCGATCTACGGCGTCCCGTTCGACAAGGTGCCCGAGTGGTCGAAGCGCATCCCGGACTGGGGCAAGGTCCCGATGTACGACATGTACAGGGACAAGAAGACCCGCCCGGACGTGACCGAGGCCGAGTACCTGGAAATCTGCTTCAACGAGAACCGCTGCAACATCAAGGACTGGCGGGACATCCCGAACGTGGGGACGCCCTACGGGGGCTTCAACGAGGCGTGCATATTCGCCGGGCGACGCGGCGGCAAGTCCGAGCTCGTCGCGGCGATCGCGGCGTACAAGCTCTACCTGCTCCTCAACATCCGCAGCCCGCAGGAGTACTTCGGCCTGGTCAGCGGCTCCAACATCGACTTCACCTTCCTGGCGCAGGACGAGAAGGGCGCTGGCCGCCTGTTCAAGAAGCTGCGCGAGCAGGTCAACCGCGCCAACTGGTTCGCGCCGTTCCTGAGGGACAACAACACGAAGGACCTCTCCTTCGTCTCGCTCGCCGACCGCGACCAGCGCGACATCAACCCGACCATCACCGTGTCGTGCCTGCCCTGCACCACGAACGCCGTCCGCTCGCCGTCGTCCGTGTTCCTGGCGCTGGACGAGTTCGCCCACTTCCGCTCCGCCAAGGGCAGCACCTCGGACGACATGTACGCGGCCGCCACCCCGTCGACGGGCGACTTCCACCACGTCACGGAGGCGGAGGAGCAGCTCATGAAGGTGCAGGAGTACGGCAGCGACTTCGGCGAGGAGGCGTCCAACTTCGAGGAGACGGAGGACAGCGTCCTTGAGTTCGAGGACAAGAACGAGATGGTAGAGGTCCAGGACTCCATGATCCTGTCGATCTCCTCGCCCCTCAAGAAGATCGGCAAGATGTACGAGCTCCACCGCCTCGCGCTCGACGAGGGCGTGGCGTCGGGCATCTTCACGCTGAACTGCCCGAGCGCGGAGATGAACCCCAAGCTGCTCCCGAGGTTCCTCAAGTCGGAGCACAAGAAGAACCCGCTCACGTTCAAGGCCGAGTACGGCGGCAAGTTCCTTGAGTCGTCCGAGTCGTACGTGACCGAGGAGGCCGTCAAGAAGTGCACCGACGTGCAGTGGGACGAGAAGGGCCTGCCCGTCATGGCGACGGCCCGCACCAACGTCCTCCGCTTCGTGCCCGCCAGCATCGGCGTCAACTACTTCTGGGGCTTCGACCTCGGCATGACCAACGACGCCTCCGCGCTCGCGATCGCGCACCTGGAGCCGGGCGGCCCTCACGGCGGCATCAGGCTGGTCTACGACTACATCGACCGCATGATGGTCGGCGAGGTCGGGGCGTGGCCCGGCGTGGTCAACGGCATCGGGCAGCAGAAGTACCGCGACGCCCAGGTGCTCCCGCTGGAGGACATCCTGGCGTGGCTCCGCGAGATGAACAAGGCGCTCCCCTGCTTCAAGGGCGCGACCGACCAGCACGGCGGACAGCAGCTCGTCCAGCTCCTCGAGCTGAACGAGATCAAGAACATCGAGCTCGTCAACCTGACGCCCGCGATCAACTCGCAGATGGCGTACGCCCTGCGCGGCTACATCGAGAACAAGCTCTGCTCGTTCCCGTACCAGCCCAAGTTCATCACGGAGCTGAAGCTCGTCGAGCTCGAAGTGGCCTCGAAGTACCAGATTCGCGTCGCGGCACCAGTGGAAAAGGGGGCACACGACGACATGGCGGACGCCGCCATGCTCTGCGCCTTCCTGGCCCAGAAGTGGCTGATCGAGGAGGGCAACCTCGCCATGGACCCGTCGGGCCTCAGCCTGATGATGCAGTCCCAGATGCACAAGCCGCCAACCCCGCTCCTCTGCCTGGACGGCGTGCCGCTCTCCACCCTCAGGGTCATGGAGAAGCTCAAAACCACCGAAAAGAACGCCGGAATGCACATGGGCACCGCGCCCCGCAGCCCGTGGGACCGTCGCGGCCGCGGCCGCCGCTAGGTAATTGCCCTACTTCCCAAATCATTTGTAGCGGAAAAATATGAAAGGGTAACGAGATGCTCCTGCAAGCTGGACCAGTCGAGACCATCGCCGAGTTCGGGCCCTATGTCGGGGGCATAATCATCTGCGCGTCCCTCTTCATCTGGAACACCATCCAGCTCAACAGCCTCACCTCCAAGATCGAGGCGAACACCAAGTCCATCAGCGACAGCAACGCGGAGCTCAAGGCCAACCTTGAGGGCCAGGTCCAGGCGCAGCGAGAGCTCGCCTCGTCCGTCCACCAGCTAGCGGACGCGATACACCACCAGGCCGAGGTCGCGGCGGAGGAGCTCTCCATGGTGCGCGAGATGATGGGCAAGCAGGACGTGCTGGCGGCGAACCAGACGACGATCATGACGAACTTCCAGAGGGTCGTAGAGGGGCTCCTGGGCATCATCAAGGGGAAATAGCATGGCCACCGAGAAGGCAGCACTGGACCTTTCAACCTGCGGCATGGAGGCCTGCCGCGCCGCGCTGGACAAGTCCGTGATAGAGCTCACGGAGACTCTGGAGGTCGTGCCCAAGGGCACGGCACGCCGCCGCATCAGGGAGAAGGCCAAGGACCTCGACCTCAGCTTCCTTGAGAACACCGTCGAGCTCTAAGACCCGAATCCAATTGACTTCCCGCCGCATCTGATCTATAGTTGACACTCCAGGTGCGTATGAAAAACATCGTCCTGTCCGAACGCCAGAAGCCGCACGCCCTCCAGTCCATGAAAGACATCTACGCCGCCCACTCCTCGGAGTGCTCCGACGGCGTGTCCTGCCGCGTCATGGTCATGCTGAAGAAGGACATCGAGGCGCTTGAGCAAGAGCTCTCACCAGCTCCTCAGGCGAAGAGGCGCTCGGCCGGGGTAAAATAACTAAGCGAGACCAGGTTCGACGGCCGGGACCCGACTCCCCGGCGGCCGCACCTCTGCCTGTGGAGGCCCATGACCCAGCAAGCCGCGTCTAAGTCGGTGAAAGTGCACAGCCTGCTCTCCCCCGAGAGGAATGTCACCCTGCATCTGGGCGGCATGCTTTTCGAGGAGGCGGCCGTGCTCGCGTTCGTGTACAACCTCACGGAGGCACGCCGCCCCAAGCCCTCCGTCGAGCCGGAGAGGGGCATCTACCGCGCCCTCCGCGCCTGGAAGGGCAGGCAGGTCCCCAGCTACGTCATCGCCGTCGACTCCCCCGACGCGCCCCTCATGGGAGCGCCCGTCGTGGCCTGGACCGACCGCAAGATGTCCCTGCAAGGGGACGCCCCCTGGGGCTACCCCGTCGTGGGCACCGTGACCGGGTTCCAGGACGCGGACAAGTTCTACGAGGTCGCGGTGGACACGATCGCCCTGGCCATTGCCGAGCGCAAGGCAGAGGACCGCGAGCGGAAGATAGCCGAGAAGGAGACCGCCAAGGCGCAGGCCGAGGCCCTCGCGGCGGCCAAGGCGGCGATGCCCCAGCTGGCCGAGCCCGAGGGATACACGGGCGACAAGTTCACCATCAGCGCGGACGGGCACTTCGTCGGCGACGACGGCTTCGTGGTCCCGAAGGACTTCGACGAGTTCTACGACCGCTACCCCAAGTACGTGCTGAACTGGGTGAAGAAGCGCCTCAACCGCTTCCAGGTCGACGACGACGTGGAGGACTGGACCCAGGACCTCCTCATCCACATGAAGTACCTGCCGCAGGGCTCCAAGCACCGCCTCGCGGGCGCGAACGGGCGTATAAGCGGGTGCGCGGACGTGATCGAGACGTTCAACCCGTACCAGCAGTACGGCGCGAGCGAGCGCCGATTCCGCAACTACATCAACTTCTGCCTCGCGAACAAGTTCAACACGGTTCAGTCGAAGCGCCAGAAGAACCCCGTGTGCCGCGCGGGGAACGTGCCCCTCGGGGCCACGGTCTCGGCCCCGTCCGACGGGCGCAGCGACGCGCCGGACGACGAGTACATCCACGCGAACAGCTCGCACCTGGTCGCCAGCACGGAGCGCAGCAAGAAGCAGCACGACGACCGCCTGTTCACGGGCCAGTTCAAGGACTTCGTGAAGAGGACCGACCCGAGCGTCTTCCCCGCCATCGAGGCGCTGGAGGCCACGGGCCCGCTCGCGGAGGCCGCCGCGTACATGGGCGTCACCGAGCAGGAGTTCTCCCGCATGCGCACGCGCCTGAAGCAGCTGGGCGAGTGCTTCCTCAGCAAGGCCGAGGTCCCCAAGCAGCGCAAGCCCTACAAGAAGCGAGTCACAGCCTAAGGAGCCACATGTCCAAGAAGCACGGAAACCCGAACTGGGGCAAGGAGCAGGCCATGCCTGTCGTGCCCACCATCACGGAGTTCGAGAAGAAGGTCCTCGAGCTCAGCCTGACCCCCGACATGTACCTCCGCTCGGAGCCGCTGCGCGAGTGGGTGCGCGTGAACCGCAACACGCGGTACGTGCCGGAGCCGCTGCTTGAGGGCTGGGGCTTCGAGATCGACGCCGCCTTCTGAGTATCAGACACCATGAAAATAGCCGACGCCACGCCCGAGCAGCACCGCGAGATCATGAGCTACACCCTTGAGAGGCTCAAGTACCTGCCCGAGGAGCACAAGGCCGACATCCAGGCCAAGCTGCGCGAGGTCCTCGGGGACGACTACGACCGGGAGCCCTGATCCTCAGTATTATCCTGGATGATCAGGTACGTGGACGCTTTCTCCGGGCTAGGCGGGTTCAGCCTCGGCGTCGAAGGTGCACTGGGCAAAGACAACGTCAAGTGCGTGAAGGCCATAGACTTCGACCCCGAGGTCGCCGACACATACAGGCGGCACTTCGGCGTGGAGTCCCTCGGCGACATCCGCAAGACGGCGGCCGCCGACATCCCGGACCACGACATCCTCTTCGGGGGCTTCCCGTGCCAGCCCTTCTCCCGCAACGGCCTGTGGTTCAACAAGAACGGCAGGGTCGTCGGCGACGCGGAGGAGCGGGACAACCTCTTCCTCGAGCTCGTCAGGATACTCCGCGAGAAACGGCCCGCCTATTTCGTCTTCGAGAACGTGCACGGCATAAAGTTCATGAAGAACAAGGACGGCTCCCCCGTCCTGGACACGATACTCGGCAACCTCAGGTCCGCCGGGTACAAGGTCGACCACAAGTTCCTGGACGCGGTCGACTTCGGCGTGCCCCAGCAGCGCATCCGCTGCGTCATCGTCGGCATGCGCGTCGACATCCCCGGCGAGCCGCACATCCCGAAGCCGCCCAGGGGCGTCATCGTCCCAGGCCTCATCCCCGCGATCGCCGACATCCTCCAACCGCAGATGGGCGACCCAAAGTACCTCCTCAAGAACTACTGGCGGAACAGGACCGTCCTGCTCGGCGTCCGGCCGGACGGGCACCAGCCGAACCACACGTTCCCCAGGGGCACCCCGAGATACAAGGTTATCAAGAACCTGTACGACTCCAACCAGAAGAAACCCACGGGCCGCACGGGCGAGATCGAACCCGTGGCCATCCTGTACGGCGACACCCCGAGCGGCCTGCCCAGGCAGCAGGACAAAATCTACTCGGTGCTGGGGATCAGCCCCACGATCGCGACGTTCTCCACGCCTGGCGTGGACGCGCCAGAGGGGCACCGCCTGCTGACGCCGCGCGAGTGCGCCAGGTTGCAGGGGTTCCCGGACTCCTACGTCCTCCCGGAACACGACGCCAAGGCCTACAGGCAGGTAGGCAACTCTGTCTGCGTGCCCATGGTTGCCGCCGTGGTGTCCGCCCTCTTCTTCTGACCGCAGTATTAGACCTGCGGAGGGAACCCTTGAAGGTAGGCAGCCTGTTCAGCGGCATCGGCGGCATAGAGCTCGGCCTGGAATGGGCCGGATTCGAGCCAGCGTGGCAGGTCGAGCTAGACCCTTTCTGCAACCGCATCCTGGAGAAGCGGTGGCCAAGCGTTCAGAGATTCCTTGACATCAGAACCGTCGGACAGCACAACCTTCCCCCAGTCGACCTCGTCTGCGGCGGCTTCCCCTGCCAGGACGTCTCAATCGCAGCCCAGTTCAAGGAGCGCGGGCTCCACAACCGAAGCGGCCTCTGGACCGAGTACGCCCGCGTCGTCCGCGAGCTCAGACCCCGTTGGGTCCTCATTGAGAACGTTCTTAACCTCAAGAATCACGGAGCTGACAGGGTCGTCTCCGACATGGAGGAGGCAGGCTACTCCTGCTGGCCGACCGTGGTGGGTGCTGACGTGCTCGGGGCCCCGTACCAGAGGCGGAGAGTTTTCGTCCTGTGCCGTGACGACGCCCACGGCCATTGCGATATTGGAGAGGACATGGCCCGAGGATGGGAGGTTCCAGCAGAATGCGAGCGGAAGGTGGCGCAAGCGATCGAAGGGTGGCATCACTGGAAGCATGAGCTGGGCGCAGGAGATGCTCGTCCTTTCGGTGACGAGGAGGAACCCCGCGCTGATGCCTACGCCAGAGGCGTGCGAGACATTCTTGGGATTCCCGACTGCGTGGACAGACTCAAGGCCGTAGGCAACGCCTGCACGCCCGTGATCCCCGCGCTGATCGGGTCGTTCGTCGCGCACTACGAGCGCAGGATGCTGGAATGCACTGCGGAGGCGCTGCTGTGAGCAAGGTGTTCTTCGTGGACGACTCGCCCCTGTGGGTCTCGGGAATCAAGACCGACGCCCAGGGCGTCATACGCGGCTTCGTCGAGAACGGGCACTGGAACGTCTCCATCGACCCCACGGCGAAGGTCGCCTGGGTGGTCGGCGACAAGAAGAACCGCTGGAAGTACGAGGTCCTGGAGACGATCGCCGTCCCCGACAACATCCTCGCCGAGCTGGAGAAGGCGCAGGACTGCGACGCCATCCCTGGCGGCGTGATCTACATCGGCATGTGGTCCCACCAGTACGCCCACTACAACGACGTGATCGCCTGGGCGCGGAAGCGCAGGGAGCTGCCCCTCCAGCGGGACCTGTTCGTCCCGTAAGAAATTAACCTCCCCGTAACCAGTCTTCGCGTCTAATAGGTAGGCATGGACTGCGAAACCCTGATCGTGTCCGACGTGCACCTCGGCTCCAGCGTCTCGCTGGCGGCCGACCTCCTCCTTCTCCTCAGGACCTCCAAGTTCAAGCGGCTCATATTGCTGGGCGACATCTTCCAGGACCTCGACTTCTCCCGCCTCACCCGCGAGCACTGGCGTCTCCTCGCCTACATCCGCAAGCTCAGCAACCCCAAGCGCGGCATCGAGGTCGTCTGGGTGGAGGGCAACCACGACGCGGGGATCGCCGAGGTCATGGAGCACCTGCTCGGCGTCAGGGTCCACCAGGAGTACGAGTGGGAGTGGAACGGCGTGAAGTGCCTGGCGATCCACGGGCACCAGTACGACGCCCTGTGGGCCAAGGGCGTGCCGCTGCTCGGGCGGATATTCACCCCGCTGTACCTGTGGCTCCAGAAGGTCGACTTCCTGAAGAAGTGGCTCCCGCGCCTGCTCGACAAGCTGCACACCCACTGGGAGCGGCTGGACCGCAAGGTCTGCGACGGGGCGCTGAGGCACGCGGCGCACGCGGGGGCGCGGCATGTGTTCTGCGGGCACACCCACCAGCAGTGGCACGAGGAGCGGGGCGGGATCGAGTATTGGAACACAGGCGACTGGGTCGGCGAGCACGGCGGCTACATCACTCTCACGGACAAGGTGGAGCAACATGAATACAGGCTTTCGGCTGTCGGACTGGCGGGCGAACCCGGAGCTGACGATCGTCATCCCGGCGAAGAACGAGGAGGGGACGGTCTGCGCCCTGCTGAGGTCCCTGGCGTGGCAGACGTATAGCACGGGCCTCACGAGGATCGTCCTGGCCGACGCGGGGTCCACGGACAAGACCGTGGAGGAGGCGACCAGGCTGGCCGCCCGGGCGAACCTGCTCTTCTTCGAGGTCATCAACGGCGGGCTGCCCGCCGTCGGGCGCAACGCCGGGGCCAAGCTGGCCACCACCCGCTACCTGCTCTTCCTGGACGCCGACGTGGTCCTGGAGGACACCCACTTCATAGAGGAGACGATCGCGGAGATGCGGGCCAGGGGCCTGCACTGCGCCACGACGGACATCCACTGCCCGCAGGGGAGCTGGAAGTCCAGGCTGGCCTACGGGATCAGCAACTTCTACCAGCGCGGCTCCCGCTTCTTCGGCACCCCGTTCGCCACGGGCATGTGCATGTTCTTCGACCGCAAGGTCTTCGAGGCGCTCGGGGGCTTCCGCGAGGACGCCCTGTTCGCCGAGGACTACCTCCTGTCCAAGCAGGTGGGCTGGAGGCGCTTCCGGGTGCTCCCCGGCGGAGTGGCGACCTCCGACCGCCGCATGCGGAAGATGGGCTACTGGAGGCTCGCCAGGCTCTTCCTGACGACCGCCCTCCTGTCCCACCGCCAGGGCCAGTTCACCAAGGACCACGGCTACTGGAATCACTGATTTACCCCCTAAAACCGCAACCCCGCCCGCCAAACGACTACAGCCCTCCTCAATAGGAGGGCTTCCTCATGTTCACTTTGATCAAGCTGGCTATCGACCTCGTGGTGGCGGGCGCGTTCTTCGTCATCGGCGTGAAGGTCGCCGTGGCGTACCCCAGTTTTGCCAACACCGTTGACAGTTTCCTGAGCTGGGCCAAGAGCCAGGTCTAAGGCCGCATGGCGCAGGACCCGCAGTTCCTTGACCTCGGCACGGTCGACCACGCGGCCGACGTCGCGGTCGCCAAGGCGGTCAAGGCGGACTCCTGGGTCCGGCGGAACATCGTGAGGCTGCACCTCGGGGCCGTGGCGTCGGTCTGGGGCGTCTTCGAGTTCCTCGCGCCGAGGGCGGCGCAGCACGTGCATGAGGTGATCCTTCATGTGTTCTGGCACGACTTCGTGCACAACATCGTTCCGTGGATGAGGTAGGGAGAGAAAAACTATGGCGTTTACATCGGTAGCGAACAACCCGGCGAACACCCTTCTGCCGTATTACCCGAGCCTGTCGAACCAGCTGACCGAGCTGTACGCTCAGTGCGACCCGACCAACGGCAACTACTTCGTGGCGACGGGGCGCGACCTGGTGACCTTCCTCGCGGTCCCGGCGGCCAACGCCCCGACCTACAACGCGGCGAACACCTACACGGTGGGCCAGGTGGTCAACCTCTCGGGCACGGCGTACATCGCCGTCGCGAGCGTGCCGCTGGCGACCCCGCCGCCCAACGCGACGTACTGGGCGGTCTACGCGGGCCCGTCCACGGTGACGGTGTACTCAGCGCCCGACCAGTGCACGGGCCGCACGGCGAACGTGGTCGACTACCCCGTCCCCGTCTTCGACACCACGACCGAGTCGGTCGAGTTCCTGGTGCTCCCGTCCAGCGTCTTCACCCAGACCAACGGTCAGGTCCAATTCCAGGCGAGCTCTAACCTCGTCTACGTGTACGTAAGGAGTCTCTAAGCCATGGCACCGACAAACGCGATCATCAACGGGCAGCTAACATTCATCGGCGCTACGGCGGGGCAGGTCTCCCTCCAGGCGCAGACCATCGGGCAGAGCTACATCGCCAACCTCCCGAACACCATCCCGAACGCGAACCAGCTCCTCAGCGTGCTGAGCGTGAACGGGAACGTCGTCACCCTCGGGTGGGCGGCGGCGCAGTCCAGCACCGTGCAGCTCTCGCAGCTCAGCACGGCGGGCGCGACGAGCGGCGACGTCATCCAGTACAACGGCACGAGCTGGGCGGTGTCCGCGTCCGTCCCGGGCAGCGGCACCGTCACCAGCGTGGCGCTCACGGCCCCGGCCGAGTTCACGGTGGGCGGCTCCCCGATCACGGGCGCTGGCACGCTGGCGATCACCAAGGCGACACAGGCAGCGAACACGGTCTGGGCTGGCCCGGCGTCCGCTGGTCCGACCGCCCCAACGTTCCGCGCACTTGTCGTTGCTGACATCCCGAGCTTGGCTTCCCTGTACGACGCACTCGGTGCAGCAGCAGCAGCGCA
>Ga0209039_10001266_pt1 | contig 24018 bp, 18 predicted proteins | sample BogFormECP12_OM1_FD_188238 | JGI IMG/M metagenome (GOLD analysis project Ga0209039, IMG submission 188238) | Bog forest soil microbial communities from Calvert Island, British Columbia, Canada - ECP12_OM1 (SPAdes) (version 2) | ecosystem: Environmental > Aquatic > Freshwater > Wetlands > Bog ... | reverse complement strand
AGATTTTGTAGCACGTAGAATCAATAAGTTATGGACATAGTCATGTCTGTAAATTATTGATTCTTCGTTGAAGATTTGATATTCCCGACACACTCCTAGCGAAGCGAATTTCATCCCGTACCCACTTGACCCGCTAGCTCAGCTTGTGTAATGTCTAATAACCATGTTGAGCGGTGGTCAGAACTGTTGTCACGTCACCTGCTGTTGTTGCGGGTCCACATGTTCTGACGCCGACGGAAATACCACCTAGCTTTCTTATCTAAGCAGGATTTTCCTAACCCACGCGTCAGACGCACCTGACACGTGGGTTTTTCTTTTTGGCGCAGAGAGGTGGACGATGCCGGAAGCTGTCAAGGAAACGAAGGCGCAGAGAATCGAGCGGCTCAAACGCGAGAAAAATGCCTGGGAGTGCCTTGACGAAATCCGTGGGTTTGCGCGCAGCGGACACGGATCCATTCCCCCGGAATGGTTGGGCACGTACTTCCGCTTCTGGGGCGTGTACACACAGGGAGATGGCGTGGGCGCCGTCGGTGGCACTGGCGGGGAAGGCAAAGCGGTTCCCTACTTCATGGTTCGCATTCGCATTCCCAATGGGCTCTTACTTGCACATCAAGTGCGCACCATTGCAGATGTTACCGAGAAGTATGCCCGCGGCAACGCCGATATTACTGTCCGCCAGAACATTCAGCTTCACTGGGTGACGATTAAAGACTTGCCGGAAGTGCTCGATGCACTGTGGCGAGCCGGGCTCACCACCATGGGGTCGTGCGGTGACGATGTTCGTAATATCGTCGGCTGCCCTGTAGCGGGCGTCGATGCTGACGAAATCTACGACGCATCGCCGTTAGTCGACGAGGCCAATCGGCAATTCGTCGGCAATTCAGAGTTCTACAACCTGCCGCGCAAATTCAAGATTTGCATCACCGGTTGCAAGGCTTGGTGCTCATATCCCGAGATCAATGACATCGGCCTCACCGCGGTGCGTCGCAATGGTCACGAGATCGGCTTTTCCTTGCGCGTCGCCGGAGGTTTGTCGACGGACCCTCATCTCGGCAGGCGAATCGACGCGTTCGTCCTTCCGAACCAAGTGTTACCGGTGCTCAGAGCCATCGCTTCCATCTTTCGCGACAGCGATGTCCTGCGGGAGAACCGCGAACGCGCGCGGCTGAAGTTTCTATTCCTGAAGCACGGTTGGACAGCCGAGCACTTTCTTAGTGAGCTTAAAGGGCGACTTGGATTCGAGTTGGCTCCGGCGATTCCAGAAGATGTTCCGGATGACATCTACCGCGATCACGTCGGAGTGCACTGTCAGAAGCAATCCGGATACTACTACGTGGGTGCTTCCGTTTTGCGAGGCCGGATTTCCGCGGCTCAACTACATGCAGCAGCCGATCTGGCTGACCGCTACGCCGGAGGCGAATTGCGCACGACGAACATGCAAAACCTGCTGATCGTTAATGTGCCCGAACGCAACGCGGCTACAGTCGCGGGTGCCCTGCAACTCGCAGGCCTGCCCACCGAAGGCTCGCCCTTCCGGCGCGGCATCATCGCCTGCTCCGGGACCGAATTCTGCAAAATCGCCATCACCGAAACCAAGTCATTTGGCCGGTGGCTGGCCGAAGAACTCGATGAGCGACTGCCGGGTTTCGAGCAACACCTGAAGCTGCACATCACAGGTTGCCCCAATAGTTGCGGCCAGCACTGGATCGCCGACCTCGGGCTGGAAGGCAAAAAGATCAAACAGAACGGTCAGTTCATCGACGCCTACTACTTTTGCGTTGGAGGAGCAGTGGGCCAACATCAGGCCATCGCTCGTCCAGTTGGATTTCGCTGCCCAGCCGCGGAAGTTCCTGATGCCATCGAACGCCTGTTGAACCGTTACCTTTTGGCGAAGGGGCCCGACGAGAACCTGCGCCAGTTCTTCGGCAGGCATTCCTCCGATGAGATTCGCGCGTATCTCGCCGGCGGTGATGTCATCGGCGTCGAGCGCGATCCTGCGGCGGGCCGTGTTCCTCACGGAGTTGAAGGATGAGCGCACAACACCCAGCACTCTTTCCGATATTCCTAAAGCTCGGCGGAAAGCCTTGCTTGGTTGTGGGCGGAGGTCCGATAGCAGAGGGCAAGATCGGGGGCATGTTGCGCTCGGGAGCGCGCGTGACCGTAGTTTCACCCGATCTCACCGTAGCGCTCGCTGGATATGCACACTCCAGCGCGATCCATTGGAAACAGCGGAACTTCGAAGCCGGTGATCTCGATGGCGTGTTCCTGGTGGTTGCGGCGACCTCCAGCTGCGAAGCGAATGCCTTCATCTATTACGAAGCCGATCGTCGCGGGATCCTGTGCAACGCAGTCGACCAGCCGCAGCAGTGTCATTTCTATTACCCAGCCGTGGTCGATCGCGGCCCGCTGCAGATTGCCATCTCCACTGCCGGGCTCAGCCCGTCCCTGGCACAGCGCTTGCGCAAGGAGTTGGAACTAGAGTTCGGGCCTGAATACGAGCGATGGGTCGAGTGGCTAGGAAGAGTGCGCTCGGCCTTGATGGGCAAAGGCAGCGACGTCGAAACGCGGCGGCGCATTCTTGGCCGACTTGCCAGCCGTGAAGTGTTCGATCGTCTCAAGACCGCGAGCGACCGCAAGCTCAAGCGCAGGAGAGCAGCCGCATGAGAGCAAAGGTCTATCTCGTCGGCGCCGGTCCCGGCGATCCCGATCTGTTGACGGTGAAAGCCGTCCGCATCTTGCGATCCGCCGACATCGTTCTGCATGATGCGCTGGTCAGCGAAGAGATCCTGGAGATTGCCCGGCCCAATGCGCAATTGATCGATGTGGGAAAACGAATGGGCAAAAGGCGACTCACCCAGGAGGCCATCAATCAACTGCTCATCGATCTGGCCGGGTGCGCCCTTGTCATTGTTCGATTGAAGGGCGGCGACCCTTCGATTTTCGGCCGGGCCGCAGAAGAAATGTCCGCTCTCAGCAAAGCTGGAATCGAGTTTGAAGTCGTGCCCGGCATCACTGCGGCCATCGCTGCGGCGGCGCAAGCGCGAATCACCCTCACCGACCGGCAGTCCGCGGCAGGAGTAGTGTTTCTCACCGCGCAGCAAGCCACCGGCAAGGGCCGCACGGACGTCGCACGCTATGTTTCACAGGACTGCACACTCGCGATCTATATGCCGGCCGGCCAGTACCGCGAGATCAGCAGTGATCTTATCGCCGCAGGCTTGGCCCCCGATACGCCGTGCGTGGTGGTGGCTAACGCTTCGCGTCCGAATCAGGAGTTGCTGTGGACCGATCTCGCAGCACTTGGATCAATCACTGCGCCGGAATCACCCGCGCTGATCATTATTGGCTCGGTCGCACGCAGCCGTAGCGAAGCACTAGCGTGCAACACAATTCACACAATCGAACCCAGCATCAAGGCGGTTCGGTAGTTTCCCGGAGGCAGTGTTATGTCACGAGCAGCTAGCAACAGTGAGAACGGAAAGAGGTTCAAGCTCAAGTAAGATGGCTGGGCAGTCCTGACCGCGCTGGCTGTTCCGCATCGGTCGCATCACCGGGTGCCATGGTAGTCGCATATGACGCAAGAGGAGGAGAGCGAAGGTGACGCAAGATTCCTTCGCGATACCAAGTACTGAGATGCTTCGTCCGGCCATGAAGGCGCTACTACGATTCGGTTGGATTTTCAGTAAGGATAACGATCAACGGATCCTTATGTTTTGTGAGCCCGACCATAACCACGCGCGCAAAGAACATGCGCGCAAAGAAAATGAAATCGCATTCACAATTCGGACGCTCGTTGCAAATCGTTCGCCACTCAGCTAAACTCGGGCAACTTGGAACGCTCAGCCGCGTCGTTCCGAACTGCTCATGGGTGCGCTGTAATGCGATGCGGGCGATCGCCGCCCCCCGGCGTTTGGCCCAGTTCGAGGGCGAATCCATAGCACGTACTGCCATTGTCATGGGCTCCTCCTCGGCGATGGTACGGGAGGGTGGGGATCCTCCACATTTCAATCAGGAAACGGTGTCGCAAAGGAAAAAGCAGGGGGTCCTTTTTCACCCAAAACAATGAAGCTGAATAGCCAACTCGACCACCTTAAGGTGTTGGAAGCGGAAAGCGTGTACATTCTGCGTGAAGCGGCTGCGGAATTTGCCCGGCCGGTCATGCTCTACTCGATTGGCAAGGACTCATCGGTGATGCTGCGCCTGGCGCAAAAGGCTTTCTATCCCGGTAAGATTCCATTCCCGCTGCTCCACATCGATACCAGCTATAAGTTTCCCGAGATGATTGAGTTTCGAGACTCATACATCCGCCAAATCGGGGCTGAACTCATCGTTCACACGAATCGTAAGGCCTTAGACGACGGTGCGACTCCTTATGCGCTCGGAACACAGAAGTGCTGCGGGTTTTTGAAGACCCGCTCCTTGCTGGACGCCTTGGAGGAAGGGGGATTTGATGCCGCATTTGGCGGGGCGCGTCGTGATGAAGAGAAATCGCGGGCAAAAGAGCGCGTCTATTCGTTCCGCGATTCGCTGGGGCAGTGGGACCCGAAGAACCAGCGTCCGGAACTTTGGAACCTGTACAACAGCAGGCACCACAAGGGAGAGAGCATTCGCGTGTTTCCATTGTCGAACTGGAGTGAACTCGACGTATGGCTTTACATTCATGTCGAGAACATCCCTATCGTGCCGCTGTATCTCGCCAAGGAACGCGAGGTGATCGTCCGCGATGATTCGCTGTTGCTGATCCAAAGCATCGTGCGCCTGCTGCCGGGGGAGAAACCCAGGACTGTGAAGTGTCGAATGCGTTCCTTGGGATGTGTGCCGTGCACCGGCGCTATTCGATCGAACGCCGACACCGTCCCCGCGATTATCAAAGAGATGCTGTCGTTCCGGCGTTCTGAACGCGAGAACCGCGTAATTGATCATGACGAAGAGGGCTCGATGGAACTGAAGAAGCGCGAGGGCTACTTCTGATGGGTGTCCCTGGAGTACAACTCGATTCAGCGTTGAGCGAGATCGGTCACCTGTTTCCGTCGCGTTCTGAGGTTTTGCGCTTCACTACTGCCGGAAGTGTGGATGACGGCAAATCAACACTCATTGGCCGGTTACTGTACGACAGCCAGAGTGTGTACGACGACCAACTGGCTTCCGTCCGCAACAGCCGAATCAATCGATCAACAGGTCCGCTGGACTTCTCTCTCCTGACAGACGGCTTGCGCGCTGAACGCGAGCAAGGAATCACGATCGACGTTGCCTATCGTTACTTCTCCACACCGCGTCGAAAGTTCATCATCGCGGACACGCCGGGTCACGAGCAGTACACGCGCAACATGGTAACTGGGGCTTCCACGGCGGATGCGGCTGTGGTCCTCATCGATGCAACCAAGGGCGTGCTGTCACAATCGCGGCGCCATGCCTACATCGCTAGATTGCTTGGCATAGGGCACGTGGTCGGAGCCGTGAACAAGATGGACGTTGTCGGATACTCCCAGCAGGTATTCGACCGAATCGCGCACGACTTTCTGTCCTTGGCGGAAAAGCTTGGCCTGGCGGACGTCTATCCCGTTCCGGTGAGCGCACTCGAAGGCGACAATGTGGTAAATCGTAGCCAACGAATGCCGTGGTTTGATGGGCCGGCCCTTCTCGAGTACCTGGAAGATCTCAACGTGCACGACGCAGAGAGTTCGCGGCCGGCACGCTTTCCGGTGCAGTATGTCATTCGTCCAGACTCTGGTTTCCGAGGCTTTGCGGGTCAGGTTGCCTCAGGATTCTTTCGCGCTGGGCAGTCCGTAGTCGCACTGCCGTCCGGTGTCAAGACACGGGTGAAGTCGGTTGTGACCTTCGACGGTGAAGGCGAAGTAGCCAAGGCAGGCAGCTCAGTCACTCTCACGCTCGAGGACGAGGTCGACGTGAGTCGCGGCGATCTTCTGTGCGCAGCAGGTGACTTGCCGTCGGTATCGCGCAGATTAGTCGCGTCCCTGGTCTGGATGCACCCGACGGAACTGGATCTGCACAAGTTCTATGTGCTGAAGCACACCACACGTCTTGTGCGGGCGCGTGTAACACGAGTTCACTATCGGGTGGATGTCGATTCTCTCGGGAAACTCGAAGCCAACTCACTTCGCATGAATGACATTGGCTGGGTAGAGGTTGAGACGACCCTGCCGCTGTTCTTCGACATCTACCGGGAGATCAGGAGTATGGGAAGCTTCATCCTGATTGATCCTCTGACCAACGCCACAGTCGCTGCTGGAATGATTGAAGAAGCAATCCAGGGGGCCGGGGTGAGTCAGACGGGAGATTCGGTTGTTCCCGTGTCTCCGGAGGAGCGCGCCACACACTTTGGACATCCACCCGCAGTGGTGTGGGTGAAAGGCGACCAGGAATTGGCTGAACTCATCGAGCGCCAACTGTTCGAGGGTGGCTGGTTTGCGTACCTCATTAGCGCTTCCGACTACGAAGTGCGCGACCTGGTTCCGTTGGTTCGTGCAATTCGCTCCGCGGGAATGCTGGTGGTCCTCTCAGTCAATGGCGGCGACGACTATCGGGAACAGGTGCATGAATTATTTGGCCCGCCCGCGTTCTTCGAGGCCGATGCTGATGAGAAGCCGTTGGCCGAAGTGGCCGGTGACATCATCGAGCGGCTGACGATGTGGCGAGAAACCGCCACCGCGAAAGGGAACGGTGCTTCATGAGTCTACCGTCCGTTGCGGAACAATACGAGACCCTCGACGCCGGGGATGTGATTGATCGCCTCCTCGATGAAAGTCGCGGCTCGCCATGCATTACGTGCAGCTTTCAGGCAGAGGACATGGTCGTCCTCGACTTCCTGCGTAAACGGCTGCCAGACGTGCCCGTCCTCTTCCTTGAGACTGGCTATCACTTTGCCGAGACGTACGCTTACCGCGATCGCATGGTTGCATTGTGGCAGTTGAACCTTGTCAACGTGACGCCGAGCCAGTCAGTCACCGAGCAGGAATCTGAATTGGGAATTCTGTATCGAACGGATCCGAGTCTTTGTTGTCAGCGACGCAAGGTCGAGCCATTGATGAAAGCGCTGGAGCCCTTCGATCTATGGTTTACCGGATTGCGGAGGGAGCAATCGCCTACGAGAAAGAACTTGAAGACGGTTGAAAACCACCTTTTGCCCAGTGGTAAAAGTACCTTGAAAGTAAGCCCACTTGCGGCATGGAATTGGAAGCAGGTATGGAGGTACACCGTCGAGCACGGGATTGAGTACCTGCCGCTATACGACGAGGGTTATCGCAGCATCGGCTGCGAACCGTGCACCAGTGTTCCGGCGGAAGGCGCTGACCCGCGCTCCGGTCGCTGGGGTGGCAGTAAGTTGGAGTGTGGCATTCATACGTTTTCGAAGAAAGAGGAATGAATGCGCGAACAGCAGTTCGTGGTAGGTGTGATTTGACCAAATCTCAGTCCGACGAGTCTATTGAGAAAGCCGAATTCGTAATTTCTGTCCGTCCCGGAATCGACTGGTTGTCACTGGGAATAGCGCTCTTGATCGGTGTGGTTTTTCGATATGTCCACTTCCGCGTCCCTTGGTAGGTCGTTCAGTTCGAACCCGCTTGCGACCCTAGGTCTTTACCTGAAGGCATGGGCGCAGTATGTGTTGCAATTCGTCCCCGGATTGGCGCTGCTGGTCGTGATCGCAGCGGCGGCACGGGTGATCGGGCGCGGGGGCCTCGATACCTATTGCCTGGTCTACGCCATTGTCCTGGGCATCCTGATACGCAACACCGTTGGTTTACATGCATGGTTCGAGGTTGGAACCCGCACGTATGAAGTGTTCTGGAAGGTCGGAATAGTTCTGCTCGGTTCGCAGATGGGCCTGCGCAGCTTTTCCGAGGTGGGTATCAAAGGCGTGGCATTGGCTGGAGTCGAGGTAGTTGCGACCATCAGCATTACCCTATGGCTTACCCGAGTGTTCAAGATCGACGGTGCCCTCCGGCAGCTACTGGCGATTGGAATGGCGATCTGCGGTGTCTCGGCGATTATTGCGCTATCGAGTGCCCTTAGGAACGACGAAGAAGATACCAGCTATGCGGTCTCGGTCATTCTCTGCTTCGGACTGTTCAGCCTGACGATTATGCCGTTCCTTGGGCACCTTCTGCATCTCAGTCCACTGCACTTTGGACTGTGGGCCGGGCTCGCCGTCAACAACACAGCGGAATCCGTAGCCACTGGATTTACGTATTCCGAAGCAGCCGGTCACTACGCCACTATTGCCAAGCTGTGTCGTACTTTATTTCTCGACGCCGCCCTGCTTTACTTCGTGCACGGAATGGTTCGGGCGAAGTTGGCCGACACGACTGCCTCCACAGCACGCGGCTTGGTGAAACACTTCCCAAAGTTTGCGCTTGGTCTGATCGTGTTCTCCGCTCTGGCCAGCATTCATTTCTGGTCGAAAGGCGCGCTCGATAACCTGAATCACCTTTATCGGTGGGCGTTTTTGCTGGGATTTGCAGGCGTAGGTTTGCGGACCAGCCTTAGCCGATTGCGCACCCGCGGCGTACGGCCACTCGCTTTGGCGCTCGGAGTACAGACGATCACGGCCGGAATCATGCTGATTTGTGTGCGCATGCTCTTCTAGCGGGCTGCGGAAAAGATTTGGTTTTGGGTAGAGCGGAGCTGTTGTCGATATCCGGGGGATTTAGCCCGCCAGCCAACTGAGACACCTGGAGCGCAGGCAAGAAGGATTATCAAGATAGGGTGACACTCACCATAAGCAACAGGATTTGTCCTTCATGATGAAACCGACAAAACACGAGCCTGTCCGGCGTTGGCCGCTGATTGCGGCCTGCGTCCTCGTGTTCTTGTTTGCCTTCCACGCTAAGACAGGGGTTTACAGTCAAGGCCTCAGCGTCAAGCCGCACACCGCAACCTCATCGAAGTTGTGGGTGAAGAGCCAAAAGATACCCAAGCCCGGCCTGGCTTCCAGCTTCATCGCCAATTCACCGTCGTTCGATAATCAGGAACTCACATGGGGTCTGCTGTTCCTGCAGTCGAAGGATGCCTCAGGTTTTGTCCCGGTTCTGTGTTTCAGCGGTTTATCACCCCCACTATTCGTTCAGGAGAGACTATGAGACAGCCATTTGCCTTGGCGCTGTTCGTACTCGTTGCGACCAGCGTTTTCGCCCAAACGGACGCCACCGCCTCCCAGCCGAAATCAAGCGCTCGAACGAGTTCGGCACGAACCGGTTCAAGTGACATCCAGGAACTAAAGAAAGCGGTTGCCGCACAGAAAGACGCGATTGCCGCGCAGCAGCAGCAGATCCAGCAATTGCAGCAGCAGATTCAGTCCCGCGACCAGGCCATTCAGACATTGCAGCAGCGGGTGGATCGGGCCGACTCGACGGCAAGCCAGGCGCAACAGACTGCGCAGTCGGCACTGAGTGGCGAGAAGAAGGAAGGCGAAACCTCCGCCAGCGACTTCAACACGCTGCAGCATGACGTGACCGACCTGAAAGCCGCCAACGCCAGCGCCGTCGAGTCACTGACCACAACCGAGAAGCGGGTCGGCGATTTGGAGAGCCCGCTGGCCATTCACTTCAAAGGCATCACCCTTACGCCCGGCGGCTTCCTGGCGGCGGACACCGCTTGGCGTGCGCACGCAATGTACAGTGACATTGGCACGCAGTTTAACGCGATTCCGTTCTCGGCCTCCGGTCAGGCGCGCACCTCCGATTTCTATGGTTCCGGACGCGCGTCGCGCATGTCGCTGCTGGCCAAGGGTAATTGGGGCGAGACTGCTCTGACCGGCTACTATGAGGCTGACTTCCTGGGCGTCGGCGTTGCCTCGACCAACAATCAGAGCAACAGTTACGTGCTCCGGCAGAGACAGCTCTGGAGCCAGGCTGCCTTCCACAATGGTTGGTCCGTTGCGGGCGGCCAGATGTGGAGCCTGGCGACGGAGTTCAAGTCCGGCCTCGACCCACTCACGTGGCTGAGTCCGCAGGTTATCGACACACAGTACAACGCGGGCTTCAGTTATTTGCGGCAGTACGGAGTTCGCGTGACGAAGGACTTCAACAATAAAGTCTGGTTTGGCATGTCGGTGGAGAATGCGCAGACCCTGCTGACGGTCTCGGGGAACCCGACGAATTTCCTGATCGGGGGGCCCGGTAACGGCAGCAGTGGCGGTTATAACTCCCTCGCCAATTACTCGGCGAACATATCACCCGATTTTGTTGCCAAGCTGGCATTCCAACCGGGCTTCGGACACTACGAGATTTTCGGCATAGCAAGTCTCTTCCGCGAGCGCATTTATCCCAATGCTACCGCCGCCACGCCGTCCGCTGCCGGCGCGTTTAACACCGACACGACAGGTGGAGGCTTCGGTGCCAACGCCCGCTGGCTCGTGGCCCAAAAGCACCTCGAAATCGGTGTCCATTACCTCGGAGGCAACGGAGTGGGTCGTTTTGGCGCTTCCCAGTTGCCTGATGCGACGGCCTATGGAAACGGTTATGAACACCTCGTCCGGGCGTATCAGGGCCTGGTGTCGGTCGAATATCACGCGCCGAAGTGGGATCTGAACCTTTACGGTGGCGGCGAATATGCGGGCCGGCAGGCGTCGCTTTACAAAGGCAAGCCCGTCGGATACGGATCGCCGCTGTTCGTAAATGCGGGATGCGGCACCGAGACGCTGCCCACGTTGGCCAACGGCTACGGACCAGGCGCACTGGCCAACTGCTCCGGGAATACCCGGGCTATCTTCGAGGGAACCGCAGCATTCTTTTACAAGTTTTACAACGGACCCAAGGGCAGGCTGCAATTGGGAGGACAATATTCCTATCTCACGCGCGATGCGTGGTCGGGCATTGGTGGGCAGCCCGAAGCGATCGAGAACATGGTCTACAGTTCCTTCCGGTATTACCTTCCATAAGCATCGCGGGTGCCGGGCACGTGCTGCTCGTCCTTAGACAGCTGTTTGAGGTCGGGCCGGCCGTGCCCGTGAGTGGTGTCGGTCTTCCGGTTAAGCTATACGATTCCGGTGATCAAAAGAGTCGCGACGCTTACAGCTTTCGCAAGAACTGCCTGATCTGTCATACGGCCCGCTATGTTTCGATCCAGCCGCGATTTTCCAAAACAGTCTGGCAAAACGAGGTCACGGCAATGTTCGACGCCTACGCTGCTCCCATTTCCGAAGCAGACCAGGTGCTGGTCGTGGAATACCTGGTTGCCGTCAAGGTTGTAGAAGCGCCCGCCACCGGTGCTGCGCTTTCAAAATGACCTGGCGGTTGGCTGTGCTGCTATCGGTCGGCCGCCAAGTTTACCTTGTATTAAACGCCAATCCGGTATAGAACTTCCTAAATGATTGCCGCAGCCGGAACCACGGCTGAATCCTGGGTAACTCACACATTCGTAATGCGTTAGTGACAATACTTGGGATAGAGTTTTCGAAGGACTACGGACCTATGGCCACCGCTTCAATGTCCCACCTCGATGTCCTCGAGGCGGAAAGTATTCACATGCTGCGAGAGGTCGTGTCGGAGTCGTCACGGCCCGCGATGCTGTATTCCGTAGGAAAAGACTCTTCGGTGATGTTGCGACTTGCCCAGAAAGCCTTCTACCCGGGAAGAATTCCGTTCCCCTTGATTCACGTCGATACCGGTTTCAAATTCCGCGAAATGATCGAATTCCGGGACCGGACCTGTCGCGAGGCCGGCGTGGAATTGATTGCCCACACGAACCAGGAAGCTAAGAAAGATGGTGCAAATCCTTTCCAGTTGGGCACGACGAAATGTTGTGCTTTGCTCAAGACCAAAGCGTTGCTTGACGTGCTCGCCGCCAACCGCATTGACGCGGCCATCGGCGGTGCGCGGCGTGACGAAGAGAAGTCCCGCGCCAAGGAGAGAGTATTTTCACTCCGTGACGCTCTGGGGCAATGGGACCCCAAGAATCAACGCCCCGAGTTTTGGAACCTCTATAACGGCAGGGTTGAACCGGGACAGAGCATGCGGGTTTTTCCTTTGTCGAATTGGACCGAAATGGATGTATGGGAGTATATCCAGCGCGAGGAAATCCCGGTGGTTCCGCTCTATTTCGCCAAAGAGCGCGAGATGCTTGTGCGGGGCGATGTACTGATTCCTCTGGATCACCCCATCGATCTTCTGCCGGGCGAAAAATCGCAGCGCATTATGTGCCGGATGCGATCGCTCGGTTGTACCTACTGCACGGGAGCGATTCGCTCCACGGCGTCAACCGTCGGTGAGATCATTGAAGAGCTGAAATTTTTCCGGCGCTCGGAACGCGAGAACCGGGTCATTGACCATGACCAGGAGGGCTCGATGGAACTGAAGAAAAGGGAGGGGTATTTTTGAGTACGGGCGCCGAACGGGAACTGCTTCGCTTCTTGACGGCCGGAAGCGTGGACGATGGAAAGTCAACACTTATTGGACGGCTGCTTTACGATTCCAACGGCATCTACGAAGATCAGCTTTCCTCGGTGCGGAAGGCTTCCTCGGCGAAAAATGTCGAACTGGATCTTTCTCTTCTGACGGATGGCCTGCGAGCAGAACGGGAACAGGGCATCACGATCGATGTCGCCTATCGATATTTCTCAACTCCGCGGAGGAAATTCATCATTGCCGACGCGCCTGGTCATGAACAGTACACGCGCAACATGGCGACGGGGGCCTCGACTGCTCAACTGGCTGTGATTCTAGCCGATGCCAGAAAGGGTGTGCTGAAGCAGACGCGCCGCCACGCCCTGATTGCCTGGCTCCTGGGTATTCGGCAAATGGTCGTGGCAGTCAACAAAATGGACCTGGTGGACTTCGACCAGCAAGTTTTCCATTCGATCCGCGATGAGTTTAATAATTTTGCGAAGTCGCTTGATGGGGTTCAGTTCCACTTCGTGCCCTTGAGTGCACTGGAGGGAGACAACGTCATTAAGCGCAGCGATCGCATGGCCTGGTACGAAGGGCAGTCCTTGCTTCATCTGCTGGAGACCGTTCCGACGGAGCCAGTGCGGGAACAAGCTCTAAGATTTCCGGTCCAGAGCGTCGTTCGACCCAACCAGGATTTCCGAGGCTACGCCGGTCAAGTGGGTTCCGGAGTTGTGAGGCCAGGACAAGAAGTCGTGGCCTTGCCATCAGGGCAACGCACTCGGGTAAAAGAAGTCCTGCTTCACACGCGGTCCCTCGCGGAAGCCCATTCACCCCAGTCGGTGGTTTTGACGACAACCGATCATATCGACCTGGGACGCGGAGACATGCTTGTGGCTTCTGACCAGATGCCCACGGTGGCTACTCGGGTTACAGCCTATCTCATCTGGACGTCGCACGCTCCGCTGCGGAGGGACACCCGATACCTGCTTAAGCACACAACCAAGGTGCTGTGCGGCAGGATCAATCGGCTGAATCACAAAATCGACATTAATACGTTTGAAAAGCTGGCGGCTGACAGCCTGCAGTTCAATGAAATTGGCGAGGTCGAGATTGACCTGCACAGTCCCATTTTCTGTGATTCGTACGAGCGCAACCGGACCACGGGCAGTTTCATAGTCATCAATCCCTTCAACAACGATACCCTCGCGGCTGGCATGATCGTTGAAGCGACTCCTGCCCGGGCCGGTGAAGCCATGGACGAATCGGCTGCAGGATCGCGCATTGCGCAGCAGAACGGTCTCACGGTCTGGTTCACCGGTCTTAGCGGGGCTGGCAAGACGACTATTTGCCGGGCAGTGGCTACTGAGCTATTGGCCCATGGTCTGCAAGTTGAGGTGATCGATGGCGATGTGATCCGGAACTATCTTTGCAAAGATCTTGGCTTCAGCAAACGCGATAGAGATGAGAATATCCGCCGTATCGCTTTCGTGGCGCAATTACTGACGCGCAACGGAACGGTTGTTCTCGTCTCGGCGATCTCGCCCTACCGTGAAGGACGTGATGGAGCGCGCCGGACTATCGGCGACTTTGTCGAAGTGTACGTCAGTACTCCGCTTTCCGTTTGCGAAGTACGAGACCCCAAAGACCTATATGCAAAGGCTCGGTCAGGCAAGATCCAAGGGTTTACCGGCATCGACGACCCGTACGAACCGCCACTGGCGCCAGAGATCATATGCAATACCGACCGTGAGAGCACCCGGGAAAGCTCTTCGAAGGTAGTTGCATCGGTGCTAAATCATCTATCGTTGAAAAGCTCGTGAATTGAGTCAAGTCAGGAACCAGCCGTTGTAAAGGACTCTGCGGAATCGCTATGGGTGCAGGTAGCATCGCCGGAGAAGTTGCCGTCGGTCTGGTCGTGGGAATCCTCGTCGGGCTGACTGGGCTCGGCGGGGGCATGGTACTGCTTCCACTCCTGATTTCCGTTTTGGGCGTGCCTCCCATCCTTGCGGTTGGTTCCGACGCGGTTATTAACTGCATCACGAAAATAGGTGCGGGCGGCCTACACTGGCGCCAGGGAAATGTGAACTGGAGGCTGGTGCTTAGCCTTGCCTATGGCAGCATACCCGGGGCCATACTTGGAGTCATGATTCTGGCGCGGGTACGTGCAGCGTACGGCAATGGAGTAAACGACTTCCTAAGAGTCGTAATTGGGGCTTTGCTGATCGTCATTCCCATGGCCTACTTGCTTAAACAAGGATCCTCGACTCTTCAGCTCCCGATGTCGGCGTTGCGGAAATACAGGTACAGCTTCGGAGTGACAGCAATCGGCTTTATTGCTGGGCTTCTCGTAGGTGTGACGTCCATCGGGTCGGGTAGCGTCATCCTCATGTTGCTGCTGGTATTCTATGGACTTCCTCCGGCCCTTATGGTTGGAACGGACATCGTTCATGCCGTCCTGCTCGCGGGTCTTACAGGTCTGCTGCAATTCAGGTTGGGCAATGTGAACCTGCAATTAGTCGCCTGTGTCCTGCTTGGATCTGTCCCAGGCGGACTTTTGGGCGCTTATCTTACTAACTATCTTCCTTCAACCCGCTTGAAGCAGATACTCTGCACACTTCTGGTCGCTGTCGGTACAAGAATGCTTTGGGGGTTTCTGCTGCATGCTAACTGAAGCCGCCCAGCAGGAATATCTTGCCCGCATCGAAAGTGCCTTGCAGGCGGCTACCACTGTTGCCAGGAAGTTTGTACCGGGCACGTTCGAGGTGAAGGACAACGGCGGGCGCGATGTCATCACCGAGGCCGATTGCAGCATCAGTGACGTACTCCGCCAATCCCTACTCGCGCCGGATGAAGGGTGGCTTTCTGAAGAGGATCCGGACGACAAAGCCCGGCTGTCACAGAAGGTTGTCTGGATTGTCGATCCGCTTGATGGAACACGCGAGTTTATTGATGGCATTCCCGAGTGGTGTATTTCAATTGGCCTGGTTATAGAGGGCATTGCTGTTGCTGGTGGAATATGCAATCCGGCCACCGGCGAGCTGTTCCTGGGCTCTCTAAACCGAGGGGTGACCTATAATCACGAGCCGGTGCAATCCGTCCCGAGGGCAAGCCTGAAAGGGGCGCTGGTACTCGCAAGCCGGCAGGAGTACAACCGGGGGGAGTGGGCGCGCTTCGAAGGAAGGCAGTTCTCGATCAGACCCACGGGGTCCGTAGCCTACAAATTGGCTCTGGTATCTGCCGGGCTAGCCGATGCGACGTGGACGCTGTCTCCGAAACACGAGTGGGACATTGCCGCCGGAGTGGCGCTTGTAAGATCCGCGGGAGGCAGTGTTGGCTGCATCCGGAATGCGGACTTGCAGTTCAATAGAAGTGTGACTCTTCTGCCGGGTTTGGCGGCAAGTGCGAATGGTATCTGGAGCGACGTAGTTCAACTGATTAATGAAGCCGAACAAACAAGGTAACGGCGAAAGACTGGCGGTCAGCCAGTATCCGGGAGAAAAATAGCGTGTTAAAGCCCCTGTGGCAAGGCACGATAGGCGTGATCGACGGACGGTACAAGTACGTCCTTAACCTCGAGACACACAAGGGCGCGCTTCGCCCGCTGAACGAAGCGCAGATCTGGAACCTTGACCGCACTGCCGAGAATCCTGTGCTGGCCGAGGCATTGCGCGCGGCAATCTTTTCGCGATGTCCAGTTCTAGTGCAGAAACCGACGTGAGCCGACAATATCTGAACCTCACTGCGGGCGCTTGGCGGCAACTTCGGCGGAACTGGAACCTCCGGCCGAGTCCCATGTTGCTTTGGCAAACACTGGTGCCCGGTTCGCTGTTCTCCGCGATCACGAGATTGCAGCAGACAGTCGCACGTGAACAACTGGCTGCGGCAAATTACCGGAACGCCGTCGTGGTTCTCGGCTACTGGCGCTCCGGCACGACGCTGCTGCACGAGTTGTTATGTCTGGATACCCGTTACACGTATCCAACGACGCATGCTTGCATGAACCCTCATCATTTCCTTCTCACCGAAGCCTCGGCCCTGGCTCGCGGCGGTTCCAGCATGCAGCGGCCGATGGACGAGATGGAGGTTTGGTCCGGTTCGCCGCAGGAGGACGAGTTCGCCCTTCTGTCCCTGGGAGCGCGATCTCCTTACGAAGCGCTTCTGATTCCGGCAGTACTGCCAGAGGCGCTGAAGCTCACGGACCCTCGAGACCTTTCACCGCAAGACGAAAGGCGCTGGCGCGAGGTTTTCCTGAGTTTTCTCGCCGGCGTGTCGGCGCGGGGAGCGGGGCGGCCCATGATCCTTAAATCGCCGACCCACGGTTTTCGCGTTGACACACTTCGCGAACTGCTTCCGCATGCGCGTTTCGTCTTAATCGTGCGCGACCCCTGGACCAGCTTCGAATCGGTGGTTCGGATGTGGCGCAGAATGTTCGAGACGTATGCCATCGGAGCGATTCCGCCCGATGACGACATCCGCGAAGCGGTCATCGCCGATCGTCCGCGGTTTGAGGCGAAGCTGGCCTCGAGTACCGCCGATCTGCCCGAGAACCGATTCACCACGATTACCTACGAGTCCCTGATCGCTAATCCTGCTGAGGTGATCGAACACCTCTACGAGCGTCTGGAACTCGGAGATTTCGACCGAGTGCGTGAGGCTGTGATCGCCGAGACGAAGCGTCGCAGCGGATACCAGGCGAAGGGCAGCTTGCCGTCGGACCTGTGGCGACGGCGAATTAGTAAAGAGTGGGCGGCGCTTCTAACACAGTACGCAACTTTGCGTTGACGGGTATCGCTTTATCGAACGCGCCGTAAGCCGCTTACCGTGATCCTCGGTGTAGTACGCCTACAAGGTTTTGGGTGCACACTTTGGTCCAGAAGGGCCTGTACGAGAGACGGTCAAAGCAATCGCGGATGCACGTCGTTCATGGGCCCGGCAGCTCATTGTTCGACGCGTGGATCGCTTCCTGGCAGTCTTTAGCTGAAGTTAGCAGCTTATTGAACCCGGGCGCGAGCCGCACCTTTCTCAGCATCGGATCCAGGAGCAGGTTGGAGTGAGCACAGTAGTTTTGCTCGATGGCGGCCTGGAGCAGACGCAGCGCCGCCTGCCGCTTTCCGCAATCGGCGAAAATGGCTCCCTGGTAGTAGAGAAGTTCGGCATCGGGTGCGGCCGGGGAAGTAGTTTCGGCCTCTTGCGCCATGCGGTCCGCCTCCGCAGGAGGCCGCAATCCGAGGCAAGCCTCCAGCAGATCGCGATGGTAGCGAGGAGCAGTCGGCATTCGGGTCACGGCATCGCGCGCCTTCTCGATTTCTCCCTCCCGCAAAAGTAGCGATGGCTCCACATAAGCCGCCCATTCCGATCCGGCGTCCAGACGGATGAAATCTGCCGCACGCGCGGTGTTGCCCATATCCATAAAGGCCCAGGCACAGGAGCGGAAGGTATAGTTGCCGGGGTCGAGGGAGAGCGCGGTGTCACATTCTTTCGCGGCTTGCTCCAGCATTCCGCCGTAGCGATAAACGTAGCCCATCACGAAATGGGCCTCAGCACTTTCCGGACGGCGCTGAACCAAGGCTTGCGCCGCCTCGTAGGCCTTGCCCAACTCACCCCGTTCGACCTGATTGGTGATCAGTTGCCCAGCGGCCACGATGCGATTGGGATCGAGCGCGAGGGCGCGTTCATAGGCTTTGGTCGAGCGCTGGAACGCCTCTTCGCCACCATCCGAATAGCTGGAGTCGTAGTAGTAGCGCATACCCAGCTCCTCCCACGCTGGCGCGTAGCTCGGGTCGCTCTGCACCGCGTGCTCCAGCACCACGATGGCGTCCTTGTTCGGCGCCGGGTCATGCGGCAACGCGAGGCTATGCAGGTACAGATCATAGGCCGCCGGATCTTTGGGACGGCTGCCGGCATTGAGCACACCGCTGGCCGTGCCGAGCAAGGGGAGGAGCCCCTGGTTGACCTGGGCCGTGATGGTGGACTGTAAAGCGATCAGATCTTCCGCGGGCGCCGTCACGGTGGTCTGCCACAGCAGCCGGTCGGTGCTGCTCTCGATGGCCTCCAGCGTCACCATCAATCGTTCGCCTTGCTTCAGGAAGTGTCCGGTCACGACGGTGGCCACATGCAGCTCACTGCCCACTTTACGAGGATCCTCGTCGATCCCCACATACTTCCGCGTCATTGAGGAAGGGCGAACATCCAGAGTCCGCGTATACGTGAGCGCGTTCGCGATTTCGTCAGCCAGTGCAAAACGCAGGAAGTCCACGCTGACATCGCCGTTCATGTTCTGCAACGGGAGCACGGCAATGGTGTTCTTTCCGCCCGCTCCCGGACGCTGCTTGTACCACCAGGCTCCCATGGGTATGAGAAGCGTAATGAGCAATGCAATGACGCCCAGCAGGACATAGGTCTGGCGCCGGCTCGAGGTTTGAAAAGTGCTGCTCGATATGCGGTACGGCAAAGGTGGCCGCAGCTTACTGCTGGTGGTCAATCCGGGTTCGGTTTCGCGCTTTAGCGACTGGAGATCGCCTTTCATCGCCAGCGCGTTCGGGTAGCGTTTGCCCCGGTCCTTCTCCATCGCCCGGCCGAGGATGCCTTCGAGGTCTTTAGGAAGCGCGGGGTTGAGCTTGAGCGGAGACACCGGCTTGCGGTTCATGATCGCTTCCAGCGTGGTGACCGCATTGGTCCCGCCAAAAGGCTTCTGCCCGGTTGCCATTTGGTAAAGCATGACGCCAAGGGAAAACAGGTCTGTGCGTGGATCGAGCTCTTCGCCGCGGGCCTGCTCCGGCGACATGTAAACCGCTGTTCCAAAAATGTCGCCGGCCACCGACAGCGGATCATCCAGGCCTCCGGCGCCGGCCCGCATCCCGGGCGCCAACTTGGCCACCCCGAAGTCGAGGATCTTGATCTGCCCGCTCTGGGTAATAAAGATGTTGGCGGGCTTAATGTCGCGATGAATAATCCCCTTGGCGTGGCACGCTGCTAACGCATCGGCCACCTGGATGCCGATGTCGAGGATCTCATCCACATCCATCGGCTTCCCCAACATCCGGTCTTTGAGGCTCACCCCTTCCAACTTCTCCATGACGATGAAGGGGTGCGCGTCTATGTCTTCGATGTCGTGGATGGTGCAAATACCGGAATGGTTCAATTGCGAGGCAGCGCGGGCCTCCCAAATAAAGCGGTCCAGCGCCTTGCGATCGTGAAGAAGTTCCTGGGGAATGAACTTGAGCGCGACGTGGCGGCCCAAGCGGGTATCTTCCGCCTCGTAGATCACGCCCATGCCACCACCGCCGAGCTTTCCCACGATGTGATAGTGCGAGACCGTCTGGCCGATCATGCTGGGGGCCGCGACTTCCATCGGCGGTAATCTTAGGCCGCCCGCTAGAACCGGTCAACCTATAACGCTTGCCGCAGGGAAGGAGCGCCTTCCATGGAAGGCGCTCTTTGTGGACTCGAGTTGTTGTGACCTTCATGCGCCCATTGTTCCCGTTATGGTTGTGTGGGAACAGGGCTGTACGCGCAGGTATCGTTCGGACTTATGCTCTTCCCGTTTACAAAGGTCACGTTCCCCTTGGCAAAGTAGCTGTCAGAGGTGAATAGGCTGAACAGGGTGTCTGCGGGAATGATCGGGTTGTCGGGCGCCTTGAAAGCGGCCGGCATGGTGAAGCTGAAGCCGAAGCATTGCATGCCATTCGGATTGTTGGGATCGACCGGGCAATCCATGTCATTGGGACCCCAGGCGCAATCCGAGTCCTTGATTTTGCCCGAAGTGCAGGCGCTGTTCGCCGGATTACATCCGCAACTACCGTCCGTCTTAACCGAGCAATAGCTTTGCGGCCTGCAGAACAGCGGCTTGCTGTTCGTAAATGCCGAGGTCTGACCAGTGAGATCAACCGAGACACTCAGGATCGAGCCGGTGTATGTCGGTGGTTTAATGAAACTCCCGTTCGTCGCCGGAGTGATGGAATAGCTATTCGGGTCCAATCGGATGGCCGTCACGTTCAGTTCGCCCAGGCTGCTGTTGGGCCCAACATAGATATCATATTTTTGTTTAGTGGTGTCTTTGGCGTAAAGGAAATAGACATAGTAGGTATGTCCTCCCAGAAAGATGCTCGGGCTGTATGGGTTGCCATCGTAGGTTTGGCAGTGCATTGGGTCCCTGATCGTGTTGCACTTCGGACATCCCCCCTGCGACGTGCAGTTCTGGGTCGTGTCGATGTAATACGCTCCATGGTTCAAGGACAGCGTGCTGCGCTGGGACGTGGCCTGTCCCATCATTCGAATCTGCGGCCGGGTCTTACTCGTGAACTCGCTAACGGTGAGGTATTCACGGAACAGCGGTACACCGCGGCAAAATGGATTTGTGCAAGGAATCGACCAGCGCATGAAGAGGTCGGTGTTGGAATTAAAGCACTGGGAGTCGGCGACCTTCTGCACGATGGCGCAGTCTGCGATGATGGCGGTACTTAGCCACTCGTAAGGACTGGTCCTGGCCGTAAAGGGCTGGTTCGCCGGGGCGTTGGGGGTCACGTCGATATCCGAGAGGCATTCCGGAGTGGTCAGCGGCGCATTGAAGTAATCGTCCTCGTTGATGGAGATCGTCGGCCGCGTCACGCTGGCCTCGCTGCCCAGCAGCCCGGTCAGAGTGCCGTCATCGTCGTTGAGCACCGTCTGCCGATCGATGTTGTTGAAACCGGCGCTGAACATGTTTGTGGAGTGGGTGCAGTAACGTGTGTTCACAGCCGTCTGGTTCTGTTGGAACGGGTCATACTCGGCGGGAGTGATCGACAAAAACAAAGGCTCGATTACGAAATGCCGGATGTCCACGTTCTGAAACCACAGATTGTTGGAGTGAAAGGCTGGAGGATAGTAGAAGCCGTTGGGCTGCTTCCAGCCAATCGCGGCATTGGGCACATAGCAATAGGTCTGATTCTTATCCTGCAAGACCCCGAAATTCCAAGCCAGAGGCACGCTGCTGGTTGGGCAAGTTCCACCGGGACTTGCGCTGCAATCCGCAATCGTCGCGGTGTTGATGTCCATGTATGCGTTGTACTGCTGGTGCGACGGCCCATCGTAGATATTGAACAGTTTCTGCCCTGGAAATGGCGGCAAATTGAAGCTCATTCCGCCGTCGGCATACTCACAGTGGTCCGGCGCCATGCTGGCGGTGTTATCGCAACTCAGTTGGGAGTCCTTGTTAAACGGGCCGACATCGGACGCAAAGGGATTAGCGTTTGGATCCTCGGCGACAGATTTTTGGGTGTGTCCGACGAGAACGCTGTTGCGTACCAACAACCATTCTCCAAGGCTCACATCGGAGCGCGTATACCCGCCGCCCGTGATGAAGTTCAGACCGCCAGACTGTACGTCGGTGATCGCGCTGTTGGTCATCAGGTCCCATCCCTTGCGCAACCACACTGCTGAAAAGTTGGTTTGGGCGAAATTAAAGGAAGTGCTGTAGCGATCCAACAGAGTAACGGCGCAGGTCTTGAAAGTATCGGCGCCATCGCAGGGGTTCACGTTAACGGAACAGTCGCTGGCTGTGCACAGCGTAGGACTATGCAGCTCCGACAGCACCGGATAGTAAACGTTGAACGGTTGGCCGGGTAGATTCGTTGCGTTGGGACCGGGAGGGGCTTTGGATTGGACCGCCGAGAGCTTCGTGCTCCCGTTGGGGGTGACTCCAAGGCACTCCCCAGTTTGCCCGTTCATTTGGAACGAATTCATGGCCGCCACACAGGAGTTGCCTACGAAGGTTTTGAGTGGTGTCAGCCCCGCCCGGTCATAGTTCGTCTGTCCGTTCTGTACGATCTGCTGGGAGGCATAGCTGTCCCACGTCTCGTACTGCGACGGGCCGCTGTTGGACGATGGCAGCCACCAATAGCAGGCGCCACAGGATGCCGCCCCGGCCGCCATGTTGTACTGGAAGTCGTTCCACCCGTTCGTGATCCAAAAGACCGTGGGATGGTTGTAGTCGGAGCGGAACGGCATATAGTCATCGTTGTGGGTGGCCGGGTCGCGAGGAGTGTTATCGGCCAGAATCCCTGGCACCTGCCGCGGATTGTGCGTCGTGTCCTGGATCGCCGCCCGGGCCAGGATGCCAATGTTGCCGTAAAACTTGTTGTTGATCTCGGTGGCATCCTCCAGATAGAAACCGTGCCCGATGGACTTGTAACCCACGTTGCGCGCGACATACATACCCTCGGTGGCGTGCACCGTCACCCATCGGGTCATGGAATCGTGGATGGAGCAGTCCTTCAGATAATTGAGAGGCTCGGGAGTCGGGTCGGCCCCAGTGGGTGTCGGCTGCAGTGTTTTGCGCGCCATGTGGAAGTGCACCGGGTAGCGGCCCTTCTGGCCACCCTGCCCGAGCTGGAAAAACTCCACTCCCTGCACCTTGTAACTCATGAAGCCCTGGCGGGCGATGGTGTGCCCACCATAGTAGTTGCCCGCGGTTTCCGTGAAAGGTTGTGACGGGACGTCGCCCTCGGAAACAACCTGGATGTTTCTGGTCAGCAGGGCCACGGCCGCGCGCGTATCGACGGCGCGATTGATCCCAGGAGCATTGGGATCGTTCTGCGGTCCGACGGTTGCGGGCATGGTGCTGGGAAGAGGATACGTACTGCCCCAGTGCGGGTTCACAATCTCGGACGTAACGGTAATTGTGCTCACGCCTTTGCTGATCGTGGCATCGCCGGCCAGCGTCACTACCTCGGAATGCGTCGGAAGATAGTCGGTCGTGGTGATAACGACCTGGTCACCCACTTTCCAGTGCACGATGCGATCCAAAGTGAACGTCTTTTCCTGGTTGTGACCCACGAGGGTGGTCGTGAGCCGAGCCCAGCTCCCGCCGGTGAACGCGGGATTGCACTCGTTGTTAGGGACACTGGGTTTGCACAACTCGCCCGACGTCAAATAGCTCACGCCCTTCACTCCAAACAGTTGCAGCGTTCCGCCAAACGAGAGCGCCAGGACTTTGTGGCCAAAGTAAGCCGGCGTGCCCGAGGATATGTCCTGCTGATCCTGGATTTCGTACTTGTAGAAGCAGTCGTTGTTCGGCAGCAGGTTTTTGTATGTGGTTGCCGACGGATTGCAAGGCTGATTCTTGGGTAGGCTCGGCGGCGGCGGCGTGCTCATCATCATGTTGTGCGCCATGCTCGTATTTGCCTCGCTGCCCGACCACAGCACGTCGGGAATGCCGCACGGCGCACCCTGCGGTCCCAGGTCGCTGGCACACACGATGCCGGGATCGTTGGGCTTGCCCCAGAGATGAAAGGTCAGCCGCTTCTCGAAGGGCAGGACGTTGAGACTCACTTGCGCCTGCGGGAGGAGCCCTTTTTGGGTGGAAACTGCAATCAGCTCGGCCCCGTTTTCGATCAGAATGGACTCGGCATAAAAGTCGATGTCATGGTCGTCTTCAAAGATCAGCTTGCCGCCCGCGACGATGTTTACGTTGTGGAAGACGTATAACAGCCGGTTCAATGAATCGGGGCTGCCATTGATCTTGCACGTGCCGACTACCTTCAGGTCAGTCAGGTAGTTGGCGGTGAGGTCGCCGTAGGGGTTGAGCGTCTCCGCGACGCTGCCGACGCCGCAAGGCTTGGGGCTGGCCCCGCTCGCAGCGCTACAACCCAACAGCACATACAACACAACCGCGCCAAACGCGGCACCTTTGCGCATC
>Ga0209039_10001265_pt1 | contig 24038 bp, 19 predicted proteins | sample BogFormECP12_OM1_FD_188238 | JGI IMG/M metagenome (GOLD analysis project Ga0209039, IMG submission 188238) | Bog forest soil microbial communities from Calvert Island, British Columbia, Canada - ECP12_OM1 (SPAdes) (version 2) | ecosystem: Environmental > Aquatic > Freshwater > Wetlands > Bog ... | reverse complement strand
GACAAGGACCTGGAACAGAGAGGGGCAGCAGCCAAAGCCGAGAAGTACTCGTCGGCTGGCTAGGAAGACTGCCAGAAGCACCAATGGATTGGCGTAGGGGCGGGTTTGAAACCCGCCCCTACGCCACAGCGGGCCCCTCAGGATGAAAACTCTTTTTGATCGTGAGATTTACGAACGCTTCACCGAGGCCCACCTTACCAGGGCAAGGCGTTTCGTGTGGATCTCCACCGCAAACATAAAAGGGACCGGACTCCGGTATCGGGGACGCTTCCTCTCTTTCGTGGACCTCATGGCCTCGCTGGTGAACCAGGGGGTTTCGTTCCGCATAATACATGCCGAGCTGCCTTCCAAGCCTTTCCGGGAGCGATACGAGCAGATAGACTCCAAAGGGCAGCTCAGTGGAGGGGTCGAATTCCTCCACTGCATCCGCATGCATGCCAAGATCTTCATTGTTGATGGCCGGATAGCTCTTGTCGGCAGCCCAAATCTGACCGGTGCGGGCATCGGGGCCAAGGCCAAGACAAAACGCAACTTCGAAGCTGCTTTCTTGTTCGATGAAGAGGAGGAAACAGAGCCCTTTATGGAATACTTCGACTACGTCTGGATGGGAGGCCCATGCCCCGACTGCAGCCTGCGTCCCCTCTGCCCTGCGCCCGCGGGGTGAGAAACCTGCTCTTTTTTTATTGGGTGCTCTGCCTCTACATTTGTGTCGGTCAACATTCCTGAACAGGCAGGATGCCGGTCCTGCCCACCCAGGGCGATTGGATATCAATTAGGTTAATTGTTTGCCCGCACATTCCCAATTAGGGCCTAATGTCCCCCGGCCCTCCCGCAACCTCCCTACTTCCTCAGCTCGGGGATGCTTGCGTACAGATCCAGCGCTTCCGGGTTGGCCAGAGCGTCCTTGTTCGTAACGGGTCTTCCTTCAAGAACGTTTCTTACCGCGAGTTCCACCTTTTTCCCGTTCAGCGTGCACGGAATATCCGCAACGGTAAGGATCAGCGCAGGCACGTGTCTCGGGGTCGTATTCTCCCGGATTGCCTTCTTGATCCTCTTTTGCAGGTCTTCCGTAAGTTCCACATTAGGAGCGGTCTTCACAAACAGGATTACGCGGACATCGTCGTCCCACTGCTGCCCTACCACAATGCTGTCCGAGATCTCAGGGAAGGACTCAACCTGACGGTAGATCTCCGCAGTGCCGATGCGAACTCCCGAGGGATTAAGTGTCGCGTCGGAACGCCCATAGATCTTGACTCCTCCGTGTTCCGTGATCTCGATGAAGTCGCCATGGTGCCACACGTTGGGAAATACGTCGAAATAGGCGCTCTTATACTTGGCGTTGTCCGGATCTTTCCAAAAGTAAATCGGTTGCGACGGGAACGTAGCGGTGCAAACAAGCTCTCCCTGTTGACCTCTGATCGGCTTCCCTTGTGAGTCGAACGCTTCGACTTTCATCCCCAGGCCACGACACTGCAGTTCCCCCTCATAAACGGGAAGAATCGGGCACCCTAGAGCGAAACAGGAAATTATGTCAGTGCCACCAGAAATGGAAGCAAGGCAAACGTCCTCTTTGATGTCTCTGTAAACGAATCGAAAACTCTCTTCCGAAAGCGGGGAGCCTGTTGAGCACATGAGCTTGAGGCTCGAAAGGTCATATTTTTCTTTGGGCCTGAGCCCTGCTTTTTCCACCGAGGCAATGTACCTGGCACTCGTCCCGAAGAGCGTCATCTTTTCATCTTCGGCCAACTGGAAAATGGCGCCGGGGTCCGGATAGAAGGGTGAGCCGTCGAAGAGTATCACTGTGGCTCCGCTGGCAAGACCGCTCACGAGCCAATTCCACATCATCCAGCCCAAGGTGGTGAAATAGTATATCTTGTCCTCACGCTTGACGTCGCAGTGCAGCACGTGTTCCTTGAGGTGCTGGATAAGTGTCCCGCCCGCGCCGTGGACCATGCACTTGGGCAGGCCGGTGGTTCCGGAGGAGTACATGATGTAGAGAGGGTGATCAAAGGGGAGCTGTTCGAACTCGATCTCAAGGCCCTGTTCGTTCGAAAGAAAATCATTGTAATGAACCGATTTTGGAATGGAACCGATGTCGGCCCTCTCCTGCGTGTAAGGAATTACCACCAGCTTCTCGATGCTGGGGATCTCTCTGATGATGCCAGCTATTCGATCCAGGGAACTATGGGTTTTGCCATTATAGAAGTAACCGTCAGCGGTAAATAGGATTTTCGGCTCTATCTGTCCGAATCGGTCTAATACTCCTTTGATCCCGAAATCAGGGGAGCACGAAGACCAGATGGCGCCGACGCTTGCTGTAGCGAGCATGGCTACTATGGGCTGCATCATGTTAGGAACATATCCCGCGACCCGGTCCCCCACGACCACACCGGCTTCCCTTAATGATTTGGCAAGCCGGGCTACCTCATCATAGAGCTGGGCGTAGGTCATGCGCACCGTCTTTTGCCCCTCTCCCCTGAAGACCAAAGCGACCCGATCGTCCCGGAAGCGGAGGAGGTTCTGAGCGAAGTTGAGGCGCGAGCCTATGAACCATTTGGCCCCTATCATAGTGGGGGAGTCTTCCAAGATCTTATCGTAAGGTTTGGAAGCTATGATGTTGCAAAACTCCCAGACAGACGCCCAAAAGTCTTCCCTATTTTCAACGGACCAGTCATATAGCGGGTGGTAACCATGAATGTTCAGGGAATACCTCTTGTTCACGAAGTCAATGAACTTCGTGGCGTTGGCGTTCTTGATCCGATCTTCCGACGGTTCCCAAAGAGGGCCCATGCTCGTACCTCCTTGTGCAGGTGTTCAAAGAGTTCAACGTTGCTTGTTACTGACTGTAGTTGGGCGCGTCATTTGCTTGCGTAGGTGCTCTTTTCCGGCCAGTCAGAGGGGTATTTCTGTTCCGGTCCTTCGCCCAATTTCTTTTTGAGTTCGGTCAACCCCTTGCGCTTATACTCTTCTCGCGGCTTTTTGGGGATGCGGCGGTTGAGGATCGATTCTGAGCGCAACCTCCGCCCGATGGTCTTTTCCATCATTGTCCCCAGATCGAGAAGTCGGTCAACGTCAATACCGGCATCTATCCCCATCTCGTCCATCATGACGACCATATCCTCAATACATTGCAAACCGACCACGTTGGGATCGCGATAGTAATAAGACCCTGTTCCGGCAACGGGGACCCGGTCAAGAAAGTTGGCCGGCTGGCCTCCAAGGCCTCCCAGGGTGGCCTCGAAGATTTCCATTCCCGCCTGGAGCGCTGCAAGGCAATTGGCCGTGCCCCAGCCGCGCGTAACATGAAAATGGGCAACATGAAGTCGCTTGTCTGGAATTTGATCGAGGATCATCGAGTAGTACTTGTAGACCTGATCAGGCGGAGCGCTTCCATCATGGTCGGCATGTTCGATGTCGGCCGCGCCTATCTCGAGCCAGCGCTTGGTGAATTCGACTGCCTCTTCTAAACGAGTGGGGCCTGAGATAGGTGAACCCCATATAGTGGAAACCGTACCGTTCATTTTGATCCCAACGTCTCTCGCCTTCTCGATGCAACGTTTGGCTTCCACCCAATAGTTGGGCAGCGTGGTGCCGGAATTTGCGAAGTGGTGCTCCTCGTCGGTGGAAACCATCATCAAGATGCGATCCGGACCCCAGCCTTCTTTCTTGGCTATGATAGCCCGATCCACGGCCTTTTCCCGGATGGTAATGGCCGTGAGACTGATGTCGTTCCAGTTGATGCCGGCGCGAGAAAGTTTCTTCGAATCCCTGAGCCTCTTCATCAGTTCCTCAGCGTCTTTGAACTGCGGCATGAGTGCTGGATTGCCCAGGTTGGTGACTTCAAGGTGCTTTATGCCGCACAGTATCAGCTCTTCCAAATAAAACAATTTAGCGTCCGTGGGTATCCATATCTCTTCGTGCTGGAACCCGTCGCGGACGGTTATGTCGTTGATTTGAACCTTTTTCGGGAAAACCAGTTCGTGGTGTGCCATAAGCGCTCTCCTCCTCACCCTATTCCCCGGTGTAAACCGGTTTCCTTTTTTCTCTGAATGCGGTCAATCCTTCGATTCTGTCCTTAGTGGGGATGGTCACCGCGTAAGCATTGGACTCGATGGCCAGACCAATGGGAAGACTGACCTCCATGCCCTTGTTGACTGCATACTTGGCCTGTGCTAGTGCCACCGGCCCGTTGTCTGCGATTTCCCGAGAGATCTCGAAAGCCCGGTCGATGAGGTGCTCCTGATCGACCACTTCGAGAAAGAGCCCAATCTCAAGTCCCTCTGCAGCGGTAATCCGCCGCGCCCGGAAAATCATCTCTTTGGCGCGAGCCATTCCCACAACGCGCGGTAGTCGCTGTGTTCCGCCGGCTCCGGGAATTATCCCGAGACTGGTCTCTGTTAATCCCACAACCGCATTAGTTGCAGCCAACCTTATGTCACACGCTAGAGCCAGCTCCAATCCACCTCCGAAGGCATAACCGTTTACCGCGGCGATTACTGGCTTAGGGAGATCTTCTACAGCAGTAAACAGATTCCGAATCGTCTGAATGTACAGCTTTACCTGGTCTGGAGACATTCCAGCCCTCTCCTTCAGGTCCGCGCCTGTGCTAAAGGCATTCTTGCCTTCAGTGGAACCCGTGATTACTACGACTTTCGCCTCCTTGTCGAAGGCAATGTCTGCAATTGTTAGCCCGAAGGTCTCGAGAAGGGACATGTCAAAACAGTTTAGAGCCTGTGGCCGATTGATAGTCAGCAGCACTACTCCGTCCCGAACCTCTTTCAAAAGACTCTCATCTCCAGCCATACGTTGTTCTCCTCCAAATCCGTTCAGGTTGTCTCACGTATACCCGAAGGGCATTTCAGTCATGTCTTGGAAACAGGAAGATTTAGCCCGAGAATACAAGTGTCCGACCGGCGGCCGATCGAGCCGGCTTGTTGAGTGAGGGACTGTCGGTTCCGGCACTGTGGCACTGACGCCTGGTTCCAACCCTTCTAGATTGCTACCGGCGACTTTGAAGGGTGGCTCCTGCCCGGTGGACACTCATTCATACCATTTTTCATCTTGACTTTTCAACACGAGTTTATACATCATGGGGTCACCCGCGATCAGCCCTTTTTTATAACTCCGACTCACACGCCCCGACATCAATGGAGGAAGGAGCGCCTATTAGAGCGCAGAAATGCCCCGAGTTCCGAATACGAGATGAAGCGCTCCGGCTGGTGACAAATTCGCCTAAGCGACAGCCGGTAGAGAACCGTAGAGCCTACAACAACTTAAACAAGCATATCTGTTCACAATACCGAACTCCTGTCAATGGTCCCCAAATGCCTGGGACGCGCCGCGCCGCGGGTTTTGGGCGTGAAAAGCGCACTGACATTTTTGTCAAGAGTTGCGGAAACAATTCACGGTAAAGCTTGACCTGAGTGGTAGGTTTTGCTATTTTGAGGCCCTTATCTCATCGGTTCAAGGAATCCCAAAGCGGCTCCACGGCGAGCGGGTCTTCCTTCACGCCGGCCCAATCTATGATTAATCGCCACAAACGCCCGATGGCTCAGCTTCAGTGGCGGACTACGCAAAGGGGATGCTGAATGTCGGAAGTCATACTGGAGGCGAAGAACGTCTTTCTTTCGTTCCACGGGGTCGCGGCTCTAACCAATGTCAGTTTCGAGGTGAGGAGGGGGGAGATCTTCTCCATCATCGGCCCTAACGGAGCAGGGAAGACCTGCATGATGAACTGCATTAACGGGCTCTACCATCCTAAACGAGGCGGGCTGTTTTTCCAGGGAACCGACATCACGCACTTCTCTCCTCATCGGCGTGCATCCATGGGCTTGTCTCGCACGTTTCAAAAAATAGAGCTGTTCGGCGGCATGACCGTCTTGGACAACGTCCGCCTTGGCCGACACCTGCGCCTTCATTCGGGCATTATGAACTCCTGTGTCTACTGGGGCAAAACTTCTAGAGAAGAGATCGAAGCTCGGAAATTCATCGAAGAAGAGATTATAGACCTTCTCGAGATCGAAGCCGTCCGCAATGAGGTTACCGGCATGCTCCCCTATGGCATGCAAAAGCGCATAGAACTCGCTCGAGCCCTGGCCCTCCAGCCGGAAGTCATTCTGTTGGATGAGCCTCTGGCCGGCTTGAACCTGGAAGAAGTGGAGGACATGGCCCGCTTCATCATAGATATCAACGAAGATGAGCGATGGAAGGTGACTTGTGTGCTGGTGGAACATGACATGGGAGTTGTCATGGACCTCTCCGATCGCGTCCTGGCACTCAACTTTGGAGTAAAGATTGCCGACGGCACGCCGGCCGAGGTCCAGGAGAATCCGGAAGTCATCAAGGCATACCTGGGTGAGGTGGAGGATCTATATGTCAGCCGTAGATGAACAACATTACAAGGGCGAAATAGATATTACCAAGGATCTGACCTTACCCAAGCTCCTTGTTCAGCAGTGCGGGAAATTCGGTTCGGGCAAAGTCGCCATGCGGGAGAAGGAATACGGAATATGGCGGCCTGTCGCATGGACACAGTATCTTGAAAACGTGAAACAGATCACTCTTGGCCTGATCAGCATGGGCCTAGTTCCCGGCGACAAGGTCATTATGATCGGCGACAATCGCCCTGAAGCACTCTGGACGGAAATGGCGGCCATGTGCGGAGGCGGGGTCGGAGTCTGGCTGTTTCAAGACTGCCTTATGGACGAAGTGAAGTACATCGTAGACCACTCCGACGCAAAATTCTACGTGGCAGAAGGCCAGGAAGAGGTGGACAAGGCGCTGGCAATCCGTGACCAGTGCCCTAAGCTGGAAAAGATTATTTGGGACGATCCCAAAGGGTTGCGCCATTACGACGATCCCATGCTCATAAGCCTCGGTGAGGTGATGAGGCTGGGACGCGAGAAGGACAAGGAAGATCCTGGATTGTTCGATAGAATGGTTGCCCAAGCTAAAGGAGACGACGTCTGTCTACTGTTTTACACCTCCGGAACTACGGCCCTGCCGAAGGGAGCGCTCCTCACCCACTATAACATGCTTACTATGGGACGGAATCTTATGAGAGTTGATCCGTGCTCGCCGGACGATGATTTCGTCTCCTATCTTCCGTTCGCATGGATCGGGGAACAAATGATGGCCATCTCGTGCGGCCTTCAGGTGGGTTTCACCATTAATTTCCCCGAGGAGCCGGAAATAGCACAGGAAAATGTCCGTGAGATCGGGCCGCATGTCATGTTTGCTCCACCGCGGCTGTACGAGCAGATGACGAGAACTGTCCAGGTCAAGCACCTGGATGCCACGTGGATCAAGCGAAAAACGTTCGAGATAGCCATGAAGATTGGCTATCACACCGCGGAGCTGAAATTTGAAAAGAAGCCCATACCTTTTTACTGGAAATTTCTCCGATTCCTCGCGAATTTGGCCGCCTACAAGAAAATCCGGGACCATCTGGGGCTGAGCCGGGTCCGTCATGCATATACGGGCGGTGCGGCCATGGGACCGGACCATTTTCGCTTCTTCCATGCCATCGGTGTCAACCTGAAGCAGATTTACGGCCAGACCGAGATCGCCGGCATTTCCGTGGTGCATCGTGACGACGACATCAAGTTCGACACGGTGGGCACGGCGATTCCTGAGACCGAGGTCGGCGTTACTGAAGATGATGAAATCATATCCAAGAGCCCCTCAGTTTTCGTGGGTTATTACAAAATGCCCGAGGAAACTGCCAAGGCCCTTAAAGACGGCTGGCTTTATTCCGGTGATACAGGATTTATCGATGAGGACGGGCACTTGGTCGTTTTTGATCGGACCAAGGACATTATGATTCTAAGCGACGGGAGGAAATTCTCTCCACAGTTCCTGGAAGCTCGTCTCAAGTTCAGTCCGTACCTGAGGGATGCACTGATTGTGGGACATGAAAGGCCCTATGTCACTGCCATCCTCTGCATAGACTACAATACCGTAGGTAAATGGGCTGAAGACAACGGCATCAACTATACCAGCTATCCGGAACTCTCCCAGGACCCGGCGGTTTACGATCTGGTGGAGAAGCCCATTAGAGAAGTGAATCGAACGCTGCCCGATTCTGCCAAGATCACGAGATTCGCCAATCTGTATAAAGAATTTGACGCGGATGATGATGAATTGACCCGCACGAGGAAGATTCGCAGGGCCTTCGTAGAAAATCGCTATAAAAACATCATAGATACGCTCTATTCCGGCGAAGACATGCTCCACATGGAGACCAACATCACCTATGAAGACGGCAGGGTCGTCGAGATCAAGCAGGACATTAAGATACAAGATGTGTCTCAGCAGGGAGGTAAGAAATAAATGGACTGGAACAAATTGGCGCAACTGCTGACGACCGGTGTCATGTTAGGGTCCATTTTCGCCCTGGTGGCACTTGGCTGGGTGCTTATTTACAAGTGCTCAGGAGTCCTCAACCTGGCCATGGGCGAGTTGACCTTAATCGGGGGTTATGTCTGTCTCGGGCTGTATCAGAGATTCGTCACGGTCATGCCTATCACATCCGCGTTTATCTTGGCCCTGATAGGCACCATGATTATCGGGCTGATACTCGGCCTGCTTACTGAGCGCATCTTTCTCAGGAAGATGATAGGGGAACCTATCTTGGCCGTCATCATGGTGACCGTCGGTCTTTCCTTCTTCTTCAAAGGCATGGTCTTCATCATCTGGGATACGGACACACAGATCTTCATGCCAAGGGTCTTTTCCATGGAGTCAATAGAAGTCGCGGGCATCGCAATAGGAGAGGCTGTGTACGTATGGGGCTTCGTTGCCGCCATAATTCTGATGGTGATATTTATCTGCTTTTTCAAATACACCCGATGGGGTCTGTCTATGCAAGCGTGCGCAGATGACGAGATGGCGGCCCTTTCATTAGGGGTAAGCGCAAAATTCGTTTACGCTTTGGCCTGGGCAATCGCCTTTATGGCAGCAGGGGTCGGCGGGACCCTGTTGGGAAACATCAATGGTCTAAATTACTCAGTCAGCAGTCTCGGCCTTCTGGTTCTCCCGGTCGTAGTTTTCGGCGGCCTGAACTCCGTTCCCGGGGCCATTGTGGGCGGGATAACCATAGGTGTATTGCAAAACCTTGCAGGCGGCTATGGGGACCAGTTCTTCCCAGGCGGGATCAAAGAGATTGCGCCTTTCATATTCATGGTGATTTTCCTTCTCTTCAAACCTTTTGGTCTTTGGGGTTGGGAACGTATAGAAAGGGTTTAATTCCATGAGTTATCTCCCGTGCGGCATATATCAGGAATCCTACCAGGCCGACCAGCGGTGGTGGCGCACTCCCTTTATAAAGGGGAAAATGATCTCCATGGTGATCCTGCTGCTCATTTTTCCCTTTATTGTGGATGAACAATATTTGAGTGTCGCCTACACCATCAGCTATTACGTGCTTGCGGCGCTGGGCGTGCAACTGCTCATAGGCTACTGTGGCCAGATCACCCTTGGCCATGCAGCTTTCGTTGCAGTGGGCGGCTACTGCAGCGCTATGATGGTTCTGTTCGTGCCGTGGCCGCAGTTCATAGTCGACGCTGGATTGGCATACCCGATCAGCATGATCTGCGCGGCATTCCTCGCGGGCTTCTGGTCGGTGCTCTTCGGTTTACCTTCCGCTCGTGTCAAAGGCTTTTACCTGATCATGACCACCATGGCTGCCCAGTGGATTACCGTGCCCCTGGTCATTACTCAGTACGTGAGTCAGATAGGGGGAAGAGGACAGGCCTTCTCAATCCCGGAAGGTACCCTGAAGATAGGTCCGTGGGCGATTGATAACGACATCGCGAGGTATTACTGGTCAATAGTTCTTGTGGCCCTGTGTCTGTTGGCAATGGGCAATATCTTACGATCCAAGTTGGGTCGGGCATGGATCGCCATACGGGACAACGACATTGCAGCCGAGACCATGGGCGTAAACATAGTGGCCTACAAGCTGCTGGCTTTTTTTGTGGCGGGATTCTTCGCTGGAATCGCAGGGTCGTTCTACATCAGCGCTTTGTTTTTTGTCAGCCCTGAGCATTACGAGTGGTTCTATTCCCTCCTTTGGGTGGGAATCATCCTCATCGGGGGTGTAGGAAGTATTCAGGGCATTGTGTTCGGCTCGGCATTCGTCGTCCTCGTGTTCAAGGCCCTGGAAACCGGCGTATTGTGGATCAGCGATATTCTCATGGTCTCGTATCCGGAATGGGGCTGGATCACCACCAAAATTATCTTTTTCAAGGAGTCCGCGTTCGGGCTGGCGATCATTTTCTTCCTCATGTATGAACCCAACGGCCTCAGTTACAGGTACTGGCAGTTGAAGAACTACTTTAATCTCTGGCCGTTTTCTTATACTGGAAAGTCTCATTAACACTTGGAGAATACCACACCAAAGGGTCCTTTATCCGAAAGGGGGTGATTGGATAAACGAGGCGAAGGGACCTGCCGTCGGCAACCGCATTTTTCAATAAAGAACAGAGAGGTGCTAGATGAGTAGAAGAATCCTGCTGTTAGGCTTGGCTGTCATGTTTCTTTGCTCCCCGGCTTTCGCGGCGGAGGAGATCAAGGTTGGGTCGATTAACGATTTGACCGGTGGGACCTCCGACGTTGGCAAGGATGCGGCTTTGGGCATCCGGGAATGTGTGACCTTCATCAACGACCAGGGTGGAATCAACGGCAAGAAGATTAAACTTCTGCTTTACGATTATGGGTACAGAGTCCCCGAGGCCATCACAATTTACAAGAGATTCAGGGACACTGACAAAATAGCGTTGCTGCTCCAGTGGGGCACCGGGGATACCGAGGCCCTGTCCCCCACGGTCAACAAGGACAAAATGGTGACCATCTCGGATTCCCTGTCAGGCCATTTGTGCGATCCAGCAAAGACCCCCTACAATTTTGTTTACAGCACTGACTACTCAACCAATGCTAGGGCGGCGCTAACCTCTTGGTACGAAAAAGTGTGGAAAAAGAGCGACAAGTGGAAAAAGGCCCGGGAAGCCGGCCAAAAACCTAAACTCGTCTGCTTTTACATGTTTGCCTCACCTTATGCCAGCGCTCCGATCAAGGCGATCAAAGACCAGGCAGCATTGCTTGGAATTGAAGTAGCTAAAGACCAGGACGTTTCGTTGACTGCCCTTGACGCCAAGAGTCAGGTGCTTGCGGCCAAGGGTGATAATGCGACTATCTGCTGGCACGGCAACACCACCATGTCGGTCGCCACTACCATCAAGGACGCTCATGCCCTCAAATTGGAAGCCGATCACATCACCGACAACTGGGGTTTTGATAAGAACCTCGTAAGGATGACCGGCGCGGCCGGCGAAGGGGTAATCGGCTGTGCGTCCTGTGCGTTCCTGGGGGACAATGTCCCTTACATGGACAAGGTGATCGAATATGCAAAGAAGCTGAACCCGGGCGTTCCTATCGAGAAAAGAGATATCAGGACCGTGCAGGCATGGACAAAGGTCTCACTCGCTGCCGCCGGCTTGGCCGCCGCGGACAAGAAGGGCTCGCTCAAGGGGCCGGACATTAAGGCGGCACTTGAATCGTTGAAAGATTGGTATCCCTTCAATAAAGAAAATGCACTGGGCGTTGGACCGTACACCATTACGGACAAAGATCATAGACCTACCTCAGTCGCGCTTCTCTACACGATTAAGGACGGAAAGATTGAGTTGTTCGACAAAATAGATATGAAGAAGGCATTCCCAGACAAGTGGGAAAGCTGGCTCGGGTGGTGAGAAGGTTCGGGGGACGGATTTGCCCGCCCCTGAGTACGTTGTCACCCGTTGCTCGGCTCCATCAGCGAAAAAGGGAGAAGGGTTGTGGCCCAGAATAACATCTTGAAGATCAACAACATTGAGGTCAGGTACCATGAGGTTATTCTTGTCCTCAAGGGGGTCTCCATTGAAGTTCCGGAGGGAGGAATCGTGGCACTTCTCGGGGCGAACGGCGCCGGGAAGAGCACTACCCTAAAGGCCATTTCCGGCCTGCTCAATCACGAAGACGGTGAAGTAACCGACGGCAGCATTGAGTTCATGGGGGAACGGATCCACAGGCTCCCCGCGGAACAAATCTCCAAGAGGGGGATCTGCCAGATCATCGAGGGAAGACGTGTCTTTGAGCATCTCACCGTTGAAGAAAATCTGACGGTAGGGGGGCATTTAAGGCCCACCGGTCTCAAGGAACGGCTTGACATGGTCTATCATTACTTTCCTCGGCTCAGGGAGCGTCGAAACCTGATGGCTGGCTTTGTCAGCGGAGGCGAACAGCAGATGTGCGTCATCGGTCGAGCCATGATGGCCAAACCTAAATTGATGCTGCTGGACGAACCTTCAATGGGGTTAGCTCCGTTGCTGATCAAGGAGATCTTCGAGATTATTCAGCGGCTCAACAGGGAAGAAAAGATCCCGATTCTCCTGGTGGAACAGAACGTTAAACTCGCTTTGACGGTGGCTCCTCACGCCTACGTCATGGAAAATGGTCGCATTGTGATGGACGACACCTCGGAAAAGCTGAAAGAGAATCCCGATATCAGAGACTTTTATCTCGGCCTAACTGCTGTCGGGGGCAGGAAGAGCTTTCGGGAGGTGAAGCACTACAAGCGACGCAAACGGTGGATAACCTGAAAAATCTGAAAACAGGTGAAGGAGGGAAAATGAATCGGGCATTAACGATATTCACGTTTTTTGTGGCTGTCTTTGGATTTGCCGTCCTCCCGGCTATGGCGCTGGAAGCGCCCGTTATCACCCTTGAGAGGGTGGAAGTGGCCAGTATTCAACCCTTTTTCGTAAAACCAAGAGTGGAATACAAGGATGAGAAGGAGCCGGGAAAGGAATTAGCCGCGGGCGGTATCCTTAATCTCGCATATATTTTAAACATCAAGAATCCCAACAAGGCACCCGTCATGCTGGATGAACTGACGTTCACCACGGCCTTTGAGGGTTTTGACGTGAATACTGCCATCGTCTACGAGGATTCATGGATCCCCGGCGGCAAGACCAATCAGTTGAGAGTCGTCGTAACTAACGAGACACTGCCCACTATAGGCAGTCTGAGCGTCGGAGCTGAGAATGTGGCACGCGTTCAGGAGATGAAGGCGACCGCTGGAGCCCTAGTAAAGAAGTGGTGGGAAAGTGTAGGCGATTTCGCGTTCCCCATCACGGTTACCGGCGGAACCGCCCTGTTTAAGGATGAGAAGGGGAAAGAGATCCAGGCTACTTTTAAGGGCGATTGGCCGAAGAAATAGAAGAGTGTGACGTTCGTCGGCCGGCTTATAGTGCCGGCCGTGGGTCACTGCTTCGGTGGCCCGTTTATTCGGTTCCCGTGTCACGCCATTTTCTATAGAGACGGTCCCCGGCGGGCCGTCTCATTTGTTTCTGCCGCCTCCATCCATGGGTTTCTTCCTTGCCAAATGTTGGCTATTGCTGCATCATGATACCTGCTTTCGCCGGTGGCAGCGCGGCATCAGGAAGGAGAGGTAATCGCCATGCCCTTGTTGGATGTTAACAACATCGAGGTGATATACGACGACGTCATCCTGGTTCTGAAGGGGATGTCCCTTCAGGTCAACGAGGGCCGGATTACGACTCTCCTGGGAGCGAATGGGGCGGGAAAGACCACTACGCTGAAAGCTATTTCCGGCCTGCTCAGGACGGAGGAAGGCGAAGTCACCGAAGGTTATATAGAATTTGACGGCCGGAAGATCCACAAGATGGACCCGGAAGATATAGTGAAGGCCGGGATCTTTCAGGTCATGGAAGGCCGCCGGGTATTTCAGGAACTCACTGTTGAAGAAAATCTCATAGCCGCATCGTATACCCAAAGGAACAAGGCAAAGGTCAACAGAAGATTCGAGACTGTCTATAGCTACTTTCCTCGCCTGAAGGACCGTAAGAAACAGATCGCGGGATATCTCTCCGGCGGAGAGCAACAAATGCTGGTCATCGGCCGTGCCCTCATGGCGGGGCCAAGGCTCATGCTCCTGGATGAGCCCTCGCTGGGATTGGCCCCCTTGCTGGTACAAGAGATCTTCGGCATCATTAAGAAGATAAATGAGGAAGAAGGGGTCACGATTCTGCTGGTGGAGCAGAACGCCAATATGGCTCTGTCGATTGCCGATCATGGATATGTCATGGAGAACGGGAAAATAGTCTTCGACGACACCGTAGAAAGGCTTAAGGAAAACGAGGACATAAAAGAATTCTACCTCGGACTTACTGACGTAGGGACCCGCAAATCCTACCGAGAGGTCAAGCACTACAAGCGACGCAAGCGATGGCTCTCCTGAGCACTGCTATTTGACAACGGCTTGCAGCAGTTAGTACAATTGATCAGGGGCATTTGGAACTAACCCCGCAATTCGTAATATGGTTAAGATGCTATGGAGGAAACGGCCAAACCTGTATCTGCAGAAGTGGTTCGCGAGATAGAAGACCTTCGCGAACGGATCCGACATCACGATTATCTGTATTATGTTCTGGACAGGCCGGAGATTTCGGATTTCGATTACGACCGGCTCTTCAGGCGCCTTGAAGACTTGGAACAGGCTTATCCTGGGCTTGTTACAGACAGCTCCCCCACCCAACGAGTAGGCGGGCAGCCGCTGGAGAAGTTCGGCGAGGTGCAGCATGCCATTCCTATGCTCTCCTTGTCTAATGTTTTTGACGATAGCGAGCTGCTTGAATTTGACGCGAGGGTCAAGCGCACCCTCGGCGTCGCTAACAACGTGCCCTATGTTGTGGAGCCAAAGCTCGACGGGGTTGCCATAGAGCTTGTCTATGAGAACGGCTTGCTAACTTCGGGTTCGACCCGCGGTGACGGTTACACGGGCGAAGATGTCACCGTCAACGTCCGTACCATTAAGCCCATCCCCTTGAAGCTCAATAGCGCAGGATGGTTTGCTGATACGCCTCTTATCGAGGTGAGAGGCGAAATCTTTATGAATCGGGCTGATTTTGACGATATGAACCGTGATCGTGACGAAGAGGGCCTCCCGGCGTTCGCCAATCCGCGAAATGCGGCGGCAGGTTCGATTCGACAACTTGATCCTAGGATAACAGCGAGGCGACCCCTGAACTTCTCTGCATACGGTATCGGGCGTCTCGAGGGACCGATGCCGGAAACGCATTGGGATCTGCTCAAGGCTCTACACGAACTGGGTATTCCGACAAATCTCCGGAACAGCGCGTTGTGCAACGACGCAAGTGAGGCGCTTTTCCATTACCGTCACCTTCAAGAAATGCGCGAGCGCCTTCCCTACGAAATAGACGGCACTGTGTTCAAAGTGAACTCTATGGATTATCAGGTGAGGCTGGGATTGAAAACGCGCTCACCTCGGTGGGCTGTGGCTTTTAAGTTCGAGCCGATTCGAGCCACGACGAAGATCTTGAGAATAGATGTGGGGGTAGGCAGGACGGGCACCCTGACACCCGTGGCTATCATGGAGCCCGTCAATGTTGGTGGAGTGAGGGTGAGTCGAGCCACATTGCATAATCAAGACGAAATAGACCGCAAGGACATCCGAGAAGGTGACACGGTTGTGATCCAGCGCGCGGGGGATGTGATTCCTGAAGTTGTCGAAGTTATCAAGGACCTGAGACCCGAGAGGAGTGCTCGGTACTCCATCCCCGACACCTGCCCCGTCTGCAACTCCCGTGCAATCCGCCTGGAAGGCCAGGCTGCAAAGCGCTGTGTCAACGTCTCGTGCCCTGCCCGCCTGAAAGAGACAATTCGGCATTTTGCGTCCCGCACAGCAATGGACATTGAGGGATTGGGTGCCAAACTCGTTGAGCAACTCGTGGACCGAGCATTGGTGAAGAACCCCGCGGATCTCTACTTTCTCGATAAGGAAGCCTTGATCTCTCTGGAAAGAATGGCAGAAAAATCCGCCTCGAATATTCTCGAGGCCGTGGATCGCTCTAGGAGCGTTTCTGTCGACCGATTCCTATACAGCATGGGCATACCGCTCGTAGGCGAGCATGTAGCACGCCTGCTTATGACAGAGTTTGGTGACCTTGAATCTCTCTCCAAGAAAACTGCGAGTGAGCTGCAGCAAGTTCACGGAATTGGGCCGGAAGTCGCTCAAAGTGTCTCGGCGTTTTTCCGGGAGCCCCGAAATATGGAGATGATTGGTCGTTTCCTGAAGGCAGGCGTTAACCCTCTCCCCCTGGAGGGAGTTTCCGGCCGGCTAGAAACTCCATTTACCGGCAAGACGGTTGTATTCACCGGGACGATCTCCGTCCCTCGAGCGGAGGCCAAGACGGCAGTGGAAAACGCCGGGGGCAAGGTAACTGAGTCTGTGAGTCGAAAGACCGATTATGTGGTCGCAGGGGACCAGCCAGGTTCGAAACTGGACAAGGCCAGGGGTCTAGGGGTCAAGATCCTGAGCGAGGACGAATTTCGTGCACTTGCGGGCATTTGAAAAGATGAATTGAGCCGAGATTGGGAACCGTGCGGTAAGACAGGACAAAAAACCCGCTCCCTTTCACAAATGGGGGTGAGGGCTTGGCGTTGTCCCCCTTATCTAAAGGGGGAGATGGGGGGAATTTGAACAGTACAGAAAAGACATCGAAGAAACAGCTTGGCCTCTTCTCCAACTGTATCTGCAAGGGAGTGTTGTGCTCCAAATCCGCGATGGAGATTGCCCCATGCCAATAATACGTCGACGGATTCTTATTTCCGGAATGGTGCAAGGGGTTTCATTCAGGGCGTATACAAGGGCTACAGCCAGGCAGGCAGGCGTGCGCGGCTGGGTGAGAAATCTCAGGGACGGGAGGGTCGAGGCGGTAATCGAGGGGGAAGCGGACAAGGTCAAGGTGGTGGTCGCCTGGTGCCGGAAAGGTCCTTCGTTCAGCCGAGTTGAAGACGTCAAGGTGCACGAAGAAACACCCACAGGTGAGTTCAAGGATTTCGACATCACTTATTCCGGGGGAGATTTCTGGTAATGTTTTTTTCCAACCTCATTCGCCAGTGGCTCCATCGCGCGATAAAATTCGCGGCAGTCTTGACCATGTGCTCCAGCACGACTGCTCTTGCCGATTCCGAACTTTTCATCGTCGACCTTTATATGGGAGAGCCGGTACCTCAGGACGTTATGCTCGACGATCTTTCGGCAGTCCGGATAGTATACCTAGGCGAGATCCACACCATAGCACGGCATCATGGCCTCCAGGCGGAGATACTCCGCGGGCTTTCGGATCGTGAACTGAAGCTCGCTGTGGGGATGGAAATGTTCTCACGAGACAGCCAGCCCATCCTGGACCGATGGCAAACCGGGAACCAGAGCGTTGCCGATCTGATCATGGAGCTGGGCAGAGAGCACTGGACGAATCTGCAGGATTACGAAAAAGTGCTTACCCTGGCGCGGGAACGTCACGTCCCCATAGTGGGTCTTAATGCAAGAGACACGCTCGTACGCAAGGTAGCTCACTCGGGGCTTGACGCACTCACTGAATCCGAAAAGCGTGAAATCCCTGAAGGGGTGGAAAAGATCAATCCGTTGCAGGATCGCCTACTTCGCCTAAGACTGAGGGTCCACAAGGCCTTTGAGAAGGCAAGTCTCGATCGCATAGTACTTGCGCAGGCCCTGAGGGATGAAACAATGGCCGAAACTGTATCCGGTTTTCTTGATTCTTCGGAAGGTAAGAATCGGCTTATGCTGGTTATTGCCGGTAGTGGGCACGTGAATTACGGCTTTGGAATTCCGGAGAGGGTCCAAAGGCGAAACCCTTTGCCGCATAGGATTGTTATGCCTACTGAAAGCGGGGAACTCGTCCTCACCGAAGCGGAGAAGCGTCAATCGGTCCCGGTGTATATTACGCATGAGGAGCTCAGGTTTATTCCCACCCCGATAGCTGATTACCTTCAGGCGGTGCCTTTGCAAAAGGAGCGACCGCAAGAACGACGCCGAGAGGATTCGCAGCCGGTGGCGGAAGATTCCGCCTCGAATCCCGGAAAGATGTGAGAGCGACAGCATTGTATGTGTTCGGAGAATGATTGCCGCACCGTAGATGAAATGGTACTGAGTCTTGCCCGCATAGTGGATGTCAGGCAACGCGGCTACGCGCTGGCAAGCAGGCTGGCCGGTCTCGAAAACGACGTGGCCGTGGACACCGTGAAGGCTATTCGGGACAGGGCTCTGGCGGGTGACGAAGATTGTCTCCGATTATACAACGCGTTGACCGTTACCGGGATACTGGCGGAAGTGCTCGGCGCCGCGAAGATGTCGGCCCTGGTGGAAGCAGCTCAGTCGAGAGCCGAATACGACACAGTAGCAATTCTCTTGGATCTGCCTCACGAGGTTCAGGACGACGTCCCTTATCAGCCTTTTCTAGACGCTGCCCTGAAGGAGACTTCGTTGGGGATGAGAAAGGCCCTTGCTCGTAAGCCGGATTTCAAGCTCATCTCGCGGATCGCACAGGACCAAGACTACCGGGTAATCGAAATCCTTCTTAACAATCCCCGAGTGACGGAGAGAGACGTGATTAGAATCGGCGCCACGAGGCCCACTTCGTCGAAGGTCCTAGAGAAAATATACAACCATCCCAGGTGGATATGTAGGTATGCAATTAAGAAAGTCATTGTGCTCAATCCACATTCTCCCCTGTCCATATCTATGAAATTGCTTACGTTCATGAGATTTGAAGACTTGAATCACATAGTGTCCCGTCCAGACCTGAATGCCGCGCTCGTTCAAGAAGCGAGGCGATTAGCCGAGAAAAAGGGCTGGAAATGATGAGTCGAGACATTATAGGTATCTTGATTATCGCTCTGATATACCTCTGCTTATTGGTCGTGGTCTTCAGTCCCACAATATATGCTGCGTGGTTCTACTTTATGGGGCGAAAGGTGCAGATCAAGAGCAAAAGCCTACTGAGGATCGTCGTATTGACGGGCTGCGCCAATGCCATAGTGGCTTATTTTCTCATGCATTTCGCCTTTGATCATTTCTTGGCCTCTAATGTTGCAGAGAAAGAAGCGTTGGCCGTGCAGACTATGAACAACGCCATCGTGTCCCAACAAAGGTTCTTCGCTACTCACGGCAGGTATTATTCCGTCGGGCCGGTACGGGGACCGTACCAGAACGACCTCGGCCTTACCGTAGAAAAAGACGTAATTCTGGAAATGGTCCCTCAGTGGGACAAGGCCAAGGCGCAAGAAACCTTCCAAGCGTACGCCCTGCACGTGTGGGGAAAGGGCCTTCTTCTGAACACCACGGAGGGTAAGGTGGAGAAAGCCCCGGCAGATTCGGAAGTCTCGGCTATGGTCAGGTCCAAACTGCTGAACAGCGTCAAGTGACCCCGCCACAATCATAGCGAATTGAAAAACATTCCTGTCACCGGACCATTCCTTTTGTTGAAGGTTTTGATCCGATCTCCTATAATTCGGCCCTGTCTGCTACCCCAACCAGTTTCGCTTTCTTAAGGGACGGGGAGGATATGAAGCGACTTCTCGAAAAATATCTGAAAATCTATGTCCACGAATCGCACAGTTTCTTGTGGATTTCCGCGATCTTCTTCGTGATTTTCTTCGTTACCGCGATTTTTCGTACCTACGTAGACGCAGCCTTCATCAAACGCTACGGCCCGCAGTACATACCCTACATGCTGGTCATAAACGCGCTCTTGACCTTTGTAGTCATGGGGGTCATCGACCGACTAGCCCGACGTTTCATGGATTACCATCTTCTGGCGGGTTTTCTGGCAAGCTATGCAGGGTCCGTGACCGTCCTCTTCATTATGGTAAGAGCCGATATTTCAGTAGCTTACCCAATTCTCTATCAGTTGCTTTACCTGCTTGACTCGGTATTGTTGGTGTTCCTGTGGAACATGGCCGGGGATCTGTTCAATGCGCGTCAGGGCAAGCGAATTTTTCCGCTAGTTACTGCAAGCCAGGTGCTTGGGACCACGGTCGGGAGCTTTGTGACGGGCCCCCTGACACTGGTCGTGGGGCAAGACCCGACCCTCCTCATCTTCGGCACGGTATGCCTCGGGACTGCGATATTCCTGGGCCGTACGGGCTACAACCTTCTCGGGGACACCAACCCCATGAAAGCTGGTGCCAAAGGTACAGTTAGGAGTGTGCCTCTCACCGAAGTGCCGAGCCTGATGCGGCAGTACCCCATAGTGCGTTATCTCATAATCACAGGGCTCGTGCCGAATATTCTCCTCCCCATATTCTTCTACCAATTCAGTATTATCGCCAATAACACCTTTACTTCCGAACAATCTCTTATCTCATTCCTTTCACTGTTTCGCGGCATGACTACGATGATAACCTTTGTGCTGCTCTTCTTCATGGGGCGTCTCTACTCTTCAATAGGTCTCACGAATTCGTCTCTGGTCCAGCCGTTCAATTTCGCGGTTCTCTTCGGTTCGTTGACAGGGTTCTTCAACATCTACGTGGCCTGCTACGGACAGTTCACTACCCTTCTGATTCAGAGGGCCATAGCAGGGCCGGTAAACAAGATATTGTACAGCATTATCCCTTCTGACCTTACAGCATGGAGCCGCACATTTCTTCGCGGAACAGTCCTCAAAGTCGGTATGCTGTCTGGCTCCCTTTTGATGATCGCCCTCAAGCCTGTTGTCAGCGCCCAGTATCTGTCTGTAATTGCATTAGTCGTGACGATATACTGGTCCGTTGAAAGCCTGATTTTCAGAAAACACTACAAGCGAATACTCAAGCAGGTAATAGTTGAGAAGCAGATCGATTTCGACCAGATAGAATCGGTTCGGACGTTTGATAGTGGTGGAGCGGCTATGGAGCTAGGCCCCGTATCCGTGGAGAGCCGCTTAGAGGAATTGCCTACGCCCGACACGAAGACAGTTCCGACGATTGATCCGGATGTGGCCCTCAAACTCTTGGACGACGAAAACTCCGGGACACGAGCGGAAGCAGCCGCATCCTTCGCACGGAGCCAGGATATCCGTGCTGTATCGAAACTGATCCGGTGCTTGGAAGACAACGATGATGACGTGCGAAAGGCAGCCATCGATGCCCTTATGAGCTATGGGGAGACAATTGTGCCCTATCTTGAGGTCTCCCTCATTGAGGCTCCCCCCAGGGCAAAGCAAGGGATCCTGGAGGTCATGAGACTGGCCGAGATCAAGGACTTCGAGCTGATCCCATTCCTTGGGAAGCAGTTGGCCCAGGCCTACGGGAACCTGATAGCTGTTAGACGGCTTCAGGGCTTGAACGGTAATCAAAGCACAGGCATGTTGAGCAGGCACCTGCTGGAGGTCAACGAGGAGATCCTCAGCCTCATTTTCTACGCACTGTGGGTATATCATGCGGATATGAGGCTCATGTACCAGGCCCTCAAGTCAGAAACCGCCTCAATTGCGGTGGAACTTGTTGAGAACTCGATTCAGAAGGAATTAACGCCATACGTGATACCTCTAATCGAAGATATTCCACTTGCAGAGAAAATAGAAAGAGGAAGAATGCTCTTCCCGCTGATTCGCAACGACACTCCCGAGCGTCTCCTTACATTCCTCGCGGATGCCGAAGATCCTATCACAAGGATGCTGGCTCTGTTCGTGATCGGAGACCAGATGCCCGGCCGTTCTTTTATTCCTATAATTGAGGCCCGCCTGGATGACAAATTCCCCTATGTGCGGGAAATCGCCCAGTACGCTCTGGCGCGCAGCATGAACGAGGTGGCTCCCATGCCTGACATTATCGAGAGAATCAACAAACTCAAGAACTTTAGCATTTTCGAGGGAATGGGAGTGCGAGAACTCCACGCGCTGGCTTCCGTTGTAAATGTGGAGCACTTTAAGCCCGGTGATGTGATGATAAGAGAGGGTGAACAGAATTCCTCAATTTATCTTGTTGTCACCGGGAAGGTCACCATATTTGTCGGTTATGGGACGCCAGACCAGTCGGAAAAGGTAACAATCGGAGAAGGTTCATTTCTCGGAGAACTCAGCCTCTTTACCCGTATGCCTCCCAATGCCACATGCGTTGCGGCCGAGGATGCCGAGGCGTACGTGCTGCGGCATCATCAGTTCGAGGAAATAATGAAGGTCTATCCGCAGATTGGGATCAATCTCTGCCGATTCTTCACCATGAAGCTCAGGCAGCACGCGTACTGAATGGGCTCAGCTCGGAGCGGGCATGTCTCAGGAGAGACGTGGGCCAAAGCGCTAGCTTATATCAGTTGCCAAATTCCTAGTTTGATTTGCTCACCCTTTCATTGCGAGGAGTGAAATCCCGCGTTCCGCGGGAAAGCAATCTCATGTTTCGCACAATTGGAGATTGGTTCGGGCTTGTGCCCTCGCAATGAGAGTCTGAAACCGGAGAACCTAAAGGTCCCACCCTTTCAGGTTTATCGAGGTTTGATTCGGACCATCAGGGCACTCATAGCGGCTGGAGTAATTCCCGGCATGCGTGACACCTGCCCGAGAGATCTGGGCCTCACTGATTTGAGGCTTTCTCGCAACTCTCGGGATAGGCCCTCAACGTTGTCATAATCCAGATCCTCGGGGATAAGTACCTTTTCCATCCTCTGGAATTGGTTTGCCTCTCGCCTCTGGCGATCTATGTAACCCTCATACTTTAGTTGGATCTCGATTTGCCGGACAACGTAGGGATCCATGTCGGGCGGTATGATTCCAAGGCAAACGAGATCGTCCATGTTTATCTCCGGGCGCTTCAGCAACTTAGCGGCTGTAGTGACTTCGCGCATTTCCGATCCGCCTCTGGAGCGTATGAGACCATTCATCGTCCGGTCAGGCTTCACTTGCACGCTTCTGAGCAATTCTGCCTGCTCCTCCACCAGGTGCAGCTTGGCTTCAAGTTCGGTTACCAAAGACCCGGGAATGAGCCCTAGCGTTTGCCCCTTGCGCAGCAGTCTCTGCGCCGCGTTGTCCTCTCTTAGCAACAGTCTATGTTCGGCTCTGGATGTGAACACTCGATAAGGCTCGTTGACCCCTCGTGTTACGAGATCATCGACCATGACTCCCATGTAGGCTTCTGATCGGAGCAGCACAAAAGAGTGTTTCCTCATTACAGCGTGAGCCGCGTTGATCCCTGCCCAAAGACCTTGTGCTGCTGCCTCCTCATATCCGGATGTGCCGTTGATCTGGCCGGCCAGGTACAATCCCTGAATTGCTTTCGATTCCAAGGTGAGCTTCAAGCTGGTGGGATCAATAAAGTCGTACTCTATTGCGTACGCGGGGCGCACAATTTCCGCTTCCTCCAAGCCAGGAACTGAACGGACAAGATCGATCTGGATCTCTGGGGGGAGAGAGTTGCCGAGGCCCTTCAAGTATACCTCCGAGGTATGGAGACCTTCTGGTTCCACCACTACAGGGTGTCTCTCCCGATGAGAAAATCGGGCAATCTTGTCTTCCAGCGACGGGCAATATCTTGCGGGTGTCCCCTTAATAGTCCCCGAATATAGAGGGGACCTCATTAAGTTGCGCCGAACAATCTCGTGAGTCCGAACAGAGGTATAAGTCCTGAAACAGGAGCGTCGCGGCCGTTTAATGGACGGTGTTCGCAAAGAAAACGGACGGATCAAATCATCTCCCGAGTCCTCATCCATCGCAGAGTAATTGACGGTTGAGCCTTTGAGCCGGGGAGGCGTCCCGGACAAGCGGTTCGACCGCATCGAGGGCTTCGCCGATCATCGCCTGAAAGACGCCGCCCATCCGCTGGCGGCGGAGAACCGGCGCATCGAAATCCTCCTGCGCGAGGCGAAGCCGTGAGCCGCGCCCGGCATGCATTGGCTTTGGCCGTGCTCGCTCTCCTCTCGCCCGCCGCGGCGTTCGCCGGTCCTGAGAACCTGACCGAATTGGCCAATGACCTGCAACGGCTTCAGCTTCAGATCGCTCAGGGCGACAAAGCCGCGTACACGGCTCAGTTCATTCAACTGAAGACGATCGGCGCGGCGATCGCGACGGCTAACCCCGAGACCTGGAAGGACAAAAGCGCAGCGGATTCGCTCGTTATCTACATTCTGAGCGGCGGATCGCTCGCAGACGTCATCCCCATCCTCAAAAGCGACGCCATCGTTGAAT
>Ga0209039_10001263_pt1 | contig 24055 bp, 16 predicted proteins | sample BogFormECP12_OM1_FD_188238 | JGI IMG/M metagenome (GOLD analysis project Ga0209039, IMG submission 188238) | Bog forest soil microbial communities from Calvert Island, British Columbia, Canada - ECP12_OM1 (SPAdes) (version 2) | ecosystem: Environmental > Aquatic > Freshwater > Wetlands > Bog ... | reverse complement strand
ACTCCAACACCACGCTGCCTTTTTTATAGTATCGAGGGGATATAGTGATGTCGCGTGTACGTCCCCCACGAGAAACCGGTCGAGAACGATCATGGTCGATTTTAAATTTGATGACTTTTTCCACGCGGAATCCCGCCGATCACCCGTGTTGGCGTTGAATGGCGTCGTGGCCTCGAGCCAGCCCCTCGCTTCCCAAGCTGGTATCGAGATCTTGAAACGAGGTGGCAATGCCGCCGATGCAGCCGTCGCATGCGCGGCCGCGTTGAACGTCACGGAACCGATGTCGACCGGGATCGGTGGAGATTGCTTTGCATTGTTCTATGATGCGAGAAAAAAGGAGGTTTCGGGCATCAACGGCAGCGGCCGGGCCCCAGCGGGACTTTCGATCGATGTGGTAAAGGAAGCAGGAATTCAAGGGACGTCCATCCCGAGCTCGAGCCCGCATGCCGTGACGGTGCCAGGCGCGGTTGCCGGCTGGATCGACACGGTCGAGAGATTTGGCCAGCTCCCGATAGCCGAGGTGTTGAAACCCGCCATCTTGCTCGCCATCCGCGGTGTTCCCGTCGCGCCGTTGACGGCACTCGCGTGGAGCATGGGCGTGGGAAAATTAAAGAAATCACCTAACGGAGATGAACTCCTCCTCGATGGTGCCGCTCCAGAACCAGGACAAGTGTTCAAGAATCCCAGGCTTGCCAAGGTGCTCATGGCGATCGCGGAACGCGATAAAGCCGGGTTTTACGAAGGCTGGGTAGCAAACTCCATTGTCGAAACACTCGTGTCATCTGGAGGAACAATGACGCTCGATGACTTGAAATCCCACTTCAGCACATTTGACATGCCCATCACGATCAATTACCGCGGTATCGACGTTCACGAGATCCCCCCGAATGGCCAGGGCATCACGGCGCTCATTGCTCTCAACATCCTCGAAGGTTTCGATCTCCCGAGCTTTGATCCTTTGTCCGCAGATTATTATCACGTGCTCATTGAAAGCTTGCGCCTTGCATTCAGTGACGCACGGCAATTCGTCGCGGATCCAACGTTTGTTGAAGTCCCGGTATCGGGTATGCTGTCTAAGGAATACGCAGCATCGCGCCGTGATCTCATCGATCAAGCTAAGGCTACCCTTAATTTCCCTGCTGGCGTGCCGCCTAGCTCGTCAGATACCGTGTACTTGTGCGCCGCGGACGGCGAGGGAAATGCTTGCAGTTTCATCAATTCCAACTACGAAGCATTTGGAACAGGCATCGTTCCGGCGAAAACAGGATTCGTACTGCAAAATCGTGGTAGCAATTTCAGCCTTGACCCTGGCCATCCGAACAAGCTTGAACCTAAAAAAAGGCCATATCACACCATCATCCCCGCGATGGCCACCAAGGATGGCGAACTCTGGTCAGCATTCGGTGTTATGGGGGGCTTCATGCAACCACAAGGCCATGTGCAAGTGTTTTCCCGGATGGTCGATCACGAGCACGATCCCCAAGCTGCCCTCGATGCCCCGCGATTTTGCATCGAAGGTGGATTTCCTGGTGGAGCGGTCTTGCTGGAAGATAGCATCCTAGCTTCGACGCGTGACGAGTTGAAAGCACGTGGACATCCCACGAGAACCATGTCTGGATTTGCTCGTTCCGTATTCGGCAGAGGCCAGATCATCCGGAGGGACCCAAGTAGTGGCGTGCTCTGGGCGGGTTCTGACCCGAGATCTGATGGTTGTGCAATAGGTTACTGATTATGTCGAAATATAATGATCGCAGCTTGTAGAACATCTTTTATTTCGATATGTATTCATTTCTCTTGGCAATTTTTACCAGGAAACGCTTTTTTTTCATAATATTGCGTTATATATGATCTCATTTTAATGTATTATTCAATCATGCTAATCCAAATTGCACCAACAGAAATAAACCAGAGAGACATCATTTTCGCGCTCGATTCGTTCATTCTATTCATTTGTTTAGAGTTATCATTGCTTTTTCTGACACGTGCAGTCAAGCGTGATCATGCGTGGCGGGTAAATCTTGGGTGGGGAATCGTCTTCGGTGATTTTGGCTTGATGCAAGCCGTGGGCATGTACGTGACGTTTTTTCTCACGGCGGATGCTTTTATACAGATACAGCAACCTTTCGAAGCCCTAAGCCAGATTCCCATCATTACCGTGATTGCCTTGCTTGAATACTTCTATCAAAAATACCACAAGACACGATTCGCGTTTACACTAGGTGCTGTCGTGGTCGGTGTCCTGTACTTCTTACTCCCATTAAAAATCGCGGAAAATGTGTTTGGAACGTATTTCGTGGTTCTCATCTTCTTTGTTCTTGCTTTTTTCGTCAAGCTAATTCGCATTTCTTCCGGCGTGATAAGAAAAAACATATCCATATTTATCATAGCCTTTTGCGTTCTGAATCTTGGAAACTTCATGACGAACATCCAAACAATGGCAGTTTTGAGCCAAATGGGGATACAAGCGGATAGTTTCATAATAATTGGCCGAATCTTGAAATTAGGCAGCTTGATCGTGATTTTCTTGGTTCTAGAACGGTTACCGGTTTTCATGGAAGTAAATTGGAAGGAAAACTTGTTGCAGCTCCTTGTAATCCACAAAAAGAGCGGTATTGCGATTTTTCATGAAAAATTTACCGACGAGAGTAACTCCAAGACAACGAACCCTGGGGCAGATGAGGAACTCGTGGCAGGGGGAATAGTAGGAATCACCACGTTGCTCAAAGAAATATCGCAAAGCGCGGAAAATATTAAGCTTTTCGACCATGGAGATGTGAAAATCCTCTGTGAATATGGATCCAACACTTTAGTCGTGCTTTACGTGAAGGAAGACTATCAAATCTATCGAGAAAAGATTATTCACATTCGAACAACGATAGAGGAACTATTTGGCTCCGTGCTTGAAGCCTGGAACGGGGACATTGCTTATTTTGACCCTCTTAACGTGATCGTGAAGAAAGAATTTCGATGAAATTATTTTAACACGGATTCATATAACTAATTTCATGAGAAATGAAAAATTATTCGTTTTTTTGCAAGGGAATCGTGAATAGGAACTTGCTTCCCTTGTTCCGGCCTTCCGATTCGGCCCAAATTTTCCCGCCATGCATCTCGACGATTTCTTTCGCGATAAAAAGTCCAAGGCCGGTTCCTTGGATATCGATGTCTGCATCTATTTTTCGCTCGATTTTTCCAAATTTTTGAAACAGGCGGCTCATTTCTTCCCTGTTTAACCCGACCCCATTGTCGGTTACGGAAAATTCAGCTTGATCGTTTTTCTCTTCCAACATGATATGAATTTTTCCACCAGGTTGGGTATTTTTCACGGCATTGGAAATCAGGTTTGTGATTACCTGTTCTATCCTGAACTTGTCGATCTTAGCTATCAAGCTCGATGGAATATCCATCTCGATTTGCTGCTGACGTCGATTAATAAGATAGGAAATGCTCTGGAGCGCGTTTTGCACGAGTTCCACGATGTCAGCCTGCTCGAGATTTTCAAGTTGGAGCCTGCCTGATTCAATTCGTGAATAGTCAAGCAAATTATCAATGAGTTGCTTTAACCGAACTGAGCCCTTGTGTATACTGTTCAAGAAATCGAGACGTTTTGGTTCAGGAACATCGTTATAATACTTGGTGAGAAAATCGGAGGCGCCGATGATGATCGAAAGAGGCGTCTTGAGCTCGTGAGTCGCGTTCAACACGAAATCTTTCTGTAATTTGTCAATTTCTTTCAAAAGTTTATTTTCTGACTCGAGTATTTCATCGACCTTCATTCGCTCGGAAATGTCCCGCGCGATAATGAGAGCTTTGAGATTTCCGTCATCATCGTGAAAAGTCTTGCCAATAGCTTCGAACCATCTCGGTTCGCTCGTTTCACCGTTCGCTCCAGGAACAACAGTCCTTAACGTGCCTCTCGCGGTTCCATTTTCGAAGCATTCTTTCAACAATGACTTGATCTTTTCCATATCATCAGGATAACTGATTATTTCGATATTTTCACCAATTAAGTCGAATGGAAAGCCCCCGTATTGTTCCACCGATTCGCTGACATATTCAAATTCACCCTCGGGGTTGATAATTGCAACAAAGTCTTGAATGTTTTCCGTGATGATCCGCATTCGCTCATTAGTATCGATCAACTTGGACTCGTTTTCTTTCTTGTCTTGGATGTCTCTCGCAACGGTTAACAAAATAACCTCGTTTTTTTCATTGACGTAAGATGACATCTCCATGTCAAACCAGAGTGGTTTCCCATCCTTGCAGGTCAGTTGCAATTCCATTTTCCTGAAGGAACCAGGATTGTTGAAAAGATCCTTGATAATCGAGGATGATTTGGCATAATCTTCAACCAAGATTATGTCACGCATGTGCATTTCGGTGATTTCAGGAAGGGAATATCCCAATTTCTTGATCATGGCTTGTTCATTGCAATACAAGATATTGAATTCTTGATCTTGCAAGATGATTATATCATTCACGTTCTCGTTCATCAAACGATAACGTTCTTCCGAATCTCGTAGCTGCAATTCCTGTATCTTTCGCTCGTTAATGTCGCGAAAAATAACCAGGATCCGTAATTGACCGTTATCGTCCTCATATGATGAAATATCTGCTAGAAACCATCGGTACTCATTCAGCTTGTTTGCCAACCGGACTTCTCGCTGTTGCGAAGTCATTGGACGTTTTTTCACGTAATTTATTGCGGAGAAGAAGGAGATGACACCGTCCGGATGGATGAAATCATTCATCTTGAATGCACGAAATTCATCGAGCATCCAACCGAGCTTTTTCCCGAGAACTTGCTCGTTCCCGTAAATCATCCTCATGTTATTATCATACAAGAAAATCAAATCGCTGGAATTTTCAGCAATAAGGCGAAACTTTTCCTCGGATTCACGAAGCTTGAATTCCTGTTCCTTTTTATCCTGAATATCGCGCGCCAAGAACATGCTGCGCTTTTTCTCGGCGCTATCGAAATATGATGAGCACTCGAATTCAAACCAGTTCGGAGTTCCGTTCTTATCGACGAGGCGAATCTCACCGGTAATGGATGATGGTACGCTCGTGAGGGCGGAAAGGATCAACTCTGCAGTTTTAAAATCTTCTGCATAAACGAAATCACCCATGTGGAATAACGATAACTCATTTACCGTGTATCCCAATTTCTTGAGCAATGATTGCTCGTTCCCATACAGGATTTTCAAATTCTCGTCGGTCAGAAATACGATATCCCCGACATTTTCAGAAATGAACCGGTATTTTTCCTCGGCATCTCTTAATTCTTGTTCAGCTTTTTGTCTTTCTTGCTCGGCTTGCTTGAGATCGCTTATATCGTGAATAATTATCTGGATTGCCTCTTGTCCGCCATAATCAATGATTTTTCCGACAACATCGATGTCAATAATGCTACCGTCCTTCTTGATTCCCTTGAGTTCGATGTGAGGAGATTCCTTCATCTTGAGAGCCAAGAAAGTCTTTGCTGCACCCAATAAATTAGGCAAGGATAAGGGCTCGATAACAAATTCCGGCCCTTGTCCCAACAATTCATCCTTCAGGTAGCCAAATATATTGCAAAATGCTGGATTGACCCAAACATTTTTAAAATCAACGGTGACTGCCATGCCTTCCGACATTTCCTCCGTCATGTTGCGAAGTTGTTGTTCGCTTTCAGCACATGCATTTTCGGCTTTCGCTCGGGCAAGCGCTCCGCCTATTTGCGCAGCAATGGCTGCCAATGCTTGGCGAATATCATTTACGATGTAGCTCTCCGTCTTCGAGAAGGCGAAGACAGCAGCTATGACCTTGTTTTGATATTTTATGGGAATCAAGGCGCCGGATTTGTAATCCATTACAGCTGGTCCATGACTCTCGAGATTTTCCAAATAAATTGGCTTTCCGGACATTAATTGCTGGAATTCTTCCTCGCGATGCGGCCGAGTTTCTTGATATTCAATAAGTTCATCCGGAATGTTTATTTGACAAACTCGTACAAGATTTCCGGATGGTTCCACATTATAAACCAGGCCGCCATCGAAGCCTCCAAGCTGCACGATGGTCTCGGTGCAAATTTCGTACATTTTTTCGAGATCCGATGTTCCACTTAACTTCAAGGCATTATCTCGTTGAATCCGTAAAATATTTTCAAGTTCAAAGCCCACATCGATCAAGCCGGTTCAATAAATATGAATTGGATAAGTTGGAGTTATTAAAAAGAGTTTTAAGGTGTTTAGATTATATAAACCAAGCAGCCGTCGTACCTTCTAAAAAAATTGGAATTAAGGAAGATTATTCATGCTGCAATCTTGAAATCGATGATATAAGATTGCCTTTCTCCCGACGACGCATCCATTGCATCGAGATCCAGGATGCCCTCGACTTCAACCTTCTTGTCAATGTAGCTTTCCAGGATATCCTTGATGAGGGTTTGTGACACGCATGATCCGGGTTCCTCTCCGGGAACCTCGATTGCAGCGTCGCCCTCCGATGTCATTGCAAGCATTCCCGAGTATTGCTGGGTTTCTTCAGCCTGGATCTCGACGGTGACGCTCTTGTGCATGAAACTCTCGAGAATCTCTGCAATAGGGATCTTATAGAGATCGGGATTTTCACGCGTCAATTGCATCTCCAGGCATATCAAGTTCTCTTCGTCGAAAGTAAGCGTTCCCGTCGCGTTCACGTAACCGCCGAATCCCTTAGCTTTCCATCGGCGTTTCATCTTTTGCATCTCGTCGTTGAGGGGAATCTCGCGACTCGTGATTTGGTTCTTCGGATCGATCACCCATTTCCCATCGACCTTGATCACGGGCATGCGCTGCTCGACCGAAGGAGGCGCTTTAATCTTTGTAGGCTTGTCCGCGTACCAATATGCCACGCTGCTCACCTCATTTCGCAGGTGATTACCATGGCCATGCTCGATCGTGACCTTGATCTCCTTCGTGAAGCGAACCGGATTTTCGATATGAAAATTATAACTTGATTGGTAACCACCAGTATCATGCTCGTATATTGATGATCCGTTATGCATGAACGCGTTTCGCTGCATGCCCCATGCCTGGTTCAAGCAGTCCTCACTACCGGTTCCATGGAGGTCGGGGGGCCACTTGTACCCGTCGACCCAGATCATGTCGTCGCCTTCACCCCACCAGTTTGGCGTTATGAAATTCGTGATGCTCAAGTTAAAACCGATATAATGTCCTCGACCCTTGGTTTCGAGAATGACGTAGTTGTTTTCCCATGCAAGCCGTTCCTTGTTGGCGATATCCGCCTCGGGCGTGTTCACGGGAATCTCGTGTCCCCAGCCACCGAAGGGGTTTTCCCTGTGAAATTCTGCATGGAAGTACCCGAGTCCATCGATTTGCGACGGATCATCATAGGTCTCGTAGTCGACGTAGAAATATTGATTGTGCATTTCTTTACTTTGATTGATGAGCTCGACAACCGCATGTTTCTTGAATGGCATCTGAGCGTAGCAGTTAAGAGCAACACCCGTGTTAAATTTATTGTTCGCATTCGTCGAAGCGCTGAACAGCAAGGATTGGAAGGAATTCACGATCGAATGACCCAGGCAGAAAAAGTCGCCGAGTGGCACGAGGATGCTCGGGAACGGGGCATCATCCCACGTGAACTTGAGCAATACCTCGCGATAATGGTTCGCTTGGGTTAACCAGATGTGGGTAATGCAACCAGGACCTTTTATATCAGCCAACACCCTCGTTTCGCCGGCCGCGATGTGCCAAGAATCCGCATTGCGGCCAGTAACATCAAATGAAGAGAAGCGCTTTGTTTTACCCGATTTTAGCCTGGCTAAATCACGTGTATTTATCATGATCCTTGTTTTTCGCCCGGGAATTTTTATAGGCGCGCATTCTTCCGAATGACACGGCCTATCACATATAAATTGAAGGCGCAGTTCTGAGAGTTAATACAATATAACCATAGTGCAAAAAAATTCAAACCTAGCGTGTTCGCATTCTTGTAATTGAAGATACATGGATATCTCGCGGGACTTCACGTAAAATTACGTGGATTGGTAATAAAACATGATGGCTACTATCAACAGTTTTATATCGTACATAAAGGAAAATAAAAAGCTCATCACGCTATCCACGATAGTGATTTTCATCGTCTCGGTTGGTGGACACCTAATATTTCCTTTAAGCGGCACTGATTTTGCCATATATCTTGCTGTTGCGAAGGACTGGCTCGCGAACGGCTTTACTAACACCTATAATTATGCATTTTGGGTAGCCAGGGTGAAATTGCCATTCAGGTATCTCCCCTTTTTCGTGATCATCATGAGCCCCTTGGGGGCGATGCCCTTGATCTGGGGATATTTCACCTATTTCGTCATAAACATCTTCCTTCTAATCGTGTGCGGTTATTTGATCAAGAACATCCTCGCATTATTGCATTGCGACTATAAACCCGGTTCACGATTGAAAATCGTCGTCGATTTCTTGATCTACATTGCTTTACCCATGGAAACGTTGTACTGGGGACAGGTATCCATCATCTTGGGGACAATCTTGCTTCTCTCGTTCTATTATTTTCTCAAGGGGAAGCAGATGCTTGGATCCTTCTTTTTGGGTCTAACATTTGTTTTCAAGCCGATCATGTTTACCCTTGCATTATTGATCCTTTTCGGACTTGGATGGAAGGGTTTCATCAAGAGAATGGTCTGCATGGTCCTTCCCTTGGTTCCTGACGCCATTATCCTGGCATTAAACAAGCCGGCTTTTCAAGGATTCGTGAACTTGAACATCATCGGCTTCATCCAAAATTCGGGTAAATTTCACGCGATATCATTCATGAACGTGTTATCAATCGCAGGAATCAGCTCCGTGCTCACGGAAGGCGTGGCGATCGTTGCATGCACGTTGGCAGGAATTTTTCTTGCCAAGCGGCAAGCGAATAGGAATGACAAGCTGCTGACGATGTTCACTGTTGGCGTTGTATCATACATCATTGCTTTTTCCGAAGTATGGACTAACCAGGCGTTTTACATTTACATGTTCCTGGCACTCTACATTGCGCGGTTCATGCAAAATAAACGGTCGAGCATCGTCATCTTGCTCGTGTACACGCTTTTAATGTTTGTCAAGTTATACTTATTCGACGCTACTGCCTATTCTCTCAATGGAATATCGCCGGAGTTCGAGGCCATGCCGTGGCAGGATGCTCTTGCGATCATCGCTGCATCGCCGATGCTCGTGTTTGACATGATTCTATCGATCATCACGTGCACGTTGAGCGTTCCTATATTCATAGCACTGTTTTTTCCAGAAACCAAAGATATCGATAATTCCGTCCATCAACCAGATAAAAACATAATTAATCAACAACATTGAGCCTTTTTATCATGTCAACGATGACCGTCGACATGCCGATTCCTTCCTCGCCGAGGCCCTCGCCAGTTAGGGGATTGTAATATTCCCAGATGCCATGTTTTTTATACAAGTCGATCCATGATTCCAGGAGTTGTTGAGCGATATTCTCGCGCCCGTGATTGATCAGGCCTTCCATGACGAACCATTGATCGATGGGCCAAGTCGTGCCACGCCAGAGCAACCGATTGCGGTTTGGATTGAAAGAAGGCTCCGATTTTGCCACGGACGGGATCGGATAGGATAGCAAGAATTTCTCGGGGTTTTGCAAGTTTTCAAGAACAGCTTCAAGCATTTCGTCAGGAATGGTCTCGAGCAGCAATGGAAACAAGGATTGCACGGTTTCTGCCATGGAAACGCGTTCCTCCCCTTTTAAATGAAAATAGGAGATGAATCGCTTGTTTTTCTCGTCCCAACACTTTTTCACGATGGCTTTCTCGAAGAAATGTTGCTTGTCGCGGCATCTGGCAGCAAGATATTGATCATATTCCGAAGCGAGCTTAGCGAGCACGCCCCAGCCAGCAGCATACACGCTGCAAACACCAACATCTTCCACGTTGAATTTCTCCATGGCCAAGATTTTCGGGATATTCCAACCAGCTTTACGATACGCGTGCAGGAGCAAGAGAAATTTCGGGTACGTTTTCCAGAATTTTCCCTGATTTTTTGGCTTGATGGCATGCACGGGATCGTAAAGAGGGGAGGCATCGATGCCAGATTCCCATGGATGAATGATGCTCACGAGACCATCGCCATCAGGATCGCGGGTGATTTCCCACCAATCGAAATAAGCGACGATCTTTGGCACGAATTCTTCCAGCAGCGTCACGTCATTCGTCGCATTCCAGATCGCTCTAACGGCATAGGGTAACATGGGCATCTGCGTGATGTCAGTGTATTGATCGGAGGAGTAACCTATCACGCTGTTGAAAAGCTTGGCAAGAAATGTTTTTGATTCGGTTCCCCAAAAAACCATCTCCGGAATGAAACCATCGTGCCGCTGGAACTGGAGCATGGTGCGCAAATCTGCAATGGAGTTCTGCACGTCCCTGTAACTCCACGTGATCATGTGAAAACCAGAATCCCAAAGCCATTGATGATGACCGTACTTGGTGCTCGCAGGATAGTAGAAATGGTAATGCATTCCCCACTTCTCGCCTATTGATTCATGTTCCTTGAGATACGCATAGCACGCGTTTTCGATGTCGTCGATCGTTGAATATCCCATGTTCAGATCTTTTCTCCGCGAACTTGATAATCCTTCTGAAGTTTATCGACTGGCTATTGGGCGATCTTGGGTGATTTTGGGTTACTCTTTAATTCAAAAAGACTACCATGGAAAAGGGAGTAAAATCAGGATCATGAAGTGACGTGTTGCTTGATAGGCCATAAAACCCTCGCGCTCAGGTAAGGAAGCACCAGGAACAGCACCGGCGCGATGTAGCAGAGCACCGGTAAACTCACGAAGTTATATAAGAGATACAAAGCATCCATGATCGTGGGGATGGCAAAGAAAATGAGACCAAGTTTAATAATGTCACCTTTCCAGTTCAGCGCGAACCATAGTGCAAGAAAGGGAAAAAGGTAGACGAATTGGCTATCCCAGACCGTGCCATATGAAATGAAATAGATAAAGGCACCAAACACGAAATTGAAAAGAATGACTTGGGATGGATCAACACGCTTTCGAAGCTGGAACGCGAAAATGAGTAGCACGCCCGCCATTATTATAAACTCGGGTGTGGAGATCGATAAATTTGGGAATATGTTGATGAGGATGCTTGCTAGTGAAACGGACGGATAAAAACCGCCAATGAAATAATCAAAATTGACCCATATGTATTGATGTAAGAGGCCTGGAATTCCAAGAAACAGTGCAATATCGAGAGATAGCGGGAGAATGATGAAAATAACCCTTTTGATCATGCGCATCAGGTTTCGTGCCGGAATTTGCAAGATAATCACGAATATCATGGCAGGTTTAAATGCAATCGTGAATCCGAGCAAGATATATCCAGCCGCCTCCTTTTTCTTCATTAAAAAATAGAGGGAGAGCATGGACGTGAATGCAACGAATGACGAGATTTGTCCCGCACCAAAATTGGCAATGTTAAATGTTTGAACGAAACACAACGCTGCCAGGATGGCATATGACCTGTTTTTCGATGCATCGAGCTGTTTGATGATCATCAAGCCAACAAACAACGTGAGCACGTTCAACACGACCGATATGCCATTGTACACGGCAAATGCAGGGATTAGTGGAAGCAGTGTCAGAGGCGTGAACAAGATGAGAATCGAAGGAAAGTATCGCCAGACAAGGATGTTGTAAAAGAGACGCTCGTACAACGGATCAAAGATAAACAATGGATTTGACGTGTGAAAAATAACCGAGGAGTAATAGTACACGGCGAAATCATTTAAATAATTCTGCGTGAGCATCGTGTACAAGACAAAATACGATATGAGAATCGTCGTTAAAACGGCATAGATAACTTGCACGAGAATGATGAACCTTTGCTGTTTCACGAATCCGTTGAACAAATTAAGCGTTTCGTGACTCATTCTTCATTTCCTCGCTCTTTCCTTCGTGCGAAATGGAACGTGAATAGCTTGAATTGATAGCGGCGGTGATATGAGCTCGCATTATTGGATCTTCATTTTTTTTTATTTTATTGAGCCTTGATCCAGGTTTTGTGCAGTGATCAACATTCTTGATAATGGTCGGGTCAGTTCAATAATTCTTCTATTAATCCATTTTTTTGCCGAGAAGATAGCCCGAATCTTCTCTTTCAATGGCCATTGGAATTTGATAAAGTGTTCCTCTTAAAAAATATCGATTCCTCGTAAAATGGCAACAAGAAGGAAAAGGAATGTTCCGATGCAATAGTCGAAGTTTTTTGTAGCGCATCATATTATAGAAAATAATTATCTTGCTTGATTGATCCGGGAAGAACATGCAATTCAAACGATTGATCGCCGAATTCTTGCAATTCTTGAAGGATTATAGAAAATATGTCTTCATTCACATTGCCATCTTCATTGTTTCAATAGTTATCGTGTGTTTTGATTATACCTACAATTTTTCGGGAGTAAAAGTACTCAATGACTTCGCGGAATACTATTACTCGGCAAAAGTGTTTTTTCAAGTAGGCATGACCCGGATCTACGATGTTACTTACATGTTCACCATGTACAAGGCAGATTCCTTCCGCTCCTTGCTCGCGGTCCTCGGTTACTTTTATTTGTTCACTATACTCCCGCTAGTGCCATCTTACGTGCTCTATTCTCTCCTGGCGTTGTGCATCGACTTGTGCACGATGTTCATAACCTTGAGAACGATCAAGGTGTTGGAGGGCTTAACCGGCGAAAAAACGATGGTTGTGGAACGATCAAGAAAATACGTGATGCTTTTTTTCGTCGTGATTTTTTTCATCGAAATCTACATGCAAGGACAAGTGATAGTGTACGTGGCTCTATTCTCGATTCTTGGATTGTATTTCTTCCTCAAGCGCAATGAAATTGTTGGAAGTCTGTTCCTGGGCATTTCCATCGTTTTTAAACCGGTCTCGATCTTCGTCGTATTATTTTTACTACTCGATCGTGATTTGAAAAAAGTCCTGAAACGACTCATTTTTGTCATCATTCCCCTCTTGCCAGATTTGCTTATCTTCACATTGAATCCATTAGTGCGCAATAATTTCATCTCATTCAACGTAGCTGGTTTTCGAAGCATGTATTCTTTTTACCCAGCAATATCTTTCAGCAATCTTTTGATCGAGTTGACCAATCTCACGTCATTGCAAGCCATGATCATCGCGCTTGCCATTGCCTTGATCCTGGGCCTTGCATTGCGACGAAAGATGACGAATAACCCGCAAAAAATCTTTTTCGCATTTATCTACGGTATTTGCCTGTATTTTTTCGTGCAAGCAGACGTGTGGACCTCGCAGCTCCTAGCCTTGTATCCATTTCTTGTCATGGCGTTTCCATTCATCGAAATCACCTACAAGAAAAATTTCATGGTGGTGTTCTTCTTCTTATATCCTGTCGCGTGCGAGATTGGCATCTTTGATTACTCGATGTTTTTTACGGGTGGGGCTGCGATCAATCTCATATTGCGAATCTTCATCTGTAGCTTGACTATATTGCTCGTTTCCATGATTGCGCGTTATTTTCTTGCTGAAAAGAATGTTCTTGGAATGTTGCGCGTTGCGATCTAACAAGCAATAAATATAAAAAGAAAGTTTTCACAAAACAAGGAAAATAAACCTGCTTTTTGTTAGACACTGGAGACCGTCTTGATTTTCGGAGCGATATTCAATTTCCTGAACACGATGAATTTGTTCCAGACGAAATTGAACAAGACTTGCACGGCGACCCCTGCAACGACCACGAAAACCCACCAATAGTTTACCAGGATGCTAACAACGATGAAATTGAACCCAGCACTAATGGTTCTCCCTATCATATCAAGCAGTAATTGGCGTTTAACCGCAGCCTGCTTGTCGCGGAAGCTCCAAATCTTGTTTAAGGTGAAGTTCAAGACCATGGCGAGAACGGTCGCGATCGTGTTCGTGATTACGAATATCTCATGATCCGTGGTGAATAGTTTCGTTATGTATCCTATGCCGAGCACAAACAGCAATCCAATAAAGCCTACAATGCAAAATTTGAAGAACTTGCTGAATAAATCTCCCGTCAAGAAATTCGTGACTCGATTAATTGCTGATCGAACGAAAAAGATCATGTATTCCTTGACATCCTTTTTCCCGAGCTTCGACTCGCCGATCTCCCGCTCGTAAAACACGATAGGAATTTCCTTTACATCGTACCCGGCGGCAATCGTGCGATGCAAGATCTCGATCTGGAATGCGTAACCATTCGTGAGAAGGGTCTCATAATGTATGTCGCGCAAGACTTGCGCACGATATGCACGAAAACCAGCCGTCTTGTCCTGGATGGCATTCAACCCGAGAATCATCTTGGTCGCGAGATTTGCACCGTAACTGATCATCTTCCGTTGCAGTGGCCAGTCTTTCGATGCCCCGCTCGCAATGTACCGGGAACCGATAACGAGCCCGGCACCCGTGTTTTTAATCGTTTTGAGAAATTCTGGAATATATTCGGGCCGATGGCTAAGATCGGCATCCATTTCCATGATAATGTCCATGTTCATGGCAAGTGCGTGCTTAAATCCGCAACGATAGGCACTACCGAGCCCAAGTTTCCCAGGCCGTTCAATCACGGTGATGTTCCGAAAAGTCCGTGCTAACTGTTTAGCGGCTTCACCCGTGCCATCCTTGGAATGATCATCGACGATGATGATGTGCCCGTTAATGTCGTTTATCTTAAAAATCTCTTCGATCTGGGGCACGAGATTGTTAATGTTATCGCATTCATTCAATGTAGGTATGACTATGGCGAGTTTTTCACCATCCATGGTTCCAGCAACCGAAGCATTCTTTGCTTTTTGCGAAATGTTGGATACAAGGATGTACCGTCTATCCTCAGGAAATGCTTGGGTCTGGTGAAAACTCGTCACGCGCATTCAACTTTTGTAAATTTTTTTTGATCAAACAGATCATTATACAATTAAACAACTTATTTTCGATAGTAAAAAAACTAACAGAACTTATTAAATTTAACCTCAGAGCCAATCGGAAGTGATGATGGCGAATGGAGTGCCAAGTTTCCAAGAAATCGAGACCCGCTGGTAACACTGCACGCATTATATTTATGGGGGAATAAGCTAACACATTGCAATCAAGGCTAGAAACGTGCGGTGAAAGGACACGGTTCGTATCATGGATTGGCAAAAAACATCACGGTATTTCTTGATATTTTCGATCTTGTTCAATATTGTCGTCTATCTTATCGGAGGATACATTTCTGTTTCCATTTCGTATGGACAGCCGGGTGTCGTGATTGATTTTTACAGTGCGTTCATGCCAGCGGTTCAACGGTATCTCGCTAATCCAACAACGTTATACGAGTTAACGAGCTTGCCTTTCCGAAGTTTTCCATCGCTCGTCTTTTATTTCATGCTGTTTTATTTCATCCCTTCATTCCCGTTCCATCTCGACTTGTTAGCCAGTGCCATTTTCATCTTTGCGATGAATCTAATATGCTGCTTTCTCGTCATTAAAATAACCTCGTTGGAGCAATTCAAGGCCATGCAATTCCCGAATGCATCCAAATACGTTCCAATTCTTCTCGGGGCTTATTTATTGATGCCGGGACAAGGCGTCGAGTATGGTTTAGGACAAGTGAACGTCATCACCAATACGTTCTTGCTCTTGGCGGTATATTTTGCATTGAAAAAGGATGAACGATTTACCTTTTTTTTCCTCGGATGCGCAGGAATGTTCAAGATCACGGCACTGCTCTTGCTCCCGATATTCTTGTTCGAGAACATTCGGAAGAGTTTCGTGAAAAAGCTCGTGAACCGGCTCGTGTTTTTCGGCATCCCCTTTATACCATCGATTGCCATGTTCTTGATTTACAGGAACTACATTCCAGCATTTATCAAGGTAAATATGACCTTGACCAACACTTTCAACGAAACATTTATATCAGGCAATACCAGCATTGCAAAATTCATCGCGACGGTTTTTAACGTGAACGTGATCCCCGTGCTCATCGTGACCGTTATCGTGATGTACGCGATCTCGTGGTATATCTTGATAAAATTCCGCCTGAACATTATCGAACGTTTCATGCTCGGCGTGTTTGTCATGATGCTGGCCTTTTCAGATTTTTATGGTGTTCACTTGCTATTCATACTCGGAATCACCATCCTCTGGTTCTTGACGAGAGTGCAGTTCTTTGGTTGGAAATACAAGCTTGTATTCCTTGCAATCGCAGTCTCGTATTTTGGTTGGACGTTAGATCCTCTATCCGTCATCGTGGTTTCAGCGTTCTTTGCTTGCTTCGTGATTAACGTGAGCAAGCAACAAGCCATTACCAGGGAAGATCATGCTCGAGAAATAATCACATCTTGAAAAAACAAGAAAAAAACGTGGTGAGCTCATGAACGACAGAGAAGAAAATTTCGATGAATTGCCTGACGAGGAAAACGACGATGGAAGCCGCATGACACGCCAGCACGACTTGTACTTGCGAGCAGTGAACAATCCCGCGAGGCATCGCATTCTCGAACTTGTCTCGGCGTCTCCTTGCGCCGAAGCCGATCTCGTTTCGAGATTGCTCGACGAAAACTTGATCGAAGATAAAAAGGCCTTGTCTTATCATCTTGATTACTTGCTCAAGGCCGACTGCATTGAAATCAAGCAAGATGAAGAAAGCGGAGAAAGCGTTGTAAACATCACGCCAGGGGGACAAGTAATAGACCACTTGGAATAGGTCCTTTCAACTCTTCCTTTATATTTTTTATTTTTCACAAACATGAAAATACAGCCACCATGGGCACATCACGATGAAAATACTATTGGTCTCCGATTTCGCCGGTAAGGTTCCCATTATCCCGCAAGACCACCTGGAAGGCGTCGATTTCGTGCTTCTTGCCGGGGATATTACGCTTGGCGCGAAGCATCTATCATCCATCCAGCGTGGATTTGCCGAGGCAAGCAAGTTATTTCCCGATCCAACCCGAGTTTTCTACATACCGGGCAATCACGATAGTCCCATCGTGGCGCAGGTTCAGCCGTGGGTGCCGTCGAACTTTACCTTGATGCATGATCGCTCCATCACGTTCAACGTTTCCGTTTTTTCCAGGGACATTCTCATCATTGGCTTTGGTGGCGCCAAGCTGGGGCTTTACAACAATTTTGCTTTTTCCGAGGAGGCCATTCAAGATGCACTCTTCAACTTGTTCCAGGACGTGGCGGAAGAACGACTTCGCGGCAATCTTTTCACCATCTTGCTCGTGCATGACCCGCCATTCAACACGCAGCTTGATTTCAACGCCCAACAACAGCATGTCGGATCAGAATCCGTGCGTCGTGCCATCGAAACATTTCAACCCGACCTGGCCGTCTCGGGACACATCCACGAGTCACCCGGTATTGAGATGATAGGAAAGACAAAGTGCGTGAACGCGGGTGAAGCGAAATACGGGAAACACGCCGTGATCGCCGTTGACGGCGAAGAAATTCACGTGGAATTGTATTAAGTGAAAAAAGATATTTCACAACAACTCCGGAATCGGGCTTGGAGGATCATAATCAAGCCCTTGTTCGTGCATGGTTTCCAGGATTTCACTGGCGAGACCCGTGGCAATGCGCGATATCAAGAATTCCCCGTAGTCGACGCTGCATTTCTCCGGATCGAGGAGATCCTTGCTCCACATCCATTCCTCGGGTTCGCGAATCGGGATATTCTCATCATCTATCTGGTACCTTGGGATAAGTTCCATGCCCTCGTGGCAACCTGAGACATCGACAAGATCCACGCCCCAAGCTTGGCCGACACGCCACAGCATCGAAGTCTCGTATTGCTGGGCGTGATCTCCGCTAAAAATGTGTCGCACGAGGTCGAACTCCCGAAGCGCCATGATCTTGACTTTCAATCCTTTCGCCTTTGCATCGACACTGGCGCGATCACGAGCTCGAAATAGCTCCTTCATTTGATGCTAGCCATAATGGCCGGTGAGCACCACGATGACCTTGAACCCGATCTTGATCAGTTGTTCAAAGAGCTGCAAGAACACCTGAAATGTCGTGAAATTGTCATAGCAAATCGTGCCTGGATAACGGATAAATCCATAGGTGCCCACCCAATTTACCGGGAACAACGCGCCGTCGCCGAGCAGCTGGATTGCTCGTTCGCAAATGTTGTATGCTTTCAAACCATCAAGCCCTATGGCATTATGCTCCCCGTGCCACTCGAGCAAGCCCGCAGGTTGAATCGCCACGGGACATCGATCCAGCATGCCCCGGATCGCGTCGAGCCGCATGTATTCGTAACGGTACTTGTCTGCCGCTCCATCCATGATGCTTGATCGCCACCATTCTTTAAAAAAATGACCATTACTGGCTTGAATCTAGCCCTTGACGTGATACACGCTATTCTCATCGGTGATACCCGCATTTTCCACGGGATTCCCCTTGAGCTTGATGCGTGCACCCGCAGGGAGTCCATCGATCGCCGGAACCTGGGATATCCGGTTGGATTCGAGATCGATGGTCTCGATCTTGGCCAGGGCTTCGATTCCTTGGAGAAGATCGATGCGATTTCGTGAAAGATTCAGGACCTTCAAGTTCACGAGGCCGGATAGCTTCTCGATGCTCTCGATCTTGTTACCAGCAATGTTCAAGTGATCGAGCCGGCGCAAGCGGTCCATTCCCTCGATTTTCTCGATGCTATTCACGGACAAGTCAAGGGACATCAAATTCTGCAATCCATCGAGGTTTTCAATGCGCCGGATTTTATTATGCCCGAGGTGAAGGAACTCGAGGTGCACCAGCGATGCCAGGCCATCGATCTTTACGATGCGATTGTTCGAGAGATCGAGGGAACGCAATTTCTGCAGGTGCTCGATGCCGTGGATGTTGCCAATAACGGCAATGCGATTGTTATTAAGACACAAGGACTTGAGCACGGGGAGTCGCTCGATGCCGTCGAGCATCGCGATGCTATTCTTGTTCAAGATGAGCGTGTCAAGCAATCCGGGATCGGCAACGCGATCGATGCCATCAAGGTTAGTAATCTGATTGTTCGAAAGATCGAGACACTTGAGCCCAACAACGCTTTCGATGCCCTCGATCTCGGCGATGTCCGCGATGCTAGCACCAGCGATCCTGAGACGCCCCGTGTCCGAGATTGCATAACTTTTCCCGTGAACAGTAACACGCGTCGCATCAAGAGCATCGATTGCCGCGACATCGTTTCTAGTTAAATTCCGTGCACTCGCACTTGCGAGTTGCTTGTACGCGTGCGATCTCGGCCGGTGCATCACGGGAGTTGCTGTGCTGGAAATGCGAACGTCGGTTGAATCAAATCCCTGCGATTCACCTGAGACGAGCTTGCCATTCCCGTCTACAAGATCGGGCTTCTCGAGCGGGTTTCCCTTGAGGTACACGGCAATTCTCGCCAAGCTTGCTATACGTGGAATATGCGTGATCTGGTTGTGCTCGAGCACGAGTTCCTTCAAATTGTCAAGCCGGTTGATACCGGATATTTCCGTGATCTTGTTACTCGATAGATCGAGCCGTCGAAGCTCGGCGAGCGAAGCCAAGCCTTCCATCACCTCGATCTGGTTGCTGCAAAGGTTCAAATCCAGAAGCCGGTCCAAGCCACCAAGGCCTTCGATCTTTTGCACCCGGTTGAACCCTACATCGAGCATTTGCAATCTTGCAATCACGGGGGTTATTCCTTGAATCTTATCTATCTGGTTATGCCCAAGGTGCAAGAATTCGACCTGCGCCAGGTTGTCCATGCCTTCCAAGCGCTTGATGATGTTGAATCCAAGATACAGGGATTCAAGGCTCTCTAGATGCTCGAGTCCTTTCATTTGCGTGATCTGGTTGTGGTCAAGATTCAACACGCGCAACTTGTGGAGATATTTCAAGCCGCCGAGATCGGTGATCCGGCCGATGCGATTGTAATCAAGGCCAAGCTCAGCAATGCCAGGGACGTACCCGAGTCCTTCAAGCCTGGTGATGCCATTACCTTTTAAGATGAGAGTTTTTAGCGTCTCGAGGCTCGCCAAGCGCTCGATCCCGTCGATGCTCGTGATACGGTTGCTCGTCAGGTCAAGGGTAGCCAAGCCCTCGAGCTGATCGAGCCCCTTTATCTCGCTGAGGTTTTCAATGCCAGCCCCAGCGATTTTGAGCAACCCGCGATTGTCCAAGGCATAGGCCTTGCCACGGGCAACGACAGAAAGTCGGCTTGACATAAAACACTTTAAACTCTCTTGATTGTTTCAGCGATCGTGTCAGATTTTATCAAGGTTCTTGCTTATTTCCCTTCCAAATCTCGTTTTTTTGGAAACTCTGAGTTATTTATCCGATCAGCAATTTATACTTCCATAGTTCATCAGATTGTTTACATTCATGTCTTGGAAGGAATGCATCATGGAAATTGAAAGAAAAGTCGTCGTGATTACTGGTGCTTCTGCAGGCATAGGACTTTGCGCGGCCCGGGTATTTGCTGCACACGGGGCAGAATTGGTTCTTGTTGCCCGTTCCGAAGACAAACTCGAGGCGCTGTCGAATGAGCTTGCAGAAAACGGGGTGAAATCTCTCGTTGTCGTGACTGACATGCGCGATAGAGATGCGGTGAATAATCTCATCGAGAAAGCTAACGCGTGGAAAGGCCAGATTGACATCTTGATAAACAATGCCGGGCAATCTGCCATCGGAACCATTGCAGATATCGACTTGGACCTTTTTCGAAGTATCCTCGATCTAAACGTGTTTGGCCCGCTTTACGCGATTCAAGCCGTTGTGCCTTTGATGAAAGCAAGTGGCGGGGGCATTATCATCAACATCAGTTCCGGCGTGGCCCACATGCAGATCCCGGGACTTGGCACTTACGCCGCGACCAAGGCGGCCTTCAGCAAGCTGTCGGAGACCGCCCGAGTTGAACTTGCGCAGGACAATATTCGCGTCATCACATTTTACCCCAGAGCAACCTTTACCGATTTTGGAAAAAATGCCCTGGGAAACAAGGAAATTCGTAACCAGTGGAGACCTGGGTCGAATCGAAACTATGTCATCGACACGCCCGAGCTCGTGGCTCAAAAAATATACGAATCAGCCATCTACGAGCCAGAAGAGCAAGTCATGGATGATTCAACGTGATGAAAGGATTTTTTGTATCATTTTTCTTGATTCACGAGAAAATAGAAAAAATCCGTAGAAGAGAGACGTAGATAAATATAAATCATCATTGCACGCTTTTCTCAGCAGTAGTCATGTAGGGCGAGATTGATCACGATCCATCGAACGAAGGCAGCCTTGATCTGTTGCGCGATGCTTGCCAGCTTTATCGTGCAGATGTATTTAGCATCGGATGCGAATGCTTACACTTACGGCTTGTCGCCAGCGAACGTTGTCAACGCCCCCACGATGGACGGGCTCAAGGATCAGATTTGGCTCTTGCAGAATTACACAGTGTTTCCCAACATCTACGGAAACTTGCTGAAGGTATATGCTTGCGCGTGCGGGGCTTACATCTATTTCGGCCTCGAATACCAGACATCCGTGCATGCGCCGAACGAGAGTTTTGCAATTGCATGCTCGAATGCACCCCCCAGTGATTCCTCTTTCTTCAATAACAGCATCTTGAGCTATCCCATTGTCAAGACTGTCAGGATCGATGGAAAAAGTTGGGACCAGTACATCACCAATAATCCCACTCACCGTGCGTCCAACTGGTCCGACGGGAACATAATACAATTCGCGAACTCCAATGCATCCGGTTTGGGTAACTACTCGTGGTACGAAATCGGATTACCACGCGATTATTCCCGGGCGAGTGGCCAGGATATTAATTGGTCTTGGAACAATCAATATCTCATCAGGATTTTTTATGGGACGACGTATGCAGGTGCTACCGGTGCCTTCGGGAGCTCTCCATATGGGCCTGAATATGGCGCGTGGACTACATGCACGCCACCGATAATTCTTACAATGCCTTTTAGTACATGTTGTCCACCGCCCCCGAATTCACCATCTTTCCCCGAATTGACCATCTTTCTGATCTCTTTCTTCTCAATGACCGGCGTGATTCTTGCGATAGTCGGGGTTTATATTTTCCAATCAAGAAAGCGCGTCAAAAGGCTGTAATGCCATTTGAGGATTTTCCTCATTAGTATACGTGTTCGAATCTTGAGAATCGAGATTCTCGATAAATCGTTTCCAGCTTTCTTATACTTTCACGGCGGTCTTTGAAGGTATTAGGATTAAATGCAATTGATCTTTTTACAAAACCAGCCAATTTACAAAACCAGCCAATTCTCAGCCACATCAAAGAATCAAGAAAGAGGAATTGAAAAACACGAGGGTTGGCAGGACAGGTGGTTTTACCCAGCCGTCCTGCCACGAATCGCGTACCCGGACTCTTTCGTCGTGGAAAGTAATCGCCCGCGCGGACTTGTTACCGAATCATTAACCGCGTGAGCACCCCCTGTTAGGGTGGTCATTCGCTCCCGGTGAGCGACGGACGGGAATGCCGATGACGCCGCCAGTTTCGGTCATAACAGCGCCGCTTCCATTCCCTGCGATATCAGTTTGGATTTCGCAAGCTTTCCTTATCAAAAGGGTGATCGTTATCTTGTACCTTCCATCGTGAAAAGACCATCGACGACCGGTTCCGAATAACTCGTGGTCGTGGATGCCGCTTGCGCGGCCATTTTCCAGCAAACCATCGGCAAGACAAAGACACCAACGTCTTGCGGGCATTTCTGCCACGTAAGCTCGTGGTGATTCATCCCAGCGATGGTGGAGGGCTGGTAGGGGTCGGGGTACCGAACGAGAACCGCTTTCGGTCATGCGGTGCAAGTTTCAACCCCGCGCGTGCATTGCTGCACGTTCCTTTCTATTGGAAGGGCGATCTGGTTCCTCGCTTTCGTCGCGAACAGGACCACCAGCATATCGGAGCCGGAACTCCCAACACCAGTACCGCCTTGCGGCGGCCGCGCCATTCCCTTTCGGGTGGCGTGGGCGGGACGCCGGATCAACGCCGGTTTCGGACCAACCGGTGCGTTTCAGTCCCGATCACGTGTTTCCACGTGGTTTCCGTTCATATCGAAAGGGGAATTCGTGTTCCTGATCCGTCGCGAGCAAAATCATCGGACAACAGGGTTCCGTCCAGCAGTTGCCGACGCCACCAGCTGTAGCTTTGGTGGCCAAGCATCCCCGGTGGACGCAAGGATGGGACGCCGAATCGACGAGTTTCGGCTCGTTCTCGTTTCAGTCCCAGTCGCACGCAGCGACCATTGCTCGTATCGGTGCGGATACACCACGTTCTTTCTCCTGTCGTGAAGGAACAATCGATACCATGTTACCGGTAGTACCTGGTTATTGACGTCACCCTTTCGGGTAACCGAGCCAACCCCGGGAGGTTGGTCGAGCGGGACGCCGAGCTGGTCTGCCGGTTTGTTTCCGGCAGTGCTTCTGTCCCCACCGCACTTTCGCGTGGTTTCCTTCATATCAGGAGGAGGATCGTCGACACGCCATGCTTTTCGGCACGGCCATCAAATCCGTACCCGTTAGGGTACGTTCTCCCTTGCTGTTTCCAGCAAGTGCGATCAGCATCGACCAGTCACCCGGGAGCGACCGCATCGGTGCCAACGTGCCAGTGCACGATTCACCTCGTGTGTGCCCATTCCCGCATACGATTTCTCGCAATTGTTTGTGAGCATATTACACTTGGCGAGCGCCGTATTTAAGCAACACTATTAGGTAGTTAATATCCGGTCAAGACCAGGTTTATGTTTTTATGTCGAAATGCGTCGACTATCATCGTTGATATGGAAAAGGAGCCGTCGATGCCAAGCATTTAGATAAAAACCACCGAAAATGGTTCTGATACTATTTTAGTCTGCAGTGAAAATTCTCGAGATCATAAGTTACGTTCTTCTTTTGAATTTCGCAGTGTATCTCGACAATGTCGATTTAAGGTTAGATCAACTTGGAGCTGGATTATAGACCAGCCCCGGGTGATGTCGAACACCCGCCCCATTCCATCCGAGTGCGACAAGC